>VYMF01000054.1_pt1 | contig 40518 bp, 33 predicted proteins | sample 5115271 | NCBI WGS metagenome assembly VYMF01 (sample SAMN12291778, study PRJNA351875) | freshwater metagenome | isolation source: freshwater lake | place: USA: Michigan, Wintergreen Lake | collected 2013-08-08
ACCCCGACCCCGCCCCCGACGCGCCAGCAAAGCGCCGCGCCAGACCCGGCCTCGACTCCGACCGTTCGTAGACCCCGACCGTCGTGGCAGTACCCCGACTGTGGTAGCGGTGCCCCGACTGTAGTGGCCGTACCCCGACTACCACCCGCAACAACGACCCCGACCACAGCGCCGTTCAGCCCATCGCCAACAGTCCCACCCTACCCAATCGAAAAAAGGATTTTGCCCGCCTCGCCCGACTTGATCAGGTGCATCGCCTCGTCCACCGCCTCCAGCGGCAGCCGATGCGTAATGACCGGCGTCGGATCGAACGCCCCCGACCGCACGAAGCGCGACATCTGGTGCCATGTGTCGTACATGCGCCGTCCCACCACGCCGTAGATCGTCAGCCCCTTGAAGATGATCTCGGTGGCGAAATCGATGTCGATCGGGCGCGACGGAATGCCCAGCATGTTCACGCGCCCCGCCGGGCGCGCGAGCGCGAAGGCCTGGTGCACCGCGCTCGGCACGCCGGACATCTCGAGGACGACGTCCGCGCCGTGCCCGTCGCTCGCGGCCATCACGGCGGCGTGCGCCTGGTCGGGGTGGACCGCGTCGTGCGCCCCCATCGTGCGGGCGAGCTCGAGACGCGTGGGGTTGATGTCGGTGGCGATGATGCGTGCCGCGCCGGCCGCTTTGCAGATGCCGACCGCGAACGCCCCGATAGGGCCGCAGCCGGTAATGAGCACCACGCTGCCGGGGATCTCCGCCGTCAGCGCCGTGTGGAAGGCGTTGCCCATGGGGTCGTGAATGCCGCCGATGTCGTAGCTGATCGCATCGTCGAGGTGCCACACGTTCGTGGCCGGCATGGCGATGTACTCGGCGAAGCAGCCGTCACGGTCCACCCCGATGATCGTGGTGGACGGGTCGACGTGCGCGTTGCCCGTGCGGCTGAAGAGCGAGCGGTCGTCGACGATGTGCCCCTCGGCGGTGACGCGGTCGCCGATCTTGACGCTCTCGACCAGGTTGCCCACCGCGACGACGTCCCCGGCAAACTCGTGGCCGCAAATGAACGGCGGCGTGCAGCGCCCCGAGGCCCACGCGTCCCACTCGTAGATGTGTACATCGGTGCCGCAGACGCCAGCGCTGCGCACGCGGATGAGCACTTCGTCGCTGCGGATGCTCGGCTCCGGGACTTCCGTGAGGGTGAGACCGCGGGCGGCGGACTGCTTCACCAACGCTTTCATGGTACTCCGAGGCTGAACCGGAGCGTGGCTCCGGAAGAGAGAGAAACAGCGAGAGGAACGACAAAACTCGCACGGCAGCCGGAGGCGTGGAAGCGGGTCGCGTGCGTGACGTGCGAGCGAAAAGGCCCGTACACGCGAGGGCCTGACGGAGTGCGCGTCCGTCGTGGCGCGTCGCGGTCGCTAGTGTAATCGCGCGCGTTCTTTATACGCACTATTGCGCGATTGATTTATCCACGCGTATATTCGCGGTAATTCAACGACTTGCGCGACCTGTCCACATCGGACGTCCCTGAGCAGTTGGTTCATTGCCTCAGGGCGCGCAGTCCTCATCGGCAACGCGTGGCGATAATCCGGCACGAGTTCCACCCAAAGTCCAGTGTCGCAGTCGCGACCCCCAGTGAAGCTGACGGCGTGCTGTCGGCTTCGGCTTCGCCGTCGTTGCTCGCGCCTTCGCGCGGAACGATGGCGCGCTCCGCTGTCCCCACGGCACAGCGTTCGAGCCGCCCCGCCGCGTTCGCCAACCAACGCGTTGCCTCCACGGCAGGCGCAACGTCTTCCCCGTACATGCTTTGCGAGCCCTCGGCCGGTTTTCCGGCGGTGACAGCTCTGGCTTGGTCTGCAACGCGCGCTGCGGCGCCGCTGCAGACGTTCAACTACGCGTGCCTCCTGGAGGCCGTGTAGCGCAGTACGACGCGGTGCATGCGCCGCCCGTGCTGTGCGCTCACCTTTCCACCGGGGGAAAGTGAGCAATTTCCATCTCTCGTGAGAGGGTTGTTCAAATGGCTCCTGCCAAGAAGGCCGCCAAGAAGGCGGCGAAGAAAGGTTCGAAGAAGGTCGCAAAGAAGGCCGCGCGTAAGCCGGTGAAGAAGGCCGCGAAGAAGGCCGCCAAGAAGGGTGCCAAGAAGGTTGCCAAGAAGGCGGCCAAGAAGGGCGCGAAGAAGGTAGCCAAGAAGGCGGCGAAGAAGGGCGCGAAGAAGGTTGCCAAGAAGGCGGCCAAGAAGGCGGCCAAGAAGACCCGTAAGTCTGCGAAGCGCGCCAAGAAGGCGCCTGCTGCTGCCCCGGCTCCCGCTGTGGCGTAATTCGCTTCCCAGCGACCTCGCTGCACCTATACACGCGAAAGGCGCCGGCTTGTCTGCCGGCGCCTTTCACGTAGGCGGGATCGCTCGACGGATCCGTTCCGCCACCCTCGTTGGGCTAGGCGTGCGCGCCCACAAGTTCGCGCGGCTCCACCAGTGGCTCCTCGAGGTCGTCGGGCACAGGGCCCCAGACGAACGCCGAAAAACGTGTCGGACGATCACCACGTCCCCCATCGGCAATCACAATGCCGATCGGTTCCGGGCTGTCAGTTGGCGGCAGCAGATGCTTCAATCGCATAGGGGTGACCCTCCACCCGTCGTGTGTGCGCGCAATTCCGTGGCGCGCCGTCGGTGTCACCGCAGACGTACGGTGCACCCATTCATGAAGCACAGTCAATGCCATGGGGAGGGAAACTGCTAAGGTGCTGTAAATGAACACTTTGCAGTTGAATATGGGACCATGGGCCTATCAACGGTGTCCTCCAGACACGCAGGAAAACGAACAAGGCGTGTCGTTTGGCGACACGCCTCGAACACCTCTGCCGTTCATCCCGCGCGTCAGGCGACAGCCGCTTCCTTGCGCGCCATGAACGTCTCGCAGCGGCCAGCGCTACGCTCCACGCTGATCGTCCAGCCGTGATAGCGCGACGTCAGCTCTTCAATGGGGAAGTTGCTGGCGCCACTGTCCGACGCGTCGTTGCCGGCCACGATCGTCTCCACAAGGTGCACACCGCCGTCAACCGTAGCGCTCTGCAACACCTCGATGACCCGTGCCCGGTCCTGCACCGACAACCCGGCAAAGGCATTGGGCGTGCACACCACCGCATGCAGCGCCACGTCGGGCGCCCAGGCCCCCAGATCGGCGCAGTAGCCACGAACACGCTCGGTGAGACCAGCAGCATGTGCCGCCTTCACCACACGCTCCACGGCGTCTTCGGCGGGCTCCACGGCGGTCACGGCCGCGCCTCGGGCGGCGAGGTACAGCGCAGGGCCCTCGCGCTCCGCGCCGGCAACCAGCACATGGCGGTCGCTCGTGTCCGCCAACTCGCGCACGAGCACGGCGTTCGGGTCCAATCCCCAATGCTCCGGCTTGCGGAACTCCTCGAGCATCTTGAGGCGGCGGCGCTTCCACGTGGCGTACGTGGGCAGCCGCAGCCGACGCGAAATGATCCGGTCGACTTCCTGCCACACCAGAATCTCGGTGAGCGCGATCTGGTCCGCCTTCCGGAGGACCTCGACCGCTTCGTCACCGATTTTCAACAACGAGCCGCGCGAGACCGAGTCCTTGTAATCCTCGATTTCGCGCTCGACGAACAGCTCGTATTCGTACTTGAGTGACCGGGGAGAACTGATAGAACTACCCCTCGGGGCGTGGAAGGAATGTGGATAACTTACGTCCGCCCAGTGGGAACGCAAGGGGCAGTTTTGTGATGAGCGACTCGCTAAGTGATTTCGCTGGAGTTGGTTCACTCCGGAACACCAACTCCCCCCCGCACGTTTCCGACAGGCCATGCCTGAACTCCCGGAAGTCGAACACGCCGCCGCCCGCCTCCGCGAGGCCGTGCTGGGGCACACCATCGTCCGGGCCTCGGTGCTCCACCCCAGCCCGCGCCGCCATTTCCCCCCCGCGTCACAAAAGGCGGTCGCCGGCCAGCGCATCGAGCGCATCGACCGGCGCGCCAAAGTGCAGCTCATCCACCTCGCCAACGGCGCCGTCCTCGAGGTCCATTTCCGCATGACCGGCGACTGGGAGTTCACCACCCTCGCCGACCCCGCCCCCCGCCTCGAACGCGTCCGCTTCGAAACCGCCGAAGGCGTGCGCGTCAGCCTCGTGGACGGCCGAGCCTTTTGCGTGGTACGCCTGCACCAACCGGGACAGTTCGTGCCCGTCGTGGCCGGCCCCGAACCGCTCACCGACGACTTCACCGTCGAGGGATTCATCGCCTCGCTCGCGAAGCGCCGTGGCCCCATCAAGCCCACGCTCCTCGATCAGAAACTCGTGGCCGGTGTGGGCAACATCTATGCGAGCGAAGCGTGCTGGGAAGCGCGCATCCACCCCGCGACGCCGGCGAACACGCTCTCCAAAGCTCGCGTCGCCAAACTGCGCGACGCCGTGCGACTCGTGCTCGAAACCGCGCCGAGTGGTCGGTACTACGCGCGTGATGCTGTGAACGAACCCGTCGACGAACGCGAGATCTGGCGCGTGTACGGCAAAGCGGGCGATGCGTGCCGGCGCTGCAACACGCGCATTGGGAAACTCGTGCAGGCAGGACGAAGCACGTTCTACTGTGCGCGTTGTCAGCGACGCTGAAGAACAACGGTTTGGTCCGTCCATCCACCGCGTACAGCACGAGCCCTCAGGAAAACGAACGCCAAGGGAAAGGAAAAAGCGCGGTTGTGTCTACTTGCGAACCACGGGGGAATCACACCGAACCACCGCTGTTCGCCAGTGAATACAACCGCGCTACTCCCTTTCCCCTGGCGTTCGTTTTCCTGAGGGCTCGATCCGTACGAGGTAAACCGCCGGACCAATCACCCGTCGTTGAACCGCCGCCAAAACCGCTTCACCCCATGGCCTCGAGCAGCGCCCCCTTCAGGTACCCCGTCTCCGGTACGTTCATCAGCTCCGGATGATCGAGCGGTTGTCCCGTAATCGCGCGTAACGCGAACCGCCGTCCACTGTCGGCCACCGCTTCGCTCAGCATCTCGAAGAACATCCCGCGCGACAGATGAAAGCTGCAGCTCGCCGTGAACAGCAGTCCGCCCGGCGCGAGCAGTTTCATCGCCTGCAAATTGATGTCCTTGTAGCCACGTAGCGCCCCGTCGAGGGCACCACGCGTTTTGGCGAACGCCGGCGGGTCCACCACGATGGTGTCGAACAACCTGCCTTCACGGTGCCACGCGCGCAGCAGCTCGAACGCGTCACCTTCCACCGGCTCGATATTGCGGAGCCCATTGCGCGCCGCATGCTCGTGCACGCGCGCCAACGCCGGCGCCGAGACATCGAGCGCACGCACATGCTCGGCGTTCTTCGCCAAATGCAACGCGAAGCTGCCGTGATACGCAAAGCAGTCGAGCGCCTTGCCGCGCGCCAGACTGCCAATGAGCACACGATTCTCGCGCTGATCGAGAAACGCGCCCGTCTTCTGGCCGTCCCACGGCGCGGCCAAGTAGCGCACGCCATGCTCCAGCACTTCCACCGTGCGCGGCACATCACCGTACAGCAGCTTCACCTCGCGCGGCAACCCTTCCCGGTCACGCGCCGCCGGGTCGTTGCGCGCAAGAATGCCCGTGCACCCCGTCAGTTCGCGCAGCGACCGCACAATGGTGTCGGTCCACGCATCCACCCCCGCCGACAGCAGCTGCACCACGAGTGACTCGCCGTACTGGTCCACCACCAGGCTGGGCAAGCCGTCGCCTTCGCCGTGCACCAGACGGTACGCGTTGGCCTGTGCCGCCAATGGCGCACGCCGCGCAATCGCCACGCGCAACGATTCGTACCACCACGCGTCGTCGATCACGACGTCGGCCTTCACCTCGAGGCGGCGCAGCGAAATCTCCGATTTGGGGCTCCACAGCGCCCAGCCCAACGGCATGCCATTGGCGGCTTCCACGCGCACGACGCCGGCGGGCAACGCCGGAACGCGCTCGACATCACTGCGGAACACCCACGGATGACCGCCGCGCAGTCGGTCGGCGCCACGACGCGAGACCACCGCCACGTCGCCGCCAACCTCCGGCGTGCTCGCCGCGCCGCGCGGCGCGGCACCGCGCGCCGTGGCCTGGCGCGAATTCGCAACACGCGGGCGCCCACGATTGGAGGAGCGCCGGTCGGGACGGTTCACGACGACCTCACCAGAGAAGGCGGGGTATGGGTTCCCGACAGATACTGATCGACACCACGCTCACACCGTGTGCGCTGTTCGCGCACCGTGCGCATGAACACCTCATGATTGCGATCGACGGCATCGAAGTTCGCCTGTTTGTGCCACAGGTGATAGCACACGGCCGAAAACTTGAGATTGCGCCGCGCGAGCCCCGCGTTGCACAGGCGCGTGGCAAGTTCGCTGTCTTCGCGGCCCCACCCTTCAATGGCTTCGTCGTAGCCGTTCGCGCGCAGCAGGTCGTCGCGCCAGAACGCCATGTGACAGCCACGCACGCGCTTCATACCCCCCTTCTCGCCGCGAAAGAGCGGGTCGAGCACCGGTGCATACAACGCGTTCCCCCGATTGTTGATGCCACCGGTAAACGGCGTCAGTGCCACCCGTTCGCCGGCGAGTAAACGCGCAGTGAGCGCCTCACTCAGCAGCGCACGCGACCCCTGCACCCAGCTGCCGCGCTGCGCATACGTGGCATGCGCTTCGATGAAACCGGGGTGCAGCACGATGTCGCCGTCGATCTGCACCACGTAGTCACCACGTGCTGCCGCAATCGCCTTGTTGCGAATCGCCGCCAGTCGAAATCCGGTGTCCTCGTGCCACACGTGCACCAGCGGCACCGGAAACGTCTGCTGTGCCTGTTCGATCAGTTCGCGCGTATCTTGGCGCGAGCCATCATCGGCAATGAGCACCTCGAACGGCATCATGCGCTGCGCGGCAATGCTCGCCAACACCAGCGTGAGCGCACTCGGCCAGTTGTACGTGGCCACAATCAGCGAGATGCGCGGCCCGCCCCCTCCCGCCGTCACCGCGTGGTCCCGCTCGCCTTGGCCGCCGCACGCTTCTCCGCCTTGATCTCGGCAATGGCGCGCGTATGCTGCGCAAACGTTTCCGTGAACCGATGGCTGCCATCGGGACGCGCCACGAAAAACAGATAGGGCACGTCGGCCGGCGCCAGCGCCGCCGCGATGCTCGCTTCGCCGGGGTTGGCAATCGGTCCCGGCGGCAGCCCCGGATACTTGTAGGTGTTGTACGTCGACTCCACCTCGAGATCCTTGTACAGCACGCGCCCCACATGCCGCGGCAACGCGTACTGCACCGTGGGGTCGGCCTGCAGCAGCATGCGCTTCTTCACCCGGTTCCAGTACACCGCACTGATGATCGGTCGCTCTTCCGCCTTGCGCGCTTCCTTCTCGACAATGCTCGCCATCGCCATCGCGTCATGACGCGAAATGGCCATCGCCGTGAGGCGCGCGTCCCACTCCGGTTTCCACACGTCCAGAAAGCGCTCGATCATGGCGTTCACCGCCTCGCGCGCACTCGTGCCGTCGGGAAAACTGTACGTGGCCGGAAACAGATAGCCTTCGAGCGACGGCACGGGAATGTCGAGCTCGCGCAGCCACGCCGTGTCGGTCACCGCCGCGCGCACCGAGTCCTCCGGCACACGCAGCGCCTTCGCCAGCACCGGCGTGATGTCGCGCAAATCGAACCCTTCCGGAATGACCACCGTGCGCACGAGCCCGCGCCCCGTCACCAGGGCATCGAGCACATCGCGATAGCCGGCGTCGGCGGCAAAACGATACGTGCCCGGCTTGATGTCCGTCGCCGCACCGGTCACGCGCGCAAACACCCGGAACAGGCGTGTCGAGCCAATCACGCCATTGGCCGCGAGCGACTCCGCCGCCACGCGCACACTCGCCCCCTTGGGCACCACCACGCGCACCGGTTCCCCCGTCGCGCTCGCCGACCCGCCAATCTCGCGCCACGTCCACGCGCCCATGACCACCGCCACGGCCAGCGCAATGAGGCGGCGTGTTCCCGAGTGCGCGGAGCGCTTACGCGCCATCGCCCGCATCCCCCGCTACAGTGTCGACGAGCTCTCCCAGCTCCACCCCTTGAGCCCCCGCGCGGAGCACACTCTCCAGCAGCACACACGCCGCCATCGCGTCCACGTCGCCTTTGCGGCCACGCGTGCTCCCGCCCTGTTCGCGAATGCTGCGCAGCGCCGACGACGTCGTGAACCGTTCGTCGACCAATCGAATGGGGAGCGCCTGGCGCCCGGCCAGCTTGGCCGCGATCTCGCGCACTTCGCGCGTGCGATCCGTCTCGGCGCCGGCCGGATCGAGCGGCAGGCCAAAGATGTAGCCGGTCGCGCCCAGTGCATCGGCCTGGCGCATGAGCTCCGCCAACGGCGGCCGCTTGCCCGCGCGGCGGGTGAGCATGCCCACCGGGGAAGCGAGCATCCCCAGTTCGTCACTGATGGCGAGGCCGATCCGCTTGTCGCCCCAGTCCACGGCGAACAGCCGACCGGTGCTCGCCATTACGCCTCCGCCATCTGCTCGAAGAACTCCTGATTGCTCTGCGCGCGCTCCATGCGCTTGAGCAGAAAGAGCATCGATTCGTCGCTCGGCATGTCCGCCAAGAACGTGCGCAGCAGGAACGTGCGCTGCTGTTCTTTAGGCGTCAGCAGCAGCTCTTCGCGGCGCGTCCCCGACTTGTTGATGTCGATAGCGGGGAAGATGCGCTTCTCGGCAAGCTTGCGGTCGAGCACCAGCTCCATGTTGCCCGTGCCCTTGAACTCTTCGAAGATCAGCTCGTCCATGCGCGAGTTGGTCTCGATGAGCGCCGTAGCCACAATCGTGAGCGAGCCGCCTTCGGTGAGGTTGCGCGCCGCGCCGAAGAACGCCTTGGGCTTCTGCATCGCGGTGGCTTCCATGCCGCCCGACATCAGCTTGCCACCCTGCGGGGCAACGGCATTGTGCGCACGCGCAAGCCGCGTAATGGAGTCGAGCAGGATCACCACATCCTTGCCGCTTTCCACCAGTCGCTTGGCCTTTTCGAGCACCATCCCCGACACCTGCACATGCCGTTCGGCCGTTTCGTCGAACGTGCTGCAGATGACTTCGGCGCCCGGGCAGTTGGCCTGCATGTCGGTCACTTCTTCGGGGCGCTCGTCGATGAGCAGCACGATGAGCGTGACTTCCGGGTGATTCTCCGAGATCGCGTTGGCGAGCTGCTGGAGGAGAATCGTCTTGCCGCCCTTGGGCGGGGCCACGATGAGGGCGCGTTGTCCCTTGCCGAGCGGGGCGATGATGTCGCAGATGCGGGTGGCGACTTCACCGTTTTTCCGTTCGAGGCGGAGGCGCTCGTCGGGGTACTTGGCCGTGAGGTTATCGAATGCGCTGCGCAATTTGGACTGCTCGGGGTCACCACCGTTGATGCGCTCCACCTTGAGGAGCGCGAGGTACCGTTCCCATTCCTTGGGCGGGCGCACTTCCCCCATGACCGTATCACCGGTGCGAAGGTCGAAGCGCTTCACCTGGGAGGGGGAGACGTAGATGTCGTCGGGGCCGTGCAGGTAGTTGAAGTCCTGGGCACGCAGAAAGCCGTAGCCTTCGGGGAGGACTTCGAGCACCCCTTCGCCGTAGAGCGTCGTCTCGGTTTCGAGCAGGGCTTGCTCGATGCGGAAGATCAATTCCTGCTTACGGAGCCCCGTGACACTGGTGAGTTGCAATGACTCGGCCAGCGCCAGGAGTTCAGGAATCGACTTCCGCTTCAGCTCGGCGACGTGCACTAGGCAAAGAAAACGAGGGGAGCGCGGGGCCTGCCATGGAAGGCGAAGTCCAGACATGGCCCAGCCATGCGCGCGGCAGGACTCGAACCTGCGACCTTCTGCTCCGGAGGCAGACGCTCTATCCAACTGAGCTACGCGCGCAATGCGGCGTTCAGCGCTGGCAAGGTGAGCCCGCGGCGGTCCGCCTGGCGAACAGAGCCCCGGTGGCCCCGCCCGCAATCCGACGAGGAAGGTAACCGGGCGGGGGGCGGGGCGGCAAGGAAGCGGGCCCAGAGCCCGCGAGAATGCATTCGAATAGTCGTGCCGTTAGCAAAACGGGTGAAAATCACGTCTCGGACCGCGGCTATCCTCGATATCACGCGGGCCACCCTGCGCTCGGCAGGCGGTCGCGTGTGACGTGACGCGTGACAAGGGGCTCGATGATCCGTACATTCGAAAACTGTGCACCGGCGCGATGTCGAGTTCTGCGACTATCACTTTGGCGACTGGAAAACTCAGGTGAGCATTCCCAATAATCGTCCGCTCAAGCGGCGACCGACTCATCCCGGCGAGTTCCTGCGGGAGCTGTTTCTGCCGGATTATGGATTGACGGTCGCGCAACTCGCTGTAGCCCTTGGCGTTTCGCGCCAGTCTATTGATAAGCTGGCTCGCGAGCGTCGAGCATGTTCCGCCGAAATGGCGCTCCGTCTCTCGCGCTACTTCGGCAATTCGGCTGACTTTTGGCTGAACGCGCAGCGCGCCATCGAGCTGTGGGAGGCGCAAGAGGCCATAAAGGGCGAACTGGCGCGCATCAAGCCGATCGCGGCAGCGTGATGGAGACATGACGGGGGAGTCCTGCCGGCAGGCATCGCTTGACGCCCCTCGTGTGTCGAATCCATCGTAGAGCAACCCAAACACCAATGCCTTCCCACGCCAGTACTCTGTTTCAATGATCACAGGCCGACGCGCCAGCCGCTGTGCGCTTTTGCTGTCGGTCGTCGGGAGTTTGCTCCTGCCTCCAGCAACGGCGGCGCAAACCACCGTCGACACGCTCGCGGCATTCAAGGTGGTTGCCCCCCGGGCGCTTTCGGCCAAGCGCGTCAGTTCGACGATGCTCAATGAATTCGGCGACGGGATGGGGCTTCGCGGGCTGCGCGACGCCACGCTCATCGGCAACGAAACGATCGCGCTGATCGACTGGGGCCAGCCGCGGGTGCAGCTGTTTGCCTACACCGGCGAGGGCAAAGGCGAGATTGGCAGGAAGGGTCGTGCCATGGGCGAACTGGCGGCGCCCCATCAGGTCGTGTCGTGTGGCAACGGCAATGTCACGGTGCTCGACATCGAGAACCGCGCGGTGATCGAGTTCTCGCGTGATGGTGTCCTGCGTTTTTCCCTGCCGCTCGTGGCACCTCCGCAGACCATTGCCTGCTGGCCAACGGGCGATGCCGTCGCCGTGTTCGTCCGCGCCGACTCGCTGGGTGCGCTGCGGGCCAACGTGTGGCCGCTCGATACCCTCGACGTGCCACCCGTGCCATTGCTGAGCACTGATGCGGGGGAAACGCTGTTGCTGGGGGCGCGGCTGCAGATTGGCGCGTCGTCACATGGCGTGTGGTACGGCACCGGCAACACGCCCGAGATCAACTTTCAGCCATGGCCGCGCGGCGAACTGCGCGTCGACTCCGTTGGTGTTGGTGGCCGGCCGGTCCTGCAAGGGCAGCGTACGTCCGCCATCGAGGTCATCCTCGCCGAAGCGCCCGCCACGCGCGACATGCAACAGCGACTTCGCATGGAACTGCAGCGCGCGCCCATGCGCAAAACGCTCCCCGCCTATCGCGCCGTGCGGGTGGATGCCGTGACCGGCGACGCGTGGGTGGTGACATCCCCCGTGGGGCGGACGCGTTTGGAGGTCACGGTGCTCGCGGCCAGCGGCAAGGCACGTGGCCAGATTCAATTGCCCGACGGCTGGGAGTTGTTGTCGGTGCGCAATGGTGAAGCGCTGGTGCTCGCCGAGGACGACAACCGCCGGGGGACGCGGCTGACGGTGTATCGGTTGGAGGGGTTTGCGGCGGGGCGCTGACGGCCCCCAACCGTGCGAAGGGGCGCTGTTGCGACGCGCTCTTGACGCCTCTGTTCTCAATGCGTACCTATTGCTTGAAGATCAATGCTGGTCCTGTGGATGCCGTTGGAAAGTGACGAGGCGATTCGCCCTATGCATTCCACGACACGAGCGCGACGTCGCGCGTAACTGGTAATTTTATGAACACTCGGGACGAACTGTCCGAAATCTTGCACCGCTTCCGGGGTCTGCTGCGGCGAAGCTCATCGCGCCGCGCCATTGTGCATTTGCTCCTCGAGGGATGCACCCGCAAGCAGATTGCTCTGAGGCTGAGCCGCTCACAGCACACGATCGACGCGCACTTGAAGGCGATGTATCGCGAAGTCGGAGTGGGCGACCGCGCCCGGCTCATGTTGCTGGCGATCAAGTTGCGGGACTGCGGGGAGCTTCCCCCCCCCGGAATTGGGTAATTGCAGCAACAGACGCAGTCATCAATACTGGACTTGCCACAAGGCGAACATGAGTGGAGAGCGGCGGCGCCTCAGCTCGCGGCGATCAACGATCAGCCCGTTCGGACATGTCAAGTCATTGGCTCCGTACACGTTGTTCTGGACGCGACCTTCAGTTGCTGTGGATCCCGCCCCCTGTGTCAGGATAGTTGTCGCACGGCCGATGTAAGGGCATCGACCGTGTCGGACCCGTTGGGGGGGCAGGTGGAGCAGGTCATGCCCGTGTATAGTGCCGCGTTCAAGGCGCGGGTGGTGAAGCGACTGGTCGGTCCCCAAGCCGTCAGCGCCGCGGTGCGCGCGGTGTTCGGCGAACGCGTGCCGATCCAGTGGTGTCAGGGGCATAAGTGCGAGAAAGTCGTGAGCTACCTGCCCCAGACCTGGCAGGCGCTCTGGCGGCGCAAGCTATAGGCCGCGTACGCCACGTCCACCTCCGCCGAAGCGCAGCGCGCGCTACGGCCGTTGGTGAAGGAGCTCGATCACCGCAATGCCTCCGCCGCGCGCCGTCCCGAGGAAGGCCTCGACGACACGCCTTTGTAGCGTCTGGAGGTCTTCACGAAACGAGGCATCATCATCAAGACGACGAACCTGATCGAGAGCGCGATGGCCCGCGTCGAAGCGAAGACCCATCACATCACGCGCTGGCGGACGCGTGATCAGAAACAGCGCTGGTGCGCGCCACACTGCTGGAGAGCGAGAAGTCGTTCCGCAAAGTGAAGGGCCACCAACACCTCGGCTTGCTCCAAGCCGCGCTGGGTGGCAAACTCTCCTCACCCCTCGCTGCCGCGTGAGCAGCATCCTTGAGGCATCCGCCCGAGTTTGAGGTAGCCTCGGGACACTCCCGAGACAAGTGCTGCCGAGTCTTTCTATTCTAGCCCATCCGGAGAGAGGACTATCAATGCGATCGATATGCTTGCCCCTACTGTGTGCTTTGGTCATCGCTGCGTGCCGAAGCGATCAAGCGCCTTCTCATGATGTTACGGTTGAAGAATGGCAGCACGCAGATAGCGCACACGTGAAGATGGGCGATCCACAACCACCACTCGGAGAGATCACAGATGCGTACGCCTTTGGGCGTGGATTCCTCGTTCTGGACTTCAGCCTTGGAAGGGTGGTGGCGTACGACTCAGGAGGAATGGTACAGGGTACATTCGGTCGCGTTGGCTCAGGTCCAGAAGAGTTTCGAATGCTGCTCGTTGGTAGCCCATCCTCCGACGGCTCGCGCGTAGCAATTCTGGATCCGCAGAATGTTTCAATCAGTATCGCGCGAAAGCTTGCGGACTCGTTTCGGGTCGATCGCTTTTCTGTGCGTCCAACAATGGGAACGATTCACTATTTGGAAGGTGACTCGCTCCTAGCGTACACCCCTTTCGGAAGAGTTTTATCGCCCGACACCGTGTTCTTCGTGTTTCGAGAAGACGGAGAGTCGGTCCTGGCGTTCGGAACGTGGACGAAATGGAGCGAAGGCATTAACTCAAGCATTTCTCAGCTTCTCACCGACGTTTCGGTCGGTCAACTCGTGGCTGCGGAAGGATTCGGCAACCGAATTGCGTGGTATGCATTCGGACGGGACGTCCCACTTTGGGAGGCCATGATCTCTGAAGGTTCAACGATGGCTGCGAAGATGGACAGCGCGGTACGGCGCGGAACATCGCTAAGTAAAGCGCTAGAGGTTGGCGTAGTGAATGCCGGCCTCTGGGTCGTCGGTAAGGACTCAGCGTTAGTCAGACAGGACACCATCGTTGATGCCGGGAAACGATTACACCGCTATGTCCTCATCACCCGTTCTGGTCGACGGTACACCTCGTTCGGCGATCTGCGTGTGACGGACGTAGCCGGTGGCGAGGCAATCATCGCCTCACAAGATGACAACGGTACGCTCCGTCTTGGCCGCCTACCCGTTTCGCATATCGTTCAAAGAACAAGGGTGCACCAATGAGGGCGTTCGGTAGCGGTGTCCTTCTGATCATGCTTCTCGCGGCATGCGAACGAGCGTCGGTACGAGCGCCCTTGGTGTCCAAGATTCCGCGAGAACTGCAATTGAGCGTGCAGGACTCCGTTCGGGGGCGCTTGCCAAGAGGTGGACTGCTGATGTGGCTCGACGCGGAGAAACGCTTTCGCAAGCTCAACGCGCCCGAGCAGTGCCGCGATGTGTTTCGCGGCGTCCGCTACGCGGATGGCATCGAAATCCCCGCCGTATCACCCACCCAGAAGGCCGCCGCCTGACGCGCATTTACACACTTCTTGACGAGACCTCGAAGCTAGACGCACACTTGCGGCCCATGTCCGTAGATTTGCCTGTTGCCGCGCAGTTGTGGTGATGCGAAGCGTCGCAACTCGTGGTATTGTACATCAGTAGAGCGAATCGCTGACGCTGTCGTACGACAGATGCAAGCGCGCGTCATATTTGGCTCCCTTCAATATGAAAAGTCTGAGTTTTCAACTTCGCCAGATGGCCGTTCCTGCAATCATTGCCATTGCGATCTTGGCCGGCTGCACAGGCGAAGATGCGGCCACGGCTGATTCTAACGCGGTTACCAAAGCCGTCGCCACCGGTGACGTGACCAACGACGGCGCCGCTCCGGTTTCGCTCCCCGTCGCCGCCCTCGACGCCCGCGACGGTGACCTCATTTTGCGCGTCGCCACCACCGGCCAGGTACGCTCCGAAGCGGTCGTCCCATTGCGCGCCGAAGTGGCGGGTACGGTGGCACAGCTCCTCGTGCGCGCCGGCGACCAGGTGGCGGCCGGCACGCCGCTCGTCAAGCTCGATCCGTACCCCTTCGATCTCGCCGTGCGCGAAGCGCAGGCGCGCGCCGACGAAGCGGAACAACGCTTTCTCGAGAGCTACGTCCCCGAATCGCTCGTCACCGGGCGCGGCCCCACCCCCGAGCAGCGTAAAGCACTGATGAACAAGGCCGGCCTCGCCGGCGGGCGCCTGCTGCTCGAACGCGCGCGCTTCGAACAGGCGCGCGCCATCATCACGAGCCCGGTGGCAGGCGTCGTGCAAAGCATCGATGTCGCCGTGGGCGAAAAGCTCTCGGCGGGGCAGCCCATCTCAACCGTCGTCGATACCCGTCGTCTGCGCGTCGAAGCCCAGGTGCTCGAACACGACCTCCCACTCATTCGCGTGGACGGCGAAGCCATTGTCTCGAGCGCCGGCGCCCCTGACCGGCCACTGCGCGGACGGGTGGACGCGCTGCTGCCGCTCGTGGATAGCGTGGCCCGCTCGGGACGCGCCATCGTGCGCCTCACCGGCGACGGCACGCTCCGCCCCGGCATGTATGCCGACGTACAGCTCGAAGCCACGCGCCTGCGGAATCGTCGCCTCGTGCCGGCCCGCGCCGTCATCGAGCGCGATGGACGCCCCTTGGTGTTCGTGGTGAAAGACGGCCGCGCGCAGTGGACGTATATCGTACCCGGCCGCAGCAATGGCGTGGACACCGAGGTGCTCCCCGACAGCAGCAGCGGCGAAATCCCCATCAAGGCCGGAGACGCGGTCATCGTGGACGGGCACCTCACGCTCACCCACGATGCGCCGGTCAAACTGCTGCCCAAGCCCGACGCACGACCGCGTACGCCCGCGCCAGCACGAATACCATAACGCGGGAGACCACGCATGAGTCTCGCCGCCGCTGCCGTTCGCCGCCCGGTTGCTACCGTCGCGGCCATTCTCGCCGTGCTCATGCTGGGCGCGGTGTCGCTTACGCGTTTGCCCGTCTCGTTGCTCCCCGATGTCGCGCTGCCGGTGCTCACGGTGCGTACCTTATACCCGGGCGCTGCGGCCCCGGAAGTGTCGCGCTTTGTCGCCGAACCCATCGAGCAGGCCATCGGGGCCACGCCGGGGTTGGTGGAGCTGCGCAGCGTGAGCCGCAACGGCGAAGCCACCACCACCGCGCGCTTTGCGTGGGGCACCGACATGCGCGCCACCGTGCTCACGGTGCGCGAACGGCTCGATGCCTCTCGCAGTGCGCTCCCCGACAAGGCCGAACGCCCCACGCTGCTCACCAGCGACCCGGGCGAACGCCCCATTGCGGTGCTGGCCATGACCTCGCGCCCGGTTGCCGCGCAGGGACAGGGCGGTGCCGACCTGCGTACCCTCGCGCGTACCGCCGCCGAGGTACACGCACGACGTCTCGAGCAAATTGAAGGCGTTGCCAGCGTGGCCGTGGCCGGCGCGCCGCGCGACGAAATTCGCGTGAGTCTCGACCCCGATCGCCTCCGTGCGCTGGGCGTCACTACCGACGACGTCGCCGAAGCCATCAAGCGGCAGAACGTCACCGGGGCCGGCGGCACCATTCGGCGCGGACAATTCCGCTTTGCCGTGCGCGCGCTCACCGAGTTCCGCAGCGCCGACGAACTGCTTGTCACCCCCATTGGCCCGCCGCAACGCGGGCTGCTGCTGCGCGACGTGGGCACGGTGCAACTCGCCCTCGCCGAGCCCGACACGCGCACGCGCCTCGATGGCACCGATGCCATCGGACTCGTGGTCTACAAGGACGCCGGCGCCAACACGGTGTCGGTCACCTCGCGGCTCATGACGCAGGTGGCGCAACTCGAGCAGGAGTATCCGGGGCTCGCGCTCACCGTCGTCGCCGCGCAAGCCGACTTCGTCGTCGACGCGCTCTCCAACCTCGGCCAGGAAATCGTCGCCGGTGGGTTGCTGTCGCTGCTCGTCATTTTGCTCTTTCTGCGCGACTGGCGCCTGTCGCTCGCCATTGGCCTCACGGTGCCATTGTCGGTGCTCATGGCCCTCGTGGCGCTGCAGGCACTTGGCGTGAGCATCAATGTGCTCTCCCTCGGCGGTCTCGCCCTCGGCACCGGCCTGCTGGTGGATACCGCCATCGTGGTGGCCGAAGCCGTGGCGCGCCGGCGCGACGAAGGCATGCCGCTGCGCGAAGCGGCGGTGACCGGTACCAACGATGTGGCCGCGCCGCTCTTTGCCGGCACGCTTACCACGGTGCTCGTGTTCGGCCCCATCGTGTTCGTGCAGGGGTTGGCGGCGGCGCTCTTTCGCGACCTGTCGCTGAGTGTCGTCACCACGGTCGCGGCGAGTCTGCTGCTGGCACTCACACTCATGCCGGTCATGATCGTGGGAAGACGGCACAAGAGCGACAGTGTACCGCGCGCGCCTTCGCCGACCCGGAACAGCCGCCTCGATACGCTGGGCAAGCAGCTCGCAGACTACTACGAGCACGGTATGCGCTGGGCACTCGCGCGTCCGGCCGCCGTGTTCGGCATGGCGGGCGTGTTGCTGCTCGTCACCGTCGTACTAATCATACGGCTTCCCAAGGAAATTCTGCCGCGCGTTGACGAAGGCGTACTCGTGGCGCAACTGTCGCTGCCGCAGGGCACCGCGCTCGATGCCACCACGACCCAGGTCGCACGCGTGGAACGGGCCGCGCGTACCCTTGGCGCGCGCGACGTGTACGCGCGCGTGGGCAAAGCCACCGACGAAGAGAACCTCGCCGGTGCCGACCCCGGTTCAACGGCGTCAGCGCAGATCATCGTGGCCGTCCCCAAAAACCGCAACGCCGCGCGCATGGCGCAGCAGCTGCGCGCCGCCGTGCCCGACCTCGCGCAGGGCGCGCTGGCCATCGACCTCGCGGGACAGTCGGAGTTTGGCGCCCTCATTGGGCGCGAAGGGCGCCTTGTGCGCGTGGAGCTTTCGGCCGCGTCGGCCGCGCTGTCGCAGCAGTGGAGCGACTCGGTACGCAAGGCGCTGCAAGCGCTGCCCGAGTTGGCCGATGTGCGCGATGCGTACGCGAGCACGCAGCCGCTGGTGGAGCTGTCGCTGCAGCGCGACCGGCTCGCCGAGCGTGGTATTGCGCCGCAGCAGGTCGTGAGCGCGCTGGCGGGGGCGCTGGGCGGCGTGCCGGCCAGTGAACTGCGCGAAACCGACCGGCGCACTCCCATTGCCGTGCGCTACGCCGGTGTGGCCAACGAGAGTCTCGATGCCGCGCTGCGCACGCCGCTCAACGGTGTGCCGCTGTCGCAACTGGTGCAGGTTCGAGAAACGCGTGCGCCGCTGGAGGTGGTGCGCGTGAATCAGCGCCCCGTCAGCCTGGTGGAAGCGCTGGTGGAAAGCGGCGGCACCGCCCGTGCCAACAGTGAGGTTCAGCGGGTGCTGGGCGCCATGACCTTTGCGCCCGGCATCAGCTGGCAGGTGGGTGGAGCCGACGCCGAACGCGAACGTACCAGCAACGAACTGGTGCTGGTGGCGGTGCTCGCGGCGGCGCTCGTGTTCCTGGTGCTCGCCGCCGAGTTCGCGAGCTTTACCATTCCGCTGGTGGTCATGCTCACGGTGCCGTTGGCGGGCGCGGGCGCAGTCATTCTGCTCTGGCTCACCGGTCAGTCGCTCAACGCGGTGAGTCTCATTGGCATCGTGGTGATGATTGGCATGGCCGACAACGAGGCCGTGGTGAAGCTCGACGCCATTCGTGCGCTGCGCGAAGAAGGGGTGCCGCTACACGACGCCATTCTGCAGGGCGGTGCCAAGCGATTGCGCGCCATTGCCATGACGAGCATTACCACCATCACGGGCGTGTTGCCGCTGGTGTTCGGGTGGGGGAGTGGCGGGTCGCTGTACCAGCCGTTGGCGGCCGGCATCATTGGCGGCAGCATTACCGCCTTGCTCGTCACCTTCTTTCTGCTCCCCACCGCGTATGCGGTGCTCGAGCGGCGAAAGGGAGACGTGTGAAGTCGCTGATCAACGCCGCCACGCGGCGCCCCGCCGTCATGTGGGCGCTGGCGGTGGCGCTGCTCATGGCCGGCGGCATCGCCTTCACACGATTGCCGTTGGCCACGCGCACGTCGGTGGAGCTCCCTCGGCTCACCGTTAGCAGCTACTGGCCCGGCGCGTCGCCGGAGGTCATCGAGACGTATCTCACCTCGCCCATTGAAGCGGCGGTGCAGGGGGTGCGCGGCGTGAAACGCGTGAACAGCACCAGTCGCGACGACGCGTGCATGCTCACGGTGGAGCTCGAGCCGCGTGCCGACGTGCAGCTCACACGGCTTGCCATTCTCGAGCGCCTCGAGCTGTTGCGCCGCGAACTGCCACCGGGCGCGTTTCAGCCACAGGTGAGCAACTACGTGCCCGAGGGGCTCGAGGAAGCGCCGCTGCTCTCGCTCACCATTGGCGGACCGTACACACCGGGCACGCTGCAACGGGTGCTCGAAGAGCGCGTACAGCCGCGCCTTGCGAGCGTGCCAGGTGTTGCGGGGGTGTTCGCGCGCGGCGGTACCGAGCGCGGCGTGTCGGTGAGCTACGACGCGGCGCGGTTGCGACAACTGGGTATTCCCCCCGAACGCCTCGCGCAGGTGGTGGGAGCATCGCGTGTGGTGCAATCGCTTGGCACGCTCACTCAAGGCGGGCGGGTACGGGCCGTCGTCATGCGTGATGCGCCAGCGGCCATTGCGTCACTCGATTCGCTGCCGGTGGTTGGTGCAGGCCGACGTCGCTTTCGGTTGAGCGAACTGGCGGTGGTTCGCGCCGACGAAGATGCGCGTGGCCAGTTCTTTCGCATCGACGGCCGTCCCGCCGTGGCGCTCGACATTACGCGGCATCCGGGGGCCGATGCCATTGCCACCGCCACGGCCCTGCGCACCGAGATCGCGGCGCTGCAGGGGACACTCCCCACCGGTGTGCGCCTCGTCGTCGCCGCCGACGAAAGCGAAGGGCTCGCGCGTGAACTGAACGACCTCGCCAAACGTGGGGCGCTGGCGACGCTGGCCGTGCTGCTGGTGCTGCTGCTGTTCATGCGGCGCGTGCGTGCCGTCGCGGTGGTTATGGGTACGACATTGGTGGCCATTGGTGGCACGGCGCTCACGCTCTACCTGTTCGACATTCCGGCCAATCTGCTCACGCTCGCGGGACTGGGGATGGGGGTGGGTATTCTCGTGCAGAACGCCATCGTGGTGGTGGAGCGTCTGCTGCGCGAACCCGACAGCGCCGAGTCGCGCGCCGACGTGACCTACCGAATGGTGCCGGCGGTGGTGGGTGGTACACTCACGACGGCGGTGGTGCTGGCCCCGTTTCTCTATCTGCAGGGCGATGCGCGTGCGGCGTTTGCCCCGTTCGCGTTGGCGTTCGTGATTGCCTTGGTGTGGAGCGTGTTCACGGCGCTCGTCATGCTACCTGCGGTGGCGCGTGGGCTCGGCACACCGGAGACTGGTGCAGAGCGTGCGGCGTACGCCGCCCACACTTGGCCGCGCAGTGCAGGCGTGTATTGCAAGGTGGTGCTGTTCACGCTGCGTTTTCGCTGGTCCACGAGGCTGTGCGCCGTGGCGTTGCTCGGGGTGATGACGTGGGGCTTTGTGGCCAAGGTGCCCAAATCGAGCTTCGGCAACTGGGGCGAGCGGCGCAGCACACTCTCGGTGGGCGTCACCTTTCCACGTGGCTCCGACCCCGCCACCCTCGACGCGGCCATGCGCGACTTCGAGCAGATCGTCAGCAACCGGGTGCAAGTGGAACAGGTACGGACGAGCGGCGGCGGTGCGAGCGCGCAGATGGTAGTGCGCTTCACGCGTGACGGTGGCATGAGCATGGTGCCGCTCGAACTGCAGGAGTTGCTCACGCAGCGCGCGGTACTCGTGGGCGGCGCCAGCATCTACGTCTCGGGTGAAGGCCCCGCGTTTTCAAACGGCGGCGGCGGTGGCAGCATGTCGAGCTTCCGCGTGCAGGTCAAAGGCTTCTCCTACGAGGGCGTTGACAAGCTCGCCGGTGACCTCAAGGCGCGGCTCGAACGTATCACGCGGGTGCGCGAGGTGCGCGTCACCAGCGGCGGCTGGTTTGGCGGCGAGCGTGGGTCACAGGTAACCCTCGAGCCCGATCGCGTGGCACTCGCACGCTTTGGCCTCACCGCAGAAAGTTTTGTCGCCGCCGTCTCGCGCGAAGTGCGCGGCCCCGTGGGCCAGCAGCGGCTCGAGATTGGCGGTGAAGAAGTGCCGGTGACCGTCAAGGCGAGCGGCGCGCGCGATCGTTCGCTGTCCGAACTCGAACGTGCGCTGTTGCCGTCCATGTCGGGTACGCCGGTGCGCGTCAGCGATGTGGCGCGCGTGGCTGAACGCGAAGCCCTCGGCAGCGTCGTGCGCGAGGATCAGCAGTACATCCGCCAGGTGAGCTACGATTTCCGCGGCTCCAACAAGCTCGCGCAGCGTACGCACAAGGCGTTCATGCAATCGCTCTCGGCGCCCGCGGGGTACACCTTCACCGATCTCAGCGAGGGCGGCTTCGGCATGGACGACGGCAGCCAGCAGGGGCTCTGGCTCGTCTTCGCACTCGGAGTGGTGCTCGTCGTGCTCAGCGTCGCGCTGGTATTCGACAGCATCTGGGGCGCGACCATGGTGCTGTTGTCGCTTCCACTCGCCCTCTGCGGCGTCGTGGCAGCGTTCTGGCTGACTGGTACGGCATTCACGCGCGAAGCCGCCGTGGGCGTCATTCTCGTGGTAGGGCTCGCCGTCAATCAGGCCATTCTGCTTATCGATGCCGCGCTCGAAACACGTCGCCGCACCGGCACCCTGCGCGCCGGCGATGTGGTGCAGGCCGCACTCGACCGCTCGGGGATGATCGTGCTCGTCACGTTCGCCGCGCTGGCGTCCTTGGCGCCGCTCAGCATTGGTACCGCCACCGATACGCTCTTCGGCGCCATTGCCCTCGCCACGGCGGGCGGCACCGTGGCAGGCACACTCGGCGTGCTGTTCTTCATGCCGGCGCTCTTGCTGGGGCGGCAGCGAGGCTGAGCTCCCTGCGTCCCTGCTGTCTGTGTGGCTGCCGTCCGCCGTCTCGGCGCGATGCAGCGGGTCCGCGCCGAGACCGCAGACGGCAGCCACTCGGACGGCAGGGACGCAGGAGCACCGCGGTTCCTCCGCCCCTGCCGTCCAAAACCCTGCGGTCTGCCGTCTCGGCGTGGCCTCGCAGCATCGCGCCGAGACCGCAGACGGCAGCCACTCAGACGGCAGGGGCGCAGGAGCACCGCAGTTCCTCCGCCCCTGCCGTCTAAAACCCTGCGGTCTGCCGTCTCGGCGTGGACCCGCGGCATCGCGCCGAGACCGCAGACGGCAGCCACTCAGACGGCAGGGACGCAGGAGCACCGCAGTTCCTCCGCCCCTGCCGTCTATAACCCTGCGGTCTGCCGTCTCGGCGTGGACCCGCGGCATCGCGCCGAGACCGCAGACGGCAGCCACTCGGACGGCAGGGACGCAGGAGCACCGCAGTTCCTCCGCCCCTGCCGTCTAAAACCCTGCGGTCTGCCGTCTCGGCGTGGCCCCGCGGCATCGCGCCGAGACCGCAGACGGCAGCCACTCAGACGGCAGGGACGCAGGAGCACCGCAGTTCCCCCGCCCCTGCCGTCTAAAACCCTGCGGTCTGCCGTCTCGGCGTGGCCCCGCGGCATCGCGCCGAGACGGCAGACGGCAGCCACTCAGACAGCAGGCACGGAGGAACAGCGGCGAGTCACTTGTGCGACAGCGTCCACACGTACGCCGCCACCGCCGTGATCTGCGCGTCGTTGAGGTTCATCCGTCCGCCGCGCGGGCCCATGGCGTTGGGGCGCGTGGTGACCTTGATCTTCTCCTTCGGCACGCCGCTCACGATGATCGCGCGGATCTCTTCGAAGCTGCCCGTGGTGAGCTGGTCCCACTGCGAGTCGGCGAGCACCGGGCCGTTGGCGGCACCGACGCCCTTGGCGCCGTGGCAGCGCATGCAGCCGCCGTTGTTGAAGAGCGAATCGCCGAGCGCGACCGCTGCGGGGGTGACTTCGGGCGGGGTGGAGATCTTGGCGGCGGTACCGGCGCCTTTGGCGCTGGCGCCACCACTGCGGCAGGCGGCCGCGACGAACAGGAGCGAAACGAACGCGAGTCGACGCATAGGAATACGGCTGGGGTGAGGGGTGGTGCCGCCGAACCGGACAGCGGAGTCCGTTGCGCACAAACGTGCAGCGCCGTGCGCCCGCTGGCTATCTTTGTGTCATGACAGCTATTGCCTATCTCGGAACGGGGCTGCTCGGCAGCGGCTTCGTGGAAGCGGCGCTCGGGCGCGGCGACCAGGTGACCGTGTGGAATCGCACGCGCGACAAGGCGCAGGCGCTGGCGGCGTTCGGGGCCACCGTCGCGGAGAGCCCCGCCGATGCCGTGCGTGGCGCCGCGCGGGTGCATCTGGTGCTCAAGGACGACGCGGTGGTCGAGGAGATCATCGCCGCGCTGCGTCCCGGCCTGTCGCCCGATGCCATCATCTGCGACCACACCACCACGCAGCCGGCGCTCACCGCCGAACGGGCCGCGCGGCTTCACGCGGAGGGGGTGCGCTATCTGCACTGTCCGGTGTTCATCGGACCGGCCGCCGCCCGTCTCGCGCAAGGCGTCATCATGGTGTCGGGCCCGGAGGCGCTGTTCAACCAGGTCAAGCCCGCGCTCGAGCAGCAAGCACAAACGGTGACCTACTGGGGCGAGCGATACGATCTCGCGGCCGCCTACAAGCTCATGGGCAACGCGTTCATCATCGGGCTCGGTGCGTTGGTCAGTGATGTGTTCACGCTGGCGGCGGGGAGCGATGTGGCGCCGGTCGATTCACTCAAGCTGCTCGACCTGTTCAACCCCGGGAGCATGCTGCAGAACCGCGGCAGAAAAATGTGCGAGGGCAATTTCGCCGCGAGCTTCGAACTCACCATGGCGCGCAAGGATGTGCGGCTGATGCTGGAGACGGCCGGGGCGCGCCCGTTGGCGGCGCTTCCGAGTATTGCGGCACGCATGGACGAGGTCATTGCGCAGGGGCACGGTGCGGAGGACTTCGGCGTGATCGCGCGTGATGCGGTGATCGGCAACGCCCGCAACTGATCTGCCACACACACACAAACGGATCGAGCGGAGAACACGGGCCAGACGTTGGCCTTATCCGTGTTCCTCCGCTCGATCAGTCGTTATCCGTATAACGCCCTCACATCGCCCAGCGAGTTACGGCCGAGCCGGACCCATGACGTTCTTGGCGAACGCGGCCACGAAGAGCACGAACAGCGCGATCTGGCCAATGGGGCCGACGGCGAGAATCACCTTGAAGATCGTCGAGATCAGCAACAGCGGGATCTTGACGATCGGCAGCAGGAAATCGGCGTTGGCCGGATGATCGAAAAACGGCATGGCTCGTGGCTGGTTGAGGGTCTGGCGGAAAGTACAGCCGCCGAGGGCTAAACTGCAGTGCCCTTCCGGCGGTTCCTCCCGCAGAGCCGGCCGTTCCTCACGCTGGCATGTACAGGGCGCCGCCGGGCGCGCCCGCTCAAACGTTTTCCGTAACTCACGTGTCCAATATGCAGTACACTTCATCACATGCCTGCCATTGCCGACATCCAGCGTCACCTCGGTGACGATTTCACCCTCGAGCGCGAGCTTGGCGGGGGCGGGATGTCGCGCGTGTTTGTGGCCCACGACAAGCGGCTCGACCGCCGGGTGGCCATCAAGGTGCTGCGCCCCGAATTGGCCGCCGGGGTAAGCCTGGAGCGGTTCCGCCGCGAAATCCGGATGGCCGCGTCGCTCCAGCACCCTCTCATCGTCCCGGTGCTCGATACCGGGGAGATCGACGGCCTGCCGTATTTCCTCATGCCGTTCGTGGAGGGAGAGTCGTTGCGCACACGACTTTCGCGCGGTCGGCTCGCTATCATCGACACGGTCCGAATCCTGCGCGATGTGGCGCGCGCGCTGGCCGTCGCGCACAGTCGCGGAGTGGTACACCGCGACATCAAGCCCGATAACGTGCTGCTCGCCAACGATGCCGCCGTGGTGGCCGACTTTGGGGTGGCCAAGGCGTTCGAAAAGGCGCGGCACGCCGGCAGCGGCGAGTTTACCGCCCCGCCAACGCATACCACCGAGGGCATGTCGCTGGGCACGCCGGCGTATATGGCCCCCGAGCAGGTGGCGGCCGACCCACAGGCCTCGTTCCCGGTCGACATTTACGCCGTGGGGGTGCTGGCGTACGAGATGCTCGTCGGCACACCCCCATTTGCGGGCCGTTCGCCGCAGCAGGTCATGGCGGCGCATATCGCCGAACGCCCCGTGCCGGTGGAGCAGCTCCGTCCCGATACCCCGCCCGCGCTGGCTGCGCTGGTCATGCACTGCCTCGAAAAGGACCCCGCACGTCGGCCCGTGAACGCCGCCGCGCTCGTGGACGCGCTCGAAGACCCGCAGGTCGTGAGCGGCAGCTTCACCCCCGTGGTCGACGACGGCACGGGACGGTATGCCCTCCGTACTCTCACCGGCACACAGCCGACGCCAGCCCCGCAGCCCCCAAGCACGCGCTGGCGAATGGCCCTCGTCGCCGCCGGGGGTGTCGCGTTGGCCATGCTCGCCTGGGCCGCCGGCGTTCGTGATGGAGAGAGTGTGGCCGGTGCGGCCGACGGCCGCACCGGCCTCGCTGCGGCGGCCGCACTCGACACCACGCCCAGCGTCGCGGTTCTCCCCTTTGCCTATCTGAGCGCCGATTCGTCGCAGCGCTTTACGGCGGCCGCCATCACCGAAGCGATCACGAGCGCCCTCTCGCTGGAACAGGGGTTGCGGGTGAGCTCGGGGGCGGCCTCCGAGGCGCTGCAGCGTCGTCTCGCCGAAGGCGACACGTCGCGCACACCGGTGCGAACGCTGGTGGAGGGGGTCGTGGAGGTACAACAGAACCGGGTGCGACTCACCGTGCGCCTCGTCGATGCCCGCACGGGCTTTACGCTCTTTGCCGATCGCCTGGAAGGCTCCCGGACCGACCTGTTTGCCATGGAAGACACCGTGGCCGACGCCATGCGCGAACTGCTGCGGGCGCACTTCGAGCTCGCCGAGCCGGACAGCGCGCCGCCCCGTCCCTCCGGGGCTAACGTGTCGGGAGAATCCCCACGCAGATAGGAGCGTTCACCCGCTGATATCCCGCAGCAGCCCGACGCACGCTTCGCGGGACATGCGCTCCCGCCCTCGTATTGCTGTCGTCGCGCCTCGTGTCCGAAAGGCACGCCAAACGCGCCTTCGCCAAAACCACCGATCGAAAAATGTCGTGGATGCATCCGGTCCGCTTCGCCACGGCGCGCTGCGCGTCACCGGCACGGTGCCGGTGACGATGACGGCATGGGGCGTCGAGCCGTCGACGCTCATGCTCGGCTCCATCATGGTCGGCCCGGTCGTCACCGGAAAGACACGTGGGCCAACGACGGCTTCATGCAAAAACACGATCATGAAGGACACGACGGTCAAGATCGGTCACGGCGAAGTGCACTACGGCGACTTCTACTGCAAGCGGTCCGACAACGGCAAGGTCTCGTATGGTCCGCTCGTTGGCAACGCCACCATGGATGCCTTTGCCACGGAAGTCGGCGCCGAAGCGATCTTTCAGAAGCGGGGCTTCCTCGCCGTCGCGGCACTGACCAACGGTGAAGTGCGCGGTCCGATTCTGCGGGCGTCGGACCATTCGCCGGCCTTCGTGGGCAAGGTCGGCTTCGACACGCCGCTCGCGCCGGTTCGCGCTACTACGACGTGCTGGAGACTTCCGTGTCGACCGAGTCGGCCAACTTCACGTCGGGCAACCTCAACTCGGGCTTTACCGACAAGGGCAACACCATCATGGTGATCCCGGTCATCAAGGTGCGGGGCGCGGAGTTCTTCGGCATGCGACAAGTGGCCAAGGGCCGCGCGGCGCCCAACACCAACCCGACGCGCGACGTGACGCAGCGCATGGCCGAAGGCACGTATCGGCTCCTCCCGGGCGAGAAGCGCGTCGTGGCGGCGCGCTGGAACCGGGTGACGAGCAACCTCGGTGGCGTCAACACCCTGAGCGGCTGACGCGAAAGCCTGCCGCCCCCGCACCGACCCGTACAAAGACATCATCCGGTCGCCCCTCCTGGTGCAGGGGGTGTCGCAACTTGTTACGTGGTCGACACACCACCATCGCGTACCGGTTACCGTGCGGTCAGAGCGTGCGGGATGCATCTCCTCCTCTGTACCGATACCTACCCGCCGCAGCTCAACGGCGTCAGCGTCGTCGTGGCCGGCATGGTGGCGGGGCTTCGGGCCCGTGGCTGGGATTGCACGGTCGTTTCGCCCTCCTATCCATCGGCACTCCGTGACTTGCTGCATGGCGATCACGGCGGGGCGCAGTACACGGTCCCGTCCATTGCCTGCCCCGGGTATCCGGATATCCGCCTGGCGTGGCCGTCCACACGGAACATGCGCCGGCTTATCCAACACCTCCGGCCCGACCTGGTGCTATCGGCAACCGAGGGCATGGTCGGACGCGCAGGGTCGCGCGCGGCGCTCGACCTGGGGCTGCCGCTGGCCACATCGTACCACACGGATTTTTCGCGCTACTGCGAGGCGTATGGCGTTCCGTGGATGCGCCCGCTCGTGGCGTCGTGGCTCACGCGCTTCCATGCGCGCGCCAACTCGACCTTGACCCCGTCGCTGGCGTCGCGCCGTCAGCTCCAGGCGCTCGGCATTGCCCACACACGGGTCTGGAGTGGCGGGGTCGACACCGAGCAGTTCCATCCGCGGCACTACTCCGCGACGGCGCGCTACCGCTTTGCGCTTGGGCATGCCTTCACGTTCCTCTACGTGGGGCGCCTCGCGCCCGAGAAGAATCTGGAGCTGCTCCTCAACGCCTTCGCCAAGGTCAGCCAGCTCCGTCCGGGCCGTGTCCGCTTGTTGATTGCCGGAGCCGGTCCCAGCGAGGCGGCGTTGCGCGCTCGAGCTCCGGATGGCGTGAGCTTCCTTGGGGCCCTTGACCGACGCAATGACCTGCCCAGTCTCTACGCCAGTGCGGAAGCGTTTCTGTTTGCCTCGACCACGGAAACACTTGGCCTCGTGACGCTCGAGGCCATGGCGTCGGGGCTCCCGGTCGTCGCCGTTGCGGCTGGCGGTGTTGGTGACTACCTGCAGGACGGGCGCAACGGTCTGGCGTTCGAAGCCGACGATGTCGATGGCTGCGCGGCGGCCATGATTCGACTGTGTGATGATCCGTCGCTCAATGAACGCCTACGTGCTGGTGCGCGACAAACGGCCGAGCGTTACGGCAACGAGGCTGAGCTGGACCGTCTCGATGCCATCATGCGCGACCTCATACGAGCACACCGTCAGCCGGTTCGGGCGTCGGCGCCGCTACTGGTGGAGCATGCAGCGCCAGATAGTCGGTAAACAGCCGCTGCCAGATCGCGTCCCACGAGGAATCCAGCGCTAAGGCCCTCGCCATGCGGCGGGCGTGGGCCAACCGGCTGCGGTCGTCGCACACGCTCACAATGATGTCGGCAAACGCCTCCGCCGCCCCGGCAGGCGCCAGCCATCCGGCGTCGCGGCGAATGATCTCTCGCGACGGGCCGACATCGGCGGCAATGACGGGTACGCCGGAGGCCATCGCTTCGATCATGACGTTCCCGAAGGTGTCCGTCGTGCTGGGAAAGATGAGGAGATCGCTGCTGGCAAACGCCTCGCTCAGCGCATCCCCATCCAGCTTTCCGGTAAACGTGCTTCCATTCGGCGCCGTCTTGCGCGCGGTGTCGAGGTACGGTCCGTCTCCAACGAACACGAAGCGGAGGGCATCGGGACGCGCGTCGAGCGCGAACCGCATGGCATCGATCGCCACGCTCACGCTCTTTTCCAACGCGATGCGGCCGACGTAGGTCACGAGGAGCGTGTCGTCGTTGGCGCCAACGCGCGCGCGGAACGCCGCACTCCGATAGTGCGGGGAGAATCGCTCGCTGTCCACGCCGCGCGACCAGACGGTACAGCGTGCAAATCCACGCGCCGTTATCTCGCGTGCAATCGCCGCCGTGGGGCAGTACGTCCGTAGCCCGGCGTTGTGAAACCAGCGCAGGTAATGCCATCCTGGCGCCGAGAGCCAGCCGAGGCCGTAGTGGCCGGCGTACGCCGTGAAGTTCGTGTGATACGACGAGACGAATGGCACGCCAGACCGTCGGGCCGCGCGACGGCCCGCGAGGCCCACGCCAAACTCGGTCGCCGCGTGAATGAGCGTGGGGCGAAACTCGCGCAGTGCGACGTCGATGGTGCGCGACGATGGCCACGCCAGCTGCAGCTGCGGATACGCCCAGAAGGCGCGGCTTGGTACCCGCGTGATCTGGGCGTGATCGACGGCGTCCAGACTGGCGGCGTCCGGATCGGCGGTGGTAAAAACGCGAACGATTCCACCGCGAGCACGGACGGCATCGGTCAACCGTCCCAGCGTCCGCGCCACGCCGTTCACCTGCGGCAGGTACGTATCGGTGAACAGCGCCAGCCGCAACGACGAGAGATCGGGATCGGGCATGGGGAGGGGCACCCGCCGGTGTGTCGTATCAGCCGGCATGAGCCGTCGCGACACGCTGATAGACGCTGAAGAGCCGACGAAGAACGGTGTCCCACGCATGCTCCGACACGGCAAACCGGTGCGCGCGTTCGCCAAGTTCCTGCAGGGCACCGTTCGACCCGCCGCCCAGGAGCTGTGCCGCCACCTCCGTGACCGATGCCATGTTGCCCGCCTCGAACAGCTGGCCGCCACCACCGCGCAACACATGTTCGGCAACGGCGCCCCGATTGGCGGTAAGGACCGGCGTTCCGGTGGCCATTGCCTCGACGGCAGAGAGGCCGAACGTTTCGGCCGGCCCTGCGGCCACGTACACATCGATCGCCGCCAACAGGTTGGCCAGCGGAGCGCGTTCCTGCACGAACGGCAGGAAGATCACGCGGGGGCCGTAGGGATGCGCCCGCAATCGGGCTTCCTCCGGGCCGGCACCCACGAGCAGCAAGCGCGCTCCCGTCGCCTGCTCTACGCGGGCCCAGCCATCGAGCACCACATCGAGTTCCTTCTCCCGCGCAAAGCGCCCGACGAAGGCGGCGAGTAACGTGTCCGGAAGGCCGAGCGCGGCGCGGACGTCCTCACGGAAGGCGCGGCGGCTTGGAGAGAACATCTCGACATCGACACCAAGCGGTACGTGCACCACGTTCGACAAGCCGTGCTCTTCGAGCTCGGCCGCCCCGCCACGCGTGGCGACAATCGTGGCGCCGAAATGGCGATCGAGCCGACGCAGGTAGCGCCACGAGAGCGACGCCACCGTTGTGCGCAACCGGTACCGGGACCCGACGGTGCGCGAGAGTACACCCGCGAGATCGGTATGGTGAAAACACACCATCGGGATGCCCAGGCGTCGCGCCTCGGGCGCCAGCAGCCACGGGACCATGAACGGACTGCCGATCTCGATGACGTCCGGCCGTTCGTGACGCACGATGCGCGCCAGCGAACGCGTCGAGAGCATCATGCGATACGGACGGTGACGTGGAATGGACGGACCACGCAGCTGGAAGGTGCGGACACCTTCGTGGTCGTCCACGGCATCGATGGCGCCTGGCACCACAATACTCTGCCGGAACTGCCGATGCCGATTGACGAATCGCGCCTTCTCGTGCAGGTAGGTGCGAATGCCTCCGGATGTTTCGCCGTACCACTCGGTGGCATCGAGCACGCCGAGGTCGGCCTGCGGGCGCAGGCGCGGCGGCAACGGACCAGTGGCTGGACGGAACGGCGCGACGGTCGACGCGGGCCCAGCCATGCGGTCCGTTCTGATCTCGGCGGCCATCAGCTGAGCAGAGGATAGGCAGTCAGCAGGGCGATCGATTGCCCCACGAGCACGTCGCCCGGATAGTGCACGCCAAGCATGACGCGCGAGAATCCGACCAGCAGCGCGAGGCCCAAAAGGGGAAGCGCGAGGACAGGAAACGCCGACGCAAACCCGACGGCGCATGCCATGGCCGCGCAGGCGTGACCACTCGGGAACGAAAAGCGGTCCGGCACGTCGACCAGGGTGGCGAGGGGCTCATGCAGCCGCGGGCGTGGCCGACCAACGGTCCGCTTGATGATCTGCACGGCGAGGTGCGACCACCCGAGCAACAACAGCGTGCGCCAGCACAGACTCCACCGTACCGCCGGATGGAACCATGCGAGGAGGGTGAGGCCAATGCTGGAGGTCGCGCCTCCCAGATGCGTGATACTGGACCAGAAGACGCGTCGCGTGGTGGCACACGACGGGGTCAGGGCAAGCCGCGCAAAGATCGCGCGATCACTCGAATCGAGGCGCTGCAGCCATGGTGTCATGGCGGACAAGGATGTGCACGTCCGGCGACAACTCCCTACATGATTCATGACGGTTGCGTATCGTCCGCGCGCCGAAATGATCACGGCGCGGGAACGTCACGGCGGCGTCACGGCGTCAGCAGCTCACGCACTTATGGTTGTTCTTCGCCCCCAGGCGCTCGAGCAATGCAATCGTCTCGAGATACGGTGACGTGCGCTGCACCGGTCCATTGGCCATGTCCACGGTGGTCTGTCCCGAGCGGGCGATGGCCTTCACGTCGGCGCCCTTCGAGACGAGATACTCGATCATCGCGTTGTCGCCGCGCGCCGCCGCGTGATGCAACGGGGCGTACCCTGCAAAGTCGCGTGCGTTCACGTCGGCGCCGAGCTCCTCGACGAGCATTTTGAGCGTGGGCATCCACCCGTCGTTCACGTGGCGATGGTCGTTGGCGGCAAAGCCCGTTCCGTACCCCACGCCCGTGGCGGCATGGATGGGGAGAATGCCCAGGCCGTTGGCGGGCACCGGCGGGAGTCCCGACGGATCGGCGGCCGGCGCGGCGGCACCCGGGCGGCGCGCGCGCGGCGGTGGCTTGATGGTACCAACGGTCACGTCAGCGCCGGCCTTGAGCAGCATCCGCATGGCCGCGGTATCGGTAGCGTACGCCGCACGCAGAAAGGGCGTGGCACCGTTGAAGTCGACGCCGAGGTTGTCGCGATTGTACGTGGTGTACCAGAGCGAGCGCGTCAGGCGCGCGTTGGGGTCGGCCTTGGCCGCGAGCAGCGCCTGCATGACGTCGTAGTACGTGGCCTGCTGCTGCAGCTGGAATGCGGGCTGTGGCGTGCGGGTGCTCGGGGCCCACTCCTTGTTAAGCACCGCAAAGAGTGGCGCCGCGCCGGCGTCGCTGGCCAGGTTGGGGTTCGCGCCGCGCTTGACCAGGCGAATGGCCAGATCGTAATGGCCATTGATGGTGGCCATGAGCAACGGGCTCGTACGGTCGCCACCGCTCACCTGGTTGATGTCGGCCCCGCCGTCGAGCAGCGCGTCGGTGGTTTCGATTTCGCCTTCGCGTACGGCCAGCAACAGCGCGGTCAGCCCGCCCTGCACGCCCATGAGTTCGTTGTAGGCCGGATTGTCATCGTCCAGGCCTCGGCCACCCTGTGCCGCCAATCGTGCCTCCTCGGCGGCGGTAGCCTCCCGCACGCCGGCAATGCCTTCGGCCGACGCAGCCGCCTGTTCGACATCGCGCGAGGCGCGCACGGCGGCTTGCACCTGGGCCGGTGTGGGCATCCAGTTGGGGTTGTTGGCCTGCCCCTGCTTTTCGCGCAGCTCCTGCAGCAGCGCATCTCGACGGGTCTTGGCTTGCTTGTCCTGCGCGGCGCTGGCCATGATGTCGACCGTGCGCGCCACGAGGGCAGGGTTCGCGCCGGCCCCGAGCAATACGCGCACCGCCTCGGCACGCCCCTTCCCGGCCGCAAGCATGAGCGGCGACTGACGCCATCCCGGCTCCACCGCGTTCACGTCGGCGCCCGCCTTGAGGAGCGCGGTAAGGCTCGCCGGAACACCCGCCATCGCGGCAAGATGCAGCGGCGTGACGCCTTCGGCCGTGAGGGCCCGGGCGTTGGCGCCGGCGGCCAACAGCTGCTTCACCACGGCGGCGCTGCCGGCTTCACTGGCCACGTGCAGCGGCTGATGGCCGCCAATGCGCGTCGTGCCCGTCAGGCCGGCGTTCGCGCGCAGCAGCACGGCGGTCATGGCGGAATCGCCGCGCTGGGCCGCCCAATGGAGTGCCGTCATGCCGTCGCGCTGTGGGGCGTTCACGTCGGCGCCTTTGGTCACGAGCGTCCGGAGTCCCCGCAGGTCACCGTGCATGGCGGCGTCGGCCACGGGCGTTGTGACGTCCGTCTGCGCACGCCAGACGATGCCGGGCGGGAAGAACCGCGGGACGTGTGCTGGGGGCGTGCCGCTTCCCAGCATCAGCGGCCACGCCAGGACGGCGACGCGCCACTCGCGCATCCATTGCGGGAGATTTCGGATGTTCCGTTGCATACGCGCCGAAGCTCCCTGTGTCAGAACGTGAACTCGCCAGTACTGTCGCCGAACGTCTGCAGATCGTCCATGCCGATCTTGTGCAGCATGGAGAGCATCGCGTTGGCCATGGGGGTGCCGTCGGGGGCACGCAAGTGCTGATTGCCCGACGCGAGGCCGTGGCCACCACCCAGCAGAATGAGCGGGCAGCGACGGTGGTTGTGCGTGTTGCTGTCCGACATGGGCGAGCCGTACACGATGGTCGTGCGGTCGAGCAGCGACGTGTCGCCATCCATGGTGGTCTTGAGCTTGTCGAGCAGATACGGCAGCAGCGACACGTGATACTTGTTGATCTCGGCGAATTCCTTCACGCGCGCCGGGTTGTTGCCGTGGTGCGACGCGGGGTGGAAGCCGGTCATCACGCCGCTATCGGGGAAAACGCGAGCCGACGCGTCGCGCCCCAGTTTGAAGGAAAACACGCGCGTCATGTCGCTCTGCAGGGCGAGTACCTGCAAGTCGAACATGAGCTTCACGTGATCACCGAAGTTGTCGGGCACACCGGCGGGAGCGCCGGCCAGTTCACGCGCTTCGCCGGACTGGTTGCGCGCTTCCACCTGCTGAATGCGGCGCTCGATTTCACGAATGTGTTCGAGATACTGATCCATGCGGCGGCGATCGGTCGCGCCCAGCTCACGATTGAGCTGCGCCACCCGTCCGGTAATCCAGTCGAGCACACTGCCGGTGCTCTTGTTGCGCGCCGCCCGTTCGGCCGGCGTGCCGCCCGCGCCGAAGAGTTGCTCGAACGCCACACGCGGGTCGCGGATCATGGGCAGCGGGTCGGTCGGCGAGCTCCAGCTGATGGAGTCGGTGTACATGCACGAATAGCCGTACGCGCAGCCACCGGCGCGGTCGAGCGGTTCGATGCACAGCTGCATGCTCGGAATAGGCGTCGCCTGACCGAAGCGCTGCGCGTACATCTGGTCGAGCGACGTCCCGGCAAAAATGTCGGAGCCTTCGGTCTGCGTCGGATGCGACTGCGTGAGAAACACCGCACTCGAGCGGAAGTGATCGCCCCCGATCTCCTCCGGCTTGTACGCCTCCGCCATGCGGACGTCGGTGTTGCTGATGATCGTCAGATACTTCCGCCACGGATCGAGCGGGGCCAGCGACGTCTTCGACAAATCGAAGGCGCGTCCGGTGGTCGGTGGCGCCCACAAGTGTTCGGTGAGCCCAAACGGCGCGCAGCCGGCGGCGCCATGCACCATCTCCATCGCCAGCAGCCGTGCGGGGTTGGCGGCATGTCCCATGCGCCCCAGCACATTGGTCGGCGTCATGGCGTCGAGATACGGCAGCGCCACCGTCGCTCCCATGCCCTTGAGGAACGTGCGCCGCGGCATGGGCTGCCGGATGAGATTGGCCATGGTTCTGCTCAGCGGAAAGACGACGAGGCGCCGGCGGGGCCGCTCTCGACAGTGGTGGACGGGTCGAGCTTCTGCATGCGGAACGCCGGGCTGCGGACTACGCCCATGATGTACGCCGACAGGCGATGATCCTGCGTGGCCGCCGACCGCACGATGCGGCGCACACTGGGCATGTCGTGCGCGTCGATGCGACGCCCGATGGCGTACGCCATGAGATTGCGCGTGAACGTGCGCAGCAGCGCCTCCTGCCGGCGCAGCAACGCCGCCTGCAGTTCGTTGGCGTTGTTGGCGGTGCTGCCGTCCCACAAGTCGCCGCGCGAATCGATGGGCATGCCGTTGTCGCGACGGCGCAACTTGCCCGTCACGTCGTACTGCTCGAGCGCCAGCCCAATGGGGTCCATCATCTTGTGGCAGCTGCTGCACGACGGGTTCTTGCGGTGCTGCTCCATGCGCTCGCGCACGGTGAGCGGACGTGCCCCGTCACTGCCGGGCGTCGCCTCGAGATCGGGGACGCCGGGCGGCGGCGGGGGCGGGGGGCTGTTGAGCAGCACCTCCATGACCCACTTGCCACGTTCCACCGCCGACGTGCGCGTCGCGTGCGAGGTGAGCGTGAGTACGCTCGCGTGCGACAGCAGTCCACGACGGTTGGCGTCGGGATACGACACGCGACGGAATGCCGGGCCCACGACGTTCTTCATGCCGTAGTGGCGCGCCAGCTGTTCATTCACGAAGGTGTAGTCGGCCCGATACAGGTCAAGCACCGGCCGGTCGCGCCTCACGAGGTCGTCGAAGAACAGTTCCGTCTCCTGCCGCATGCTGTTCTTGAGCTGCTCATCGAAGTCGGGGTACTGCCGGATGTCCGGCGTCACCACGTCGAGATCGGGGAGGCGAAGCCACTGTGCCGCGAAACGCGTGGACAGCGCTTTCGCGCGCGGATCATGGAGCATGCGCTGGACTTCGCGCTCGAGCCCGCCCGGCTGCGACAAGCGGCCGCGTGTCGCCGCGGTGAGGAGCGCAGGGTCCGGCGGCGCCGACCACAGGAAGAACGACAGCCGCGACGCGAGATCGATATCGCGCAGCCTGTATGGTTTGCCGGCCGTCGCCGAGCTCGGCGCACGCTCGAAACGGAACACGAAGTCGGGGCTCGCCAACATTCCTTCGAGCACCAGGCGGATGCCCTGCTCGAAGCTGCCGCTCGCGGTGCGTCCGGCGTCGTACAACGACATCAGCCCGTCGCGATCCTCTTCGGTGAGCGGTCGACGATAGGCCTGCGTCCCCAACCGGTTCACGATCGACAGCGCGCACGGCCGTTCGGCGGCCGCGGTCGTGGGGCGGCAGGTGAACAGCTGCCGGCGAACGTGTGTCTCGCTCACGCCGGTGGGGGCGTACGGTCCCGTGATCGTGAGTTCGCGCAAGTGCGGCAACAGCGTGAAACCATACGCCACCGCATTGGAGGTGCTGTTGAGCGAGTACTTGAGTGGCGAAATGAGATCCTGTACCACGCCCTGAAAACGAGGGGGGACGAACGCCGCCGACACTCGGTGCGGCCCGGCGGTCACCTTCACCGGCAGCGCGCCCTGCGCCACGCCATTCGGGTCCGACGCGTGCATGAACCGGTCGATTTCAATGAGCGCCACCCGTGCACCATCGATGGCGATTTCCAGCGCTTCGCCGCGCGCGAGTCCGCCGGCAAACGCCCCGGTGGTCTCGTGAAAGAAGTTCACGTTGAACTGGTACTCGCCATCGGCGGGAAACGTGTGCGTCACCACCATGCCGCCGCGGCTGCCGTACGGCGTGCCTTCAACGTGCGACGTCTGCGACGCCATCTTGGGCATCGTGTACGTGCTGGCGCTCGCGCTCGCCGTGGGGTTGCCCACCGCGAGCCAGCTGATGTCGCCTGCCGCGCGCAGATACGCGCCAAGCAGCGTGGGGGACAGTGCCTGCACGTCGGCGATGTTGTCGAAGTTGTCGCTCTTGGTATCGGGCGGCAGGTAATTCGCCGCTTCGATGTCCAGTCCGAGCAACTGTTTCACCGCGGTTTGATACTCCGCACGATTGAGGCGCTGGAACGTCCGGCGCCCCGGATCCGGGTTGATGATCGCGACAGAGTCGAGACGCGTCTCGAGCTCGGCCACGAGCGTCTCGAGCGTGTCCCCCTTGGGCCGTGCCGATCCAACCGGTGGCATCATCCCGGTGCGCAGCTTCGCCACCATCCGTTCGGCCACATCGGTCTGGCTGAAGGGCGTCGCCACGTCGAAGCCCGACAACGTGAGGTTGCCGCGCTTCATGGTGTCGTTGTGGCACTTGCCACAGTACTGCTTGACGACGCCATTGAGCACCGCCGGCGCCAGACGCGCCGGCACGGGGGCTCGGCGCGCCAGCACAGGGTGGCGCGCCGCAGGAAATGCAGGCGGCACGACTACAGCGCGGGGAGCGGGACGCGCATTGCCTGATGGGGGGAAGAGCAGGGCAACGGACAACGCCACCGCCAGCGCGGAACGAGGCTTCATGCCGTACCTCGGTACGAGACATGGGGGAGGGAACAGCGCGTCAAGTTGCGGCACGAACGGGAGGGGCGCAAGCGAACGGCGGTCTGGGAGTACTACGGGAGGGGACCAACGGGAGGGGACCGACGGGAGGGGACCGACGGGAGGGGACCAACGGGAGGGCAACCACGACCCCGTGACAGAGACCCCGACCCCGTGTTTGTCGTCCCGTGGTCGCGGTCCCGTGGTCGCGGTCCCGTGGTCGCGGTCGTAGTCGCGGGGTCGTGGTCGCGGGGTCGTGGTCGCCCTCCCGTAGTTCCCCTCCCGTCGGTCCCCTCCCGTAGTTCCCCTCCCGTCGTTCCCCTTCCGTAGTGCACCCCAACCGCAGTTACCTTGAGCATGTCCAAGTTTTCCGCTCTGCTCGTTGCGGCCCTGCTGTCCGCTCCCTCCTCGTTGGCAGCGCAAAGCGCGCTCCCTCCGGCGACGCCGGCGACGCGCGACAGTGCGGCTATCACCCGGTACGCACGCATTCATCTCGCGCTCAACGCGCTCCGCGATCGCGAGCACGCGGAGCTCGCCGCGCCGAAAAACAAGAAGGTCGAAACGCAGGCCGAAGTCCGTGACCGGTTCCGGGCCCTGCGTAACGACCTCTACAACCGTGAAGCGTACACCGCCGCGCAATACGCCGACATGACGCAGCGCATCAGCGGCGATGATGCGCTGCGCCTCTTGTTCGAGGCCACGCTGGAGCGGCTGCAGAAAAAGTAGACGGCCGCCCCAACACCCTCTCGTTACTTGGCGCGATCGAGAATGGCCGCCGCGCGCTCGGCGATGTCCGCCCAGTGCGCCTTTTGCACCGCACCGGTCGCCGTCAACGCCAGTGCACGCGCCTCGCGCTGCACGTCACGCACTTGCGCTCGCGCCAGCGCCGGCAGATCACTCTGCGGCACGTTGGGCGCCGAGACGAACGGCGTGAAGCGCGGAGCCTGACCGCCAACGCCACCACCACCCGCACCAGCCGGCGGTGCCGCCGGCGGCGCCACCAGCGCCTCGAGGCGCTGCACGTACACCCGCTGCAGCGTGCGGCGATGCGCATCGGGCGACGCGCCATTGAACAGCGCGCGCTTCACGTCGGCCATGTACTCCGCCAACGGGTACGCGTGGGCGGCGTCGTACAACTCCGACTCGGCCAGTCGCCCCAAACGCGCCGGTGACAGCAGCGACGTCAGCACGCCGGCCGACCGCGAACTCACGACCGTGTTGGGGCCAATGCGCGTCGTGATGTTCGCCGGCATCAGCCACTCCGGTGCGCTGAAGATGTTGTTGCCGATGAACGCCAGCGCCGCCCGCTGCCGCGCCTTCGGCACCACGCGATACACCGCCCCCGACTGTTCGGCCACCTTGAGGTCGACTTCCACGCCACCGACCACCGTAGCGACGTGGTTCACCGTCCCGAACCAGCGCCCCACGGTCTCCTCGTACAGTTCACGCAGCTCCGAGAAATCCTCGCCGGGCTTGCTCGTCCACGCGGCCAGATTGGGGAGCACACGCTGGTAGTTGGCGGTCGCGTAGGTCGTCGCCCTCAGCGGATCGTCGCCCAGATCTTCCGTCTGGTTGCGCGGGTCGCCCGCGGCCAGCTGCTGCGACGCGAAGCGATACGGAAACGGCCCGCGCTGCTGCGTGAGCCAGCGGTTGAGCGTGGGACGCTCCGCGTCGGCCGACGGCGCGGCAATCACACGATAGCCCCAGTTGATCGCAAAGTCGTCGAACGGCCCCACGCGACGAATGAAATCCCTCGGCTGCAACCCGTCGCCGGGCTGCGCCACATAGTTCTGTCGCGCGTAGTCCATGATCGTGGCGCTCACACCGTACACGCGGGTGAACGCCGGGCTGCGCAACGAGTCCACCGGAAAACTCGCCGACGCGATCATGTTGTGCTGCAGGCCAAGCGCGTGCCCGATTTCATGCGTGATCACCTGGCGCATCGTCTCGCCCATGAGCTCGTCGGGAATGTCGAGCGACCGCGCGGACGGATTCGATGCGCCGGTCTCCATGATGAGCCAATTGCGATACGAGCGCATGTGGTTGTGGTACCACGTGATCTCGCTGTTGATGATCTCGCCCGAACGCGGATCGTGCGTGTGTGGGCCCGTCGCGTTGCGTACCAGGCTGGCGGCCCAGCGCACCACGCTGTACCGCGCATCGTCCAGGTCGAAGTCGGGATCTTCGGTCTTGCTCGGCGCTTCCTTGGCAAGAATGGCGTTCTTGAAACCGGCCTTCTCGAACACCGTCTGCCAGTTCTCCACGCCTTCTTTCACGTAGCGCTTCCAGCGCGTCGGCGTGGCCGGGTCGAGGTAGTACACGATCGGCTTCACCGGCTCGACCAGTTCACCGCGCGCGTACGCCGCCGGATCCTTGGGCTCGAGACGCCAACGGGTAATGAACGCTTCACTCTCGGCCTTCTGCACGTCGAGGCCGTAGTTCACCCGGTTCACCGAGAAGTAGCCAACGCGCGCATCGGCATGCCGCGGACGCATGGGCACCTTGGGGAGCAGCACCAGCGATTGCCGTGTTTCCATCGTCACCGTCGCCCCGTCCGCGTCGCTCGGCGGGGTGGCGGCGTCGAAGGTTTGTACCTGACGCACTTCGAGGTTGATGGGGAAGCTGCGCATGCTCGCGAGGTAGCTGCGCGCCGCATCGTAGCGTCGCACCCCGAAGGCGCGCCGCTGCGCCGCATCGAGTCCGGACGTGGCCGGGTTGTCGTTCGCAAAGAAGTCGGTCACATCGACCACGTACGAGGCGCTGTCGTTGCCGAACGCGGCAATGGGAAAGGCGCCGATGATGGCCGGGAAATTGTTTTGGGCCACGCTGCGCGCGATCGGCAGCGTATCGTCGGCCACGGCCGCGGTGCTGATGCTCGTGAGCAGCACGCGGTCGGTGGTGCGCTCGAAGCGCACGAGGCGCTCGACGAGTGAACTCCCCGCGCTCAGGAACCCGCCGGCGCCGGCGGGGACGCCGGACACACGCGTCACCATGAGAAAGTCTCGTCCCGCCAGCGAATCGGGGACCTCGAAAAAGAAACGGTCGTCGACGCGGTGCACCGTGATCCCCCCGCGCTCGGTGCGCGCACGCGCCGTGATGACCTGCGCATACGGGCGCGGCCCACGACGTGGGGCCCCCGCGCCGGCCCCCTCGGCGGCGGCCGTGGCCGGAGGCGGCGT
>VYMF01000055.1_pt1 | contig 40364 bp, 32 predicted proteins | sample 5115271 | NCBI WGS metagenome assembly VYMF01 (sample SAMN12291778, study PRJNA351875) | freshwater metagenome | isolation source: freshwater lake | place: USA: Michigan, Wintergreen Lake | collected 2013-08-08
TGGGCCGCCATCCGGTCGATTGCCGACAAGATCGGTTGTTCGCCGGAGACGTTGCGGCTCTGGCTCCGGCGGACCGAGCGCGATGCGGGCCAGCGGCCTGGCGTAAAGACCGACGAGCGAGAGCGGGTACTCGCCTTGGAGCGGGAGAATGGCGAGCTGAAACGCGCGAATGAAATTCTGCGGAAGGCCAGCGCGTTTTTCGCCGTGGCGGAGCTCGACCGCGACACGAAGTAACCCACGCTGTGATGTACGCGTTTATCGACGTCCATCACGCGGACTACGGTGTCGAGCCGATCTGCTGTGTTCTGGAGATCGCACCGTCGGGCTATTATCGCTATCGCCAGCAGCAGGCCGACGCCACGTGCCGGTCCGCGCGGGCGCAGCGCGATGCGATGCTGCTGGAGGAGATCCGTCGCGTCTTTCGGCAGCATCACGAGGTGTACGGGGTGCGCACGATCTGGCATCAGCGGCAGCGAGAGGGCATCGCGGTGGCACGCTGCACCGTCGAGCGTTTGATGCGCGCGGCGGGGTTACAGGGCGTCGTGCGTGGGCAGCGCCGTATCACGACGCGTCCCGATACGGCGGCGCCAAGTGCCGAGGATCTTGTACAGCGGCAGTTCTCCGCAGAGCGACCCAATCAGTTATGGGTCGCGGACTTTACGTACGTGGCGACGTGGCGCGGCTTCGTCTACGTAGCGTTCGTCATCGACGTGTTCTCGCGGCGCATCGTCGGCTGGCGAGCCCACACGACGATGCGGACCGATCTCGTGCTCGATGCGCTTGAACACGCCCTGCATGACCGCGAGCTCGATGGGCAGCTCATTGTGCACTCGGATCGCGGGTCGCAATACGTTGCGATGCGGTACACGACGCGCTTGGCCGATGCGGGCGCCGCGCCGTCAGTCATCTTGGAGCCGCTGGGCTATGTTTCTCCCGCGGAGTTCGAGGAGCAGTTCCACCGCATTCAAGCGGCTCCTGCGGAGCGCTTGACACTCAATTAACCGAGTCTCTTCTAAACCCGGAGCGGTTCAGCCAGTCAGAAGCGTGTGCAACCGAAGGATCCCGCCGCCCGGACGCCGAGCGACGATGGCGACCCCAAGAATCCGACCGTCAACTTCCGCCGGCAGCGGCGCACGAACGAGACGCACCAGTCGACGACGGACCCCGACGCGCGGTTGGCGCGGAAGAGTAGTGGCACCGCGTCCATCGTGGGCTATCTCGGCAGTGTGTTGATGGACAATCGGCACGGGCTCATCGTCGCGACGGATGTGCGCGCGCCCGGCTCCGAGAGTGAGCGCGACGCCGCGTTGGAACTGCTGACGACGCTGGAGCCCCGCGCCCGGCGGCGCACGCTCGGCGCGGACAAAGGCTACGACTCCCCGGCCTTTGTGGAAGGCGTGCGCGCCGCCGGCGCGACGCCGCACGTGGCGCAGAATATTCACGCCCGCGAACCGCGCAGCGCCGTGGATGACCGCACCACGCGGCACGACGGCTACGCGATCAGTCAACAAAAACGAAAGCTGGTGGAGGAGAGCTTCGGCTGGGGCAAGGTGGTGGGCGGACTGCGTAAACTGCGTCACTGCGGCCAGCGCCGCGTCGACTTCGTGTTTCGCTTCGTACACGCCGCGTACAATCTCGTGCGGATCCGCACGCTGATCCGTCGGCCTGCGGGTGCGTGACGCGCGACGCGGGTCCCTGCGGCCGCCGGATGCCGGCCAAAGCGGGGCCGCCGAGAACGTGGACATTGCCCCCCGCACGAAATTCACGCGCAATAATCGCTGAACACGTCAGCGGGACGCAAAAATCACGTCCATCCGCCACTTTTTCATCACCCTGTTAGAGAACTCACACCCAGATTGATCCGCGGCACGACACCGTGCCCGACGAGACTACCATCTGCAAGTGCCGTCATCTCCTCGACGCGTATCGGCCCACGTCGCGGATGTTCGACGCGGTGAAGGCGCTGCTCGAGGAGCATCAGCTCTGGCGGAAGGCCGGCACCATCGTCGATGCGACCATCATTGGTGCGCCCAGCTCGACGAAGCATGCCACGAAGACCCGCGATCCCGAGATGCGGCAGACGACGCAGGGCCACCCGTGGTACTTCGGCATGAAGGGGCACCTGGGCACGGATCGTCGCGGCGTGATCCACACGATCACCACGACCGACGCAGCCACGGCCGATATCGCGCAGTGGCCCCACCTGCTGCACGGCCAACAGGCGACCCTGCATGGCGATAAGGCGCGTTACGAGGCCGAAGACACGTTGCAGTGGGAGCGCAGCGGCGGACGGTACCTGGTCAGCAAGAGTGGCAAGCGGACGGACTCCTAGGATGCGATCCATCGCCCCCGGTCGCGCGTGTACGCCCTCGGTACCCTCGCCAACCTCTTCCGGCTGCGGCACCGATTGCGGCCGCAGGGCACGTCGTGTCGGCGCGCGCGCCGACATCGGCCGAAATGGGCCGATGTCGCCCCGTGAATGGGGCGCGACGAGCCGTGCACGCGGTCAGTCGAGCGCCTGTCGGCGCCCGCTAACGCTGAGTTGATCCACACTGCCCGCGATTCCTACCTGTTCAGACATTCCTCAGCGCTGCCCCGTCAGTGTGACGATGCCGCTGCGGCGGTCTTTAAGCGCATCCAGCACATATTGCGCCACGGCGCCGCGTGAGATGTTCGCGGAGAGCGGGAGCTCGGTCGGATGTACCACTTCGCGGTAGGCCGTCGATGACGTGTCGGTTAGCATCGTTGGGCGCACAATGAGCGACGCCAACCCGCTCGTGGTGATGAGCGCCTCCTGCCGAGCGTGGTCCGCGTACGAGTGGCGCACTTGACTCATTCGAATGACCCCGCGCACGAGCAAGGGCAAAGTGGCCCAGCTTTCTCCCGCGCCATGCGCCGAAATGGTGGTGATGCGTACAGCGCGGGTGCCCACGGCCTCGAGAAGCGAGTGCATCGCCCGTTCAACGACGTCCGGTGGTGAGATGAGCGGTGCCCAGAGCGCGTCGCTTCGGCGGCGCAGCCCCAATGCCACGACCACGTCGGAGACGTCGTCGAGTGCTCGGGCGACGTCACTCACCTTCAGCGGGTCACCGACCAGTTGCTGCACGCGGGGGTCGATTGGGGCCGGATGTCGAACGAGCGCGCGGACCCTATGGCCCGCAGTTGCCGACTTCTCGGCGAATGCCGCGCCAATGCGTCCGGTCGCTCCGAGTAGGAGTACGCGGCGAGCCGGTGGGGTGTGGGCCACGGGGCCTACGTTTCCGGTGTCGGTCATCGTGTGTGTCGTACAGAGTTTGGGTCAAAATGTGAGGCCACGCGGCTCCGTCACTCGGCTCCGTCACGCGGCCAGACTGTGTCACCGCCTTATCGCGCGCGCAGCTCGATTGTCTGCCCGGGCGTTACCACGAGCGACGTAACTCCCCGCGCCCGCGCCGCCTCCGCAAAGGCTTCTGCCGTACCGGGGTGGGCCACGACCAAACGTTCCCAGAGCCAGCTGGAGCGGTACCGGTAGTGCATCGGGACCGCGAGCGGCGCGGACGCTGCAAACGCCACTGCGGCCGCCTCTGGCGGCGAGAGGCTGAGGCGTTTGAAGAGCGGCTTAATGCGCAGTTCGTTGACCGGGAGAAGCGCGATGTCCACAGGGCCCGCCGCTCGGGCCTGCGCCTCGGTGAGGCGGTGGCCGACAACCAGCACGCGCCACCCACAGGCGTCGATGCGCCACGCCTGCTCATAGTCGAACGCGGTGGCCGTTGCGTTGGTCGGGCGCGCAGCGACGCCGGTGATCAGGAATGGTCCGGCCCTCGTGGAGTCGCCGGGGCCGAGTGCTCGCACGGCGAAGCCACGTGACCGGGCCCGCTCGGCCTGACGGGTTCTGGCCGGTACGACCACCGGCGCTTGACCTACCATTCCGGGAGCGAGCGCATCGAGGTCGAAATGGTCATAGTGATTCATGGTGGACACCACGGCACTGAGCGGCGACATCGAATCCGGTGGTACACCGAGCGCTTCGCGGGGTGGGTAGTGCGCGGTTTGGGTGAACCACGGGTCCGTGAGCAGGGTGGCGCCATCGCACTCGATGAGCACTGAGGCGTGAACGACACGCGTGATCCTGAGCGGTGGCCGAGGCGCGACGGTTCGTTCGACCACGAGAGGGGCGGTGCGGGGGCCGAGTGGAGTTGGCCTCGGAGCACCAGCGCAGCCAGCCAGCAGAGCCAGCGCGAGAGGCGTGGCGGCTAGCGAGGGTCGCTCGCACCAAGTGGGCGGCAGTCTACGAAGCACGATCTTCGAGAGCTGAGGTCGTGTGACCTGCAGACGCTCATCCGAACGCCGCAGGGAGCACTCAGACATTAGTTTCGATTTGGTGCTAGATCAGTGTCCTAATGGACCACATTCTTACCCGAAACGTGCAGATCGTTCTATGGACATACTTTCCGAAGTGCTCGAGCAATCGGCGTTCACGCTGTCATTCCTCGCGGAGACGACTCTGCAGGGCACGGTAGGGGTCGCTTTGGATGGGCGCATGGAGGCAGCGCTGCACGCCGTCCTCGAGGGCAAGCTCTGGGTCGAGGTTGACGAGTGTGATCCGGTGCCTCTGAACGCCGGCATGGTGCTTGTCTTGCCGGTCGACCGCCCGCACCGTGTTATGGATCGCCCCGGGCGCGCAGCCCGTCCCGCGTCTGATCTCGACGGCGTCACAGACGCCCCGATTGGTGCCAGACTGAGTCTCGGCACTGGAGTGACGCGAGCGGTCGTCCTCTCCGCCGCGTTTCGCTTGCGCCCGCGGCTACGTGCCGGCATTCTGCGCCTCCTGCCGCAGCATGTCCTCTTGAACGCGTCGGAGGCGGCTCCGCTCTGGTCCTCAGTGCATCGCGTCATCGACGAGGTTCGGGGCGAACGGCCCGGGCGCGAGTTCGCGCTTCGTCGGACCGCGGAACTGCTGTTCATCGAATCCCTGCGCTCGATGCCGGACGCGGGGGCGTTGCGTGGGCTAGCCGGCGCCGCCCGCGACCCGCGCCTCCAGCGCGTCCTCACCGCCCTCCACCATGCCCCCGCGGCAGCGTGGAGTATGTCGCGCCTGTCTGCGCTGGCCCACACTTCCGCATCGAATCTCTCGCGCATCTTCCGAACGGCGCTGGGGGTCTCCGTCCATCAGTACCTGATCCAGCTCCGGATGGAGCGCGCCTCCACGCTGCTGGCCACGACGGACATGCCCGTACGGTTCGTCGCGAAGCAGGTGGGTTACGACTCGGAACCGGCATTTGCCCGGACGTTCGCGCGCACGGTCGGGATGCCAGCAGCGCGATACCGGCGCCGCAGCAAGGGACACGGATGACAGCGCGACAATGGCCGAGTGCAAGACGCGACGACTGTGAAGGACAGTTGTGAGGACCGTGTCGAACGCCGATTGCCGCGGTTTTCCCGTCCGCCGTAGAATTCGGAAACGAAACAGGACTACGGTCTACCTTAGGTTGGATCAGAAGGTTGGATCAGAAGGTTCCTGGCCCGCCCCCGGCATGGGCAATGCCACGAGCCGCCGTCGCGTACGCAGGATGGCGGCGCGTGGGTTTTCCACGAAGGCAGGGGCGATTCCTGGTTCGGCTGGGATGCCTCGCTGCTGGTCGGCAGAACGGTCTGGTCGGCATGACCACAACCACCCAGCACTCGACAGCTCCTTCGATGGTCTCCATGGTTCATGCACACGGGACACGGAGCCCGTTGTGCCGCTCAAGCCGGAGGCACTGCTCGAGTACCTGCTCGGTGGAGTCCCCTTTGGGTTTGCGGCCACGCCAGGGGCCGAGGCGCGTGGTATGCCCTCAGCGCGCGCCGCGCCCCCGCTGGCCGCCGATTTCCCGCCGCTGACGCCCATGTCTGGTCCTTGGCAGAGGGGCCCGTTCGCGGTGAATCGCTGGAGTCCCTGTATGCAGGAGCCGTGCACACAGCGGTGAACAATCCGGCGCTCTACCAGCGACCCGCTCCGGTAGGCGCACGACGCGCCGGGAGCGCGCCCGGACGACAGCGTTCCCGTGCCTATCTCCGGCAGCGGCTCGGCGCGGCAACATGATCGTCCACCTCGATATCCCACGCCCGCGTTTTTCGCGGCCAGTTGACACCGGATGCTGATGTGCTACCGTTCATGAACGGTAGAACACGAAGGCAACCGAGCCGGTCATACCCGCTGAGGTCGCCGTCGCCCTCGCACGATCGCTGACGCCCATGGTGCCCTACCTAGGATCGGCGATGGCCGGGGGCGTATCACGTGGCGAGGCGCGCAACACCGGGCGGCATCTGCGGGACTTCCGGCTTGTCCGGGCGGGCTCGCAGACACGACCGACCGCGTTCGCGCTCGGTTGAGTCCGGCATGCCATAGCAGCCACGACAGGGGCCGAGGTGTGCAGAGTATCCACCGCGCACCCCGAGCTACTGCTGTCTCCTGACTCTACCGGGACCGACGCCCCCGTATGGCCGTCCGCAGAAGGGCGCGTTAGCGGGGACACCCTCGAGCCATGGTATGGGGGAGCCGCGTACACCGCGACCAAGAATCCCACCCTCTGCGCAGCCGGTTTGCCGTTCGGCCATCGCGCTCGGCGGTCTCCTGAACGACGTCGTCTTCATCGGTGAACCGATGGCACCATTCTTCACCACCCACTGCGGCCTCCGCCGCCTGCGCCTCACCGACGACGGCGACGTGGTCCGTGCGTGCCACACCAGAAAGGCCTATGCGGGCCCCTGCGCCGCACGGGCGCAGCCGACGGCCGCCCAGCCGCCGCGCATCGCAGCGCAAGCCGGACGTCATGACCCGCCGCGTGATCGATCAGGTCTCCTTTCAGGACGCGCGCGCGGTCGAGACCATCGGCGATGTGTGATTCGGTATTCCCACCGGCGCAGTGCGCGGTCTCTTCGGGCCGAATGGGGCAAGGGTAAGTACCCTGCTGCAGGGTGGCGCTGGCCTGCTCACACCAGTCAGTGGAAGCGTCGGCATTGGGAGATTGGCGCACCCGCTGGCGCCATCGCGGGCTTCCGGTTGCACCGACGTGGCACGACAGTGGTCGACGAGGCCGTCGCGAAGACGCCGCTCACGGCCGGCGGCGCACGGCACGTTACTCTCGCCTGCCCTCGACCGTCTTCCAGCGGTGACGGACACGCACCCCAGTGTGACGCGCCTCAACGTGCGGGCGGCGACGGCCGCGCCCTGCCACCAGACCTCCTCTCCGGAATGCCGTGAATCGACGTCGCGTCATCATGCCCCCCTGGACGAAGACCATCCGGTTTCAGGTGGCGCTGTCCCTCGGCTTGCTGTTCGCGACGCTCGCCGGGAGTGCGGGGTACGGCGTCTATGCGCTGAACCTCCGCCGACATGACTACGAAATTCTGAACCTGTCCGGACAGCTCCGCGTGACCAGTGCGGCGATGGTCAGCGACGCCCGCACGTTCCTGCAGATGGCGTCCGATTCCACGGCGGGTCGCGGTGTCGAGGGTCAGGTGTACCGCGAAGGGTTGCAGCGACACATGGCGCTGTACGACCAGATCATCACCGCCTTTGTCGCGCGCCGATTCGAGCCCGAGCTGACCGGCAAGCACGATGTGCTCGTATGCAAATGGGACGCCCGCTCCCGCTCACAACTGCAGCGCACAGCCAACGTGTGGAAGGCCTTCCGCGATACCCTGCATCTGCGGCTGGGCTCCGCCGACGCAGCGCCCGACGTCGCCCGCGGCGCGGAGTACGTCGCCGAGGTCGGCGGCGCGCTCTCCGCGTCGACCGCGCTGCTGTCTCGCGCATTTCAGGACATGATGGAGCAGAAGCTCGCCACCATCCGGCTGTTCAATCAGCTGGTCCTGGGGGTTGCCGCCTGTATCATGGTGGCGCTCGTCGCGCTCCTCTACCATCATCTGGTTCGGCCGTTGCAAGAGACCATGGACGGCTTCTCGCGCGTGGCGCGCGGAGAACTTGGCCATCAGGTCCCGGTGCAGGGGGGCGGAGAGATCGGCCAGATGACGACGGCGTTCAACCAACTGTCGGTCCGACTCAATGCCTTGTTCCGACTGACCGATCGCATCTCCCAAGGCAAGACACTCGACGACACGCTGCGCTTCGTGACCGAGGAGTTTCGGGGCTTTCTGCCGCTGGATTGGGTGGGGCTTTTCTTTCTGGCGCCCGACGGTGAACGACTCGTCCTCGAACGACAGTCCAGCGTTGACGCTACGATCTTGCGTGAGGGTATGTGGTTCCCGCGATTCGGGGAAGCATTGCAGGCTGGTGCAGCGCGCGCCGTGAACGACCTCGGCGCCGCCCACCAAGACATGCCGACGGATGGCTTGATCGAGATGCTCCGGAACGCAGGCTTTGAGTCGGCAATGCTGCTGCCCCTCAAGGGGAGTGGCGGCGGCGCACTTCTGGTCTTTGCCTCGCGTGTCCGTGGTGCGTACGCGTCCGAACATTCCGAACTCATCGAAAACGTGGCCGGGCAACTCATCCACGCCCTCGACAAGACCGTGTTCATGGAAGGGCTCGTCGTCTCGGCCGTTCAGGGGCTCGCCAAGCTTGCCGAGAGTCGCGATGCGGAGACCGGCGACCACTTGGCGCGGATGGCGCTCTATGCCGCCCTCATCGCCGAGGAGCTCGGGCGCGCCGGACCGTATCAGGATCAGATTACCGCAGCCCTAGTGCGGTCGATTCACCAGTTCGCCCCGATGCACGACATCGGCAAGGTGGGATTGGGCGATGCCATTCTGCGCAAGCCCGGGGGGCTCAGCGAAGCCGAGCGGCTGGACATGCAGCGCCACCCGAGCATCGGCGCGGAAGTGCTGCGGCGCTGTGAAGCGCAGATGAACGGCCTTGGCCACAGCATCTTTCACGTGGCGATCGAGATTGCCGAAGCGCATCACGAGCGTTTCGATGGCACCGGCTATCCGCAGGGGCTCGCCGGGCTCGCCATCCCACTCGCCGCTCGTATTGTTTCCGTGGCGGACGTGTTCGATGCGCTGACCTCGAAGCGGACATATAAAGAGGCATGGCCGGTGGAGCGGGCCCTCGCGTTGCTGGAGTCGGAGGCGGGCGCGCAGTTCGATCCCCATGTGGTGGCCGCCTTCCGGAGAGTCCTGCCCCAGGTGCTCGAGGTCTACGAGCGCTTTGAGCATGGCGACACCGGTCAGGGCGAGGTCAGCAACATCGAGCCTACGCAGGACGCGAACGAGCTGATCTTCGCCGGGCGGGCGTAGGCGGGCGTAGACGGGCGTAGACCGGCGAGGCAGCCGAGGGAGGCCCCCCGGCTCGAACGCAGGAGCTCGCGTGCCTCCTTCAGCCCGCTCGGCCACGCGCCGCCACCGCCGCCGCGAGTCCTCGTCGCCGCGCGGGAACAGCCGCATGCGCCGGTCGGTGCACGCCCAGTGGTTTGGCGCCGAGACGCAACGCCGCTGCGTGGAGAGTTCGTTGGTTTTCGGGCGCCGCGTTGGTAATGGTGGCGTGATCGCCCCCCCCCGCTCGCACCGACAAACGGGAGGCGGCGTGCCGGCCGACACGATCGCTCGCCTCGTGGCACCGTGCGACCGGCGGTTCCCAGTCCGACCGGACGACCTCCGCGTTACGCGCCGTGGGTCGAAGAGGCATGGGCATTCGACACCATGGGGACATCGGCCAGTATTCCTCAACCGCGTGACGGTGCGGCCGTGCGCGAACGAGCGCCGTTGACATACCAACAAATATTGATATATTTCTCTTGTGTCCGCCCTGACGCTCCCCGACCTCTCCCGTTCTGCTCAGCTGTTCCATGCGCTGTCCGACGAAACACGGCTGGCGGTGCTGGATATGCTGCGCGACGGCGAACGGTGCGTCTGCGAACTGCAGGGGGCCCTCGACGCCGCGCAGTCGCGTCTGTCGTTCCATCTCAAGGTGCTCCGCGAAGCGGGCCTCGTGCGCGATCGGAAAGAAGGCCGCTGGTCGTTCTATCGCATCAACGACCACGCGCTCGCGGAGGTGCACCATCTGGTACGCCTGCTCGGCACCGAGTCCTCGTCATCACCTCGGATGCTCAAGGTCTTCGGGCGCTGCTGCGACTGAGCGGACCGCCATCCGGTTTCCATGGGGCGCCTTGCAGCGCCCTTTCTCGGGTTCAACGCATCAAGAAACGTTGGTCGACCAGCACCACCACCACGGAGCCATCATGTCGTCCACCACGCCTGACATCAGCGCAATCGTTCGTGAGAAGTACGGCGAAGCCGCACGCCGCGTCCTCGACGTCGCCGAGCCCACGTCTGCCAGCTGCAGCGGTCCGGTACACGCGTGCTGCGGTGGCGCGGCGTTCAACGGAACCGTCGACCCGATCACCGCCAATCTGTACGTCAACGGCGAGACCGACGACCTGCCGGACGCCGCACTGCTGGCCTCACTCGGCTGCGGCAATCCAACGGCGCTCGCCGCACTGCGCGAAGGGGAGGTCGTGCTGGATCTGGGCTCCGGCGGCGGCATCGACGTGCTGCTCTCCGCGAGGCGCGTTGGCCCCACCGGCAAAGCCATTGGGCTCGACATGACGGAGGAGATGCTCGCCCTCGCCACGCGGAACGCCGCTGAGGCCGGTGTCCCCAACGTCGAGTTTCTCCGCGGCCGCATCGAGGAGATTCCGTTGCCGTCGAATTCGGTCGATGTGATCATCTCCAACTGTGTGATCAACCTGTCAGGTGACAAGCGCCGGGTGCTCGCCGAGGCGTTTCGCGTGCTCAAGCCCGGCGGCCGCTTTGCGGTGAGCGACGTGGTGGTGCGCGGCGACGTACCGGCCCATGTGCGTCGTTCGATGGAGCTCTGGGTGGGCTGCGTTGCCGGCGCGCTCGAGGAACAGGAGTTCCGCACGTTGCTGGCGGAGCACGGTTTCGCCGACATCGACATCGAGCCGACGCGTCTCTACCGCAGTGAAGACGCGCGCGCCTTTCTGCAGGAGTCGGGGATCGACGTCGACGCGAACCTTGCCGAGATCGATGGGAAGTTCATGGCGGCGTTCGTGCGGGCGACCAAGCCCGCTGGTGTTCCCGCGGCGTGACGATGCGCTACGCTCTCCTCTCCGACGTTCACGCGAACGTGCAGGCGCTTGATGCCGTTCTCGCCGACATCGATGCGCGCGGGGACGTGGACGCGGTGTACCACCTCGGGGATCTCGTCGGCTACTCGAGCAGCCCGAACGAGGTGGTCGACGTGCTTCAGCGACGCGCCATCGCGGGGGTCGCCGGCAACTACGATTCCACCGTGGCAACAGACTACCAGCATTGTGGTTGCAAGTCGGAGAGCGCGCGGCAGGAGGCGCTGGCCCACCTCAGCTACGAGTACACGCGCGGCGCGGTCACGCCATCGGTGAGGCGCTATCTTGGCGGCTTGCCCTTCTCGCTGGATCTGCGTCCGCACGGCGGCCATGCAACCGGTCCGCGCCTCGTGCTGGTGCACGGAACGCCAACGCGCAATACGGTCTACTTCACCGAGGACCGCCCAGACGATTTCTGTCGCAAGATGGCGGCGAGCGTTGGCTTGAAGGCGGGAGACATGTTGGCGTTCGGCCATACACACAAGCCGTGGCACCGCACCGTCGACGACATTCACTTCGTCAACACCGGAAGCGTTGGGCGGCCGAAGGACGGTGACTGGCGCGCCGGCTACGTGCGTGTGACCTTCGACGCGGCGGCGACGCACGTGGAGTTCATTCGCATAGCCTACGCCATCGAGGCGACCATCGCCGGCATACGGCAGGCGGGGCTGCCGGAGGAGTTTGTCGCGTTCCTGCAGACGGGTGGCGCCGCGTCTCACTCCTGAGTGGCTCCGTTGCTCGTCTACACTGCGGTACCAAAGACGCGTCCCACCAACGCCGTCATGAGCAGGGCGAGGGCGCTCCAGAAGGTGACCCGCGCGGCGCCTCGCAGTCGTCCGGCGCCGCCGGCGCTGGCGGCGACGGCGCCGAGTGCCGCGAGACACACGAGTGAACTCGTGGCGACCGCCATGATGATCGCCGCTCGCGGGGTCACGGCCGCAATGACGAGGGGGAGGGCAGCACCGATGGCAAAGGTCGCCGCCGACGCGAGGGCCGCCTGCACGGGACGCGCTGACAGCACGTCGCTGATCCCCAGCTCGTCGCGCGCGTGCGCCCCGAGGGCATCGTGTGCGGTCAGTTGTTCCGCTACGCGCCGCGCGAGATCGGCATCGAGTCCCCGCGACTCGTAGATGGCGGTGAGCTCGCGCAGCTCGCCCTCCGGGTCGAGCGCCAACTCGCTGCGTTCACGCGCGAGGTCCGCCCGTTCGGTGTCTGCCTGGGAGCTGACGGAGATGTATTCACCGGCCGCCATCGACATGGCGCCGGCCACCAGGCCAGCCAGCCCCGCCACCAGAATGGCAGAGCGCGCTGTTCCGGCGGCGGCGACGCCAACCACCAGCGCTGCGGTCGACACGATGCCATCGTTGGCTCCGAGGACCGCCGCACGCAGCCATCCGATGCGTTCGGTGAAGTGGCGTTCGGGGTGAGAGAGTCGCGGCACGGGGTGCTCCTGGTGAAGTTGTCGTGGAAACCAGCCGCTCGCGGACGGTACCGGAGGTACCGTGCGGAGGCGTCAGAACTTGCGGGTATAGCCGACGCGAACCACCTGCGTTTCGAGATAGTCGGTGCTCGCGTACCGGAAGTCGGCGCCGGTGAGCGTGCGCCGCACCTGGTTGGTATTGAGCAGATCGGTGGCGTTGAGCACGACTTCACCGCGTCCCTGTTGCACGCCCTTCCGCAGACCAATATCCAGTGCATACCGCGCGCCAATACGCCCCTGCGGAAAGAGATCCGGTGCCAGGTAGATGCTCGACACGCGTGCGTCGACGCGGCCGGGCAGGATCACGTTTGCGTTGACCTTGAAGTTGCCCGAGATGAGCGACTCTTTCGCGGCGGTATACGTGACCGGCACGGGGTATCGGTTCAGCGCCGAAAACGCGCCGATGGTCGTGCGGTACACGGTGGCGTTCGTGCTGAGGGTGAGACTGCGCGAGACTGTCTGCTGCCACACCAGCTCAGAGCCGGTGATCCAGCTGCGCCCGGCGTTCTGGAACACGTTGTACAGAATGGGGCTGCCTGGTGCCTGCGTGGCGATGCGCGTGATGGTGGCGTCTACCATACGACGATAGCCGGCTGCGTAGAGGCTGCCCGTTGTCCACGTGGTGCGGTATCCCAGGTCGACCGATGTGGTGAACTGCGGACGCAGTGCGGGATTGCCGACCTTGATGAGCTCCGGCTCGTCGTACTTGGGGAAGATGCGGATGTCGACTTCGTTGGGCCGGTCCACGCGCCGGTTGAAGAACAGCGAGAGCTTGTGGTTGGCCGCCGGCTTCCACGCGACACGCACGGTGGGGAACGGCTGGACGTAGCGATAGCCGTCGCTTTGGTACGTGTTGTGATTGGGGTTCACCTCGTAGTCCAGCAACACCTGTTCGACGCGCAGACCACTCTCCACTTCGATGGTCGGCCCCTCGAAGACGTAGGTGGCATACGCCGCCGGAATAGTCTCCCGATATGTGGCCGCTCCACCGGCGCCGCTGTCGATGGGCGACCGTTGCCCGGGGAAGAACTGCATGTTGACGGGAATCGAGCGATAGCGCCCCTTGAAGCCAAGCTCGAGGCGTCCCTGCGCCAGCGGGCGAACGTAATCGACGTTCAGGTCGCCAATGTGCTCATCGGAGAGCAGCGTGAAGGCGTCCTTGCCGGTGAACGTCGGCAGCGTATTGGTAAAGAAGTACCGCTCGTCTTCGCGGTGAAACGAGTAGTTGCCGGTCACCGTGAGCGTGTGCCCCGGCTGCAGAAACCGATGCGTCAAGACGGTCGAGGCGAAGGCGGTGTACTTGACCTCATCTTCGAGAAACTGCCACAGCCGGTAGCGGTTCGTGAGCCCACCGCTGAAGTATGGATTGTCGCCATCGTCGAGAATCTTTTCGCGATTGAGCAGCCCCGACACGCTGAGCGTCGTGCGCGCGTCGAACATGTGATCGACGCCGCCATTCAACGTGGCGTAGTCGGTGCGCCGGTTGCGCAATACCTGCTGGGTGATCACGGTGCCGTCGGTGTACGTCCGGGTGGCGAACTCGTTCTTGTTCATCGTGGGCGAGTGCAACCAGTCCGCACGCAGAAAGCTGTTCGTGCCGCCTCGCCGGTAGTTCAACACCAGCGACGGGTTGAGCTTTGGAGTAAACAGCCGCTGCGCACGCACGTCGGGCAGGTTCTCGCGACGCGACCAGAGCGAGCCGGCGCCGCCGGTCAATCCGACGGACCCGTTGAAGCCCTCTTGCTTGTCTTGCTTGAGCACCAGATTGATGATGCCCGCACTGGCATTGGCGTCGAACTTCGCGCCGGGGTTGGTGATGATTTCGATACGCGCGATGGCCGATGCCGGCAGATTCTCGAGGCCGGCCTGCGACGCCACGCCCGTGAGCGCCGACTGTTTGCCGTCGATGAGCACGGCCACCTTGTCGCTGCCGCGGAGCTGCAGCTTGCCGTCTTGCGTGACGGTGACACCGGGGAGCGAGGCCATGGCCTGCAGCACCGAGCCCCCACTCTGGGCGATGTTGTCGGCCAAGGTGTAGCTCTTCCGGTCCATGGCGTTGGCCACCTCGTCGCGCGTGGCCGTCACGGTGACCTTGTCGAGCGCCGGCGCCACCGGGTCCATCCTGAGCACCCCCAGGTCGAGGAAACGACTGAGCTCGCCCACGAAGACCGCGCGACGCAGTGGCGCAAAGCCAATGCGCCGCACGTCGAGCCGATACTCGCCCTTGGCGAGACTCGTGAAGATGAAGGCGCCGGCCGAATCGGTAAGCCGGCCGGCGACAAAGCTGGTGTCCTTCAGCCGGCGTAGCTCGATGGTCAGATACGGAATAGGTAGGCCCGAGGGCGCGTCGGTTACCCGTCCAGAGAGCGTGACGCTGCCGGAGCCCTGGGCACGAGCGGTCGCGGGCGTCGCGCTGGCCAGCGCGATCGCCAGCAGCAGTGCCACCACGGGAGCGCAACGGCGTCTCATGCAAATCTCCGGGGAATCGTCAGGGAATCTCCAGGGAGTCTCCAGGGAATCGTCAGGGAACCTCCGGGCCACGTACGCGTCGCGGGAGTATGCACCCGGACGATGACGCCACGATGACAGGCGCGACGAACGGCGGGCGAACAACAGGGCACCGGAAGGACTCGTTGGCGCTGGCGGTGCCCTTTGTCCCCCCGCCTGATTATTGATTGAACCACGCGGCCGCCGCGATGTCCCGGTGTGCGGCCCCACCCTCTTTGCTTCGGTTCAATGCCTCCGCGCCCCAAATCTGCCCCGATCTCCACGCCGCGACGCGAACGCGTCATGCCGCGGGAGGTCACCGACGAAATGCGGGATTCGTTCATCAACTATTCGATGAGCGTGATCACCTCGCGCGCGCTGCCCGATGTGCGTGATGGCCTCAAGCCGGTCAATCGTCGCATTCTGTATGCGATGAACGAGCTCGGCCTCGCGCCGGGGCGTCCGTTCAAGAAGGCCGCCACCGTCGTTGGTGATGTGCTCGGCAAGTACCACCCGCACGGCGACAGCAGTGTGTACGACGCGCTCGTGCGCATGGTGCAGGATTTTTCGCTGCGCTACCCACTCATTGAAGGGCAGGGGAACTTCGGGAGTATCGACGGCGATCCGGCGGCGGCGTATCGGTACACCGAAGCGCGCATGGCGGCCCCCGGCGTCGCGTTGCTCGAGGGCATCGATCAGAACACCGTCGCGTTCGTTCCCAATTACGACGATCGTCTCGAAGAACCGTCGGTGTTGCCGGCGGCCATTCCCAACCTGCTCGTGAACGGCGTGAGCGGGATCGCAGTCGGAATGGCGACGAATATGCCGCCGCACAACCTGCGGGAAATCGGCAAGGCGATCATTCGGGTCATCGAGGAGCCGACGGTGGACCTCACCGAGTTGCGCAAGATCGTGAAGGGGCCCGACTTCCCCACCGCGGGGTTGATCGTGGGGAAGGAGGCGATCAAACAGTACATGGAGACGGGTCGCGGGCGCCTCATCAACCGTGCCCGTGTCGTGCTCGAAGCCAAGCCCGGCTCGTCGCGTACGCAGCTTGTCGTTACCGAATTGCCGTACCAGGCGAACAAGGCGCGCATCATCGAGCAGATCGCCGACCTGGTGAAGGATGAAAAGCTGGTGGGGATCAGCGCGCTGCGCGACGAGTCCGATCGCGAAGGGCTGCGCATGGTCATCGAGCTCAAGCGCGACGCGGAGCCCAAGACACTGCTCGCGCGATTGTTCAAGCTCACGGGCCTCGAAGTCACGTTCGGTGTCATCAACCTGACGCTGGTGCCGGAACATGGGCGGCTGGTGCCGCGCGAACTCGGGTTGCGGGCGCTCATCGATCACTTCATTGCGCACCGGCACGAGGTGCTGGTCAAGCGCACGGAGTTCGAGAAGGGCAAGGCGGAAGCGCGGTTGCACATTGTCGAAGGATTGCTCGTTGCGGTGAACGACATCGATCGCGTGGTGCAGCTCATCAAGACCGCTAAGGACGGTGAACAGGCGCACGCCCGCCTGCGCAAGGAGTATGCGCTCTCTGCGCTGCAGGCCGACGCCATTCTCGCCTTGCGACTGGCGCGACTGACCGGCCTCGAGGTCACGGCGCTCAAGAACGAAGCCCGCGCGCTGAAGGCGCGCATCAAGGAGCTCGTCGCGCTGCTTGCCTCGCAGCCCATGCGCATGGCAGCGCTCGCCGCCGAAGTCGCGCAGATTGTCGAGCGCTTTGGCGATGCCCGTCGCACGGAAATCGTGACGGCGGAAGCCGCGGCGGAGGTGGCGGAAACGGTTGCCGACGCCGAAGTGGTGGGTGTCGTGACGTACGGTGCACGGGTGCTGCAGGCGCCGCTGCCGTCGGGACGTGCGCGCCGCGCCGAAGCGGCCGAGCGCGCCGTGCCGCTCGACGAACTGCCCATGGTGAAGGGGCGACTGCGGCAGACGGAATCGATGTTCGTGTTGGCGCAGGACGGACAGGCGTACACGATTTTCGGCAGCGAACTCCCGCCGGCGGCACGCAGCGGCCGCGGTACGCTGCTCAAGGAGTTGGTGGAATGGCCACGTCAGGGGACACCCGTACTCGGCTCCATCGTGCGCGATTTTGCGCATCCGCTGTTCGTCACCATGGTCACCGCGACTGGTCAGGTGAAGCGCACGGCCATCAAGGAATTCAAGAACGCGCGTCTGGCGGGCATCAAGGCCATCCGGCTCGACAAGGGTGACCGCATTGTAGGGGCCGCGCTCACGACCGGCCAGGACGAACTCTGTCTGGCCACGGCGTTGGGGCAGATCATCCGGTTCCATGAATCGGAGGTGCGCGACATGGGGCGCGACGCCGGCGGTGTGCGCGGCATCACGCTGAAGGACACCGATCGCGTGGTGGCGCTCGCCGTAGTGGGGCCGCAGGACGATGTCTGCGTGGGCACCAGTGGCGGCTATGTCAAGCGCGTCGCGGTCGAATCGATGCCGCTGCAAGGTCGCAGCGGCCAGGGCGTGCAATTGGTAGCGCCCGCCGAGCGGACTGGCGCTGTGGTGGGCCTCGTGGCGGTCTCCGCCGAGCTGTCCGCTTCGTTCGTCACGGGTGCGGGTACGACGGTGGCGGTCGATCTCGACGAGCTGCCGGTGGTGGGGCGCCACATCAAGGCGACGCGCCCTGCCGATTGGCCGGGCAGCCTCACATCCGTCGCATTCGTCGCCAATCCCGACGAATAACCGCTGCCGGACAACCAAGACGGTCAGGGCCCTTGGCGGCCGGTCCGGGGCATACGGGTATACGTCCAAGATCCAACACCCCTGCCTCTACACATGTGGACGCGAGTATCCGAGGTTTGTTGTATGCCCGCGCCCCTGCCCGTTGCCCTGCTTCGCCTATCGGAGGCCATTCCGGCACGGACGTCGTGGGGGCCGATGCCAGCGGCGCTGGTTGTTGGCGTGGGATGTGTCCTAGGGTGTCTCCTAGGGTGTGCCGTGCGGCTGTGGTATCGCCGGTTCAGGAAGCCTCGTGGCGAGAACGGGGGCGCCCCGCATGATGGTGCCGATGCCGCGCTGAGCCCCGGCCTCCTTACGCCGGCGCCGGGTGGTCCCTCGCGATTGGGCGTGTCTGCGGCCCAGGTGGGCACCGTCTTGGCTCGGCTGGACGAGGCCCTGCCCCCCCTGCTGGGCGAGGCGATCTCGCTCGACGTGCTCAACGCCTCGGCCGGCCGGCCGCTGCTGGAGCCCGATCGCCTGGAGCAGGTGCTGGTGCAATTGGCGCTCACGGTCCGCGACGGGATGCCCGACGGAGGGATCGTCACGATGCGGGCATACGATGGGCTTGGTGATGTGACCCGCGGCGACGGGCGACGCACGTGGACGATCATCGAGGTCGGAAAGGTGGACGCGCCGTCGTGTGTGCCGCCGGCAGTCCGTACGCCAGCGGCCAGCGAGCAGGGAATGCTGCAGGCCCGCCAGATCGTGGACGCGGTCGGTGGCCGACTCGCCCTGGAACAGCGCGCGCCGGGCAACGCGTACTTCGTGCTGCAACTGCCCAGTCTCGCGGCGTAGGCTGCGCGGCGGGCCGGCGCCGCGCCCAGCTGTACGCGGCAATCACAGGTGACAGATTGGTGCGGAGAAGTGGGTTGCCCTTCCATTGCTTGTGCGCCTGCCATGACGCGGTTCGTACCAATCACGCGCCGTGCGTTTCTGACCCTCGTCGACGGTGGGACCTTGGGGGCGCTCTGTGCGCCGCAGTCGCTGCACGCGGTCATGCGTCAGGGGCGCCCCCGTCCGTCGCCTGCGCAGCTGCGCTGGCAGCGTGATGCACTCGCGCTGTTCGTGCACTTCGGTATCAACACCTTTACCGATCGCGAGTGGGGCGATGGCACCGAGTCGCCATCGCTTTTTGATCCGCTGCACCTCGATGCCCGGCATTGGGCGCGCGTGGCGCGTGAGGCGGGCGCGAAGGGCATGATTCTCACCGCCAAGCACCACGGGCTTCTGCCTGTGGCCCACCAAGACCACCGCACATTCGGTGGCATCGCGTCCGTGGCGCGAGGGGAACGGTGATGTCGTGAGCGAGTTCGCCGACGCGTGTCGTGCCGAAGGGTTGCGGGTGGGGCTCTATTGCTCGCCGTGGGACCGGAACCACCCGACGGCCGGCGACTCTCCGCGCTACAATGACATTTACATCGCGCCGCTGACCGAACTCTTCACGCAGTATGGTGAGCTCAACGAGGTGTGGTTCGACGGGGCCAATGGCGAAGGGCCCAACGGGAAGCGGCAGGTGTACGATTAGCCACGCACCTAGACGCTTGTGCACACGCTGCAGCCTACCGTCGTGATCTTTTCCGACGACTCGCGATGGGCGGTTTCACGAGACCGACGTGGCACGGCTGCGCGGTTTGCGTGAGGCGCTCACGCGCATGCGTGCGAAGCCGATCGTGAGCGGTACGGCCAATGGTACGGCCGTTGGTACGGCCGTTGGTACCGGGGCGACACGCATCGGTCCGTACGGCGGATTGCGGTTCCCCCCGGGAGCGTCGTGACGGTACTCGAGCTCGCTGAGCGCATTGAGGCGGGACAACAGGTGACCTCGTGGCAGGTTCGCGCCGATCGCGCGAATGGTCCAGTGCTGGCCTCGGGATCAACTATTGGCTACATGCAGCTGCGACGGATTCCTTCAACGACCGTATCGCAGCTGTTCGTGGAAGCGGTTGGGCTCGACGGCCCCCCCACGGTGGCCGTCCGCGCCTACGGCCCTTAGCGCACACGATCTGACCGCCGCGAGTTCTGCCGTGATCCTCACGAGACACGCATGCTGAAGCGGCGCCGTATCGACTCGTCTATGCCTGTCCTGTTCAACTCACCATCCCCCAGGGACCGATCACTCACGCGGTACGTCGTCTGGCGCCGTCGCGCGCGCTGATGAGGCGTACGCTCGTGCGCTGCACGCTCGTGTTCTGTACGCTGGTACGATGTACGCGCGCGATGCGTCCGTGCGCGACGGGTTGCCGCCGGGTTGGAGCCAGCGGTGCCGGCGTTCGTTGTCGGCAAGCCGCTCACGCCCGGCACGCCTGCGTACGCGTTCATCCGTGCTGCTTCGGACGCCAAAGACGGCGAGCGGCAGGTGACACCCGGCATGATCACGCCGATTACCGTCACGTACACCACCATTCGAAATACGTCGGCCCGGGTGACTCCTGCGACTCATCGCGGTGCGTGCCATGGCCGCTGGGCTGTCAGGGGCAGCTATCGTGTCAGAAAGAGCCAGACCGCGCTGCCGATGCCGATCAGCGATACCGCGCCGCGCACCCAGGCTTGCGGGACCTTCTGCGCGAGTCCCGACATGGCGTACCCACCGACGCTCGAGCCAAGGGCCATGACAAGGGCGATGGGCCAGTTGACGAGCCCCTTGAGCGCAAAGGTCATCGCTGCAATGCCGTTGAAGCAGATGCCGTTGAAATTTTTGAGGCCATTCATGCGATGGATGTTCGTCATCCCCATGAGGCCGAAGGTCGCGAGCATGACAATGCCGGCGCCGGCGCCGAAGTACCCGCCGTAAATCGCCACGAAGTACTGCGCGATGATCATGCCGCGCGTGGGTTCGATGGGCGCCGGACCGTGTTGGACTTCGGTGACATGATGCCGCAACCATTTCATGAACCGCGCCTGAAACGCGAAGAGCAATGTCGCACCGAAGACGAGCCACGGGACGATGGCGCGGAACTGGTCGTCGCTCGTGGCCATGAGCAGCCCGGCACCGGTGAGGCCGCCGAGAAGGCTTGGCACCGCGAGCTTGAGCGCCCAGCGCTCCGCCCCCTCCAACTCGCGTCGATAGCCCATCAAGCTTGCCAACGAGCCGGGCCACAGCGCGACGGTGCTCGTGGCATTTGCCGACACGGGCGTGACGCCGAGCCCGAGCAATGCGGGAAAGGTGAGCAGAGTACCGCCACCCGCGATGGAGTTGACGGCGCCGCTGATCGCCGACACCGCGGCGATGGCGGCCAATTGCGAGACCGAGGGCTGCGTGAGGAGCATTGTTGAAGGATCGCCCCGCGCGCGTTCCCGCGTCACCCCTGTGGAGATCAGCCGTTACGGGCCGCCAACGCTAGGCAGATCCATCCGGCAATGAAGCACACGCCGCCGATCGGGGTGATGGCACCTAGGGCACGGACACCGGTGAGGGCCATGGCATACAGCGACCCGCTGAAGAGCAACGTGCCGGCGACAAACAGCCAACCACTGGCCGTGCTCAACGTGCCGGGCCAGCGCCCGACGATCCACGACGCGGCAACGAGCGCCAGCGCATGATACATCTGGTAGCGCGCGCCCGTTTCGAACACGTCGAGCATGCGCGGCTCGAGCCGCGCCCGCAAGGCGTGCGCGCCAAAGGCGCCTGCACCAACGCCGATGGCCGCGGACACGGCGCCCACCATGAGAAAGAGTCGTTCCATGACGGTAATCTAGGCCAAGGCAACGGTGGGGACCACGACATCCTCGATCGGGCGCACGCGCCACAGCCGGCAGGATGATGGGCACGTGCAGGCAGAGGCTGCGGGGGGAGCGCCTTCCGCTGCTCCGGGGCGGGAGCGGCGCGCTGGGCATCCGCGGGCGCGTTACTTGGGGCCGATCTGGTACTCCTTTGGGGGCGTTGCCCCCAGCAGATGCTGAACGAAGTAGTCCCAGCGGCGCCGCATCATGTAGTTCGAGGCGCCACCATAGCCGTGCGCGGCGTTCGGAATCATGAGGAGATCAAAATCCTTGCCCGCTTTGATGAGTGCATCGACCACGAGGTAGGTGTTGTCGGGGGGGACGTTGTCGTCGAGGGTGCCATGGGCCAACAGCAGCTTGCCTTTGAGGTGCTTGGCAAAATTCTGATTGGCTTCGGCATCGTAGTTGTCGCCCGCGCCGGTCTTCACGAGCAGGCCATGATAGCGCTCGCCCCAATCGTCTTCGTAGTTGCGGTTCTCGTGATTGCCTGATTCCGAGATGCCGACCTTGAAAAAGTCCGGATAGCGGAACATGGCGCCCGCCGTCGCGAAGCCACCGCCGGAGTGCCCCCAGATGCCGGCACGGTCGAGGTCGATGAACGCATGGCGCGCCGCCAACTGCTTCATGCCGGCAATCTGATCGGGGAGCGTATTGTCACCCATCCGTGCGTAGTAGGCGTCATGGAACGACTTGGAGCGCGTGGGATTGCCGGTGCCATCGATGGCCACGACAATGAACCCCAGCTCGGCCAGCGCCTGATTGTCACGCGTGGACGGCGTGAACTGCCGGCTGCCCACTGAGCCGCCCTGCGGGCCGGGGTAGATGTAGTTGATGATGGGATACTTCTTGGCGGAGTCGAGCTGCGTGGGCGTCCACATGAGGCCGTACAGGTCCCACTTGCCATCGCGGTCCTTGACGGTGATGCGCGTGGGGGGCTTCCAGCCGGTAGCGACCAGCTTGGAGATATCGCCCTTCTCGAGCGTCGCCACGAGCGCCCCGGTGCGGGCGTCACGCAGCACCGCTGTCGGCGGGAGGTCGGGGCGCGACCAGCTGTCCACGAACCGCGCGCCGTCGGGCGAGAGGGACACGTTGTGGTCACCGTCTTCCGGCGTGAGGAGCGTAAGTCCCTTGCCGTTGAAGCCGATGCGGTAGAGATGCCGGAAGTACGGGTCGCGCCCCTTCTCCTTGCCGGCGGCCGTGAACCACACGGTGCGGGTTTTCTCGTCGAGGCGTTCGATGGAGAGCACCGTGCCTTCGCCGGTCGTGATCTGACTCTTGAGCGCGCCGGTGTTGAGGTCGTAGAGGTACAGCTGGCCCCAGTCGTCGCGCTCGGAAAACCAGAGGACTTCGTTGCTGGCCGGCAGCAGGCGCCAATTCTGATCGCCGTCGCCGCTTTCGAACTGCGTCTTCACTGCTTCGCGCAACACCTCGCGCACGTCACCCGTGGCGGCATCGGCGACGCGCAGCGTGGCGATCTTGTGATCGCGCGAGTTGGAGAGGAACGCGACCTTGCTGGCGTCGGGGAACCATTCTACGTCGGCGAGCTTGCCACCACACTGAATGTGGTCGCACACCGAACTGCGGTGTTCATCGGCGGGCATTGTGAAGCGCACGACACGCGGTGCGGTCCCCGCGAAGTCGACAACCACCCGTTCGATCATGGACACGATGCTGTCGCCCGGCAGCGGATACTTCCACGCGCTCAGCTCGGGATGACCGACCTTGGTGCGCACCAGATACATCTCGCCGACTTTGCGCTGGTCCTGCTGAAACGTCGCGATCTTCTTCGAGTCGGGCGACCAGAGGAGCACGGCGCGATCGCTGTGGACCCAGCCGGCGTTGTCGGTGGCGTAGCCGTAGTCCTTGACGCCGTCGGTGGTGAGCTGGGTTTCCAGGTTGCTCGCGACATCGCGCACCCAGAGGTTCCAGTCGCGCACGAAGGCGGCCTTGGTGCCGTCGGGGGACAGCACTTCCGGGGCGCGGGTGCGGTTGCGCGAGGCCGGGCGGGCCGCCTCGGCGGCGGGGCACGATGCACCGGCGGTGGCGCAGTTGGTTTTGACGCCCTTGGCGTTCACGACGAACGTGGGCTGCGCGCCGTCGGGTTGCCGCACGCGATAAGTGAAGCGGCCGTCGGGGAGCCACGTCGGTTGGACGCCGGTGTTGGAGACGAGCGGCTGCGTGTTGAAGCCGAGGAACTTCTCGGCGCGCGCGTAGTCGGCGGCGGTCAGGGTGCGCGGCTGAGCGGAAAGCGTCGCGAGGGGGGAGACCGCGGAGATAGCGATCAGGAATGCGGAACGTCGCATCGGCAGGGAAGGGTAGAGGAAGACGACCCCTCAACTTGCGTTGGGGAGGCTGGCAGGCACCAGTGGCGTGGGGTCTTGGTCGGGGTTGGCGGTGGTGGTCGGGGTACCGCCACTACCGTCGGGGTACTGCCACGACAGTCGGGGCACTGCCACGACAGTCGGGGTCTACAAACGGTCGGGGTCCTAGTCGGGTCTTGCGCGGCGCTGCGCTGGCGCGTCGGGGTCGGGGATAAACTGTCGGGGCTGCCCCGACCCCGACCGCGACAGTTGCACCCCGACCCCGACGCGCCAGCGCAGCGCCGCGCAAGACCCGACCAGGACCCCGACTGTTTATCGACCCCGACCGTCGTGGCAGTACCCCGACTGTCGTGGCAGTACCCCGACGGTAGTGGCGGTACCCCGACCACCACCCGCAACCCCGACCACGACCCCCTAGGCCTTCACAATGGCAGCCGCCGTCTTGAGTCCGACCGCCACGAACGTGAGCGTCCCGTTGCAGCAACTCGCCGTCGGCTGCGTCGGCGCCCCCGCTACCCACAGGTTCTCGTGGTCGTGCGCACGCCCGTCGCCATCGACCACGCTGTCCATCGGGTCCGTCCCCATGCGGCAGCCACCGGTCGGGTGCTCTTGGCCCAGGTCGTTCACGCTGTTCTCCATGCGCAGGATCTCGCCGCCTCCCACTTTGGCCATGCGCCGGAACAGCTCACGCAACGACTCCTCCTGGTACTCGCGCAGCGCCGCACTTTCCGGCGCGTCCTTGAACGCCATGCGCGGCATGGGATCGCCAAACCGATTGGTCCGCGTGTCGTCGAGCCACAACTTGCTCTCCTTGTCGGGCAGCACGTCGTAATAGCCGCGCACACGCGCCGTCGCGCCCTTGGCCCGCTGCTGCCAATCGGTGAGCATCGCGTCACCGAAGAGCAGCGTGTCGTTGTCGTCGCGCAGACGCGGCTCGCGCCCCACGCTCGACTCCCAGATACGCAAATCGTGCCGCAGGTAGCGCGACTGCCGGCCCACGCGCATGAACTGCTTGCTCACCAACGAGTGCTGCACGTTGATGCCCGGCATCAGCTCCATGGGGAGACGCAGGTACGCGTTCACGTTGCGATGTCCCGCCAGATACCTCCCAACCAGACCGCTGCGGTTGGCGAGCCCGTTGGGGAACGCCGAACTGCGCGACAGAAGCAACAGGTGCGGTGACCACGTGAAGCCTGCCGCCAACACGAACGTCTTGGCGCGAATCTCCACCGGTGCGCCATTCGCATCCGTGCGATTTCCCGTCGCGCGCGTAATGCGCCCGGTCGTGGGGTCGGCGTCGAGACGCCGTACGAGCGTCTCCGTGAGCATCGTGATCCTCTTGGCCGCAAGCAAAGCGTCCCACGTGAAGTCGGGGGAATACTTCGCCCCTGACGGACAGACGGGGTAGCAGCTGTCGCACCGCTGGCACTGCGCCCGCCCGTCTCGCGCCACCGAGTTCTTGGCGCTGGGCGTGCTCCACGTGGCGATGTCCGCTTTGCCGGCCCACTGCTGGAGCTGCGCCAGATTGTAGTTGATTGGGAGCGGCGGTAACGGATACGGCTTGCCACGCGGATCGAGTGCCCGCGGCCCCTGCTCACCGGCCACGCCCATCCGCTCTTCCGCTTCCTGATAGAACGGGTCGAGCGTGTCGTAGGTGAACGGCCAATCGGTACCAACGCCATGCAACGACCTGAGCTGAAAATCCTCGGGCGAATAACGCGGCGAGACCCCACCCCAGTGCATCGCCAACCCGCCCACGTGCATACTGGGCGAAAACCCCCAGGTGTTGCCGTACGCGTTCTGGTCATCGAGGTGATCCGACTTCCACGGGCTTTCACCATACGCGAGGTACCGTTCCCGCGCGCGCGTCCGATCGCGAAACGCGGTGGTTGGTTTGCCGGCCTCCACGACCAGAATCGATTGCGTCGTGTGCTCCGCCAGATGCGCGGCCATGAGCGCCGCCGTGATGCCACTCCCCACAATGCAGATGTCCGCCTCGTGCACGGCCGTCTCACTGGTCTGGATGGTCATGCAGCACCTCCAGCGAGTGGCAGCGGGCGCTTCACGGCGTCGGTGAGCGTGCGGCACGTCATGGGGTTCACCTGCGCTCCCAGAGCGAGGTTCCACGCGTCGGGGCCGCTGCTCCAATGCGAGAGCAGCGCCAGCGCCACGTGTTTCGCACCCAATGGCGCAGGCAATCGCTCGCTGCGTTCACTGCGCAGCACCGCGCGCAACAACTCGCGACGACGCTCCAGCGGCGATTGCGCAAACGTAGTACGCGCGGTCTTCTGCGCCAGCAAATCGAGTGCCTGCAACTGCGCTCGCCATGCAGGCGCCGGATCGGCGGGTAGATACCGCACGTCGGAGTAGCCGTACCCGTGCATCTCCTCCGCCACGGGATCGTAGCCATCGGCCCACGCGATGAATCGATCGGTCGCGCCACGTATGCCCGCGGCGCCGATGGACTCCGGAAGCACGGCCGTCGCGACCGCATCGAGTGTGGTGCGATCGAATCCGCGCACGCGCTCGAGCCCTGGATCGTCGGCCGTGTGGACGGACGGCTCTTTCACATCGCAGCCTGTCGTCGTGCCTGCCGTCGCGGCGCCTACCGCCAGGACGCCAGCCGTCTTGAGAAACGTGCGACGCGCGGTGGGCGAAAAATCTCCGGTACTCATGGACGAGACGCTCCTGTGGCACGGCGCGCGGCTGCCGCGTTCGCACCGTCGTTACGGTATACCGTGCCCATGCGCATCACGAACGACACGCGCTGGGAGGCTTCGATGTCCTGGGAGGGATCGCCGTCGGTGGCGATGAGATCGGCCGCGAATCCTGCGGCCACACGGCCAATCTCCTTTTCGAGACGCAGCGATTCGGCGGCGCGGCTGGTGGCACTCACGATCGCATCCATTGCGTCCTGCTTCCCCCGTCGCACGCGACAGACCAATTCTTCGGCGTTGCGCCCATGCGCGCCGGCGACGGCGTCGGTGCCGAAGACGAGCTTGAGCCCCGGCGTGCGCGCCGCCAATCCGATCCCCGCTTCCGCAAGTGGCAGCGCCTGCTCCATGGACGCGAAGCCCACCGCGTTGTAGTTGCCGATACCCTCGAACCATCGCCTGTTGTCGAGGTAGTTGCGGAACACCAGCCCGCACTGCGGATCGAAGAACGTTCCGTGCTGCACCATCGCCGCGCGCGTCGCGTTGTCGGAAAACACCCCGTGCTCGACCTGCGTGCAGCTGGCGTTGGCCACCCGTTGCGCCGCGTCGGCGGAGTGTGCGTGCACCACCGAGCGCAGCCCCTGCGCCGTGGCCTCACCGCAGGCCGCCTGCAGCTGCTCCGGCGTCATCGTCGCTTCACCGCCGTCGCGAATGCTCGTCGAGGCAAAGATCTTGATGACGTCGGCGCCCTGTTGCTTGAAGCGGCGCACGACGGCCCGCAGGGAATCGGGGGATCCGCCGCGCGTCCGTTCGTTGAGCGAGCCGAGCGACGTGAGGACGCGCGGGCCGGGAATCCAGCCTCGGGCTATGGCATCACGCCGCGCGGCGTTATCGGCTTCACCGATGCTTTGCACGGTCGTGAACCCGGCGCGCAGCGTCGCCCACGCGTTGCCCGCGTGCGCGAGCGCGCTTACCGCCGGCGTGTCACCGTCATCGTCGGTGTGCATGCGACCATGGCCGTTGATGTACCAGCCAAGGTGCACATGCGTGTCGATGAGGCCGGGCAACAGCGTACGCGAGCCGAGATCGATGCCACCGGCCGGAAGCGGACCGCGTGCGGGGCGCACGACGACAATACGCCCGCGTTCGACCACGACATCCGGGTTGGTGAGTACGCCGCCGGCGCCGTCGAGCACGCGGGCGGCACGTAACACCAGTGGTCGCACGGCCGACTGGGCGGCGGCCGGAGACGGCGCCACGGAACCCAGCAGCACGCCAACAGCGCGTGCATGGCGGCGAAGCGCGCGCGGCACGCTGGGGGAGCGGGGCGGTTTCGGGAGAGAAGACATGCCGCAGAAGTGACCTCGCGGGGGCCGCAACGGCAAGGCAGGGGCCGGCGCCTGCGCTTGCGAATCGGTGACCGTCCTGACAGTCTGCAGCATGGGCGGTTGCGCGCCGGGACCGTCCTCACGACTTGTCACCTCATCGAGGATTCCATGATTCGCCACGGTTCAGCCGTCTGGAACGGCACGATCAAAGACGGCAGCGGCACGGTCACGACGCCGAGCGGTGTGCTCAACAACACGCCCTATTCGTTCACGCTGCGCTTCGAGGATGAATCCGGCACCAACGGAACCAATCCGGAAGAGCTCATTGCGGCGGCGCACGCCGGCTGCTTCTCGATGGCGCTGTCGGGCCAGCTCACGCGCGCCGGCTTCACCGCCGAGTCGCTGGCCACGTCGGCCGCGTTGACGCTCGAGCAGAAGGACGGCGGCTTCGCCATTACCAAGGTGCACTTGACGCTCGACGCCAAGGTGCCGGGGATTTCGCCGGAGCAGTTTCAGGAGCTGGCCGCGGCGGCGAAGGCCGGCTGCCCGGTGTCGAAGGTGCTGAACGCGGAGATCACGCTCACGGCCACGCTGGGCTGAGCCGCCATACGCCAGACAACGGGCGCGCCACCCTGACCGGTAGCGCGCCCGTTCGTATTTGCTATATATTCATTGTTGTGTATGTCTGTAAGTATAACGGAGACCGAGGCAATCGATGGCAACCAAGCGCATGAGTCCCGAACTGCTGGACATGGTGGCAGAGCGTTTCAAGGCGCTCAGCGACCGGGCGCGTCTGAGTCTGTTGCAGGAGTTGCGCGGCGGTTCCCGTACGGTGAACGAATTGGTCGAGGCCACGGGAATGGGGCAGGCCAACGTCTCGCGGCATCTCTCGCAGTTGTTCGCGAACGGGCTCGTCGCGCGCGAACGGGATGGTGTGTTCGTGCGCTACGAGCTGGCCGATCAGGATGTCCTGAAACTCTGTGAATTGGTCTGCGGGCGCCTCGAATCGGAGCTGGCCGAACGCCGCAAGGTGCTCGGTAGGCGCTAGCGGCGCTATACGCCGGCGACCATGCGCTCCAACGCCGCCATGGGGACGGCGCCAACCTGACGCGCGACTTCACGCCCACCGGCCATGACGGTGAGCGTGGGAATGCTGCGAATGCCAAAGCGCATGGACACGCCCGGATTTTCATCCGTATTGACCTTGGCCACGAGGACGCGCCCTTTTTGACGGCGCGCGAAGTCCGCAAAGACCGGCGCCATCATCTTGCACGGTCCACACCAGTCGGCGTAGAAGTCGATCATGACGGGGACGGTGGTTTTCCCCACGACGACATCGAAGTTGGCATCCGTGAGTGTCACCGGGGCATCGACGACGATGACGGCCTTGCACGTCCCACAACGGGCCGGCGCATCCGCACGGTCCATGTTGATCCGATTCAATTTTCTGCAGGTCCCGCACGGCATGATCGCGTGCCGTGCGGGGCTGTTCGTTGTGCTCATGCTCTACTCCCCAAGGGTGTACCGAACCTTAGCGTGCGGCGGCTCCTGATGCTCGGCAGCCGAAGAGGCCCAACCGCCCCAGGATCTTCTCCAACGGGCAGAAGTTGGTAAAGCTCGACTGCAACAAATTGAAGCCGACGAACGCCGTGAAGTAGAAGAAGTTCGGCGACACGAGGAAGCCGAGCGCGACCGACAGTAGGATGAAGACGCCGGCAAAGCGGCGAATGACGTTGTCGTGGCACATCAGTCGAGATGCTCCGGATGAAGGGGGGAGTCAACGAGGGGCGGCGCGTTCTTGCGCAGCTCCCAGTAGAGCAGGGGGACGACGACCATCGTGAGCAGCGTGGCCACCACGGCCCCGCTCATGAGCGCCACCGCGAGCCCTTGGAAGATCGGATCGAGCACCATCACCAACCCGCCCACCACCACGGCCGCGGCCGTGAGCGCAATGGGGCGGAAGCGAACGGCCCCGGCTTCGAGCACCGCGTCTACCAGATTGCGACCGCGCGCTTCTTCCAGCTGAATGAAGTCCACCAGCAGAATGGAGTTGCGCACGATGATGCCGGCGAGCGCGATCATACCGATCATGCTGGTGGCCGTGAAGAAGGCGCCGCCCATGGCGTGTCCCGGCAGAATGCCGATGAGCGTGAGCGGAATGGGCGCCATGATCACCAGCGGAATGGTGAAGCTCTGGAACCACCCCACCACGAGCACGTAGATCAGCAGCAGCACAATGGCGAACGCGAGGCCAAGATCGCGGAACACCTCGATCGTCACCTGCCACTCACCATCCCACTTGATGGCCGTTTCGCTCAACGACGCCGGCTGCACCGCGTTGTAGATACCCACGCTGGCGCCGTTCACCGTGATCGCCTCGATCTGGCGGTTCATGTCGAGAATGGCGTACACCGGGCTTTCGATTTCGCGCGCCACATCGCCCGTCACGTAGATCGCCGGTCGCAGATCCTTGCGCACCCGCGATCCTTCCCGCGTGCCTTCCACCACCGTGACGAAGCGACCGAGCGGTTGCGGTCCCTGCATCGTGGCAATAGGCAGCGCCAGCAGCGCGTCCACCGACGACCGCTGCGATAGCGGCAGCCGTGGCACAATCGCCACCGCTTCCTTGGCCGTAGGTGAGCTGGCAATTCCGGCCGGCGCCCCTGACAACGCGAGGTAGAGCGTCTGCGTGATCTGCTCCACGCTGGCTCCCACTTCGGCGGCCCGCACACGGTCCACGCGGAAGGTGCGCTGCTGCTGCGGCGCCTCCACGGTCCAATCCACGTCCACCACGCCTGGGGTCTGCTCGAACACCTTCTTCACGGCCTTGGCCGCTTCCAGACGCGACGCATCATCGGCGGCATACACTTCGGCCACGAGCGTGGAGAGCACCGGCGGCCCCGGCGGAATTTCCGCCACCTTGGCCGACGCGCCGTAGCGCCGAGCAATGGAGTCCACCGCGGGGCGCACCGCTACCGCAATGGCGTGACTCTGCCGGTCGCGTTCGCCCTTGGCCTTGAGGTTCACCTGCACATCGGCCACGTTGGCGCCGCTACGCATGAAGTAGTGCCGCACGAGCCCGTTGAAGTTGAACGGCGCGGCGGTGCCGGCGTACACCTGCGTACTCACGACTTCCGGGACGGTGCCGAGGTAGGCCGCAATCTCCGACGCCGCTCGGTTGGACGTTTCCAACGACGTGCCTTCGGGCAGATCGAGCACCACCTGGAACTCACTCTTGTTGTCGAACGGGAGCATCTTGACCTGCACCGCCTTGAGTCCCACGAGGCCCACGCTGCCCAGCAGCAGCACCACGACGACGCCGTAGAAGGTGTAGCGCGTGTTCTTGCGCTCAATGAGCGGCGACATGATGCGGTGGTACAGCTTGTCGGTGCGGGACCCGTCTTCGGGCGTATGCTGGATGGAGCCCGGATGGGCCACCACATGCCCCTTGAGCAGGCGGTACGCCAGGTACGGCGTCACGATGAACGCCACCGCCAGCGAGGCCAGCATCGCCACGGACGCACCCACCGGAATGGGACGCATGTACGGCCCCATCATGCCACTCACGAATGCCATGGGCACGATGGCCGCAATGACGGTGAACGTGGCGAGAATGGTGGGGTTGCCCACTTCGTCCACGGCGTCAATGGCGGCGATGTGCGCCGGCCGATTGCCCATGGCCATATGGCGGTAAATGTTCTCCACCACCACGATGGCATCGTCCACCAGAATGCCAATGGAGAAGATGAGCGCGAAGAGCGTGATGCGGTTGAGCGTGTAGCCCAGCGCGTAGTACACGAACAGCGTAAGGGCGAGCGTGACCGGTACGGCCACCAGCACCACCAGCGCTTCCCGCCAACCCAGAAACAGCCAGATGAGCGCCGTGACGCTGAGCGTGGCAATGATGAGGTGCAGAATGAGCTCCTGCGCCTTCTCGCCCGCCGTTTCCCCGTAGTCGCGCGTGACATCGAGCTGCACACTGGCCGGCAGCAGCCGCCCCTTGGCCTGGTTCACGCGCTCCAGGACGGCGTGCGTCACGTTGGTGGCGTTGGCGCCTTTGCGCTTGGCCACGGCAATGGTCACGGCGGCTTCGGCGGCGCCCGCACCGCTGCGGTGCGACACGTAACTGTTCACATCACCAAAGTCGTCGCGCACAGTGGCCACGGCCCGCAGATAGACAGGCGTGCCGCCGCGGTTGGACACTACCACGCTCCCCACCTCGCGGGCGTTGCGCAACGGCGCGCCCACCGCGATCTGCACCACACGGTCGCGCATGGTGAGCTCACCCGCGTCGAGGCGCGCGTTGGCCTGCCGCAACGCCATCGCGACGTCACCCGGCGTCACGCCGCTGGCGGCCATACGCGCGGCATCAAGTTCGACGCGCACCTGTTTCGGCGCCCCACCGGTGACAAACGTTTCCGCCACCTCGGGGACGGTGCGAATCTCGTCTTCCAGATGCACCGCGAGCTGACGCAGCGCGTTGGCATCGCTGCCGGCACCATGCAGCGTCAGCGCCAACACGGGGACGTCATCGATGCTGTGCGACTTCACGATGGGCGGTAGCGCGCCGCTGGGCGCCTGGTCCATGGCGCCGGCCAGCTTGGCCTGCACGCGGGTCACGCTGCGCTCTTGATCTTCGCCCACCTTGAAGCGCACGGTCACCATGGCGTAGCCGTCACCGGACATGGTGTACACATGGTCCACGCCGGGAATCTCGCGCATGCGCTGTTCCACGGGGCGCCCCAGCAGATTCTCCGCCTCGGCCGGTGACGCGCCGGGCATGGCCGTGATCACATCGATCATGGGCACCGAGATCTGCGGCTCCTCTTCACGAGGCGTGGCCATGATCCCCAGCACGCCCACCGCCAGCGACGCCACCGTAATGAGCGGCGTGAGCTTGCTGTTCAGAAACGCTTTGGCGACGCGTCCCGAGATCCCCCAGGACTGGATGCTGGTCATGCGCCCGCCTTCGGCGACGGAACCGTCGCCACGCTGGGAATCACAATCGTCTCACCAGCCTTGAGACCGGCACTGACTTCGGCGTGCGTGGCAGTCATGGCGCCCAGTCGGATCCAACGCCGGTCGTCTACGCCGTTGGCGCGCACGATCACGCCCACCAGATCGCCGTCGCGTACAAGAGCCGCGAGCGGCACCACAAGGCCGGTCGTCGTGCCCTGCGGCAGCGAGAGCGTAACCGTGCTGCCGGCCCGCAGCGCGCCATCGCGATTGCCGATGAGGGCGTTGACCGTGTAAAGGTTGCCGGCACTGGCGGGCACAACGCCTTCGACCGTTGCCTGCAGCACGCGCCCATCGACGGTGGCGGCAATCGACTGGCCACGCGTGAGGGTGCCAATCGCATTCGCGGGCGCCGTGACCGTCAGCCGCAGGCTGGACACATCCTGCACCGTGACCAGCGGCGCGCCGGGCGTGGCAAAGGTACCCGGGTCGGCGTGGCGCAAGGTCACGATACCGGCGAACGGTGCCCGCACCGAGGCGTAGCTGCGCACCGCCTCCAGTTCCGACGCGCCGGCGCGGGCCGCCTGCAGCCCCGCGTTGGCGCGGGCGAGGCCAGTCTGCGCGGCGTCGTACTGCGCTTTGGTGGCCGCACTGTCGTTGTAGAGCGCCGCAAAGCGCGCGGCGTGAGTGCTCGCTTCCCGTTGCATCGCTTCGGCGTCGGCAATGGCGGCCGCCACTTGGCTGGCCTTGGCGTTCAAATCCCGCGCGTCGATCTGCACGAGCACCTGACCGCTGCGTACCACATCGCCTTCGTGCACGAGCACGGAGGTTACGGTGCCCATGAGCTTGGTGCTGACCATGGCTTGCTGCAGGGGTTCCGCCACGCCGCTCGCAACAAACGTGGTGGTGATCGTCGTATCGGCCAGGGTGAGCGTCGTGCCGCGCACGGGCGCGGGCGCAGCGGTAGCCGCGGTGTGTTCCGCGGGCTTTTCGCCGCAGGCGCTCAGCATCAGCGTGGACGCGGCCAAGCCGGTCAGCAGCAGCGCCGACGCGCGGCGCGAAATGATCGTCGTCATCGAGTCGGTTCCTCATGGGTGGCGCCTGCCGGAGCGGCGCCGGTGGATGCAGCGGGTGCGAGCGTATCGAAAAGGGCCAGCGCGCCGGGATCGGCGCCCATGGCTTTGCGGTATTGCGCGAGGGCATCAAGGACGTCAAAGCGGGCGGCCGCATGGGCCAGCGCGGCCCCGGTGGCGGCGGTCTCCGCGCCCAGCAGTTCGGCCACCGTGGCCAGTCCGCCGGCGTAGCGCTTCTCTACCAGCCGATGCGCTTCGGAGCTCTGCGCGGACGCCTGCGCGGCCAGCGTGAGTCGCTGCAGCGTCAGGGTCACCAGTCGCGTGGCCGCATCGACTTCCACGCGGGCGTTGGCCCGCGCCGCATCCTCGCCGGCACGAGCGCCGCGGGCGCGGGCATCGGCACCGGCCACATCGGCCAGTTCGCTGCCACCGCCAAAGAGTGACCACGACCCCATCACACCCACGGTCCAATTGGGCTTGCCGGCGTACCACGTCGTGGGCGAGTTGTAGTCGTAGCGGGCAAAGCCATTCACCCGCGGCAGCAACGTGGCGGCAGCGCGCTTGCGATCGGCCAACGCCGCGCTGGCCCCCAACTGTGCGGCGCGCACGTCGTCCCGCTGCCCCGCGGGTGCCGCATTCGCGCCTGCCGTGTCCGGCGCCGCGAACGCGCGCACCGCACTATCGGTGGGGAGCTGCGCCGGGAGGAGCAGGGTGCGTGGCTCCGTGCGCCCCAGGAGGAGCGCCAACTGTGCGCGTGCGGTGGTGGCATCGTTGCTGGCCGACAACAGCTGCGCCGACACGTCGCCGGCCCGCACATTGACCTGCAACTGGTCGGCCTTGGTGACCAACCCCTGTCGCACCATGCTCTCCACCTGCTTCACGGCCGCCGTGGCGGCGCGCTGGGCCTGGGTGAGCATGGCCACCTTTTCCTGCGCCAGCACGGCGCCGTAGTAGGCCTTGACGACCATCGCGCGGACGGTCACGGTGGTCCAGTCGGCCATGGCCGCACTGGCGTTGGCAGCCGATCGCGCGGCGCGCCAGCCGGTGAGGGCATCGGCGTTGAAGACCGGGACCTCCAGCACGAGGCCGCCGGTCACGTTGTTCACCGGCGCCGGATCGTTGAGCCGGGCCGGATCGAAAGCGGCGGGGGTAACGGCCCGTTGGCGCAGCGTGGTGCCGAAGGCGCCAATGGGGTCAGTGGTTCGGACAAACCCGCCTTCGACGCGTGCCGAGGGGAGAATGCCCTTGAGGGGGAGTGCCGCGCGGGCGCGGTCATTCGCGACATTGGCCGCCGCCTGGCGATTGCCAAAGGCGCGGCGGTCGGCCTCCGCCAGCGCATCAGCGAGGCGGAGGGGCGACTGCGCTGCGGCGAGCCCGGGGGAAGCGAGCACGGCAGCGGCGACCAGAGAATAGGATGTGGTTCGCATATAGGGATATACATACATTCGCATATATTAGAAGGCAAGGAGGGAATGTCCGACACCAAACGCAAACCCGGAACCCGGAACTGCGGCGTTCCGGGTCCCGGGTTCGGGAGGTGGGGTGGGACGGGGCGGGGGCTCGGCCTACTTGCCCAATGTCCGCTCGAAGAACGCCCACACCCGGTTCCAGCTGTCGAGCTGCTCGGGGGAGTCCTCGCGCTCGAGCGATTGACGGTTCACGCGACGGCTGAACGTATGTCCTACGCTGGCGGGCCCAGGCGTCGGGTTCACGTAGATCTTCGTCTCCGCGAGTCCAGGCTTGCGTGCAATCAGCGCGTCGATGAGAGGCCGCGCTTCCTCGAAGTTCACATCTTCGTCGTTGGTGGCCACGTGCACGAGTAGCGGCGACGTGAGACTGTCCACCCAGTAGTAGGGCGAGCGCCGCACATACTCCTCACGCTTCTCGAAGGGGAGCCCGCGGACCGCGGCCTGTGTGGCGAACGAGCGCTGGTACGACGGCCCCTTGAAGGACAACCGGAAGAGCAGGTTGGTGACTGGCACAATGGCGGCCCCCGACTTAAACGGCGTGCCATGGGCTTCGCGGGTGAGCAGCAGGGCGGTGATGTAGCCGCCGTGGCTCCACCCCATTACACCAAGTCGTTCCGGATTCACATAGGGGAGCGCCTTGAGCACGTCCGCCGCCGACTCCACGTCATCGACTTCCATGCCGCCGTAATCGATGGCGTTGTGGTGCGCGGCGCCGTAGCCCGTGCTGCCGCGATAGTCGGGCGTAATGATCGCGTAGCCACGCTGGACGGCCTCACGGATGAACGGCCAGTAGTTCTGATCCATGTTGCCGTGCACGCCGCCGTGCACCCACACCATGGCCGCATGTTGCTTCGCGCCCTTGGGAGTGAGCGGTTCGAACAGGTACGCGGGAATGTCCAGCCCGCCCGCCTGGCTCTTGTACGTCACCTTCGAAAACTTCAGCACGCCTTTGGCGCGCGACGCGAAGATACTGTCGGTCGCCGCCTTGCTCTTCATCGCGCGATTGTAGTCGGCCACCGGGTGATCTTCCGGGCGATTGCTCACATACAGGCGAGCCGCGCGGGCGGAGTCCATGGGGACGACCTGGCGACGGCCTGGTGGATCGTCGTCTTGTGCCCGCAGCGGGCTGGTGGTGGCGAGCCCGAGCAGGGCAATCCCGAGCAGCGGACAACGGGCGTTCATGGGCATGGCGGCATACGAGAGAAGGGCGTGACCGACGCCGGAGCGCCGGAGAGGATTGCTTGCTGTACGGGCACGCTGGATACAGCGCTGAAACCACGTCGACGCGTCCCCGTGCCAGCACGCTCTCGCTCGTCACGGTGGCGACGACGAAACAGGTCACCGGGAGCTAGCTTACGCCCATGACTTGCCGACAGACACCGGGAATCACGAGGGGCACGCTGGCCCTGGCGCTGCTGATGAGCGCGGTGCCGAGCGCGCCGTTGGGTGCGCAGGCGCTGGCCCACACGCCGGGCGGGGCGCAGACCACCATGCCCGTCGAGGGCGGCCAGTCGGCGTTCGCGGCGATCGCCGAAATCGTGAAGCTGCTCGAGGCGGACCCCACCACCGATTGGCGCACGGTCAATCTCGAGCGGCTACGGCAGCATCTGCGTGACATGGATATGGTCACGTTGCGCAGCGTGGTGACCGCTACGCCGTCCACGGGCGGGGCGACCTTTGTCGTGCGTGGCACGGGTGAGGTGATCGGGGCGATCAAGCGCCTGACCGGCGCCCACGTGGCGATGGTGGCGATGATGGGTGGCCCCCACGTGGCGCGGACGGTGCTCCCTGACGGCGTACGGCTCGTCGTCACCGCCCGTGACGGTGACGCGGCAGCGGGGGCGGCCCGCATCCGCGGCCTCGGCTTCATTGGCCTCATGGCGAGCGGTGATCACCACCAGATGCACCACCTGATGCTCGCCCGCGGCGAGGCGATGGCCGATCACGGTGGGCACTGACGCCGACGGGGCAACGGCAACCCCGACCGCAGCGTAACTTGCACGGGCGCGGGACCACGGTGGTCCCGCCCTCTCCTGTTACGCCCTGCCATGTCCCCATCTGCTCTGTGTACCGGCCGTGGCCGGGCGCTCGCCACCCTGGCCGCCGGACTGCTCGTGCCGTCGGTGCTTTCGGCTCAGGGCGCACTCCCCGACTCCCAACTCGTCCGCGCGCTCACCTCGCGCAACATCGGCCCCGCGTCGATGAGCGGGCGCATTACCGACATCGCCGTCGTCGAGGGGCCGCGGGCCGTTCGCGGTGGACGCCTGGGCACCACGATGTACGTGGCCGTCGCCACGGGCGGCATCTGGAAGTCCACCAACGCGGGGCTCACCTGGGCTCCCGTCTCCGATTCCATCGGCGTGGGTTCCATTGGCGCCGTCGCGGTCGCCCCGTCCAACGGGGAGGTCGTGTGGGCGGGCAGTGGCGAATCGAACAACATGCGCAGCTCCTCGTGGGGGGTGGGCGTCTTCAAGAGCACCGATGGCGGCAAGACGTGGTCCACGCCCATGCTCCCCAAGACGCAGCACATCGGCCGTATCGTGATCGATCCGCGCGATCCGGACATCGTGTACGTCGCCGCCATGGGCCCGCTGTGGGCGCCCGGTGGTGACCGCGGCATCTTCAAGACCGTCGACGGGGGCAAGACGTGGACGAACACCAAGCGTCTCTCTGAGCACACCGGCTTCACCGAGCTGGTGATCGACCCGAACAACCCCGACATCCTCTATGCGGCGTCGTATCAGCGCGAGCGTCGCGCGTACGGCTTCCTGCCCAGCGGCCCGGAGAGCGGCATCTGGAAGACCACCGACGCCGGCAAGACGTGGACCCGACTCACGAGTGGGCTGCCCACCGGTGATGTGGGCCGCATTGGTCTCGCGGTGTGCCGCTCCCGCCCCAACACGCTGTACGCCAGCGTGCACGCCACGGGTACGCAGAACGGCTTCTATCGCAGCGACGACGCCGGGGCGACCTGGCGTCAGACCGATCGCAGCAACGGCACGCCGTGGTACTACTCGCAGGTGCGCTGCGATCCGTCGGACGCCGAGCATGTGGTGCGCCTCAATGTGGGCAGCACGGAATCGTACGACGGCGGGAAGACGTGGCGTGGCTACGCGGGTGGTAGCGGCGTGCACAGTGATCATCACGCGCTCTGGATCAACCCGGAAGATCCCGATCATCACGTCATGGGGAACGACGGCGGGCTCGACATCACGTACGACCGTGGCCGCTCGTGGTACAACAACGAGAACATCGTCGGCGCGCAGTTCTACGCCATTTCCGTCGACGACCAGTGGCCGTTCTACCACGTGTACGGCGGGTTGCAGGACAACCAGACGTGGGGTGGCCCCAACCGCAGGCGCAACACCTTCGGCCCGACCAACGCCGACTGGGTGCGCATGGCGGGCGGCGACGGTTTCTTCAACGTGACCGATAGGTTCGACGCGAACGTCGTGTACGCCGAATCGCAGAACGGTGGCATTCAGCGCTACCACGCCAAGACGGGGCAGACCAAGGGCATCAAGCCGTTGGCCAAGGAAGGGGAGAAGCACCGCTACAACTGGAGCGCGCCCATCGTGCCCTCGCGGCACACGGGCGGTACGGTGTACTTCGCGGCCAACCACGTCTTCAAGAGCAGCGATCGCGGCGACTCGTGGAAAACCATCAGCCCCGATCTCACGCGCAACCTGAACCGCAATCAGTTGCCCATGCGCGGCAGTGTTCCGCCGCGTGATGCGCTCGGTCTGCACGAAGGCACCGCGGCGTTCGGCAATATCAGCGCCGTGAGTGAATCCCCGCGTCGCGCGGGTGTTCTGGCTGTGGGCACCGATGACGGCGTCATTGCGGTCACGCGCAACGATGGCCAGTCGTGGAACCGCATCACGACCTTCGCGGGTGTTCCCGACACGACCTACGTGAGCGGTGTGCAGCTCTCCAAGCACGCTGATGGCACGGTGTATGCCACCTTCGACGGCCACCGCAGCAACGACATGAAGCCGTACGTGTACAAGAGCACCGACTTCGGCGCGACGTGGACGAGCATTACCGGTAACCTGCCGGCGCTCGGCCCGGTGCAGGTCATCCGCGAACATCACCGCGAGCCCAACCTGCTCTTTGTCGGCACCGAGTTCGGCGTGTTCTTCACCATCGACGGTGGCACCACGTGGACCGCACTCAAGGCCGGGATGCCGGGCGTGCCGGTGTGGGATCTCGCCATTCAGGAGCGGTGGAACGATCTCGTGGTGGGTACGCACGGTCGTGGTGTGTTCATCCTCGACGATCTGTCGGCGCTCGAACATCTCGCGGCGGCCAAGCGGGAGCGCGTGGCGTATCTGTTCCCGGCGCGCAACGAACTTGCGTTCCAGCTCGATGCCAGCCGCAACTCGGGCATGGGCTCCACCGGCTTCACCGGGCAGAACCCCGAGCACGGCGTGCGGCTCGCGTATCTGGTGAACAACGCGCCTGTCGACGCGAAGGCGAAGCTCGAAATCATCGACGGTGCCGGACGTGTGGTGCGTGAGCTCCCCGCGAACGCCAAGGCCGGTCTGTATCGTCCCGTGTGGGATATGCGCGTGGGTGCGCCGCTGACGGGCGCCGTGACGGCCGCGGCTCCGGCCGGCGGACGTGGCCAAGGCGGCGGTGGTGGCTTTGGTGGATTCGGTGGCGGTGGTGGCGCCCGCAGCTATCCGGCAGTGCCGGGCAGCTACACCGCGCGCCTCACCATCACGCCCGCGTCGGGCGCTGCGACGGTGCTCACGCGCACGTTCACGCTGCTCGCTGACCCCGAGCAGACGATGTCGCAGGGTGAGCTGCAGTCGCTCGACGCCTTCCGCCTCGAGGTCGTGCGCTTCCAGAAGCGAGTGCGCGACGCCCAGACGACGGCGGACAGTACGATGCGGAAGTTCGCCGACGTGAAGAAGGCGGCCGCCGCCGACAGCGCCAAGCTCACGCCGGCGCTCACGTCGCAAATGGCCGACGTGGACAGGGTACTCTCGACCTTCACGTCGGAAATCGGCGCCACGCCCGCCGCGCGTGCCGCGCAGTTCGCCGGCCGTGCCGCCGGTGCCGG
>VYMF01000073.1_pt1 | contig 39961 bp, 40 predicted proteins | sample 5115271 | NCBI WGS metagenome assembly VYMF01 (sample SAMN12291778, study PRJNA351875) | freshwater metagenome | isolation source: freshwater lake | place: USA: Michigan, Wintergreen Lake | collected 2013-08-08
GGGTTTGCGGCAAAAAGTTTTTCGTGGGGGTAGGGTGTGGGGTGTGGGGTGTAGGGTGTAGGGTTTTACCCGTTTTCAGAGGGTCAATTACCTAATTTTCGGGGAAAAAGTCCCTGAATTTTCCCCCCGACCACTCCCATGGCTGGCACTTTTTGATTTCAAAAAAGCCTAAAGATATTATCCAACAAGGTTTTTAGATTTATTCAGCAAACCCTAAGTAGTCGTGCAAAATTAATTTCCTAGTGAAGATAGGCAAGAGGCAAGAGGTGGTTAGATATGTGTAATTAATTTTGCTTAGGTACTTACAAAATGCTCTAGAAAAAGGATGATGGTATGTGATATAATTTGCTCTTGCTTTCATCTACATATTTAAGTGATTTTGTCAAGAAAATGAGCGAATTAAAATCCCAAATCACAGCTATTGATCATCAACTTTCAAAACGTCCGATCGCTCTCGATCCCGGAGGATATTTTATTATTTATCTAGACCGAGAAGCAGGGTTAATCTGTGCCAAACATTACAGCAATATTATCAATGAAAAAGGTTTAGCCGTCGATCCAGAAACGGGAAAAGTTATCGGTGTTAGGCAAAAACTTGATCGCAATCCTGAGACTATTTACACCGCAAGAACCGCCAAAGAATTAGCCGTCAAAGTGATCGAAGAAAACCAACCTTGTCCAATTACTATGTTCGATCATGCTGCTTATTTAGGTCGAGAATTTACCCGCGCTGAATACGCTTTAATTACCGGGGAAGAATATATTCAGGATTAAAAATTGGGCTTGTCAGTGATCAGTAAACAGTAATCAGTAAACAGGGATAAAGATGAAGATAAATAAGTAAATAACCTAAAACTTAAAACTTACATCTGATAACTGATAACTGATAACTGATAACTGATAACTGATAACTGATAACTGATAACTTACATCTGATAACTGATAACTGATAACTGATAACTGATAACTGATAACTGATAACTAACTGATAACTGATAACTGATAACTGATAACTGATAACTGATAACTGATAACTGATAACTGATAACTGATAACTGATAACTGTTAAACCGTGCCTTTAAATAAACCTTGGGGACGGAATAATAACAGCAAGATCATAATTAATAAAGCCACGGCTAATTTATAATCAGAACCAATTAAGGGAACACTAATTTCTTGGGCAACACCAATAATTAAAGCCCCGGCAATCGCTCCGTAGGGATTACCAATACCACCTAAAATCACGGCGGCAAACATTGGTAAGATTAAAAACCAGCCCATATTGGGACGCACTCCCCCAGTAATTAACCCGAACATCGCTCCGGCTAAAGCAGTTAAAACTCCCGTAATTATCCATGTCCAGAAGACAACCCATTCGACGTTAATTCCGGTTACTCTAGCTAAATCGGTGCTGTCAGCTACGGCGCGCATCGCCTTACCGATCTTAGTTTTTTGCAATAACAAATGGAGGGCAATAATAACTATAATTGCCAAACCAATGACTAACAAGCGATCGAAAGCTACTTTAATCCCAAAAATTTCTGTAGCGGTCATCACAGGCAGATCGTAGCGTTGATTACTACCGCCCCAGATCATTAAAATACCATTGCGAAGAAATAAAGCCAAACCGATCGAAATAATAATTAAAGTGGTAGAATCAGCCCGTCGATCGCGCATGGGTTTCCACAATAATCTCTCGGCAATGAGCATCGCAATAGCTGTCACCGCTGCCCCCACCAGCATCGCTAACCAGAGATTAATCCCTTGAGCATTTACCACCCAAGTTATGTAAGCACCCAAAGTCATAAAATCGCCGTGGGCAAAATTAGACAGACGCAAAATGCCACAGGTAAGGGTTAACCCAACAGCAGCCAGAGCAATAATACTGCCGACGGCTAAACCATTGAATAAAAGTTGCGATGTATCCATCAAACCTCTTGTATAAATCAGAAATTGTCCTTAGAAATAGGAGTCAGGAGAGAGAAAATTAATTAACTTTTGTATTTAGCTGAAAGCTGATGGCCCGTTGCTTAAATATTTTTGTTTAGACTAAATTGCATGGCAGTATAAGCTTAGACAGCTATTATAAAGGTTTCTGTGCCAGCAATTTCTAGCGGCCAGCGAAAAGCTGACGGCCGATGGCTTACTGCTATAAAATCAAGAATGCCCACTGATGGAATTTTCCCCTGATGAAGACTATCTTTCGATTAGCGATCGCTTTTTTTGCCTTACTATTTATCCTATCTCCTGTCAATGCCTTAGCTGCCAGTTCTGCTGCTGTCACAGGAGCCAATGCCAGTTATGAAAACCAGAATCTGACAGGAAAGGATTTTTCGGGACAAAATTTGCAATCTGCCCAATTTACTAACGTTAATCTCCAAGATTCTAACTTTAGTTCTGCCGATTTGCGCGGGGCGGTGTTTAACGGAGCCTCTATCATCGAAGGCAACTTTCATGGAGCGGACTTAACCAATGGGTTAGCCTATCTGAGTACCTTTAAAAATTCTGATTTAAGCGATGCCATTTTTGCCGAAGCAATTATGCTGCGTACCATTTTCGAGGGAGTAAATATCAACGGTGCTGATTTTAGTTTTGCAGTGCTTGACGCTCAACAAATCAAAAATCTCTGTGAAAGAGCCGAGGGTGTAAACTCAAAAACCGGCGTCTCTACCCCGGAATCTTTAGGATGTGATCAATGATGCAAACAAGGGTTGGTGTTATTGGTGGTGGACAATTAGCTTGGATGATGGCACAGGAAGCCAAGAAATTAGGCATTTCTCTAATTGTACAAACACCACACCCCGACGATCCCGCCGTTGCTTTAGCTGACGGGGTTGTCTTCGCAGAAATAGCTGACGTGGAAGGCACAAAAAAACTAGCTCAACATTGTGATCTGATCACGTTTGAAAATGAGTTTGTTAATTTAGATGCCCTAGAAGAATTAGCGGACACAGGAGTGAAATTCTATCCTAGTTTGGCAAATCTGCGCCCCCTATTGGATAAATACAAGCAAAGATGTTATTTACGCTCCCTAGGGTTGCCTGTGCCTGATTTTTGGGCGATAGATAATTTATCCCAACTAGAAAATTATCCTTTTCCGCTAGTGCTGAAAGCGCGACGACACGGTTATGATGGTCAAGGAACCTTTATTATTCGCACTCCTGAAGAATTAAACGCCAAAAAGCCGCAATTAGAGCCTCTTGACTTGATGTTAGAAGCTTATATTCCCTACGAGCGCGAATTAGCCATCGTTGCCGCTAGGGGATTAACCGGGGAAATCGTCACCTATCCCGTGGTGGAAACCCATCAAGAGGAGCAAGTCTGTCACTGGGTAATCGCTCCCGCCACTCTTAATCAATCTTTACACGCTCAAACCGAATATATCGCCCGTCATCTGTTAAGTAGTTTGTCGGCGGTGGGGGTTTTCGGGATGGAATTATTTGTCACTTCCCAGGGAGAGGTATTGATTAATGAAATCGCTCCCCGTACCCATAATTCGGGTCATTACAGCCTTTCTGCCTGTCTTACCTCCCAATTTGCCCTACAACTGCAAGCAGTGGCTAATTTGCCCCTCGGAGCCACGGATTTAAAATCTGCCGGGGCAGTCATGGTTAATTTATTAGGTTTTGAGGATAGTGACGGCGATTACGCCGAAAAACGAGCAGTTTTAGCGGCAATTCCGGAGGCTCACGTTTTTTGGTATGGTAAAAAATCCCGTCCCGGTCGAAAATTAGGCCATGTCACCCTGTTAAGAGATACAAGCGATCGCTCTGAGTTATCAGCCCTAGCAAAGCAGATAGAAAAGCTTTGGTATGGTTGTTAGGGAAGTGGGGTGTATTTTCAGTAAACAGTAAACAGTAAACAGTAACCAGTAAACAGTAACCAGTAAACTAAAAACTCACATCTGATAACTAAAAACTCACATCTGATAACTGATAACTGATAACTGATAACTGATAACTGATAACTGATAACTGATAACTGATAACTCACATCTGATAACTGATAACTGATAACTGATAACTGATAACTGACCCTACTTAAAAGACATTTTTGATTGCCTCGGCGAGTTTTTGACTAATTAACTCGTTACCGTCTCGACTGAGATGAATATTATCGATATAGAGAGAATCGGGATTGGGATGGGCTTGAAAAATGGGCAGAAAATCTAGATAAAAAATCTGCTGGTTGTCGGTGAAATCTGCTAGTCTTTGACGGGCTTTTAATTCATAATCTCGCCCCTGTTTTTGAGCTTCGCGAATGAGGGGGGTAATAGCGATAATTAAACGGGCTTGATTAGCCTGAGCAAGGGCTTGAATTTGGGCAAGAGCGGTTAAATTATTGTCCACTCGATCGCCCCCTTCTCGCACCGGTGGCAGGGGAGGATAACGCTTAAAATATCGATCGTACAATTCGATTAAAGCTAAAGCCGGCCGGCGAGCGGGATAATTAATTTCTCGTCCCACCACCGCCGAACTAGGAGCTAAAGCGAACAGATCATCGGTGTTCATTAATAACACAATCACCTGGGATTCAAAGGTTCCGAAACGTCGCAGATAAGCCAATTGATTGCGCGGTCCCCAAGAATTGGCCGAAGCATTGAGAACCTCCACTGAACCAGTCAGATTCTGGCCTAAATTTTTGGTGATTAAAGCAGAAATGGTCTCTTTTTGATCCGTCCACCAGGAGCCATTAGCGATCGAATCCCCGATTAACAGTATTCTCGTCGTCTCCGGGGGCCGTTGAGGTGTAATCGGATCGCTCCGCATCGAATACTGATTAACGGCGATAAGATTAGAAAAACGGCGCGTTTGTTGATTAGGAGCCAAAAGATAGCCAATTTCAGCATCAGCTTCGTAAATAAGCGGATTACCGAACCCGAAGACAATTCTTAAAATAGCCTCAAGGAAAAGGGCAAGGGCGAAAAGAACGCCTAGAATGATTAAAGACAGCCGAATGATACCAATTTCTAATAACACGGATAGATGAGAGTTCGCTAATTTATGATCCTAAAGTGTCTCATACTTTCTACATCCATCTCATGAAAAGGAGTTAAGGGCAATGTCAGACTTAAATCGTGGCATCATGAAATTCGAGGGAGCCGATAAACCGGCAGTAGTGGCGATATCGTCGATTATCGTTATCGGTAGTATTATTGCTCTGATCCTTTGGGCAATGAAAGTCGCCTACATCTAGTTAACTAGAATAATTTCGCTCACTTTTGGCATCACTCGGTTTAAATTTCTTGACGTCACGATCTCACCTCTTGTCCCCTTGAGCCTGTAGGATAGGGTCAAGGGAGAAATTGCTAGTTCCCTCTATCGCGCTTGCTAAGCTAAACGGCTTTTACTTCGGATCACCGATATAGACTCCAAAAGGGTTATAGCTATTGGATCATGCAGGTTAAGCGCCGTTTAGCTTAGTCACACTCGACTCGAGACAGATTATCGATGAGCAGATCAACTTCTGTTTTAACAGAACTGTTGCAGTTACTCCCCCAATGGCGATCGCAGATGTACTTCAAAGCATCCCTGACTGCGTTATCCCACGCCATGGAGGATCAGGTTTTAGCGGAAGACGATCAACCGTTAGTGATTGCCAGTTTTCAGCGTGAGCGCTTTTATCGTCAAGAGGCCCATCGCTATCGACGCATTGCCCACAAAAGCGGGCAAGTTTATGTTTTGTCGGCCCCAGAAACCGATTTTAAGCATAGTTCCGACATTTACGAGACGATCGCTTTTCAACCGGAGGACAGTTTAGCCCAAGAATGGCATCTAGTGGTTATCGGTCGCCATTATGCTAGTTGTTTAATCTGTCGGGAACGAACCCATCTGACAGCAGAGGGGGAAAATGGGGCAGCTATGGATAATAATCGTCGTTTTGAGGGGATTTGGACGAGCGATCGCCATGGGAGTCAACAGGCCGCCCAAATTCTTTTAAATCATATTCTCGATTATCGTCCCGAACTAGCCGACAAAATTAGGCGCGCTCAAGAAGAATACCTGATCTGTGAACTGACGGACAGGGATCATCAAGAGGAATCAGATCCCTTTGTCCAGCGATTGGTCACTTATTTGCAAGCGGGACAGTATAAACTGCTGAAAGCCAATCGTTCCTTGGCATCGAAAGAACACAAGGAAAGACTGATCAACTCGGTGACAGCCTCGATCCGTCGTTCCCTCGATCCGGAAGCTATCCTACAGGTGGCAGTGCAGAAATTGGGGCAGGGATTGGGAGTCTGTCGCTGCGTGGTCTATCGTTGTCATGAGGCCGACATTAACGCCACCATCGAACACGAATTTTTAAACCCCGGCATTAGTTCCATCAAAGGACAAAAATGGCCCCTGAAAAATAATCCTCTTTTTCAGGAAGTGCTGGAATTGAGAGAATCCCTGAAAATCGAAGACGCTATTCACGATCCCCGTCTCCCCGGCGATTCCATTCAAAATCTCGTGCGGGAATGTTCCATCTATTCCTGGTTATTAGTACCGATTCTTTACCAAAGTCGTCTCTTGGGAATGTTGGAACTGCATCACTGTGGACCCTATACCACCACTTGGAAAAGCGAGGATGTTGCCCTTGTGGATGCGGTGGCCACTCAAATCGGAGTCGCCCTCATTCAAGCAGAAGCCTACGCTAATTTACAGGATTTAAATGAACAATTGGCCGCCCTCGATCGCACTCGTTCTAATTTGGTCGCCATTACCGGCCACGAATTACGCACCCCCCTCTCCACCATTCAAGTCTGTCTAGAAAGTTTGGCCTCGGAACCGGATATGCCGGCAGAAATGCGCCAAATTATGCTTGATACTGCCCTGAAAGATGCGGAACGAATGCGTAAATTAATCCAAGATTTTTTAACTCTTTCTAGGTTAGAAAGTGGCCGGGTTAATTGGAATCCCGAAGCTTTATCCTTATCGGAATGTGTGGAATTAGCCATCAGTCATGTTCACTCCCGCAATCTCGACAACGACAACCCAAAAATTATCAATCTTGTCCCCCCCAATCTGCCCTTTGTTTTAGCCGATGGCGAGTGGTTAGTGGAATTACTCTCCAAACTGCTCGATAATGCCTGTAAGTTTACCGGACGGGAGGGAAGTGTCTCGATCGAAGTCGCTTCGGGAAAGCCAAAAACTCTAGAAGTAACCATTTCTGACACTGGACGCGGGATCGAACCCAATCGTTTAGAACAGGTTTTTGATCGCTTTTACCAAGAGGAGGGGGCCCTGCGACGCAGTGCCGGGGGAACCGGTTTAGGACTGGCTATCTGTCGTCAGATCGTTAATGGTTGGGGCGGCGAAATTTGGGCAGAATCCCAGGGCAAAAATAACGGCAGTCAGTTTCATTTTACTATTCCAATATTTAAAGATAAAACTAACGATAATCCCAAAAATACCGCTCCGAAAAAATCCTCCCGTCGTCCTGCCAGTAAACGTAAATAGCGGCCGGTTGCCCGTTTAGTTTTTGCTCTTTGCTCGTGACTTCCTATTCCTTTTCTTCATCAAAAACTAAACAAAAAAGCATTAAAAAAGAAGCATCAAATCCCCAAGATATATAATAAAATTAAAAGAGTAATCAATTAGTCGTTTTTAGGTGAAAAAATTATGGGACGCGCCAAGAGAGTGGTTTTAGCTTATTCCGGAGGAGTCGATACTTCCGTTTGTATTCCCTATCTCAAACAGGAATGGGGAGTGCAAGAAGTGATTACCCTAGCCGCCGATTTAGGACAGGGAGACGAATTAGGACCAATTCAAGAAAAAGCTCTGCGCTGCGGAGCGATCGAATCCTTAGTGGTCAATGCCCAGGAAGAATTCGTCAAAGAATACGCTTTTCCCTCAATTCAAGCTAATGCCCTGTACGAAAATCGTTATCCCCTTTCTACCGCCCTGGCTCGTCCTTTAATCGCTAAATTATTAGTAGAGGCCGCCGAGAAATACGGGGCCGATGCCGTCTCTCACGGCTGCACCGGCAAAGGTAACGATCAGGTGCGTTTTGATGTGGGCATTATGGCCCTCAATCCTAGTTTAAAAGTTCTCGCTCCCGCCCGGGAATGGGGCATGAGCCGGGAAGAAACCATCGCCTACGGGGAAAAATTCGGGATTGAGTCTCCCGTGAAAAAATCCTCACCCTTTAGTATCGATCGTAACCTGTTGGGGCGCAGTATTGAAGCCGGTCCCTTGGAAGATCCGATGACGGAACCCCCGGAAGAAATCTATTTAATGACCAAAGCGATCGCCGATACTCCCAACGAGCCGGAATACGTCGATATTGGTTTTAATCAGGGGATTCCCGTCAGTTTAAACGGAGAAAATCTCGCTCCCGTCACGCTAATTAGTCAATTAAATGACCTAGTGGGTAAACACGGTGTTGGTCGGTTAGATATGATCGAAAACCGGGTAGTGGGAATTAAATCCCGAGAAATTTACGAGGCCCCGGCTTTATTAGTTTTAATTGACGCTCACCGGGACCTAGAAAGTTTGACTTTAACTGGAGATGTTACCCAATATAAACGGGGAATTGAAGATACCTACGGACAGTTAATTTATAAAGGATTGTGGTACAGTCCCTTAAAGGAAGCGATCGATGCTTTTATCATCAAAACCCAAGAACAGGTAACGGGATCGGTCCGAGTGAAACTGTTTAAAGGTAACGCTAAAGTGGTCGGTCGTCAGTCAGTCAATTCTATCTATTCTCCCGATTTAGCTACCTATGGGGCCGAGGATCAATTTGATCATAAAGCTGCCGAAGGTTTCATCTATGTTTGGGGATTACCCAGCAAAGTTTGGGCCGAAAAAACTAGAGGGAAGTAATCAACAATCCTCCCCTAAGTAAGTGGGTTTTAATTCAGATCCCCCCGACTATCAGCACCCTCCTTATTAAGGGGAGAAGGGGGGGATCAACAAAAATTAAATTTGAACCAGACTCGATAACTGATTTAAATTTGATTACCGATTTTATCAGACTTAGGATTGTTAATAAAATTAAATATAACTAATGAAATTACTTTTTTAGAACCATGCCAGCAAAAGATATTTACCATGAAGCCGTGAAAAATGCCTTAATTAAAGACGGTTGGAGGATTTTAGCTGCTCCTTATAAAATTAAATACAAAGATGCTGAATTTTTGCTGATTTAGCAGCAGAAAAACCTTTGGCTGCTGAAAGAAATGGACGTAAAATTGTTGTAGAAATCAAAAGCTTTTTAAGTCCCTCACCTATGAGAGATTTTGAAATAGCTTTAGGACAATATATTTTATATCGAAATTTAATCAGTCTTACCGAACCAGAATATCAAATTTATCTAGCCATTAAAGACAGCATTTATGAAAATTTTTTCCAACGAGAATCAATTCAGGATATTGTGAAAATAAATCAATTACTTTTGCTGGTTGTTGAAATGGAAAAGGAGAAAATTTTACAATGGATAGATTAAAAAAATATCGCAATGCCATTAAAAAAGTATTAACAGAATATCACGAATGGGTTTCTGGTTCTGCTAATTTAGATCAAGAAAGTTGTCTGGTTTTTGATGAGATACATGATCAGTATTTTTGGCTTTTTATGGGTTGGGAAGGCAAGAAAAAAATCAGGAATATTCAAGTCCATATTAGGATTAAAAATGAGAAGATTTATATTGAGGAGGATTGGACTGAGGAAGGTATCGCTACGGAATTATTAAGGGAGGGTATTTCTAAAGAAGATATAGTTTTAGCTTTTTACGATCTGGAAACTCGTAAGTTAACTGGGTTTGCTGTGAGTTAAGTTATCGGTAAATCTTGCCTCGAAATCGCCAAAAAATTTGAGTTATAATTATAATATCTCTATAAACCAGCATCAAAAAAGCTTATGGCTATTTCAATTACTTTAACTTTACCTGATGAGATTTTTAATCTAGCTCAATCCTTAGCCCATTCAATTAACCGTGATCTTAATGATATATTAGTAGAAGCGATCGCTTTTTCTATTAGTCCCAATTATCAAGGCGAAAAAATCTCATCCCTAAATTCATTATCAGATGAAGAAATTATCAAATTAACTCAATTACAAATGGCATCAGAACAGGATCAAAGATTAAGCGAGTTGCTCAATGAACAACAAGAGAGGGATTTATAAACCTTTGAAAATAGGGAACTTTGGTCATTGATGCAAATTTATCAAATAAACTTGTTAAAGAAGTCTCAAGGATTAAATGAAGCGTTTAAAAGAGGATTAATTTCACCCTTAGAAGCATGAATCCTAACCCTATTCCCGACTATACTAAAGATAAAATTCGCCAACAAGCTAACAATCGCTGTGGGTATTGTTTAAGTTTACAAAAATATGTGTTAGGATTGCTGGAGATTGAACATATCATACTAAATCCGGTTATTAAAAACTGATTATTTACTGCCCCTTTTGCATGAGTGCCTCTCCCGATATGTAGCCTATACTTAACGGATTTAGTATCACTTCCGATTTTATGACTCAATCCAAGCTTTTGGGGGGTCTACCCCCCAAACCCCGGAGCGCATTAGTTTTTCGGTGGGATGCTTACAGACAGCTGCTGACACATTTGTAATCATCTAAGAGTCACTGATAATTGCTGATTGTCGGTATTCCTGCAAATGTAAGATGCACCCAGTCAATTTATTGCGGGGGAACCTAGGAGCGAAGGTGATAATTTGGGTCAAAGAAATAAGTAGAGGTAGAACCTCGCTTATCTGCATTCCAAGGTAGAACCTTGGAACGAGTCAAAAATATTTATATAACCCAAAACTATCTTAAATATAAAAATCATAATAAATGATGATTAAATAACCATTGACTCCCCCCCCTTTGTGATAGTTTAAGTCGCAGGATATTAGCGCAAAACTAGCGTTAAATATGACCATATTTTTGTATCATTACTGTCATCAAATCCATGAAAAAATTACTGACAATTTTAACCCCCTTGACTCTGATGGGACTAGCCGGGGTTGCTCCTGCTCAAGCGGCCATCGTAGCTGGTTGGAATGAATTTAATGCTTATACGGCATCCTATCCCAAGGCGGCCGATACTGTGGGTGCGAATATAACCAGCACTAGCTTAGATACCGCTGGGATAAAGAGGCTTAATAGTTTTTTAACTTCTGATTTCACGTTGGGTGATGCAACTGGAGGAACAGCGCATTGGAATACAGGTAGCACTGTTAATCCCAGCCAATATGTCGAATTTGCCGTCAGTCCCAGTGCAGGTTTTCAAGTCGATTTTACTAACTTGCAACTCAATGCGCGGCATGATGAATTTCAGCTAGATTTAGTCTTGCGCTCCAGTGTTGATGGGTTCACCAGTAATTTAGGGACACAAGTTAGCTTAACAGGTATCTCTAATACCTACAGCTTTGACCTAAGCAGTTTAGCACCCCAAACCAGCCCGGTGCAGTTCCGTCTCTATGGACTGAATGCTAATTCATCTCAAGTCTTCTTCTATGGTGGCAACTCTGCTAATGTTGCCGGGGGTGGGTTTGTGGCTCTTAATGGGGATATCACTCCCACTGGTGGCGGTGGTGTATCAACCCCGGAACCTAGTGGTATAGTGAGTTTAATCGCTGTTGGTGCGTTGGGTGCCGCTTCCCTTCGTCGTCGGGGATAAATTATCCTTGGCAGGGGCAACTACAGAGGGGTTGCCCCGACATCTTGATATAATCGGGAGTGAGAGGTCAATTATCTTTTCTGAATAGGGGCAAATATGCAGATAAAAGACATGACTCCCCAAGAGTTACAAAGTTTAATCCGTAATACAGTAGATGATACTCTAGATGAGTACTTCGGTGATCCGGATGAGGGAAAACAAGTTAAAGAATCTTTTAAACAAAAGTTACTAGAAATCAAACAAAAAAGATTACAAGGAAGACCGACTATTCCCGCAGCTGAGGTGGATAAAAGATATGGGATAGAACCTTAAATGAGCTATTCTGTTACTTTTGAACCAGAGTCGATAACTGATTTAGATTTGATCACCGATTTTATCAGACTGAGGATTCTTAATAAAATTGCATGGTTAGCCATCAACTTTGAACAGATAACCCCCCTACCTCTTACGAGAGAATGGTCGGGGTTTTACAAATTAAGAGTAGGAGATTATCGGGTTATTTATGAATTTGATCGAGAGAGTAGGATAATTATTATTATTAGAGTAGGTCATAGAAGTGAAGTTTATGACTAAATACTTACTAAAATAATTGGGATCAGCAATAAGCTAAGACGCATTTTAACCGTCCATCCTTACTTTATTGCCTGTGCTTTAAGTCGGGTAACAAAGGGAGAATCTCCGGCTTTTTCTCGCATTTTTTGGGCAAATTCTAAATCAGCTTGGATAGCTTGATCTAATTCCTCTCTATGTTCCCAATAGTAAGCTAATGCTGAGTGAATTTGACTCATACTTAAATCACGATGGTTAATGTGAATTTCTTCTGGAGTCCAACCGTAGGCTATTTGTGCCATAACTAGATCAATCACTTTCAGGGTAGAACCCGCAATTATTGGTACTCCCCGATGATCAATTGAAATATGTTTATAGTCTGTGAGATTTGTTGTCATGTAGAGAGGGTTAAGCTAAGACACATTTATAATTATACTAAGTACCGCACGCAAAATTAATTACACATATCTAACCACCTCTTGCCTCTTGCATGAGTGCCTATCTTGACTAGGAAATTTATTTTGCACTACTACTTACCTCATTGCCGCAAATTCTTGGGACAAGTGGCTTAAGCTACTTGTCTATACCCAAATAAAAAACGGTCTCCCTAAACCAGTTGCCAAAATCGCCGCCATGGACAGTCAATTACTTGATAAACTCGGACAATTACAAAACCTCTTAAAAACCAGCGAAAAGGCCCTGATTGCCTATTCTGGGGGCGTGGATAGTACCCTAGTGGCAAAAGTGGCTTATGATCTGCTAGGGAGTCAAGCATTGGCAATTACGGCGGTTTCCCCTTCCCTACTGCCGGAAGAATTAGAAGAAGCGATCGCTCAAGCCGATTATATCGGTATTCGGCACGAATTGGTGGAAACCGAGGAAATGAATAACCCCAATTACACCAGTAATCCCGTTAATCGCTGTTATTTCTGCAAAAGTGAGCTACATGACACCCTCAAACCCCTTGCACTCGCTCGTGGTTATGCCTACGTCATCGATGGCGTTAATGCTGATGATTTAAGGGATTATCGTCCCGGGATTCAAGCAGCCAGAGAGCGCGGCGCTCGTTCACCCTTGGCGGAAATTGCTATCACAAAAAGCGAAGTTCGTCAACTATCTCGTTACTTAAATTTACCTTGGTGGGATAAACCGGCGCAACCCTGTTTAAGTTCCCGTTTTCCCTACGGGGAGGAAATTAGCCTGGAGAAATTGCAAAGAGTCGGACGGGCGGAGATTTATCTGCGAAAATTAGGTTATCGTCAATTACGGGTGCGATCGAGCGGCGATACGGCACGGATTGAATTACCGGCAGCAGCAATTCCCGACTTTATTAATCGGACAAATTTAAGCGAATTAGTCGCTGATCTGCAAAAATTAGGCTTTATCTATGTCAGCCTCGATCTAGAAGGTTATCAAAGCGGCAAGCTTAATCGAGTCCTCTAGTTCAGTGATCAGTAATCAGTAATCAGTGGACTGAAAACTCAAATCTGCTCTAGCAGTTATCTTAATGGTGAGGTACGAAGTTTTCGTTTTGGGGAGTCGGTCGTCGGTCGTCAATACCAAATTGGGTTATACTTCATCTTGACGAGAAAGGCTGTAACGGATAACGGATAACTGATAACTGATAACTGGTCACTGATAACTGATAACTGGTCACTCGATCGGATATATTAAAAAAATGTTAAAAAGCCAGGGAGCGGACTGATGAACCTTTTTCTGGGGTTCCTAAGTCTTTACCCCTAAACCCCCAATTCCCAAGGCGAGGATAGATGAGTCAACTACAAAATGCCTTTACCCTATTCCTGAGCCTGTTGGTGGAAGCGATGCCTTTTTTGCTGCTAGGGGTGATTCTCTCTAGTATTCTTTTGATATTTGTCGATGAACGTCGCTTAGTTGCTCTGATGCCTCGAAATGCTGTTTTAGGAGCATTTGTGGGGGGATGTATTGGTTTTTTGTTTCCCGTCTGCGAGTGTGGCAATGTACCGGTGGCGCGACGTTTACTTGTGCAAGGAATGCCGAATGCAGTAGCGGTTAGTTTTCTCTTAGCAGCGCCGACAATTAACCCGATTGTTATCTGGTCCACTTGGGTAGCTTTTCGCGATCAACCGGAAATTGTTTTCTATCGAGTTATCTTTTCTTTGTTCATCGCTACGGTTATCGGTATTATCTTTAGTATCCAAAAAGATCCCCGACCGCTCCTACAAACCTCTTTGGCAAAAAGTCTCAATTGGCAACCGCAAATACCGGAAAAAGAATCTATCCCACTACTACTACAATCCGGTTCTTTTCTGATCGGTAATTCTGGGCAAACTTTGCGCTTAGATGAAAGTTTTGCCGCTACTGCTGTCCTACCAGCAGTGCAAGCTATCCCGATGAAAAGGCGCTGGTTAACTTTTGTGGAAAACGTGGTGATGGAATTACGGGAATTAGGAGGAGTGTTAATTTTAGGAAGTGCTATAGCGGCCGGTTTACAGGTGTTTGTTCCCCGGGAATTTGTTCTTAACTTGGGTCAGGATCCGATTACTTCGATCTTGGCCATGATGCTGTTAGCGGTAATTGTTTCGATTTGTTCCACGGTTGATTCTTTTTTTGCTCTCTCCTTTGCCTCTAGTTTTACCAGTAGTTCCCTGCTGGCTTTTCTAGTGTTCGGTCCGATGATTGACCTGAAAGGGATTGGTTTAATGTTGTCTATTTTTAAACCGAGAATGTTAATTTATCTCTTTGCTTTAGCAGCGCAAATGACTTTTTTACTCACCTTGGCTCACAGTTATTTATTTTAGGTCAGTCCCTGGATAGTTTTTCCCATGAATTCATCACGTCTAAAAATAATCGCCCCCCAATTTATCGATATTATTGCCCTAATCGGTTGGGGTTCGTTACTATTTAAATACTGGATAACTGGACGGTTAAATTTACTAATTCATCCTAATTATTTTCTTCTGGTTCTTATCACCAGTATTGCTTTATTTTTTCTGGGAATAGTCAAGCTTTGGACATTGTTAAAACAGTGGCAAAAAAAGATTAATTTAGATAGTAACGATAATCGATCGCATATTACCATTCTTCCCCAACATTTTGGCTCAGGTTTATTAGTAATAACTGCCCTTTTAGGCCTATTTATCACCCCGCAGCCCCTCAGCAGTCAAATCGCATTACAGAGGGGAATTAGTGAATCTTTACCCCTAACTCGCTTGCAAACTCAATCCTTTGGCACTACCGTTAAACCGGAGGAAAAAAGTTTAATTGAATGGGTAAGAACTTTGAATGCTTACCCCGAACCTGATGCTTACACGGGACAACCGGTAAAAGTCACAGGTTTTGTGGTGCAATTGCCCCAATTACCCGATAATTATTTATTAATTAGTCGCTTTATTCTTACCTGTTGTGCCGTAGATGCTTATCCCGTGGGTTTGCCGGTGAAACTATCAGGAAGTCGCAGTCAATATCCCAATGATACTTGGTTAGAAATCACCGGAGAAATGGCCACGGAATCCTTACCCGTAGAGGTGGGAAAATCAACCACCAGAAGACAATTAGTAATTAAGGCTAAATCCGTGAAATCTATAACCACTCCTGCTGATCCCTACGGATATTAACAGTTAACAGTTATCAGTTATCAGTTATCAGCTTCGGAAGGCAAGAGTGCCTCATCTCAACAAGCAATTTAAATACGCGAGCAGCTTAACTATCTACTATAATGCTGAAACCCTTACAACTACAACCGATTGATAAATTAGCGATAACATTAATTGTATCGCTAACCTTAGTAATTGGTGGCTTAATTTGGTTAGGTAATAGCTGTGGTAATCAATGTCTTTTACAAACCGGTCCAAGGGTCAAGGAATTTAGCTGGGAAAATCGAGAAATTGGCTCGGAAGATCAAGCATTTATTATCACTTTTGATCGCCCCATGGATCATGCTAGTGTAGAAAAAAATCTAGTTATCGATCCTCCGCTGCCGGGTAAGTTTAGTTGGGCCGGAAGACGATTAGCTTATACCCTCACTTCTCCCATTCCCTACGGAGAAAAATATCATCTGCAAATTGAAGGTGCGCGGGAACAATTTCGCAGCGGTAATCGATTAGGACAAACCCTGGCAATTTTTGAAAGAGAATTTAAAAGTCGCGATCGTGCTTTTGCCTATATTGGCACTAATGGGGAAGAACAGGGGAGATTAATTTTTTATAACTTGACCGAGGAGAAGAAAACCCTCTTAACCCCCGCAAATTTGACCGTTATGGCTTTTGAATTCTATCCTGATGGTAAAAAAATCCTCTTTTCGGCCGTGGCGAAAAATCGGGGGATAGAGGGAATTCGTGAACTGCAGCTTTACCAAGTTGATAGCAGTCAATCGCCTCTAAAAATTGAGTTAGTGCTAGACAATAAAGATTATCAAAATAATCACTTTGATTTAGCTAAAGATGGGGAAACTATTGTCGTGCAGAGAATTGAGCGCCGCAATCCGATTAACTTCGATTTATGGACAGTTAAATCGGGGGAAAAACCCCAACAATTAAACATCCAAGGCGGAGAATTTTTGATCGCACCTGATAGTAAAACTTTGGCTGTCACCCAGGGGGAAGGAATTGCGCTTTTGCCCTTAAAATTCGAGACAAAACCCCTGGATTTTTTACCAAAATTTGGGCGAATTTTGAATTTTTCTGCCGATGGTACGGCCGCAGCAATGGTGAATTTTAATACTGATAATGCCAAAATGCGTTATATTCGATCGCTTTTTTATGTCAATAATCAAGGATTACAAAAACGCTTACTCAATCTACAAGGTTCGATTATAGATTGTCAATTTAATGCCACCGGTAGTGATTTGTATTGTTTGTTAACCGAGTTAGTTACTAACAGTCAAGAGTACAAAGAAAAACCCTATTTTGCTAAAATAGATGTGAAGACCGGTCAAGTGACTCCCCTACTGGAATTAGCTGATTATCGTGATATTCACATTAGTTTATCTCCCGATGGTTTAGCAATTATTTTTGATCAACTTCGCACCAGTTATGATACTAATCCTACTAATCCCTTGACTACCGATTCGGGAGAAACAATTATCGGTGGTCGTTTGTGGATGTTAATTCCTCCCCTACAAGATGGAGTAAAAGCAAGTAAATCTGATTTAATTGAATTACCTCTAGCGGGAATTCGTCCCCAGTGGATGCCGTAGAATTTCATCATTAAGTTAGGAATTATTTCGATGCTGTCAAACTCAGAAAAATTAGCCAAATTGCGTCAGTATTTTGCCAGTGGTGCAACTCGTTCCTATCAATTCCGTCGTCAGCAGTTAGAGAAGTTAAAACAGGCAATCATTAAATATGAAGCAGAGATATATCAAGCTTTATATAGCGATTTAAAGAAAAGTCCCGAAGATTGTTGGATTACTGAAAATGGCTTTCTTTTGGGGGAAATTAATACCGCTTTAAAAAATTTGCGCTCATGGATGCAACCCAAAACTGTTAAAACTAATCTCTTAAATTTCCCATCCTCCAGTCAGATTATTCGGGAACCTTTAGGAGTGGTTTTAATTATTGGTGCTTGGAATTATCCCCTCCAATTGTTATTAGTGCCTTTAGTCGGTGCCATTGCTGCCGGTAACTGTGCGGTATTAAAACCGAGTGAATTTGCCTCAGCGACGGAAAAATTAGTAGTTAAAATAATTGAAGAAATATTCCCTGAAGAATATGTGTTAATTGTCCCGGGAGATGGTGCGGAAGTAATTCCGAATATGTTAGACAGTTTTACCTTTGATCATATATTTTTTACTGGCAGTACAAGGGTAGGAAAAATTATTTATCAACTAGCGGCAGCAAAGTTAATTCCTGTTACTCTAGAATTAGGGGGAAAAAGTCCCTGTGTTATCGAAGCTGATGCTAATATTTCCGTGGCAACCCGTCGCATTGCCGTGACAAAATTCTCTAATTCTGGTCAAATGTGTATCGCAGCTGATTATGTTTTAGTACATCAATCCCAGCAGGAGAATTTTATCAAAGAATTAGCTAATACTATTGTTAATTTTTTCGGTGAAGATGCGAGATTAAGTGCTGATTATGGTAAGATAATTAATGAGAAACAATTTGATCGCCTGATTGACTTTCTCCAAGATGGTGAGATTGTTTTTGGAGGCAAAACCGATCGAGAAAATTTATATATTCAACCAACTTTATTAACTAATGTTTCCCTCGATGCTCCTATTATGCAAGGGGAAATATTCGGTCCAATTTTACCGATCATTGCCTTTAGCACTTTTGAGGAAGCTTTAGCAATTATTGCTAAAAACCCTAACCCTCTAGCTTTTTATCTGTTTACTACCAAGGCAAAGACCGAAAAGAAATGGTTAGAATCAGTCCAGTTTGGGGGAGGTTGTATTAACAACAATAGTTTTCATTTTACTAATCCTAGTTTACCCTTTGGTGGTCGAGGAAATAGCGGGATCGGTAGCTATCATGGTCGTTTTTCCTTTGAGAATTTTAGTCACCAAAAAGCCATTATGAAAACACCTCTTTGGTTCAATCCCGCTTTAAAATATCCGCCTTTTAAGGGTAAATTAGACTTATTTAAGTTATTAGTTCGGTAACAAGCTACAGTTTAAGTTAAAGCTTTTAAGAGAGCTTGAAATTTAAGCTGAATTTCTGCTAGTTCTTTTTCCGGATCGGAACCGGCAACAATACCCGCACCGGCGTATAATCGCGCTCGATCGCCTTCAATTAAGGCCGAACGAATACCAACAATAAACTCACTATTATTTTGACAATCAATCCAACCCAAAGGAGCGGCATAAAGAGAGCGATCGAAGGTTTCATAATGACGAATTTGTGCTAAAGCGATCTCCGTGGGAACCCCTGCGACAGCAGGAGTGGGGTGTAGCTGGGCAACAATTTCGAGGGGATGGATGGAGGGTTTTAGTTTGGCATGGATAGGAGTCCAGAGATGTTGAATATTGGAGAGTTTTAACAATCTAGAGGGAGAATTTTGCGTATTTAAGCCAATTTGTCGCAGTTTTTGGTTAATAAAGTCACTAACAGCCCGATGTTCCCGTTGTTCTTTTTCACTAGCGAGGAGTTTATTGGCCAAGAGAGCATCTTCGATCGCATTTTCTCCCCGGGGGGCGGATCCCGCTAAAGCATCGGTGATTAATTGCCCCTGATGGACAGTTAACAAGCGTTCGGGACTAGCGCCGATAAAATGATCTCCCCGTCCATTGCCGAGGGAAAAAGTGTAGCAATCGGGATGACGCTGACGCAAATTATCGAGACAGTTTACCAGATGAAAAGGACGGGGAGAAATCACGTCAAGAGCGTGAGCGAGGACAATTTTGCTAAAATTTTGGGCGTGGATAGATTGGAGTGCATCGGCAACAGCCGCTTGAAAATTATAGGTAGGATGAATATAGTAACTACAGGGAGCCTGGTGGGGATTTTGTCGGCAATTGCTCGAGTTATTTTGGATAATTTTGAGGTTGTTGATAGTTTCTTCGAGGCAGTTTTCTATTTCTTTTTCGCTGGTGATTAGGAGATTGGTAAGGAAAAAATATTCCGACTGTTTTTTGATAATTTGAAACTTAGGCAGGGTTAGGGTAGCTGAGGGAAAGGGGGTAGCTGTTTCCGAGTCGAAAAAAGTGAAACTACAAAAGATGCGGGGAGTAATCTCGCTATAGTTATCAATTTTGATAATTCTTTGTTGACAGTTTTCAATAAATTTTTGAGCTTTTAAAAAACGTTGTTTGCCGTGGAAAGTGGCAGCAAAGGCGATGCCGTAGCCGAGAAAAGCGGTTTCTCGTTGGGGATTTTCCCAATAACAATGGGTGGGATAGCTAGAGGCAATCCGAGAGAGAATTTCTAGGGGATCAACGGGGGAAATTTTTTGACAAAAACTAACGATCGACGGATTGCCCTTTTCTGCGGCTAACAGTTGCGGGTTGAGGATAAAGTTATAGAGGCCGCGAAGATCAGCAATCGGACTATCAGGATAGGAAAGGCGAGGAACGGCAGAAGTCATGTCAAGTTTTTTGTATTTTTTGCAAAAAAACCATGATTAATGGTATGTAATCCCCACAGATGTGGCCAGAGTCAGCAATCTCTTTTTAACTATGGTATCGGAGAAAGGGTCTTTAGGCAGAAAGGGAACGGGATATTTGTGACGATTAACCGCGTTGGAGACAAATGAAGGCTTAAAATCTCCAGAGATGGCTATTATTTAAATGGGCAAAAAAATTAATTTAATAACTGCTACTTTACAAGTTTGTGGAAATTGCCGCCACGGGACAAGTGGGGATACATTGTTCACAAACCACACAACGGGAACGCAAAAACTTGAGACGAAAACTTTCGGGATCAAGGGTTAAAGCTTCCGTGGGACAAACTCCCGTACATAACCCACAATCGACGCATTTTTCTTCATCAATGACGATTTCGCGACTAACTTGGGAAACGCCAATATTTTGTAATTGTAACCATTCGATCGCCGCTTCTAACTCATCGATATCTCCCGATAATTCTAATACTAATGTTCCCACTTGATTGGGGGCAACTTGGGCGCGGATAATATTAGCGGCGACGTTAAAATCCTTCGCCAGTCGATAGGTAACGGGCATATGGACGGCTTTTTTGGGAAAAGTGAGAGTAACGCGTTTTTTCATGAGGATAGGATAGGATAGGAATAATTTTTGAGAGACTATCCATGACAGCCACCACACCCACCAATAAAATCAGAAATCTGCTGCTGGCAGTAACGGCAGTTATTCTTAGTGTAGCGATTTTCTTGGGGTTTCAAACCACCGCTAGTTCTGTATCTTTGGAAGCGCAAGCGGAAAAAGCGACACCTTTCGATCTTGCCCTCAGCAATGGTAAACCCACCCTGACAGAATTTTATGCTAATTGGTGTACCAGTTGTCAGGCGATGGCCGCTGAAATTGCCGAAATTAAAAAACAATACGGTAATGCCATTAATTTTGTCATGCTCAACGTTGATAATAATAAATGGTTGCCGGAAATTCTCCGTTATCGTGTGGATGGTATTCCCCATTTTGTCTTTTTAAATAATCAAGGACAACCAGTTGCCCAAGCGATTGGAGAACAGCCAAAATCAATTTTAACTGCTAATTTAGAAGCACTTTTAACTAATTCTACCCTACCCTATGCCACCACTACCGGACAGACTTCTGATTTTAATGTTCTTGTGGGCGCTAGTCAAACCGATCCCCGCAGTCACGGCAGTCAAGTTAAGCAGTAATCAGTTATCAGTAATCAGTTATCAGTAATCAGTTATCAGTAATCAGTTATCAGTGGAAAGCTTAAGGCTGAAAGCTATCATTCAAAAGTCAACTATCAATAAGTACATTTCATTGACTGAATTTTTTAACTATGGCGATTATTGTCCAACATTTAACCACAGGTAACGAATATATATTCTTAGGAGTTAGTGGGGGTGAAAGTAAGAATATTTTACCCACTAAAATGTTAGGAGATTTCTTCGCAATGGAGAATCCAGATAAATCTCGATCGCTGACGGTTTGTGACGATCAAGGCCGCATACTTTGGTTTCCCGTCACAGAAATGATTGTGGTGGAGGTAGATGGTCAAAAACCCGAAGAATTATTACCAGAAATTATCCCTCCTGAACCAGTTCCTTTACAATTAGATAAAGAAAATCAACCTCAGTCCCCAGAAAATCAAGGAAACATCGATGAATTTGCCGAAGATGACGATTGGATCTAGAATTAAATATCTAATTTTAGCGGTAATAATTGCCCTATTTACTATTGGCTTTAATTCCCTCTATTCTGTTTCTCAAAACTCGATCGCTCCCTTCCCTGTTGCCGAAGTTAACCCCCAATATCTTAACGATTGGACACCGGAATTAGAGGCAGAATTTCAACAAAGGGCCAAGCAAGTTATTAACCATTTTGCTAAGGCAGAAAGTTATGGCAATTTGTGGGGAGAAAACGAGAAAAGATCCTATCCTATGGCCATGTTTGATTTCTTGGCAGGAAACCGGCAAAAAGCCCTAGATTTCCTGCAGCAGGATGACCCACAAAAACGGGAACAGGCCCACACTGATTATATAGATTATTATTTTTCTTTTACCCTGAAAGGACAAATTAGAAAGTATTTTCTTCTCGGAAAGTATCTCGATCCAGTTTATCGTCAGAGAATGTATAATGCGGCGAAAATTTGGACAGAAACCGACCCTTTACAACGGCCCCACCCTATCCACGGTACGGGCCAAGGAACGGGTAATGATTGGAGTATAACAAGACGGGGTTTATGGGTAGATAGTCGCAATACTGATAACCTGCGAGCTATGCGCGAAACATCGGTTTATCTGATGGCCGAAGAAACCGGAAATGAAGCAACTCGTCAAATTTATAAAAGTAAAATTAAGCGTTACGTTTCAGCTTTATATAACATCGGTATGGGAGAATGGGATTCAGAAGTTTATCACGGTCATACCTTTGCTCCCTATCTCAATCTCTACGATTTTGCTCAAGATACGGAAGTTAAACAATGGGCAAAAATGGCCTTAGATTGGTTATCCATGGCCGCTAGTGTTAAATATTATCGCGGTGGTTGGGGTGGTCCTGTAAAACGCGATTATGGTGATGGCCATGGGGTAATGCGATCGCACGCATCCCGCACTTTTTGGCTATACTTTGGTGATACTCCCGTCCCCAATAATCGCCCGGAATTGGACTCTCTTTATCTAATTACCAGTGGTTATCGTCCTCCTTTGGCAGTGATGGAATTAGCCCGAAAAAACTTTAATAAACCGGTAGAAATTCTCGCCAGTAAACCCCTGTATGAAAACTGGAAACCGGGCAATAATCAAAGTCCAGGTTATTGGGAAACTCAATTTATCGGGGCTAGTTATCAAATGGGTAGTCTGGTGGGAACTTTCCCCGATGGCGATGTGGCCCCGTTTAAATTAATGGCCTTTAATCAACATAAAGGTGTGGATTTTTTTGTGGCTAACACTGGCAAAAATGGCGTAAAACCGGGCAAAAATCCTGGGGATGAAATCGGACAATATCGTAATCTTTTAATCTGGTTACGTCCAGCAGACCAAGCTTTTTTCTGGCAATTACCGAAAACTGCCAAGGTAGAAAAAGATGATAATATCTGGTTTATTCAATTAGAAAAAACTTGGTTAGCCCTGAGATTAATAAATCTTTCTTCTCCTGAAATGATCGAGATTCCTAATTCCCCTTATCCCGATGATAATACCTACCAAGCTTTACCCACAGGTAACAATTATGCGGGTTTTGCTCTGGAAGTGGGGGAAGCGGCAACCCAGGGTAGTTATGAGAATTTCAAGAGCATATTTAAGCAAAAAAGTCAAGTAAATTTAACTCAAATTAACCAAGGCAGGGTTTTATTTAAAGGCAGTCAAGGGCAGAGTTTACAATTGACCTATAATCAAATCAATCTACTGCCGATGTTAATTCGTAACGGTCAAAAGCACGATTGGTCAAAAAATTTCGCCCTTTATAACAGTTTAAGTCGAGATAACTCTCCCGTTTCTTTGGGATGGAAAGAGGGCAAATTAACCGTCAAAGCAGGGAAATATCAATTTTCTAATGCTTTGATTCTGTCTTCTCCTTAAGTTAGCTCTTCTCGACCGTTTATGAGGATTGATCAGACCATTTGCGCTTGATTTAAGAATTCTTGCAATTCTTCTCCTTCGATTACTTCGGTGGTCAAAAGATTAGCGGTAATCGACTCTAATAAATTGCGGTTGTGACTGAGAATTGCTAGGGCTTTTTGGTAACTAGCGTCGATAATTTGTTTAACTTCTTCATCGATCGCTTTGGCCGTATTTTCCCCGATCGAACGCCTGGGACTACCCTGATTATTACCTAAAAAATTAGCCTGTCCTGTTTTATCGTAGGCTAGGGGGCCGAGGGATTTACTCATACCATACATTGTCACCATTCTTTCAGCAATATCCGTCGCCCTTTGTAAATCATCGGAAGCGCCATTAGTCACGCTGCCAAAGATTAATTCTTCGGCTGCCCGACCGCCCAATAACATAGTAATTTGTTCTTTAAATTCGGTTTCTGTCATCAAAAAACGGTCTTCCGTGGGAATTTTCAGGGTATAACCCAAAGCGGATAAACCCCGGGGAACGATGGAAATTTTCTCCACCCGACCACCTCCCGGCATGACAGCACCGACTAAAGCATGACCGACTTCGTGATAAGCGACGATTTTCTTTTCTTTTTCCGAGAGAACCCGACTTTTCTTTTCTAAGCCAGCGATAACTCTTTCTATCGCCTCTTTAAAGTCAATTTGACTGACTTTTTCCCGATTATTGCGGGCGGCCAAGAGAGCGGCCTCATTGACGAGATTGGCTAAATCGGCACCGGCAAAACCGGGGGTTTGGGTGGCGATCGCTTTGAGGTTAACATCTTCACCCATCTGGACTCGTTGGGCGTATATTTGCAAAATTGCCAATCTTCCCGCTAAATCGGGACGATCCACCAAAACTTGGCGATCAAAGCGCCCCGGACGCAATAAAGCGGCATCAAGAGTCTCTGGGCGATTGGTGGCGGCTAAAACGATGACTACGGCTTCTTTGGGGCTAAAACCGTCCATTTCTGTCAAAAGTTGGTTTAAAGTCTGCTCGCGCTCATCATTGCTGCCGCTAGTTCCCGATCCCGAACTTCTCGATTTACCGATCGCGTCCAATTCATCAATAAAAATGATGCTAGGGGCATTTTTCTTCGCTTGGGCAAATAGATCCCGCACCCGGGCTGCCCCAGTGCCGACAAATAACTCCACGAATTCCGAGGCCGAAATGCTAAAAAAAGTCACTCCCGCTTCTCCCGCGACCGCTTTTGCTAAGAGGGTTTTTCCCGTCCCCGGCGGTCCGACTAAGAGAACACCTTTAGGAATACGCGCCCCAATTTTATTAAAGCGCTCGGCATCCTTGAGAAATTCGACGATTTCCTTTAACTCGGTTTTTGCTTCCTCGGCCCCGGCCACATCACTGAAGGTAATCGGATATTTTTCGTCGTCTCCGTAAACTTTAGCGAGATTTTTATTAAAAAGCAGCGATTTACGGGTGTCATCGTTGCGATAGAACAGAAACTGCATGGCGGCGACTAAAATTAAGGGAGGAACCACCCAAGCGAGGAGAGTGGTGATCCAACTGTTTTCGGCCACGGGAATCGCCTCGAAGATTACGCCTTTTTGCTGTAATAGTTGGGGTAATTGGGGGTTATCGACTGGAATCGTGGCAAAAACTCGTCCGGAGACTAGATTACTGCTTGTTTTGCTGCCCAGAGAACTAGAATCACCATAAAGGGGATTATTTGATTCTGGGGGATTAACGGGGGGATTACCCGGAATAGGCAGGGATTCTAAAGGATTTTTTAATTGATAATAGATGACTTGATTGCCAATTCTGACCTTACTGATGTCGCCCCGTTCCACTTTACTGATAAATTCGCTGTAGGGTTCGAGGGGAATATTGGATAATTCTGAGGGACGAGGGATAAGAAAATAGCCTAAAGCGGCAACACCAGAACAAATGATCAGGATTTTGCCTAACCGCGGCAACCGCGACCAGGAAAATTTATTATCTTCTTGATTAGCCATAATTTTTAGGGCAGGTGAGAGTGAAAATGCAAAGTTTATACTAACAATTCCCTGTCTTGATCGCCTTACCGATGGGATAGGATAGAGGATGGAATACTTGGTAGCGAGCGAGCGACAAACGAGAGAAATCCCATGAATTTAGTTAGCTTAGAGAACTTTCTCGATAACACTTCTTTTTTAGTCCTGTTTTTAACCATGCTGGTTTATTGGGCCGGGGCAGCCTTTCCTAGCATACCTTTGTTGCCCGGCTTGGGCAGCACGGGAGTGGCCATCGCTAACCTCTGTATCGCCGCTTTATTGGGGGCGCGCTGGTTAGAAGCGGGTTATTTCCCCATCAGCAATCTTTACGAATCTTTATTCTTTCTCGCTTGGGGTGTAACTGCGGTTCATTTAATTGCTGAGTACACTAGCCGCAGTCGCCTGGTGGGGGTGGTGACGACTCCTGTAGCCATGGTGATTACCGCTTTTGCCACTTTGTCCTTACCCGGGGAAATGCAAACTTCGGCACCCTTGGTTCCGGCTTTAAAATCGAATTGGTTGATGATGCACGTTAGCGTCATGATGTTAAGTTATGCTGCTTTGATGGTGGGTTCCCTGATGGCGATCGCTTTTCTGATCGTCACTAGAGGTCAAAATATCGAGTTAAAAGGCAGTTCCGTGGGTACGGGAGCCTATCGTCTGCAAAATAAGTTATCTACCACTCTTTCCGCCCCAATTTTCATGGAAACGGCTAACGGTGGCACAACCGCCCTTTTAACTCCCACCTTAACAGCGATGACGACTCTTTCGCCCCAACGTCTTAGCTTGGCGGAAACCCTCGATAATATCAGTTATCGGGTCATTGGTCTCGGTTTTCCCCTTCTCACTATCGGTATCATCGCCGGGGCAGTTTGGGCGAATGAAGCTTGGGGTTCCTATTGGAGTTGGGATCCGAAAGAAACTTGGGCGCTAATCACTTGGTTAGTGTTTGCCGCTTATCTCCATGCGCGCATTACCCGGGGATGGCAGGGCAGAAAACCAGCTATTCTAGCGGCCAGTGGTTTTGTTGTGGTTTGGGTATGTTATTTGGGGGTGAATCTTTTAGGTAAAGGCCTTCATTCCTACGGTTGGTTTTTCTAAATCAGTTATAGGGGTGGGTTGGTAAACCTGCTTGGTGCATCTCATTTTTGTAAATCTACTAAGCTGGGATTTTTAAAGGGAAACTCTCTGCTAAAATTGGGTATTACTTCCGATTTTATCAATCAATCCAAGCTTTTGGGGGGTAGAACCCCCCAAACCCCCCGCGCATTAGCTTAACTGTGAGATGCTTACAGGCGATTGTTCATATTTTTGTACCAATTTAAGAGTCACTGATAATTGCTGATTGTTGGTATTTCTGCAAATGTGAGACGCACCCAACCTGCCCCTCCTGACTCCCCTTTTTTAAGACTTATAATTGTTATTTATCTAGGACAATGTTGCCCTAGATAAATAATTACAACTTCTCAAAACTTATAAAAAATGATCGAGCAGAAAACTACTATTAAAAATCTGGCTTTAATTGCAGGTGTGCATGGCAATGAACTAACTCCCGCTTATTTGGTTAAATACCTGCAAAACTCACCTAATCTCCTTGCTCGCAGCAGTTTTCAATCCTACAGTCTCATCGCTAATCCCTTAGCCCTAAAGCAACGGGTTAGATATATCGATACGGATTTAAATCGTTGTTTTAACCAAAAAGATTTAGTTAATCCCGATTGTCAGCAATACGAACAAAAACGAGCTAAAAAAATAGTCAAAGAAATCCGAGAAAAATCCATCGATTTATTAATAGATATTCACAGCACCACATCTAACATGATGCTGGCGATTATTTATTCTAACCCCCATCCTTGGCTATTAAAACTCTTTACCTATCTGACTAAAATTAATCCTGAGGTACGCTTAATTTATCATCCCGTCAGCGAGGAAGAAAATCATTTTCTGAAAGGAATTTGTCCCCTAGCTTTTACCCTAGAAATCGGTCCAATTGACCATGGTATCATCTGTCCCTATCTTTTTCGTCAAACCGAAACACTTATCTATCAAATCCTAGACTATATCGAACAGGAAAATTATCTGGCAGCCCATCTCGATACTTTCAGCGAATCCCTAATAGTTTACCAACGTTTAGGCTCGATCGATTATCCTAGGGATGAACAGGGTGAAATTAAAGCCATGTTACATCCTGAGATTCTTCAACGAGATTATCAGGCAATTCAACCCAATCAACCGATTTTTCTAGGATTTGATGGTCAGGAAATTATCTATCGTGGGGAATCTGAATTATATCCTATCTTTGTCGGAGAATCTTCCTATAAAGAAAAAGGAATCGCTCTTTGTTGGACAGCAAAAAAACAAATCGATATTAATTAGTACCAGACAGCAGTTTTCCTGACAAAAAACCGGTCTAAATAAGGGAAAAGCCACTATGACCTTTACTTCTGATTCTCTTTTAGCTGAACGTTACCAACTGCAACAACGCCTAGGCAATACCGCTATCGGTCGTCAAACTTGGTTAGCTATCGATGTATTATCCCAAGAATCGGTAATTATTAAACTCCTCGCTTTTAGTCCCCAGATGGAGTGGGAAGAATTAAAATTATTTGAACGGGAGGCAGCCGTCTTAGCTTCTCTCCATCATCCCCGTATTCCCCGCTATCGCGATTATTTTTCCCTCGATAAAAATCAAGGTGACGGGATTCCTTGGTTTGTGCTTGTACAAGATTATATACCGGGAGAATCCCTAAGCGATCGCTTAGAAAGGGGGCAACGTTTCACCGCTACGGTAATTCGGACTATTGCCCAAGAAGTTCTCGAAATTCTCATTTATTTGCACGAATTATCGCCCCCAGTATTACATCGAGATATTAAACCTAGTAATTTAATTATTAACTCAGAAAATAACGTTTATTTAGTAGATTTTGGGGCAGTCCAGTCCCGCGGTGCAGTAACAGGAGTTACTTTTACTGTGGTGGGGACGAGTGGTTATGCACCCCTAGAACAATTTTGGGGCCGGGCAGTTCCCAGTTCTGATTTATATGCCTTAGGTATGACTTTAATTCATTTATTGACGGGAATTGTCCCCATAGAATTGCCCCACCGCGAGTCTAAAATTCAATTTCGCCAACTGGTGACAATTGATGATGATTTAATCGATTGGTTAGAAACTATGACCGATATGGCGGTAGAAAAGCGGTTTAAAAGTGCCAGAGAATCCCTGAAATTTCTCCAACATCCCTACTATCGCCAAGCCTCAAGTTTAATCGATCCTAAGAAATTACCAAAACCTCCCTACAGTTCCATCCGCATCGCTAAACACCGGGATAATTTAGAGATTAATTTACCCCCAAAAATTAAGCTACTTTCCGATGCTCCTACCCTCTGGTCTTTGGCGATTGTCCTTACTGTCACTGTCTTTATCTCCCCGATTCTTACCTTTATTATAGCTCTAATTGGTTTTATTTGTTTGCGGGAGATGCAATTAATTCTTACACCTAAAGAAGTTTTAATTAAATATAAATTTCTCAATTTTATCTACAAAAAATTTGCTTTTAAAACTCAAGATTTATGGGGTATTTTTCTCCATAGCAACGGCACAGAAGGTAACTATCAGATTCGTCTGCGGACGGCTAAAAATTATTATCTTATCGGTCAGAATCTCCGCGAGGATGAATGTCTCTGGTTAGGACAGGAAATCCAAGATTGGTTAAATTTTATCAAATATAGCGTTTCTCCTCAAGATGATGTGTAACCTGACAGGGCATCATCTCCTGACTTGAAAGAGGGTGTAGGGTGTGGGGTGTGGGGTGTAGGGAAGGAAACCTCTTTCATCTATGGGGGTGAAAATTTTTTCATCGGGACTGACTCCCCAAAAGGAGAACTTCGTACCTCACTATTAAGATAAATGAAAATCAATTGAAGAAATCCTGGCAATTAGTCGGTAGGCATTTTCCCTTTTTTAACCTTAATGTTGCAGAGATCACCCTATCTTGATAGAATAATAACTGATTGGCATTCCCTCGGCTACAAGGCGGCAATTATTAAATCGGATTAGGAATTGCCAAAAGGCGGCCATGAAATGTTAGTTATTAGTGGAGAAGAAAAAATGAACTCTGAAATTTACAAAAAAGTCAGCTTGTTAGTTGTGTATCAAGGGGTTTTTGATAATGCTATTGGCCAGGCATTTATTACCCTATTAGCTACGGATAATGTTGCCGATTTTCTCAAAGCTTATGGTCAATTGTTTCAAGCTTTAGCATCCAGAAATATCAGTTGGAATGATTTTCTAATCGAACAAATTTTATTAGATGATAATCCCTTTAGTCAACAGGTACAGAAAAAAAGTGTTTGGGAGTTACCCGAATCTTTAATTAATGGCGTTAAACAGGATTTATCTATCCTCCAATCTCTTTATAACTCTAGCATTTATAGCTTAAGTAATTCGACAGTTTTTGAACAAATTAAATTTCTAATTTTCCCCGCTTGGGAAGTGGACAATAAATTAGAAAGTTTCCTCCATTCTAGTTTAGATTGGACGGAATTAGTCGAAGATCTAGCCGATTATTATCGTGAGTGTGGTACAGGAATTTTTGCCCGTTATCAAGCTTTAAGGTGGCAAGAAGGCAGATTACAAGGAATTACTCATCCCGATCCCGTACAGATTCAAGAAATAGTCGGTTATGAAATGCCTAAGGAAACCTTGATTAAAAACACTGAGTTTTTATTGGCAGGTTATCCCGCTTTAAATGTCTTACTCTATGGCAGCCGTGGTTCAGGAAAATCCTCTTTAGTCAAGGGATTATTGCAAAAATATCATAGTCAGGGATTGCGCTTAATTGAAGTGGCAAAATCGCAATTAAAAGACCTACCATTAATTATTGAAATCTTGCGAGATTTGCCCCAAAAATTTATTATCTTTGTCGATGATTTATCCTTTGAAGAAGACGATGAAGCTTTTAAAGCTTTAAAAGTTGTTTTAGAGGGAAGCATCACCGCTAGACCGAAAAATGTCGTAGTTTATGCCACTTCTAATCGCCGACATTTAGTCAGAGAATTTTTTGCCGATCGACCCCGACCAAAAGATGGGGATGAAGTGCATAATTGGGACACAGTACAAGAAAAATTATCCTTTAGTGATCGCTTTGGTTTAACCCTAACTTTTGAACCTGCTAATCAAGAAAAATATTTAAAAATAGTGCGTCATTTAGCAGGTTTAGCTAAATTAAAAATTAGCTTAGAAGACTTAGAATTTCGTGCCAAACAATGGGCAACCCAACATAATGGGCGATCGGGAAGAACTGCTAGACAATTTATTGATTTTCTGCAAGGGGAATTAGCATTAAATAGGTAGCATTAATTGTGTTATGATTAAACAAAAGAAGCTCTAATCTAGAAAAATGTTGACTCAATCTCCCCCCAAAACTCTCAGCTTAGAAGAATATCGTAATTTAGAAACTATAGCCGAGGTTAAACACGAATATCACGACGGGGAAATTATCCAGATGACAGGGGGAAGCATCAATCATAATAGTATTCTCATTAATCTGATTGTCCTGCTAAAATTAGCTTTAAGAGGAACTAATTATCGTCTTCAATCTAGCGATCTACGTCTATGGATACCCCAGTATAATCGCGGTTTATACCCAGATTTAATGATCATTGCGGGGGAACCATTATTTAGTGATAATCGCAACGATGAAATTTTAAATCCCTGTCTAATTATCGAAGTTTTATCCCCTTCCACCTCCAGTTATGATCGAGGTGATAAATTTCGTTATTATCGTTCTATACCCCAATTAAACCAATATCTTCTCGTCAGTCAAGGGGAGATACTAATAGAATCCTATAGCAAAACATCAGAAAATCATTGGTTATAAAAATTCTGTGACAGAGAAAATGCTAACTCAATCTCCTACCAAAACCCTCAGCTTAGAAGAATATCGTAATTTAGAAACTAGCGCAGAAACTAAACACGAATATCACGACGGGGAAATTATCGAGATGACGGGGGGAAGCATCAATCATAATCGACTGGTACGCAATTTAATTCGCTTGTTAGACAATGCTTTAAGGAAAACTATTTATGAAGTCTTTCCCAGTGATTTGCGACTATGGATACCCCAATATAATCGCGGTTTATACCCAGATTTAATGATCATTGCGGGGGAACCATTATTTAGTGATAATCGCAACGATGAAATTTTAAATCCCTGTCTAATTATCGAAGTTTTATCACCTTCCACCTCCAGTTATGATCGGGGTGATAAATTTCGTTATTATCGTTCTATACCCCAATTAAACCAATATCTTCTCGTCAGTCAAGGGGAGATACTAATAGAATCCTATAGCAAAACATCAGAAAATCATTGGTTACCATCTTTTACCGCTACTAAACGCAAAGTTAAAGGTCCAGATGTATTCGTTTTACTAGCAGCAATTGCCTCAAGTGTCTCGATAGAATTACCCGACTTTTTGACTTGACCAATAAAGTTAACTACCGTAGTTAATAACCCATCTTCCACTTGAATTGACCCTAAAACTCCCGCACTTCTAGCGCGAAATTGAGCCGAAGCTAAAAGTAAATCTAAGCGCTTTTGTAGGTCTTCTTCTGTCATATTTTGGGGATCGATAGAAACGGCAGCGATTACCTGTTTCTCCTCAAAAACTCTTTGATTGGGAACCACATCAGCAAAGACACGAATCTCGCTTTCTCCTAAGACATAATTACCTGCTGAAAGGATTCTCACCACATATTCTTTACCGTCCTGTAATTGTTGACTTAACTGTTCTACCTGTGCTTTTGTGATCTTAACTAAACGCTGGTCAAAATTAGGCTGATTCGGTTGGGTGGCACGGATAGCATTCATATTCGCTTCTCGCAATAACTTATCAATAACAGCGACAATAGCTTGGGGATCAACAATACGAAAAGCTCCAAAAGATAACACCTGTCCCCGGAAAATAGCGATTTGTTTTTCCCGCAATTCTTGATAGGTTTGATAGTATTGTTCTAAAACTTCCACTTCCCGCTTAAGAAAAGCCATTTGGGTTTCTAAATCTTTTAATTTTCCCTCGCGCTGTTCCAAAGCTAAATTTTTATCCACAATCGAGCGATCGAGTTCTCCAATACGTTGATCCCGGCGATCAATTTCTAGCTGTAGGGTTTTTTGTTGGATTTCCAACTGTTGAAGTCGCGCTTGTCTAGCTGTTAATAACTTTTGTTGATTAGCCAACTCTTTATCTCTAACTTGAACGGTGGTTTGTAGTTGATTTATCTGACTAGAAAGAATTGATTTTTGTTGGAACAATTGCTCCCGTTGACTGGTTAACTGTGCCTTTTGATTAGTTAAAATGACTCGTTCATTGTTTAAATTAGCCACTTCCTTACGAAACTTTTCTAACTGTCCCGAAACTAATCGCAAACTCTGACGAGAAGCTTGATAATTTTTGTTAAGAACCTCTAGACGTTTCTGCACAGCTATCTGTTCACTTTTAGCCGTTTTTAAAGCCTTTTCCACCTGATTTTTCTGTTCGGTGGTTTTTCTCACCTGACTTTCCAAATCCTTAATAGCGGCACGACGTTCATTTAAAAGACGATCCAGTTCAAAAACCCCTTGACGCAGGGATTTACTAGAAGCAAACAAGACAATTAAAGTCGAACCGGCGATCAAAATTCCCGTTACAATCGTCATTAAAGTTGCGGTTTGTTTCGGACGCAGATTAAATAAACGCATCCTTTTCTTACCGATACGACTCCCTATGCGATCGCCAACTGCCGCTATCAGACCACCTAAAACCACGATGGCCAAAACTAAAATATAAGCGCTAGTCATCCAGAATTTAAGTAAATTGTTGACTGAGAGCGACGGGATTATGGACGGTAATTTTCTTCTTGTAAATTGAGACCATTTCTTGATCCCGCAGCTCTCCCAATAAACGGGTGACAGTGACGCGGGTAGAACCGATCGCTTCTGCGATCGCTTGGTGAGACAATTTTAGATCAACCCGGATGCCATCGGTGGTGGGAACCCCAAAATCACGACAGAGAATTAATAAAAAACTGACCAAACGTGAACCCATATCCCGGTGAGCCAAGGTTTCGATCATCATTTCCGTTTGCAGAATCCGCGAGGACAACCCCTGCAGCATCAACATTGATAAATCGGGATTATTGCGGAGGGACCTTTCTACCTGCTCGATCGGGGCCGAGAGTAATTCTACCGGAGTAAAAGCCACGGCATGATAAAAACGATCCGATCGCTGACCGGTGAGTAAGGATAGCACACCAAAGACGCTATTTTCCCGCAGTAGAGCCACGGTAATTTCTTCTCCCGCTTCATAGACTCGCGATAACTTAACCGCTCCTTTAAGCAAAAAATAGACTCTTTCGGCCGGATCTCCCGGGAAAAAGATCGTTTTGCCACGCTCGAACAATTCCACCACCGGGGGGAAATTGCCGCTGCCGATTCGACGGAACACATCTGCTAGGGGTTTGTCTTGTATTAATGATAAGTCCATCTCACATCCAAAAAAGGGGAAAATTGTTTTTATTATGCAACGAGTGTCACCTCTATTAAACATAACCGCTGCCTAAACTGGGAAAAGTTTTGGGCGCTTTTTGCCAGACAATGGGGAAGGGGTGATCATTGCTGCCCCCTTATCTGTATCCCTATTATACCGAATCTCGCTGGGGTCGGCTATTGGGGAGATTTTTGTAAGAGAAACGAGAACTATGTTAGATTTAACGGGAAAAAACGCCCTAGTGACAGGAATTGCCAATAATCGCTCGATCGCTTGGGGAATTGCCCAACAACTCCATCAAGCTGGTGCAAATATCGGTGTCACCTATCTCCCCGACGAAAAAGGCCGCTTTGAGAAAAAAGTGCGAGAATTGGCCGATGAACTTAATCCCGCTTTTTATGTCCCCTGCGATGTCCAAAATGACCAACAGGTAGAAGACACTTTCGCTACAGTGGCGGAAAAATGGGGTAAACTGGATATTTTGATTCACTGTCTCGCTTTTGCCGATAAAGAGGGTTTAACGGGCGATTTTACCGCCATTCCCCGGGAAGCTTTCACTAAATCCCTAGATATTAGCACTTTTTCCCTAACCCGTCTAGCGCAATCGGCTAAACCTTTGATGACGGAAGGGGGAAGTATTATCACTCTTACCTATCTCGGCGGTGTCAAGGTAATTCCTAACTATAATTTAATGGGGGTAGCAAAAGCCGGTTTAGAAATGAGTGTTCGCTATTTAGCCGCGGAATTAGGGGGCCAAAAGATCCGAGTTAACGGTATTTCCGCAGGTCCAATTCGCACCTTAGCATCTTCAGCCGTGGGGGGAATTCTTGATATGATCCATCATGTGGAAGAAATCGCGCCTTTACATCGCACGGTGACACAAATTGAGGTGGGAAATACGGCCGCTTTTTTAGCCAGTGATCTTTCCAGTGGTATTACCGGACAGATTATTTATGTAGATTCCGGTTACGAAATTATGGGAATGTAGTTTTAAGTAGGTAGGTGTTAAAAACCATCAGCGCCCCCCTTATTAAGGGGGGATCAAGGGGGGATCAGCGCCCCCCTTATTAAGGGGGGATTCAGGGGGGATCAAAACCTTCTAAACAGGATTTAGTATAACTTTTGGATATGGGTAAAGTTGGCATTGATATTAGTTCGCTTCAAATAATTTCCAAATCTCTTTAATAGAAATATAGATACCGAGAACAGCAGCTAACAAAAGAAGGATTTGACTATCCGAGCCAAGGCAATTCTGAAAATTTTCATCGGTTAACACTTTATAGACCACCTTAGACATGGCAAATACAGCCGATAAACTCAACCCAGAAACGAAAAGAATTTCTAGATAAGATTTATTGTTTCCCCGTCTTGGCTGTTTTGGGAGCATCTCACTTACGCGATGAGTAATTATACTTAGCCTAAAAGCCACTCTTAATCGTGTCTTGGAACGAAATAGAGGCTTTTAAAGACTGCGTACACGGAGAATTAAAACCCGCTGTTTTTTTGTAACCAGTGCCACGCTTGCGGTAATGACCAAAGTTCCGATTAACAAAAGAAAGTTTTCAATGTTAACAATCTTCATCAAAAATTTATGCTGATTTTGTTTTTCTAAAGGTAATATACCATCCGCAGCCCGCCGCTAATATCGCACCAATAAACGCGCCGTAAACTCCCGCAATCGCTCCCCCTAGGGCCGCACCTCCCACCGTCACCACCATCAGGCGATCGGCTTTATCCCAAAATCGAGGGGAATCAGCACCCCCCTTATCAAGGGGGAATCGGGCTAATTTTTGGGCAGTTTTTACCCAATCTTGGCTAGGAATAACATCATTAATAAATATGGTCTCGAAATCTAAACTATCGGGAAAAATGACGCTTAAACTTTTGGTGCGTTCTTGGTTAGCATAGGCTGCGTCTAATTCTTCGATCGCTTTTTTATAAGCTTTTTCTAGGGGAGGATAATCCTTGATAAGTTGCCGCAATTGTGTTGCTGCCTGGGTTTGTTCTTCCCTTAATAATCGTTCAATTTCTTTGAGCGATCGCTGTAGATATTCTGGCAAGGGTTCAGTCTGCTGTGCGAGGGCGATTAGCAGCGCTTCAAGATCGATAATTGTTTTGGGAATTTCCATAAGTTTAGTCCTGTCCAGTCAGGGTATAGGCTGCCCAATGGTAAGGATCACTATATTCTGTTAGTTGATCTAGCCCTATTGTACTGCCTTCCTTCAAAGTATTCGCCGCCCTCACCTCCAGTCGATCGACCCCTTCCATTAGGGAGGGAAGTAGCCGAAGTTGCTCGATCCAGTCAGCTAGTTGCTGCCAAGTGATGTTTTTTAACCAATTTTGTGTATTTTTCAGAGCTAGAGCCGGGGATTCACCCGCTAATAATCTTTGATAGAAGTTAATCATAAACCAAGCGCTAGAAATCTCCTTCACCGGCCAGAGGGTACTGACCACATTAGTCGCACCCGCTGCCCGGAAAGCACTGACGAGGCCGACGTATTCGGTGGTAATGCCATCCTTACCGGTGAGAGCAGTTTCACAGGCAGCCAGACAGACGAGACGGTAACTAGAGAGGTTCAGTCCGTTGATATCCCGGACGGTCAATAAACCATCGCTAAGGGCGATCGCAGAGGCTTGGGGGCGAAAAGAGTCATAAAAGCCGTGACCAGTGAAATGGAAGGTTTTATAGGCATTTTCGAGGGCTTTGCGGACATTTTCCCGTGAGGCCTTTTTCGGGCTAATTCTCGCACTCGGTTGCAGGATATGGCTAATAATCGCCGATTCCAGTTGGGCGAAATCCATGGGTTTTTGCTCCGTTTTGGGGTCTTCGACACTGAGGAGGGGAGAATAGGAGAAATCGCCGGACTGGGGACGCAAACCGACCTGAGCAGAGGGGAGATAGGTAGCGGTGTATTTTTCGGGGAAGAGGGTATGTAGGGGGAAGCGGTGCAGATCCCGGTGGGGGATGAGAATGAGGGAATTAACGGAAACCGGCAAATGTGCGAGAATTTTATCGATCTGTAAAATCCGCTTTAATTGGGCAAAACAGTTGTTAAGTGACAATCTCCACGGATGATTTTGTTTATTCTCCGTTTCTTTTTTACTAGCATAGTCGCGGTATTGTTTATCCCATTCGGTTAACCAAGTCCGAAACTGTCGCGCCTGTTGATAACGTTGCTCTCTTTCCAGAATTACGGGATCAGCGTCTGCGGTGATAATAAAGGTGGTGAGATTGTCCTCGCTGAGATACCAGTAAATAATCGCCTTATCCGGACTTGTCAGGCTTTGGATAGTGGCATAATCGGGACTGGTGGGGTTTTCTTGCCAATTATCGAGAATCCAAGTCAAACAACGATTTTTATAAAATTCTGCCTGTTCAATTGCGTCTAGGGGATGATTTTCCTCGATCAGTAAATCGATTTCTAGGTGACTAAAACTGCTGAATTTTGCCTCAAAAGCTGGTTTATCGCGTTTCTGGGCGCGTAGTCGGGTGAAAAGGTCGCGTCCCTGTTGTTGATAGAATCGCGCTTGAGTGATTTCCTGTAAGGAAAGATGAGCGCGGATCAATCCTTGCAGAATTTCTAAATGATCTTCGGGGAAGTCTTTTTCGGTGAGAATCGGTAAAGCGATTTGATAATGTCGGATTGCGTCGCGACAATAGGGACTAGCTTTCTCTTTATATCGGGAATGTTCCAGATAAGCTTCCCCTAGATAGCGATAAATTTGCCCCCACGGAGGCGATCCTTGAACGAGGTGGGGAAGTGCCTCCCGGAGGCCGAAAAGATGGGGTTCTCGGTCATTAAGGGCTACTATCGGTTTACGATAAATGAGAGCTTCCAGACTAGGAGTAGAAATGCGATTTTTGCTCAGAGAACAAATGGCCCTCCCTCGGTTGTACCAAGCTTTATGGTAATCGGGTTTAAATTCTAAAGCTCGATCGTGGGATGCGATCGCTTCTTCATACCTTCCTAAGTTAACTAACGCATTCCCTCGGTTGTGCCAAGCTTGATGGAAATCGGGTTTAATTTCTAAAGCTTGATCGTAGGATGCGATCTCTTCTTCATACCTTCCTAAGTCATCTAACGCAATCCCTCGGTTGTTCCAAGCTTCATGCTTATCGGGTTTAATTTCTAAAGCTCGATCGTAGGATGCGATCGCTTCTTCATCCCTTCCTAAGTTAACTAACGCAATCCCTCGGTTGTACCAAGCTTCATGGAAATCGGGTTTAATTTCTAAAGCTTGATCGTAGGATGCGATCGCTTCTTCATACCTTCCTAAGTTAACTAACGCAATCCCTCGATTATCCCAAGCTTGATGGAAATCGGGTTTAATTTCTAAAGCTTGATCGTAGGATGCGATCGCTTCTTCATACCTTCCTAAGTTACCTAACGCAACCCCTCGGTTGTTCCAAGCTTGATGCTTATCGGGTTTAAATTCTAAAGCTTGATCGTAGGATGCGATCGCTTGTTCAAATCTGCCTAAATTACCCAACGCAACCCCTCGGTTGTACCAAGCTTCATGGTCATCGGGTTTAATTTCTAAAGCTCGATCGTAGGATGCGATCTCTTCTTCATACCTTCCTAAATTACCTAACGCAACCCCTCGGTTGTTCCAAGCTTGATGCTTATCGGGTTTAAATTCTAAAGCTTGATCGTAGGATGCGATCTCTTCTTCATACCTTCCTAAATTACCTAACGCAACCCCTCGGCTGTACCAAGCTTCATGGTCATCGGGTTTAATTTCTAAAGCTTGATCGTAGGATGCGATCGCTTCTTCATACCTTCCTAAGTTACCTAACGCAATCCCTAGGTTGTACCAAGCTTGATGGAAATCGGGTTTAATTTCTAAAGCTTGATCAAAGGATGCGATCGCGCCGATCAAATCCCCATTCATGTATTTCTGGTATCCTTGCTCAAACCAGAATTCGGCATCCTGAACAATCGGGATATTATTAGCAGTGGATAGTCTTTGAGTTGTTGAAGTTTTCCCTTGATTCAAAAGTTGATAGAATTTTTGGACTTCCGTTAAATCCGTCTCCGTTGAACCTAGATTTTCCCCCTCCACACTGGAAACATCCCTCACCGCGTCGCGTAACTGGAGGCTAATCCGTTGGGATACTTCCCCCAGATTTCCCGTCATCACTTTCCCTAAAGCCGCCAAATCCCGCCCTAAAGTTTGATAATCTTCCGGATACTGTAGCCATTCCTCGCTTTTGACCCCTAGCCACCGCGCCAGCTTTTTATCGTCACAATAGCGACTGTATAGCCATCCCCGTAACCCGCCGGTAGTGGTTCCCGCCGCCACCTGCTCGAATAACCCCATCAATATCCCTTCATATTCGCCATCGCTGGGTTCTGGAGGGGATTTTTGGACTTTTTCGGGGTTAACTGCCTTCGGACTGCCTATAAAGAGCGATTTTAGCCAATTCCAGAGCTTTTTTAGTAAGGATATCATCCAAGAAAGGGGGAAAGGAAGATAAGGAAATTATATCGTTGCTGCCGAAATCTGAAAAATATCCTAGCGATCGCTATCTTCCGGCGAACGAGCCACTTCTAAGACCTGTTCGAGAGATAATCCCAGAGAAGCGGCGATTTCTTCGGGATTAACCCCCGCTCGCAATAATAAGGGAACAGAAGCCAATTTTCCGATGATTTCCC
>VYMF01000067.1_pt1 | contig 37835 bp, 36 predicted proteins | sample 5115271 | NCBI WGS metagenome assembly VYMF01 (sample SAMN12291778, study PRJNA351875) | freshwater metagenome | isolation source: freshwater lake | place: USA: Michigan, Wintergreen Lake | collected 2013-08-08
GGGGCCGCCGAGCACGTGGGCATTGCCCCCCGCACGAAATTCACGCGCAATAATCGCTGAACACGTCAGCGGGACGCAAAGCTCACGTCCATCCGCCACTTTTTCATCACCCTGTTAGATGTACCGCGGAGCGTGCTCCCGAGAAACGGCGCGAAAGCAACGCGCAGTGCGACCCATCGGCGGCAGCGGCGAACAGGCAGCACCGCCCTACAGGATAGGAATTCTACGCTCCTCTTGCAGCCCCGCCCGCCTTGCCGGCCGGGGCCGGCGTGGTCACTTTCTTCAAACCACCGCTCCGCCCAGATTCGCTGGACCGCCGCCGCCACGTGGAGCGCGGCCGCACGCTCGCCGGTGGACGACTCGCGGATCCGGGTTTCCAGGCTACGAATGGTGTCCAGCATCTCCCCGTGCCGGATCGCTAGGCGGCCGCCGTGATCGAATACGCGCGCATCGAGCCCCATGGGGGGCATGAGGGTGGCACCCACCACGGCGAGCGCAATGGCGGCCACATCCATCGGATCGTCGAGCGCGATGGCCGGATGTTGCGTGACCTCGAGATCCCCGAGAAGCCCGAGTGCCACCGCGGCGGCCCGGCGATTCGACGCCTGGCCACGCGGTGTTCGTTCTAGCTGGTCGCGCACTGCTGGGATATCGCGAACGACGGGCCCAAGCCACGCGGCTGCGGAGGCGAGCATGGCGGCTGCGCGCGGCAGGGTGCCGTACTGCCAAAGTCTTCTGTGCCGTAATGCCAAAGTCAATTGTGCCGTTTCGGAGCATTCGCTGTGCCGTTTCGGAGAATTCGCTATGCCGTAATGGTGAAGTCTTTTGTGCCGTTTCGGAGAATTGGCTGATGCCGTTTCGGATAAGTCGTTGACACGTGTTCGGGAAGTCGCCTGACGCGTTCGCCGTGAAATGATGATGACGGCCTCAGTTGGCGCCCGGTTGCGCCGTCTTGATGTAACGCCCATTAGCGCTGAGCGCGGCGAGCTCGCGGATCGCCTCACCCGGCATCTGAGTGCGTTGCCCGTAGCCAAATTGGCGCCGGCGGGGAACGTCCTCAGCGATTGGGAATCGTTGTGCCCGCGTCGCAGTCAGTCGAGTACACTTGACTATAGTATACTCGACCGAGACCATTGACCACACTTAGTCGACTGTACTATACTCAAGTATACACGACCAAAGGGATATGACTGCGTTCATTGGACGAGAGGCAGAGCTAACCGCCATCCGTGACTTCGTTGCCGTCACCGCCCCGGAGGCCACCCTCGGGCTCGTCTGGGGCCGCCGTCGGGTCGGAAAGTCGAAGATGCTTGAAGCGTTGGTTGCAGAGACGGGCGGGGTCTACTTCCAGGCGCTTCGCGGATCCAGCGACGAAGCGCTGCGAGAGCTGGGAGAGGTGTTGGGCGCGGCGAGCGGCGCGCCCGGGCCACTCTCGCTGACCTCTTGGGAGGATGCCGTCACGAAGGTGATGTCGCTCGGACAGCAACGTGACCGGGTTGTAGTGCTCGATGAGTTTCCCTACCTCCTCGAGCATACTCCGTCCCTCGACTCCATCCTGCAGCGACACTTCGGGCCAGGCCATCCCTCGCGCGCGGGGACACGCACCCGCCTAATCCTGTGCGGCTCCTCCATCAGCATGATGAGCAACCTGCTGATGGGCACCGCGCCACTGCGCGGCCGGGCTGGCATGGCGCTGCGGGTCTCCCCGTTTGATTTCCGTACAGCGCGAGTCCTGCATGACGTCACAGACTTCCGCACGGCTATCCTGCTTTTCGCCGTGATCGGCGGCGTCGCCGCCTACGCCCGAGAGATGGTCAGCTTCGACCTCCCCAAGGACCCGGAGACCTTCAGCCGCTGGATCACACGACGGGTCCTCGCGCCGTCGGCTCCGCTGTTTGGAGAGATCGACCTGCTCCTCGGAGAGGACCCGGCTATGGGCTCCCGACGCAAGGTCAACCTATACCACTCCACGCTCTCCGCGGTCGCCCGCGGTTCACACACCTGGACGGACGTCTGCAAGTATGTCGGTCTCTCCGGCAACAAATTGCAGCCCATCATGGACACGCTAGTGGCGTCGGAGTTCGTGGCGCGGATTGGGGATCCGGTGCGCGGGAATCGCCCGACCTACGATACCGCCGATGCGCTCCTGCGCTTCCATTACGCGGTGATCCGGCGCCACCAAGCGCGTCTCTCACGCCACGGCGTTGACACCGACGCGCTCTGGCGAGAGTTGACGCCGACGTTTCGCTCGCAGGTGCTCGGGCCGAGCTTTGAGGCCATGGCTCGCTATTGGGCCACGCACTTCGCCAGCACGACGACGCTGGGTGGCGCCCCCGCCCACGTGGGACCGACCGTTATTTCGGGAGACGAGGGCGACCTTCAGGAACTCGATGTGGTCGTCGCGACCGATGAGGGCGGACAGCCCCCCGACCAGCGCCTTATTCTCGCCATCGGCGAGGCGAAGGTTGGAGAGACGCTGACGCTGCACATGCTGCGGCGCCTTGAGCGCGCTCGCGCACACTTCGCGAAGCGCGCACAGGACGCGAAGCTACTGCTGTTCGGATCCACCGTTGATCCAGATCTGCGCCAGCATGCATCGGACCGCTCGGATGTCGAGATCATTGACCTTGAGCGACTCTACGAGGGTTCCTAATCGGCAGGCGTCCTAGCGGCCCGGTGGCTCGGCCGCTGTCAGAAACCTTCAGGGGCAAACTGTCAGCACCTTTCCCAGTGCGCTGTCAAAAGACTTCGGCATTACGGCACGCTGACAGCCATCTGGAAAAGAAGTTGACGTTTCCACATCGAAAAGAGGTTTACAACCTCAATCAGGCGCCACCTGTCTGTCGCAGTCCCCTGTCGCGCTCACCTTGAGGGCGAACGCGCGCAACCGCTCCCCGGCGACGCGGGCCGCCGGCCCCCCTTCCCACGCCGCCGCGGCGGGGGTGGTGCCCAGCACCGCATCGGGCGTGTGCAGGTATACAATGGAGCCGCGGGGGCCGAACAGGCAGACGGCAGCGCGCTGGAGCAGGCGCACGCGGCGCTCAGGAGCAGTGGGAATGCGCCACGCCAGCGTTCGCGTGATCCGAAACTCCGCATGGCCGCGGTCGAATGCCTTGGACAATGTTGCAGCCGCGGCTGCAAAATCATTCGGATTTACCCTTGCCCGAACGAGTACGGCCACGCCCCCTCCCGTTGACCCCAGCGACCACCCCCACGGCCCTGATGGCCACGAGCGCCGCCGAGGTGGCAGGATCTGACCCGGTCTCAGATGCCGTCGATACCCCTGGGTACGTCGGATTGGTGGAGGAGATCGCCTCCCACATCAGCCAGGCGCAGGTCGCCGCCGTGCTCCGTGACATCGTGGCGGTTGTGGCCGACCGTCCGAGCGCCAAGGCTGAGCTCGAGGCCCAGCGCGGGCCCGAAGGATTTCGGTAGCTGGAGGCGACGACGGGCGTCGTCAGGGGCGCCGCAGAGCGGGGGGATCGAGCCACCGGCGAGTAGGCCCCGACCCTCTCGACGTGATCAGCCTTCAGAGCTGGCGTCGCTCGCCATCAGTAGTTGCGGATTGCGCGGAGGAAGCTGAGTTCTGGCTCTTTGAGGACGGCGACAAGACGATCTGTATCGCGAACCAACTGTTCTGCCGCGGGACACATGTGCGCCAGGATCGTGACTGCCGTCGCCCAGAGGCGCGGAAGCCCCATCTGCCAGATCGGCTCATGATGCGCAATGCGATTACGGATCCGGACGAGATCCTCGAGCTGCGAAATCAATGTCTTCTCCACGACATCGTACCTTGGTTCGCCGGGGAAGACTGCCGACGTCAGGGGCGGCCAGAGCACGATCTTCGTCTTGTCGCGATGGTTCTCGTAGGCCGGGGCCAGCAATGACACCCAGAAGCCGAAGGTCAGCTCGGCGATGAGGTGCCCGGTGGTCATTCGCTTTCGATCCTTGTGCGGCAGCTTTCGCTGAGCGCGGTGGTGGGACTCCTTCGCCGCATCGACGATCTCCTCGCCTCTTCCATGCAGCAGTGTGGGTCGATAATCCAACCACGACGGTAGATCGGGGTACGTCCGGGTCTGGGGGATTTTCAACGCGTAGACGTGCGCTTCGATGCTCGCGTACAGCGCGTTTCGGAGCGTGACTTCCAGGGCATACAGGGCCGGCGTGATCGCGGCCGACAGCGCGGCGTTGCGGAGGTACCGCGCCAGCGCGAGGCGTCGATCCCCCTTGTCGGCAGTCGCCTGACACGTGTAGATGCGCTCGCGGGAGAGACTGCGCAGCATCTCGTCATCAAAGGAGCGGCTTGGCGATGTCGCGGGGGCCGTCGCGGTGGAACCTCCCTGGGGGCTGGCCGCCGCTAAGGAGGCGGGCGTTCCGGTGAGAGGTGACGTGGTTCCGGCCAGATTCGTCGTTGGTTAGGCTCGTTCTGTCACCGTTCAGCACGGCTCCTGCACTGATCGGGGGGCATTCGTGGAAGGCCTCTCCACGTGTTGCGGGAAAGGGGCGGACGTGGTATGATACATCATCGGCGTGCGACATTCTTCTCCCAGGAAGTCGCTGGTGCCAGACTCACACGCCAAGCATAGTGTTGGCCGAAGCGCCCTCTGCTCTGATGGAGCGGGCGCGACCGCCGCGCCGGTGGCACCGATGGTGAACGATCTACACTGACGCAGCAGCGGATGGTCGCGACGGCATCGCGCCAGTGTCCGCTGTAGTGGACAAAACGATTGAGAGGTATTCCTTCATCACCTCCCAAAACATTCGTCGTCGCGACAACCTCGGCCGAGACGCGTTTGACGCGAGCAGCCGCACCCCGGCCTTCGGTACCGCGTTTCTAGGCGCCTCCGACCTGGACCCGCTGCAAGACTGACAGGGCCAGCGGGGAGCGGCTGTCAGCCCGGCGCGATCCTGGGTCGTTCTGGCCGACCGGGCGCGGCATCTCGGTTGCGCCGTGGGGGCGATGTCCCTTACACCGGAGCCTTCTCCCATGTTGATGATGCGCCAGGATCTCCGCACCCCTCGTCGCTCGCCGTTGACGCTCGCGAACCTGATGGTTGTGTCCACCGTGCCACCGCATCCACGACCCGCACCGAGCATGGTCCGTGGCGCGACGTCCGCCGCGCGTGGACTGCGAGCCGACCTTGTCGAACACGACACGGCGTACGAACTGCGCGTGGAGGTTCCCGGGATCCCTGCGGCGGCCATTGAGACCGAAGTGCTCGAGCACACGCTGATTGTGCGCGCGCAGGCGACGCTCACTGACGCCGCGACGACCGAAGACACTCACACCGCCGCGCCGGTGTCCACGCCGGCGCCCACGCCGGAACGATGGTTGGTGGCCGAACGGCCGACCGGGGCGCAAGAGCGTCGCTTCACGTTCTCCCCGCTCGCCATACTGGCGAACGCCACGGCGCAGCTGGCCGATGGCCTGCTCACGATCACGGTGCCCAAGGCGACGCCGGCCGGCCCCACGCGCGTGCCGATCTCGGTGAGATAGCCCAAACTCGACGCCACAGCACCCGTCACATGGCCACGACTCGGGACTGCCTCAGGTGTAGAGGCCAAACACCTCACAGATATGGTGTTACGGGGTCGAGCGTGGCCGGCTTATAGAGGCAGGTCGAGCGCCTGCTGTGCCGCCGGCGATGACCGGCAACCCTCCTCCATGCCAAGCAGCACGATGCGACCCGGGCGGCAGGGGACTCGCGGTGACGGGGTTGCGGTGGGTGGCGTCGGCCTTGGTACACTCGATATGCAGAGCCGGGCGACCGGTTCAGAGCAGTGCCTGCCGCAACCTTGCGATCCCGGTGGGAGCACGACCCGAAAGCCCCGTGTCGACGCCTTGTCGATGCGGGGCGAGTCGGCCCCCGCGTGTTCGTTCCGCTCGCCGCGCGATGATGCACGTGCGGCGGTCGAGCCGGGGCAACGTGATCGGTACGTCGAACGGGCGGCGTAGTGGGGCGGTCCGCCCTCGTTCTTTACGTGGCGCGACCGGACGCGAAGAGGCCAAGCCCCGGGCCGGCGTCAGCCGGACCGGAACTCGACGAGCGTGTCCTCGTCCATGTTCTCGAGCGCCCCCGGAGCGTCTCGCCCCACGACGACAACCCGACGTCGGATGACGAGGGGCTCGTCATGGAGATCGCCATGATAGAAGTGACGCAGGAGGCCGACGTAGCGAAAGCCACCCCGGTGGAGGTCGGTCAGCAGTGCCGTCCACTGCGCAATCTCGTCCGCCGCCGCGCGCTCGGCATCCTCGCGCGCCCGCACGCGACTGGCGAGTGCGCGCTCGACCTTGGCCGCACTCCAACCGCGCGCCGCGAGCTTCCGCGCCTTGGCCGTGTCGTCACGTTCACGGCCCGCGCGGTCCATGGCGATCCGCCCCAGGGCCGCGCCGCAGTCGCATCCGCCGGCCGACAGCGCGTAGTAGGCCTCGTTCGGAAGCAGCTGGTGTCGCACCGCCTCGTTGTCCACGGACACGAGGCGACGCCCCATGCGCGTGAGGGCGTCGTGCGCATGGGGCAGTCGCCCTTCGGACGGAAGTACGCCGGTGATGAACTGGCACATCGGTTTCTCCATGACGGGCGTCGACTTGCCCACCAGCACGACACGGTGCGTCACGCCGGTAACCACGACACCGCCGGCAGCGTTGAGTTCGTCCACCGCACGCGGGGCCCCCGGCACGACGGCCCCCCCGACGTCCGGCGGTCCATGGCGCCGACGTGGCCGATGAGCCCGACGCGGAACTCTGCGGGACGCGAGGGCCAACAGCCAATGGCCAGCGTGCCCCCACAGACCACCGCAACACAGGACAGGATACGAATCTCCTTTGGGGCACGTTGAGAATACCACGTGATCACGGACCGCGCGCGCCCCGACTGGCGGGCGAGAGGCGCGTGCCGCGCTCTGGCTCGCGGTGGCCCGCGTCACTGGGCGGCGGCCCGTCCGCGGCGGAACGCTTTGATCAAGTGTGCCGTGTTATGCTCGGATCTCGACTTTGCCGAAGCCTTGCGGGCGGTCGGGTTGCGTGACGCGCTGGAAGAGGCCCTGCTCCAGCGCCGCCGTCGTCGCTTCCCGATTTGGCGACGCCGAAAGCGGACGAGCCGTTGCGGCGAGTGATACGGCGTCGAGGCGCGGTCGTGGAGCACTTCAGGTGCAGCCTCCGGTGCAGCCTCGGCGGCCCGGTTTCAGGGCAATTCCGCATTCCCGCGCGGAGCTCCTGCCTGATGCGCGCTGGTGCGGTGCACCGCGTGATTGCGGCGCCCGCGCGCTCCGTTCGTGCAACGCCTCTCTACCGGTCAGGAGGAACCCCGTGGAGCGCGCGATACCGATTTTGCCTGCAGACGACCTCCGCGTCGCGAAAACCTTCTCCGTCGACAAGCTGGGGTTCCAGGTCCGCTTCAAGTCAACGGACGACGGGATCACCGAAATTCTCGGGCTCGAGCGCGGTGGCCGTACCGTGATCATCGATGCCCCGATGTCCGGACACGGTCGGGACATCGGCGTCTTGCTCGAGGTCGGGGAAGTCGACCGGTACTGCGCCGAGTGGAGCGCGCGGGTCCACAGGCTTCGCGCACCGGTCGATAAGGCGTGGGGCGCGCGCACCTTCGATCTGCTCGATCCGTTCGGGAACACGCTGTTCGTCATGGGGCCACCCGCGGCGGCTGACCGATGAGCATTGCCTTGCTGGCCTGGCGTTTCGACCTGGCGACTGCTGACACGGACCGCGCGACCACACGATGCGCGGCTGTCGAGATCACCACACCCTGAAGAGCGGACACGCATGGGAACGACGATCTGCCGCCATCTGCTGCGGCACGTCGAACCGCGACGTACGGTGTGCCGGCACGTGCCCGCCACCCGGTATGCGGTGTGCTGGTGTGCGGGCGTTGCGCGTACGTTGGTGCCGAGACCAGACACCGCTACGCACGCCCAACGCCGCCGGGGTTGAATACTGCGCTGTCGAAGGGGACAGGGCCCTCTCGCGACACGGTCGTACCCGCCCACCCGCTGATGGGGGGAGGCGATGGCAACTCCCGCGGTGAACGCCTCACCACACCGCTGTCCCGCGGGAGTGGTGCATCTCATGCCGCGAGTCCGGCCTAGGCGAAGCGGCTCACTCGGCTGGACATTCATCGTCGTCCCGCAGCGTGCCTGTATCTCGAGCGCCTGGCCGATGTCGATGCGGCGATGCTGGCACCGCTCACAGCGGCCTCCGTCGCCGAACTCCAGCGTTCAGTGCTCGCGAACGAACGTCAAGTCCAGCGGCGCTGCGGCAGAAGGTCGGAACTGCACCCGTAGCGTTCGCGCATCACGCGCATGCGCCACGATCACACCGCTTTCGGTTCGTGCACCACCTCCCGTCACGCTGGCGACCAACGAGTCGCCAGCAATCCGCCCACTCCCGTCCCAATACACCCCCGAGAAAGTGAGCCGGGCCCCCAGCACCCCCATCTCGCTCGACATGGCGTTGACCGACAACCCAACGAACTCGAGCGACGGTGTGACGGAGCGCCACGCACCAGTAAACGCATCCGGTGACGATGCCGTGAACGTGGTCTCCGCTGGCCCCACCGAGCAGGCGCTCGTCGCGCACAGCATCACCACCACCACCCCGCGCATCCGCATACTCCCTCCGCAATGAGCCCGCTGCACGTTCGCTCCGGGACCCCACGCCGCGCCAGTACCACAACCCAAACATACGTGACCATGGCCAGAGTCACGTCGGGATTCGCTCGTCGAGGAACGCACGCGTGACGCGTTGCGGGCGACGCAAGTGGCGGTGCCCTGTCGTCGCGCGCGCCCACGGCCGAGCGCCAGCGCCCTTCAGTCGCCTTGCCGTGTGCAGCCGTGCAATACCGACTTCTGCAGCACGCAACCGAACAACGCGCGCGCAGACACCCCTCTGCCGGATTGGCCTGGGCAGACCCCAGCCCGACACTCGGCCATCCTCCCTAAGCATTCTTGCCCTGCCTTCTCGTTGCACCCTGTCGCTGCACCCTGTCGCTGCCCCCTGTCGCTGCACGGGGTCCTGATCGGCGCCCTCGCGAGCGCGTCCACGCTCGGCGCGTAGCCGCTCGAACTCATCGCCGCCCCGGCGGCGGCCACGATTTACCGGCTCAAGAAGCTCGGCCGGTCGCTGGAGCGCATTGGGGTTGGCGTTGGCGTTGGCGTTGGCGCGACCAAGCTCACGCTCGCGAAGAACGAGTCCGACACCGTGGCAGTCGAAGAGGGACGTTCCGCCACCGTGGAGCTGCGCCAGCCGGGCTATGCGACCGTGCGCCGCGCCGACCAGTGGGACACGGGTTCCGTCCAATACCCGGTGTCCACCAACACGCTCGAGCTGCCGGACCGCCGCGTGGCGGTTACGGCGGCGCTTCCCGGCGCCGAGGTGTTCACCGGAGACACGAAGCGAGGCGATGACGTGGCCGACGTGGTGGTCCCAATGGCGGGTGCACCACCGTTCGCGTGCCGAAGGCGCGATGGATCAGGAGAAAGGGAAAGCCCGAAACGCCTTGGGCGCCCTGACCGGTGACAGCAGCGAACAGCTCGAAGGCAAGGCGCAGGAAAAGACGGGCACCGTGCAGAGCGAACGCGGCAAGCCCGAGCAGCGGAAGCCGCGCCGACGCCCTATGCCCTCGTCGTCAGCGCTTTCTCGCGGCTGGCGGCGAAGGCAGCAGCTCGGCGATGGCAGCACCATCCTTGCGCGGATCGCTCGCGCCGGCGTTGAGCCCGGTGACGAAGTTGCGGTAGACCGCTTGGCCGGCGCCCATGCGCGTGCTCGAGTAATCGCCACGCATGACGAGCTCATGTCCCATGGCCGACAGTGAATCGCGCGTGCTGCGCGCAATGCGCGCCTCGAGATTCACGTCGCATCCGGGAAAGGTTTCCTTGGAGAAGCGCGGCGCATCGAGCGCCCCCTGAATGTTCATGCCGAAGTCGACGATATTGGCCACGAACTGCGCATGCGCCTGCGACTGGTTCCACCCACCCATGATACCGAAGGCGATCTTCTCCGGCCCCTTCTCCATGAAACCCGGAATGATGGTGTGTAGCGGGCGCTTGCGACCGGCGACGACGTTGGGGCTGTTCGCGTCGAGGGAGAAGCCACCACCGCGGTTGTGCCAGACGAATCCAGTGCCCTCGGCGACGAGTCCGGCGCCGAAGCCGACGGTGGAGTAGTTGCTCTGGATGAACGACACCATGTTGCCCTCGCGATCGACCGCGCTGAGATACGTCGTGCCGTCATCGGTGCCTTCGGGGGTGCCGAACGTGAGATTGCAGGTGGCGCGCGTCGTGTTGATGAGATTCGCGCGTTGCGCGGCGTAGCTCTTGGACAACAGTTGCGTGACCGGCACCTTGGCGAAGCGTGGATCGGCGTTGTACCGCTGCATATCGAGATACGCGAGCTTCTTGGCCTCGATGAGATGGTGCAGTGATTGCACACTGTTGTGGCCCATGCTCGCCAGCGGGAAACTCTCCATGATGTTGAGCATCTCGAGCGCGGCAATCCCCTGGCCGTTGGGCGGCAACTCGTACACGGTCCACCCGCGATAGGTGGTAGAGATGGGCGTGACCCATTCGACCTCGTAGTCGGCGAGGTCCGCCGCGTTCATGACGCCGCCATGACGTCGCTGGCTCGCCAGCAGCTTCTGCGCGACGGCGCCCGTGTAGAACGCCGCAGCACCGTTGGTGGCAATCTGCCGGTAGCTCCACGCCAGGTCGGGGTTCCTGAACACGTCGCCAACCTTGGGGACCTTGCCGTTGATCAGATAGGTGCGCGCCGTCGCACTGTCCGCACGCAGCGCCTCTTCGCTGTCCGACCAGTACACACTGACGACTTCGCCCACGGGGAAGCCCTGCTCGGCGTACTGAATGGCGGGTTGCAGAATGCCGGCCATGGGCATTCTGCCGAAGCGACGGTGCAATGCGTCCCACCCCTTGACGGCCCCAGGCACGGTGGCGGCGTCGATTCCGCGCGACGGGATGCGCGTATGCCCCTTGCGGCGCAGATACTCGGGCGTCATTGCCCGTGGTGCCCACCCGGAGGCATTGAGGCCGTAGAGCCGTTTGGACTTGGCCTCGTACACCATGGCGAACATATCGCCCCCGATGCCGTCGTTCATGGGCGCCACCAGTCCCATCATGGCGTTCATGGCAATCGCCGCATCGAAGGCGTTGCCACCCCGCTCCAACACGCGGGCCCCAACCTGCGACGCCAGCACGCTCTCGCTGGCCACGACGCCCTGCGTTGCCTGCACCATGGAGCGTGATTGCGAGCGGTCCTGCGCCTGTCCAACGGCGGCAAACACGAGGAGACCGGTGCACTGCACGGCGAGCGCAACGCGCATGAGAAGAGGCTCATGGTGAGAAATGGAAGCATCGGACGACCTCGTCAACCTTGTCGCCACCACGCAGTTCGGCAAGCAACGGGAACCATACTACACCCCCCCAAAACAGAGGTATTTGGTCTCCAGATACTGCTCCAACCCGTAGCGGGAGCCTTCGCGTCCCATTCCCGATTCCTTGATGCCACCAAAGGGGGCGAGTTCCGTGGAGATGAGCCCCTCGTTGATCCCCACCATCCCGTACTCGAGCGCCTCGGCCACCCGCCAGCAGCGCCCGACCTCACGGCTGTAGAAATAGGCCGCCAGTCCGTATGTGGTGTCATTCGCCATGGCGATGGCCTCGGCTTCCGTATCGAACGCAAAAATCGGCGCGACGGGGCCGAAGACTTCTTCGCGCGCAATGCGCATGGATGGCGTGGCGTTGGCGAGCACCGTGGGGGCGTAGAACAATCCGCCGCGGTGTATGCCGCCCGCGACGATCTGCGCCCCACGCGCCACGGCGTCGTGCACGAAGGCCTGCACCTTGTGCAGCGCCTTCTCGCTGATGAGCGGCCCCACTTGCACCGAGGGGTCGAGTACGTCTCCCGTTCGCAATGCGGCGACGGCGACGGCGAATCGTGCCACAAAGTCGTCGTACACGGCGCGCTGCACAAGCACGCGATTGACGCACACGCACGTTTGCCCGTTGTGCCGGAATTTGGACTGCACCGCTCCCCGCACGGCGGCGTCGAGATCGGCGTCGTCGAAGACGATGAACGGGGCGTTGCCGCCCAACTCGAGCGACACTTTCTTGAGCGTCGGCGCACACTGCGCCATGAGGAGCTTGCCGACGGCCGTTGAGCCAGTGAACGACAACTTGCGTACCAGCGGGTGCTCGCACAACTCGAGTCCCACGTCGTGACTGCGTGTGGTGGTCACGGTGTTGTACACCCCTGCCGGCAGGCCGGCTGCCTCGGCCAGCGCCGCAAGCGCGAGTGCCGTCAACGGCGTTTCGGCGGGCGGCTTGATGACCACCGGACAGCCGGCGGCCAGCGCGGGGGCCACTTTTCGGGTGATCATCGCCAGCGGGAAGTTCCACGGGGTGATGGCCGCCGCCACGCCGACGCCCTGCTTGATTACCACCAACCGCCGGTCACGCGTGTGTGGCGGGATGACGTCACCGTACGCGCGCTTGCCCTCCTCGGCGAACCACTCGACGAACGATGCGCCGTATGTCACCTCGCCGAGACTTTCCGTGAGTACCTTGCCGCTTTCGCGCGACATGAGTTCCGCCAAGGCGTGGCGATGCTCGAGGATCAGCGCGAACCACTGGCGCAAGATCACGGCGCGCTCTTTGGCCGTGCGTTCACGCCAGCCAGGCCACGCCGCATGCGCGGCCTCGACAGCGTCGCGCGTCTCATCGCGTCCGAGATCGGCCACCGTGCCCACCAGGTCGCCAGTAGAGGGGTTGTGGACCGCGAAGGTGCGCCGATCGCGGGCGTCGTGCCACGCCCCGTTGATGAACGCCTGGGACCGCAAAAGCATGTGATTCATGGCGTAGGAAATGTGCCGGGCGCGCGTGCGGCGCAAGGAGGGCCGCGAGCGCGATCGCGGATGCTGCGCACGCCGGTCGCCGAGGAGATCGAGGCGAGTGCGGACGATGAGGTGGTGGTGTGTGATCGGTCCGGGCTCGAGAACCAGGGCTGTCTGGTTGCACGCGCGGACCGTCGGCCGGAGTTGGACCCGCTCGTGCTGCAGTGGGTGCGCAGATACCGAGCGCTCTTCAACGTGCCGGAGACCGGCGCGCGACCGAGGCGCCATGGACGCGCCGGCCGCCGCGACCGTTATCGCGTCGTGCGGTACATCATCTCCACGAGTTCGTCGTACATCGCCTCGGCATCTTCGGGGCTCTGCTGAATGGCGGCCGAGGCACAATGCTTGAGGTGATTGCGCATGAGTTCCCGGCCGACAGCGCGCAGCGCTTCGTGCACACTGGCAATCTGGGTCAGAATATCTGCACAGTAGCGGTCGTCGTCGACCATCTTCTGCAGGCCGCGAACCTGTCCCTCGATGCGGCGAAGGCGTTTGGTATTGCGTGACTTGACATCCGCATCGACGGCAACCGCTTTCCGGCCCGTCTCCGTGTGCGTCGCCGAGGACGTCTGATCGGTGCCGCAGCCGCAGCCAACCGTCACGACGGGCATGAGCGGCGGCGGCGCGGTGCGTTTGGTCGTTCCCGCTTTGGACGGCATGATCGCTCAGGCGAAGGTGGCGCGGCGGAGCCGCAGGGAGTTGCTCACGACACTCACGGAGCTGAACGCCATGGCCGCGCTGGCGAGAATGGGACTCAGTTGGATGCCGAACGCCGGGTAGAGCACACCCGCCGCAATAGGAATACCGATGACGTTGTAGATGAATGCCCAGAAGAGATTCTGCTTCATCGTGCGCATCGTACGCCGGGACAACTCGATCGCGCGCACGACGCCCAGCAGGTCACCGCGCATGAGTACGATGTCACCGGCATCGATGGCGACATCCGTACCGCTGCCGATCGCCATACCGACATCGGCCTGCGCGAGCGCGGGGGCGTCGTTGATACCGTCACCCACCATCGCGACGACGGTCCCGAACGATTGCAGCCGCTTGATCTCCGTCACCTTGCCGTCGGGGAGCACCCCTGCGACGACTCGATCTACACCCGCCGCGCGTGCCATGGCGTTCGCGGTGCGTTCGTTGTCGCCCGTGAGCATCACCACCTGCAGGCCCATCGCATGCAATCGGCCAATCGCGACGCGCGAGGTGTCCCGCAATGGATCGGCGACGGCGATCACCCCGGCGAGCTGCCCATCGAGCGCCACCCACATCGGCGTCTTGCCCTCGTCGCTGAGTCGCTGGACCTCGGTGTCGAGCGCCGATACGTGGACCTCCCATTCGGCGAGAAGGGCTGCGTTCCCCACCACGACCGCTGTGCCCTGCACGACGCCCTGCGCACCGAGCCCGGTGACCGAGAGGAACGTGTCGGGGGTCGCCAGTACGAGTGCCCGTGTCTGCGCCGCGCGCACGATGGCGTCGGCGAGCGGATGCTCACTCGATTGTTCGAGACTCGCTGCGCGCTGCAGCATGACGTCGGCGCTTACCGCCGCCGACGGTGCCAGCAGCACATCGGTCACGACGGGACGTCCTTCCGTCACGGTACCCGTTTTGTCGATGACAACGGTGCCGATGTCACCCGCACGCTGTAGCGTGTCACCGCCTTTGATGAGCACGCCCATCTCGGCGCCTTTCCCACTCGCGACCATGACGGCCGTAGGTACGGCAAGTCCCATTGCGCAGGGGCAGGCAATGATGAGCACGGCCACAGCCGCAGCGAACGCACGCACCAGCGGCGCGTCAGCGGCCGCGACATACCACACGCCGAACGTGACGAGCGCCAGCACCATCACGACTGGCACGAACACGGCGCTGATACGATCGGCCAACTGCTGGATGGGGGCCTTGCTCCCCTGCGCATCGCGCATGAGCTGAACGATCTGCGCGAGCACACTGCTGGCGCCAAGCGTTGTGGCGCGATAACGGAAAGCACCCGTCCGGTTCACGGTGCCGCCAATGACGCGGTCACCCGCGCGCTTGGTGACCGGCATCGACTCCCCAGTGAGCATGCTCTCATCAACGGCACTTTCGCCCTGCGTGACCTCCCCGTCGGTGGGAATGCGTTCACCAGGACGCACGATGATGATTTCGTCTGGCTCTATGGTATCGACCGGCGCATCGACTTCCTGCTCGAAGCGCACCACGCGCGCCGTGTGCGGCTGCAGCGCCACCAGTGAACGCAGCGACGCGGCGGTGCGCATGGTGGCGCGCGCCTCGAACATGTTGCCGGTGAGGATGAGCGCGATGATGATGATGACCGCTTCGTAGTACACGTCGGGCACGACACCGCGCGAGGTGAAGAAGCCGGGCGCCAGCGTCGCCACCAGCGAGTACAGGAACGCGGCGAGCGTCCCGACGCTCACGAGCGTGTTCATGTCGGCCGCACCATGACGCAGGGCCGCCCATGCGCGCGTGTAGAAGTGACGGCCCGCCCACAGCATCACCCCCAGCGTGGCCACCAGCAACGCCAGCGTGAGCGTATCACCGGGCACCGTGTAGAGCCAGGGCATGATGGCGCGAAGCATCGGGTCGAACGCCGTCATGCTCCAGCGCATGAACGGATCGGCGACCACCCCATGCGTGTGGCCGGCCGCCAGCGCACTCATGAGTGGCATGCTCACCAGCATGGCCACCAGCCCCACTCCTCCGCTCACCAGCGCTTTGCGCCGGAGATCGTGATACTCGTCGGCCTGCGCGCGATCACGCGCTTTCTGCTCCTCGAACGCGCTCTGATCGGCGTCGGCGAGTGCGGCGCCGTAGCCGGTGTCCCGGATGACCTCGAGCAGGGCGTCGGTGGAGGTGGCGCTGCGGTCGTAGGTGACCGTGGCGCTCTTCATCATGAGATTCACCGACGCGTCGGTGACGCCCGTTGCTTTCTGCAAGGTACGCTGCACGCGGGATGAACACGCGGCGCACGTCATGCCGGTAACTGGGATGCGAACGGTTTCCGTGGCTGCAGTCATGTCATGGCCCTCGCGATCCAAGGCAGCGCGCCGAAGCGGTCGAAGGTGCCGAGCGCTGCGAAGGACGGCAGAGGCGCGCGAGTGAAACGTCAGCGGGCGGCGACGACCTGATAGCCGGCGTCGTCGATGGCGTGCGCGATCTGCTCTTTGCTGGTGCGCGCGGGATCGAACGCCACGGTGGCCGATCCAATGGCAACGGCTTCGACGGTGACACCGCTGGTCTGCTGCAACGCCTGGTCGACGGCCTTCACGCAGTGGCCGCACGACATTCCGGTGATTTCGAAGGTCACATGTTCCATACGTCTGCTCCTGACGGGAAAGGATCCGGTAGTATACCCCCTCCCCCTATTTTGCTCAAGCGCTCAAGGCCGGTGATCACCCGGTGATGCGCACCGGTGTGCCCCACGGATCCAGCGCCCGTGCGCCGTCCACGCGAAAGCCGGCCTCGGCCAACGACGACAAGGCGGCCTCCGGGCCGGGGATCACGATGGTCCACTCGAGCAGCTGCGCATCGGTGTTGCGCGGCGAGGACGCGCCGCGCGCCCACGTATTGGTGCCGAGGTGATGGTGATAACCGCCCGCACCAAGAAAGAGCGCGCCGGGGTACCGCCAGACCGTGCGATCGAAGCCGAGTGCATGACGGTAGAACTCCGAAGCACGCGGAATACCACCGACGTGCAGATGCAGATGCCCCATGACCGTGCCGTGGGGCATACCCGTCCATGGTTCTTCGTTGGCAGCCGCCACCACACCGACGGTGTCGAGCGGATCGGTGGCCATCACGATTTCCTTGCCCGTGCGCCGCCACTCGCTCCGCGGCCGATCGCGATAGACCTCGATGCCGAGCCCATCGGGGTCCTGCAGGTACAGGGCTTCACTCACGAGATGATCGCTTGCCGCTGCCCGGGCCCCGACACGGGTGAGGTGCTGAACGAACCGCCCCAGCGCCGGGCGGTCTGGCAGCAGGATGGCAAAGTGATAGAGCCCAAGCCGTGAACCGGGTCGAATCGGAACTGTCCCGGGACGATGCTCGAGCACGACGAGGGGCTCGTCGGCGCCGGCGACTCCCATTGCCACGACGTCTTGCTCACGCGAGAGTTCATGGAGGCCGAGGACATGGTGGTACCAGTGCACCGAGCGTGAGAGATCGCTGACCTGCAGTCGGACAGCACCGAGGCGCAGGGTGTCCGGAAGGCGGTAGCCCGTTGGCGCGTCGCCGTAGCTGCCCGGAAGCGCGAGCTGAGGCACCGGGGCCTCGCCGAAACGATCATGATTGGAAACACCCATGCTCCAAGCTATCTGCTGTACCAATAGTTGGCACGCCAAGCAAACGACATGGCTCGGAGATGAGACGTTGATGAAAGTGGGCTGAGACGGCACTGCCGAGCGACAGGGCGCCTGTCCTGCAGGTAGACTTAAGGGAAGGGGCCCACCACGAACCTCGGAGGACGCATGCGTAGCGCACTGCGCGGGACCTTTCCCGTGAGCACGACCAACCATTCCGCATTCATTGGGTTGGCTCTTGTGGTCGCGGCATCGGTGGCGGGGTGTGCCAAACCGCGACCGGTGACCGGCGCTGGGGCGCCAGCCACCCCGGCCGCTGCACCGGCGGGCGCCCCGGCGACCAAGACGGCGGCGACCATGGAATCGGCCAATACGATTGACGAGAGCTCCTTCGGCCAGCAGCCTGTGAGCCGCGTCGAAGAGCTGTTCATCGGACGATTCCCGGGGGTACAGGTGCTGAACGTGAACGGCCAGGTGCAGGTCCGCATCCGTGGCGCGTCGTCGTTTACGGCCAACACCGAGCCGCTCATCCTGATCGATGGCCAGCAGATGACGCCGGGTTCAGGTGGCCTGATCGGTCTCAATCCGCGCGACATCAAGAAGATCGAAGTGCTCAAGGATGCGGTGTCGATGGCCGAGTTCGGTGTACGCGGCAGCAACGGCGTCATTCGCATTACCACGAAGCACTGAGTACGCGGCGCGCGACGGCACGAGGGCTCCCTATGGTGCCTTTGTGCCGTCGCCGTGATTAGGTTGCCCGCATGACTCGCTGGTCCGCCCGTCTCCGTCGCGCCGCCACGCTGGTGTTCAGCGTGCAGCTGCTGCAGCTCGTGCTGCTGGCGGCAACTGCTGCGTGCGAGCTTGGCGCGGCGGCGCCCCACGCCCCATCGCCGCATGGCGTGGCGCAGCACTCACCGGCGCACGGCGGTCATCACGCGCCGCCGCATTCCCAGCAGCCGGAGCAGAGCCCAGACGCCGGCTGTCCCATGGCCATGGCGTGCTCGACGACCGCCATCGTCGTCGAAATGCAGACCATCACGACGCGTGTCGTGGTCATGCCCTCCCGCGTCCTCTCGCTCGACGTCGACACACCGACGTCGGTGCGCCCCGCGCCCGAGACACCGCCTCCGCGAGCCTGACCACTCGCCGTTGTCATCGACAACGGCGCTGATCGGTTCTTTCGCTTCGCACGGTGGATCTTGGTTGCGTGCCGTATGGCATCGCAGCGCCACCCGTGCAACGCCCGTGTCTCGCGACTCCGCTTTTCATGAACGTGCACACCCTGCGCGTGGCCGCCCTGTTTCTGGCGTGCCACGTGTCTGCTGCCGCTGCGCATGCGCAGACGGACTATTTCAACACCGATGCGGGACGTCCCATCCGCACCGAGGATGCATACGCCATTGAGCGTCGTTCCATCGAGTTGCAGGTGGCCCCGCTACGACTCGAGCGCGCTCGCGGGGGCGCCTATCGCTGGGGGGTCGAACCGGAAATCGCGATCGGCCTGCTGCCGCGCACGCAGGTCGAGATCGGCTTCCCCCTCGAGCACGCGGAAGGACCGCGCGGTGCGCGCAGCACGGCGTTGGCCGGACTTGAGATGTCGGCGCTCTACAACCTGAACGCCGAGACGCGATTCCCCGCGCTGGCGGTCGTTGCCGACCTGCTCATTCCCGCTGGTCCGGCAGGGCCCGACCGGTACGTTCCGTCGTTCAAAGCCATCGCGACCAAGACGTTTCCGTGGGCCCGCTTTCATGTGAATGGGCAGCTCAGCCTCAACCGCGATGCGGTAAACGCCAGCGCCACGTCGGCGAACGCTGAGCTGTCGCGCTGGACCGCCGGCCTAGCCATCGACAAAACGTTGCCACTCAGGTCGATGCTCTTCACCGCCGAACTGGTGGCCAGTGAGCCCATGACCGCCGGTCTCGCGCAGCGGTGGGATGCTGCGGGTGGATCGCGCATTCAGCTCAGCCCGCGCGTGGCCTTCGATGTTGGCGGTGGCTACCGCCTTCGCGGCGACGATCAGGGATGGTTCTTCACCACGGGTGCCGCGGTCGCCATTGGCCTTCCGTGGACCTCACGCCGCTGAACGGGAGACAGACACATGCCAGCATTCCTGAAGGCCGCGCCGCGTGCGCTCCTCACCGCGACACTCGTGCTCGCGCCGGCTACGCTGCCAGCACAATGGAGCACCACGTACAAGCAGTTCTACCTGCAGGCGTCGCACAACTGGCAGTTCCGGACACATTACACGTCGGCCGATCGGCTGTTCAACGCATTCGACTATGGCCACGCGATTCTGTACGAAACGTTGTGGCGCTTTCCCGACGCCCCGGCGTCGCGACTGGAAGAAGACCGTTATCGCTTCCTGACGGAAACGGTACTCATCACGCCGCCGCGCCTCCCGCTCGAAGAAGCCGCGATTGAGCCGATGTATGCACGGCTCGCGCCCGAAGCCAAGATGATGTTCGACTGGGCACACCTGCTGCACCGTCAGCTGTACGATGTCCTCGCCGACGAACGGATGACGTGGGAGGCACGCGACGCCGAGGTCGCGCGTCTCCTGCACTATTACCGATCGCGCCCGGAGCTCGCATTCAGCAGCAAACCCAAGTCGATGCGCCTCATGCAGGAGCAGCCGTACTCGCTGGCGTTCCGCAAGAAGTATCCGAAGTTCAACGGGCTGATCTGGGGATATCACTGGCTCCAGATGGGGCTGTACGAACCGCTGATGGTTGGCACGTCCCGCACCGAAAAGCAGTCGCTCATCCGCAGCACCGTTGCGCGTTTCTTCCAGATGCTCAGCGCTGTCCCGGGCTCGCTTCCGCATCAGATGCCCATGACGGTCGCGGTCGCGCCCAAGTTTGCCGAGCGCTATCCCGAAGCGGCGATCATCTTCGACAATCTGCACTCGATGCACGACGCGGTGAGCGACATCCTGACCAACCCGAGCGTCGCGCGCAACGAGAAGCGGGCGCAGATCATGTTGGCGGCGCGGCGCTTTCGCGACGACACCACCGAAGTCATGAGTGTGGCGACATGGCGCGTAATGTCCGAGCAGATGGGGATCGAGAACATGGGGGGGCCATCGGTGGGCTTCCTGCCGTCGCTTCCCACTCCGAGCGTGACCGTCGGTGCCGTCATGCAGCACGACTCGCAGACGGGCGCGATGACGGGCTTCACCTACGGCGAAGCAGTTGGGGGCGCCCATGCCATGCATGCAATGCACAGCATGGCGGCACCCGCAGCGGCGGCTCCCGCCGATGTGCACGCGGGACATGTCATGCCGGCCGGCCCGAGTGATTCCGCGCAGGTGGCGACGATCGTGGCGGAGTTCCATCGGGCACTCGAAACCGGCGACAGCGCCACGGCTCTATCCCTGCTTGCCCCCGACGTGGTGATGGTCGAACGCGGCGCCGTGGCATCGCTCGCGGACTACCGCGCGCATCGTCTGCCGGCCGACATCACGTTCGCTCGTGCGGTGCAGGCGCGGCGCCAGCCCCGGTCGGTCACGGTGAGCGGCGATGTCGCGTATAGTGTCTCCACGTCGGCGACGAAGGGGGACGACAACGACCGTGCCGTCGACACGCTGGGCGCCGAGTTGATCGTGGCGCGCCGGCTGGGGGGACGGTGGCAGATCTCCGCCATCCACTGGAGTTCACGGCGCCGGCCGTAACGACAGTGCGAGGCACGCCGTACTGTCCGAGGTGGCGACGTAGGTACGGTACCCGGCGGCACGCGCCTGTGATCGGGATCACCGTTTGGCATAGGGCATCTGCCCTACGGCAGAGTGTGCCTCTTGTGTGTACATTTCACCGTGTCCCACGCACACCCCTTCGGTGATCCGAACCTCCGTGAGCGTCTTCAGCGTCAGCTGGGAGACAGCTACGTCATCAACCGCGAGTTGGGCGGGGGGGGCTCGTCGCGCGTATTCCTGGCCACGGAAGTGGCGCTCGAACGCACCGTGGTCCTCAAGGTGCTCCCCGCTACGCTCATGGACGGTGTGGATGGTGCCAGGTTCCGGCGCGAGATCCTCATCGCGGCGCGCCTTCAGCATCCGCACGTGGTGCCGCTGCTCTCGGCGGGTGATGCGGACGGCGCCGCGAATGACGACGTTTACCGTTGGTACACCATGCCCTATGTCGAAGGGCAGTCGCTGCGTGAGCTGTTGGCCAAGCGCGGTGCACTCCCCATACACGATGCCCTGCGGTTGCTGCGGGAGCTCGCGTCGGCGCTGGCGTATGCACACGCCAAGGGTGTTGTGCACCGCGACATCAAACCCGAGAACGTGCTGCTCTGCGACGGCGTGACCATGATCTCGGATTTTGGGGTGGCGAAGGCGCTCGACGACGCCAGCGCGGCGGCAGTGGAGACAGGTCGCCGCGTCACGACCGTGAGCATGACCATCGGCACCCCGGCCTATATGGCGCCGGAACAGGTCAGCAATGCGAAGGTGGTTGACCACAAAGCCGATCTGTACGCGTTCGCCTGCCTCGCCTACGAACTACTTACGGGCAGCGCCCCCTTGGTCAGGAAGTCACTGCACGCCACGATGGCGGCACAACTCAGCGACGCGCCCGCGCCGCTGCGGGACGTTCGCACCGATACACCCGTGCCGCTTGCCGACATTCTCATGCGCTGCCTCGAGAAGGATCCGGTGCAGCGTCCGCATTCGGCGTCCTCCATTGTCAAAGTGCTGGACGCGCTGGCCGTGCCTGGTGCTCCCAAGACTCCCGCCCGCAATGCCGCCGTCGCGCCAGCATCACCGCGTCGCGGCGTACCGAGTGTGATGATGGCCGTGAGTGTCTTCCTGCTCATGTTGGCCGCGACCTGGATGGCCCTGCGCTAGCAGGCTGCTGGCGGCCGTGGCACGCGGACGCGCGCACTCCCCGTATGGCGGGGCTTGGGGACGCGGCGTTTCGTGACGCGCCGACGTCAGCCGATGACCGGCTTGATGCGCAGCACGCGCCCGTTGCCGCTATCGGTCACCACGTAGACGAAGCCATCGGGCCCCACCGTGACGTCGCGAATGCGTTCACCCAGCTCGCCGAGGTAGCGGACTTCGCGCGCGACACGTCCGTTGGTGAGCTCGAGCCGGACCAGGGCGCCGGGACTGAGCGAGCCCACGAGGATGCTCCCTTTCCAACCGGGAATCGCATTGGCCATGTAAAAGGTCATGCCGGACGGCGCGATGACGGGATCCCAGTAGTACACCGGCTGCTCCAGGCCGGCCTTGGCCGAGCCTTCACCAATGCGTGCGCCCGAGTAGTCGACGCCATACGTGATGATGGGCCAGCCGTAGTTCTTGCCGCGTTCCGGGCGATTGAGTTCATCACCGCCACGCGCGCCATGCTCCACCGTCCAGAGTTGACCGGTGGAGGGATCAAGCGCCGCCGACTGCACATTGCGGTGGCCATACGACCAGATCTCGCGTTGCGCGGTCGTGTTCCCCACGAACGGGTTGTCCGCAGGTACGCTGCCGTCGGTGTTGATGCGCATGATCTTCCCCTGCCCCATGGAGAGATCCTGTGCGCGGTCGCGCCAGTTCATCCGGTCGCCCTGCGTGACCAGGAGCTTTCCGTCGGCGGCAAACACCAACCGCGCGCCGTAGTGGCCACCACCGTCGAGCTTGGGCGTTTGCCGATAAATGACCTGCACATCGAGCAGCGCGTTGCCGCTCAACCGTCCGCGCGCGACTGCGGTACCGGCGCCCCCCGCACCCGACTCGGCGAACGACAGATACACCAGCTGATTCTGCGTGAACTGCGGATCGATGGCCACATCGAGCAGGCCGCCCTGTCCTTGGGCGTACACGGCCGGCACGCCGGCGAGCGGTGCCGATAGCTGACCGCCGGGCGACAAAAGACGCAGACGGCCCGGCCGCTCTGTGACCAGCGCCCGACCATCGGGGAGGAACTCGATGGCCCAGGGATTCACGAGCCCGCTCACGACCGTTTCGGCGGTTACCACGCCGCGCGTGCTCGACGGCGTGGGCGAGCGATCGGCCAGCTGCTGCCCCGGAGGCTGCACGCCGGTCGTTTCCTCGGCGGGCGTCGAAGCCGGCGAGGCGGAGCAGCCAGCCAGCACGATGAGCGAAAACCATCGGCGCATAAGGTCGGCCCGAAGTGACAGTGAAGACCGGGCGCGGCCCCGGTCGCTTGATCGTGCATTCCCGTGAACAGCCGTGCTCATCTCCAAACACCTGCCTGCCCGGGTCGTTCCCCAACTGTGGGGAAACCCATGACCGGACACCGGAACCCGGAACCCGGAGCCCGAAACTGATCCGTTCCGGGTTTGGGGTTCAAGCTGCGGGTTATTGGCTGCGATGAACTGGACGCCCCCGCCCCGCCGAGCGAGTTTTCACCGGTTGCTCCTTCCTTTTCCCCGAGGCCACGGGTCCCATGCCGATCACGCTCAAGGTCAACGGCGCCACGCGCACGGTTGACGCGCCCGCAGACATGCCGCTGTTGTGGGTGCTGCGAGACGAACTCGATCTCAAAGGCACCAAGTTCGGCTGCGGCGCGAATCGCTGCGGCGCCTGCACGGTGCACGTCAACGGTGTTGCCCAGCGTACGTGCACGCTGCCGGTCTCCCGCGCGGCGGGCGCCGAGATCACGACCATCGAAGGGCTGTCCCCCGATGGCGCGCATGCGGTGCAACAGGCGTGGGAAGAGCTCGACGTCCCGCAGTGCGGGTACTGTCAGGCGGGCCAGATGATGGCGGCGGCTTCGTTGCTCGCGAAGAACGCGAAGCCCAGCGACGCCGACATCGATACGGCGCTCAACACCAATCTCTGCCGCTGCGCCACGTACCTGCGCATTCGCGCGGCGGTGCGTCGCGCGGCCGAGATCAAGGCGGGCGGTGCCGCGGTGGGATCGAGCGGCGCCCCCAAGAACCGCGAGGAGGACTGACCATGACCTCTGTCAACGAAAACAGCAACGGTGTGAATCGCCGCGACTTCCTGCGTGTGAGTGCGCTCGCCGGCGGCGGCATTCTCCTCGCCAGCTACGCGCAGCCGCTCGAAGCCATTGAACGACTCGGTGTTGGTGCTGCGGCCGCCGACTCGATGCTGAGCGCGTTCATCCGCATTACCGCCGACAACATCGTCACCATTACCGCGAAGAACCCCGAGATCGGCCAGGGCATCAAGACGATGCTTCCCATGCTGATCGCGGAAGAGTTGGACGTGGATTGGAAGAACGTGCGCGTCGAGCAGGCGGACTTCGACCCCACCAGGTATCCGGCGCAGGTTGCCGGTGGCAGCACGGCCACGCCGACGAATTGGTTGCCGCAGCGCCGCGTGGGCGCCGCCGGCCGTGCCATGATCGTGGCCGCTGCGGCCAAGCAGTGGAACGTGCCCGTTGCCGAGCTCACCACCGCCAAGGGTGTGGTGAGCCACAAGGCGAGCAACAGGACGGCCACCTACGGCGAGCTCGCGGCCACGGCGGCCACGATGACGCCGCCGGCGCTCGACACCGTGCCGCTCAAGGATGCGAAGGACTTCACCATCATCGGCACGCGCAAGAAGACCGTCGGCATCAAGGAGATCCTCACGGGCAAGCCGATCTTCGGCCTCGACGTGACGGTGCCCAACATGCACTACGCGACGTTCGTGAAGGCGCCGGTGTACGCGGCGAAAGTGAAGAGCGCCAATCTCGATGTGATCAAGCAGCAGCCCGGCGTGACGCACGCCTTCGTGGTGGAAGGCACCGACAACCTCGCCGGGCTCAAGGCCGGCGTGGCGATTGTGGGCAAGAACTGGTGGCTGGTGCAGCAGGCGCGCAAGAAGCTCGTCGTGGAGTGGGGCGACCATCCCACGTCGCAGCAGTCGAGCGCCGCGTTCGCCGCGAAGGCCACGGAGTTCTTCGCCGCCGCGCCGCATCGCACCATTCGCACCGACGGCGATTACGACGGCGCCATCAAGGGCGCCACGAAGGTAATCGAAGCGGAGTACAGCTACCCGTTCATCAACCACGCCACGCTCGAGCCGCAGAACTGCACGGCGCGCATGAATGCCGACGGCACGTGCGAAATGTGGACCACGTCGCAGACGCCGCAGGGTGGACGTGCACTCGTCGCCCAGACCCTGGGGCTCAAGGAAGACCAGGTGGTGATGCACATGATGCGCGCCGGTGGTGGCTTCGGGCGCCGTCTGTACAACGAACCGCTCGCCGAAACGGCGTTCATCGCGCGTGAAGCCAAGGTGCCGGTGAAGCTCATCTGGACGCGCGAAGACGACATGCAGCACGACCAGTTCCGTCCGGGCGGTTTCCACAAGTTCACCGCCGGCATCGACGCCAACGGCAAGCTGATCGCGTTCCGCAACCACTTTGCCACCTTCGGTCAGGGCGAACGGTTCGCATCGAGCGCCGACATCGGCCCCGGTGAGTACCCGGCGCGCTTCGTGCCGAATCTCAAGATGGACGTATCGGTCATGCCCCTCGGCGTGCCCACCGGTGCCCTGCGCGCGCCGCGCTCCAACGCCCTGTCGTTCGCCTTCCAGGGCTTCATCGATGAATGCGCGGACGCGGCGGGTCAGGACCCGATTCAGTTCCGCATCGACATGCTCAAGAGCGAGATCCCGGCCGCGCAGCCGCTCACGCCGCAGCAGCAGGCGGGGCAGATGGACGCGCAGCGCGTCATCGGTATTCTCGAAATGGTGCGTGACGTCTCGGGGTGGAGCAAGCGCAGCAGCCTGCCCAAGGGCACGGGGATGGGCGTGGCGTTTTACTACAGTCACCGCGGCTACTTCGCCGAGGTGGTGCAGGCCACGGTGAGCAAGGCCGGCGAGGTGAAGGTGGACAAGGTGTGGGCGGTGGGTGACGTGGGGAGCGAGATCATCAACCCCAACCACGCCGAACAGCAGGTGCAGGGTGCTGTGCTGGACGCGATGGGGCAGGCCTACGGCCAGGAGATCACGTTTACTGCCGGCAGGGCCGACCAGCAGAATTTCTCGCCGGCTACCACCGCGAGTGGATCGGCCGCGAACTTCCCGTTGCTGCGCATCAAGCAGGCACCGCCAGCGGTGGAGGTGCACTGGAAGAAGACCACGTTTTCGCCCACCGGCATCGGCGAGCCGGCCATGCCGCCGCTGATTCCGGCGCTCATGGGCGCGATTCATCAGGCGACCGGCAAGCGCGTTCGTCAGTTGCCACTCAGCAAGGTGGATCTCAAGTGGGTGTAACGGATGTCGCCACGTCCCCGTTCGCTGACCAGCGGCCGGGGACGTCTGGTTTACGCAAGCGTACACCGGTCTTTCAGCAGCCCCATTATCTCGAGAATTTCGTGCAGGCGCTGCTCGACGAAGCGGCGCTTCCCGCCGACGCCACGCTCGTCGTCGGTGGGGACGGGCGGTACCTGAATCGTGAAGCGATTCAGACGATCATTCGCCTGGCGGTCGCGAATGGCATCACGCGCCTTCAGGTGGGACGGGGCGGGTGGCTCTCCACGCCGGCGGCATCACATCTCATTCGCCAGGGGGCCGCGGGTGGCATCATTCTGTCGGCAAGCCACAATCCCGGCGGCCCCGATGGTGACTTCGGCATCAAGTACAACACGGCGAATGGTGGGCCGGCCCCGGAGTCGTACACGAACGCCGTGGCGGCGCGCGCGGCGGTGTTGACGTCGTACGCCATCGCCGATGTGCCACCGATCGATCTCGATGCCGTCGGGACGACCACTTTCGAGGGCGTCACCGTGCAGGTGGTCGATCCGGTCGCGGCGTACGCGGCGCTGATGGAGTCGCTGTTCGACTTCACCGCCATTCGAGCGCTCTTTGCCGGTGGCTTCCGCATGCGCATGGACAGCATGCACGCGATCACGGGGCCGTACGCGGTGGAGATTCTCGAACGGCGGTTGGGCGCGCCTGCCGGCACCGTCATCAACGCCGTCCCGCTCCCCGACTTTGGTGGTGGCCACCCCGATCCGAATCTCACGTACGCGCACGAGCTCGTCGACGAGATGTTCGGCGCGGCCGCGCTCGATTTTGGCGCGGCGAGCGACGGTGACGGCGACCGCAACATGATTCTGGGGCAACGGTTTTTCGTGACGCCAAGCGATAGCCTGGCGGTGCTCGCGGCCAACGCCACGCTGGTGCCGGGATACGCGCGCGGCCTGAGTGGCGTGGCGCGCAGCATGCCCACCAGTGCCGCGGTAGATGCGGTTGCCGCGAAGCTCGGCATCCCGTGCTTCGAGACGCCCACGGGCTGGAAGTTTTTCGGTAATCTGCTCGACGCGGGGCACATTACGCTGTGCGGCGAAGAAAGCTTCGGCACGGGTAGCGATCATGTGCGTGAGAAGGACGGCCTGTGGGCCGTGCTCTTCTGGTTGAACGTGATTGCCGCGCGCGGTGAGAGTGTGGCGCAGATCGTGCGCGCGCATTGGGCGACGTACGGCCGCAATTACTACACGCGGTACGACTACGAAGCGGTGCCGACCGAGGCGGCCAACGGTGTCATGGCGCATCTGCGCTCGCAGTTGTCACGGTTGCCGGGAACGTCGCTCGGCGGACGCGCCGTGCGCGCCGCCGATGACTTTGCCTACACCGATCCGATCGATGGCTCGGTGAGTGCGAAGCAGGGCATCCGCGTGCTCTTCGAGGACGGCGCGCGCATCATCTACCGCCTCTCGGGTACCGGCACCGAGGGCGCCACGATACGCGTGTACATCGAGTCGAAAGAAATCGCGCCGGAGCGGCTTTCGATGGAGACGGCGGAGGCGTTGCGCGAGCTGGTGCAGACGGCGCTCGGCTTGGCGGAGATCGTGGTGCGGACGGGGCGTGAGGCGCCGACGGTCATCACTTGAACGCTACGGGCGGATTTACTGCGAACTGCGGTTCGGGTTGGAACTGCTACTGCGGTTGATGGACGGCCACTGCAGTTCTGGACCGCCACTGCGGTTGAGGAACACTGCAGTTCGGGTTCAATCGGAAGCGCCCGTCGGCGACGCCGACGGGCGCGTTTTTTGGTGGTTGATACGACCGCCACTGCAGTGGTGGTGAGGTCAACCACCAAGAAGTGCCGACCCGGCAACGCCGGTCGGCACCTTCCATATGGACCCAAACCGCAGTGTTCCTCAACCGCAGTGGCAGTCCATCAACTGCGGTAGCAGGAACAACCCGAACCGCCGTTGCAGTCCACCGCCGTTGCAGTCCACCGCCGTTCGAGGATCGCGCCTACGGAAGTGCCCGCCCAACCACGATGGTGATGTTGTCACTGCCGCCGCGTTCAAGCGCCAGGTCGCACAGCGCGCGGCACAATTGCTCCGATGACGTCATGCGTGCGCACGCGTCGGCGATTTCCGCGTCGCTCACATGCTTGGTGAGGCCATCGCTGCACACCAGAGTGATGCTGCCGCGATGGCTCACGTCGAGACGGGAGATTTCGGGGATCGCGTCGTCGGCGCCAATGGCGCTCGAGAGCACGTGATTGAGCGGCGAATTGTGGGCACGCTCCGGGGTGAGCGCGCCGCGATCGATCATGTCCTGCGCGAGGGTCTGGTCGCGCGTGAGCTGTCGCAGCTCGCCTTCCTGATAGTGATAGCAGCGGCTGTCACCCACTTGCACCACGTACAGGAACGGCCACACCACAATGCCAATCGAGAGCGTGGTGGCCATCTTGCGGCCATCCAACTGGATGGCGGCCTGCTCCTTTACCCGGCGATGCGCTTCGATCGCCGACTCGCGCAGCGCCGCCGTGAACTCGTGTTCACTCGCCGAACCCGCAGCGTGCCAGCACTTCATCGCCGATGCGAAGTACTCCGTGACCGCGATGGTCGCCAGACGACTCGCTTCGCTGCCATCAGCGCTGCCCCCCACCCCGTCGGCGACGAGCATGATGATGGCGACGCGTTCACCGCGGAGCGTGATGGCGGCGGTGTCCTGCAGGCTCGTGCCATGCACCACCACCTGTGGGTGCACGGTGCACAGCAGAAACTGATCCTGATTCGAGGTGCGAACACGACCGGGATGGGTAATCCCGTACAGGTCGAGTTCATCATCGCGAGGGCGGACCATCTTGGGGCGTTCGTCGGTCACTGACTCCATGCCCTCACAATGCGGCACAACCGAGGCTGCGGCAAGCGGCGACCCCGACCACGGCGGCACCACGGGATGAACTGGCGGTCTGGCGGGTCCGGCCGCCTCCGCCAGTTTTCCGCCGGCCATAGTCGAGCGGAGTACTCCCATATCCCGCCCGACCTGGACCTTTCGCCGCCCCCCGTCGAGCCACATGGCGACTGCCGCCGACTCCGCTCCCACCTGCCTCATTACCGGCGCCACCTCAGGCGTTGGGCTCCATGGCGCGCTTGCGCTGGCCACCCGTGGCTGGCATGTGGTGATGGCGTGCCGCGACCTGGCCAAGGCCACCGCGGCCGCGGAGGCCATGGGGATCGCGTCATCCCAGCGCTCCCTGCTGCACATCGATTTGGGCTCGCAGCGCAGCGTGCGCGGCTTCGTGGACGCATTCCGCGCCACTGGACGGTCGCTCGATGCCTTGGTGTGTAACGCGGCGGTGTATCTGCCGCGGCTCACCGAAGCCCAGCGCTCCCCCGAAGGCTATGAAATCAGTGTGGCCACGAACCACTTCGGCCACTTCCTGCTCGCCAACCTCCTGCTCCCCGACCTCGAACGCAGTGCGCACCGTTCGCGCCGCCTCATCATCCTCGGCACCGTGACGGCAAACGACGAGGAGTTCGGTGGCAAGATTCCCATCCCGGCAGCGGCCAACCTCGGAACCCTGGCGGGACTCGAAGGGGGCTTCAGGGCGCCGATTGCCATGATCGACGGCCAGGCCTTCAAGCCAGGCAAGGCCTACAAAGACAGCAAGCTGTGCAACATGATCACCGGGCGCGAACTGCATCGCCGGTTTCACGACCGCACGGGTATCGTGTTCAACACGCTCTATCCGGGGTGCGTGGCCGACACGCCGCTCTTCCGCCATACGCCGCCGGCGTTCCAGAGCATAAGCCCGGCGTACACACGCCCCACAGCGCCGAACGCCCCGAGATCTTGGTAGGCTCGCCGCCCATCCCGTGATCGATTGGCTACCCCCGATCGCTCACCCATGTGACAGAAATCGCAGGGCTACTGGCGACGACAGCAGCCGGTGGTAGCCCCCCCGGAGAAACGGCCCGGCCACCAACGCACCATGCCGGTGACGACAAGCGCGAAGAACGCCCTGTTGGCCCCCGCGGTCTACATTTGGGCCATGTCGAGTTCACTCGTGTTACGCGCGGGCCCAGAGGCGCTGGCCCTCACCAAAGAGCGTGGGCTGCGCGCCCAAGACGTCGACATTCTTCCGGGCGCGTCGGGAGGCGCCAAATGGCTCGCCATCGCCGGCCTCGACCGCTACCTGTTCGGCACCTTTCTGCAACAAGAGCGCGCCGCCCCTCTGCAGTGTATCGGCTCGTCGATTGGCAGCTGGCGCATGGCCTGTTTGGCACAGCGCGACCCACTCGCCGCACTCGCCCGCGGGCACGAGGCGTACATTCACCAGCAGGTGTACACGAAAAACCCGAGCCCGCGAGAAGTGACCGAGGTGCTCACGCGTTGTCTCGACTACCTGCTGGGTGAGAACGGCGTGCACGAGATCGTGCAGAACCCCCGGTTCCGTGTACACGTCATGACGGCCGAGGCACGGGGAGCCTCAGCGAGCGACGCGCGCCCCGTGCTGGCCGTCGCGCTCGCCGTCGCGGCGGTGGCAAATGTGCTCTCGCGGCGCACCCTCGGGGTGCAGGTACGACGCGCGATCTTTCACACCGGCGGCAACTCGTCACCGTTCTTGCATCTGCGCGATTTGCCCACGGTGCACTACGAGCTCACCACGCGCAACGCCCGAGCGGCGCTCCTGGCCAGCGGCTCCATTCCGCTATTGCTGGAGGGCGTGCGCATTCCCGATGCCCCCGGCGTGCACTGGGATGGCGGCGTGACGGACTACCATCTCGATCTCGATTATGGCACCGGTCCCGGCCTCGTGCTTTTTCCGCACTTTTACGAGCACATCGTACCGGGCTGGTTCGACAAGTCCCTCCCATGGCGTCGTGCCGGTGCGCGCAACGTTTCGCGGACGTTGCTCATTGCGCCAAGCGCCGCGTTCGTGGCGCGGTTACCCGGCGGCAAGATTCCCGACCGCAAGGATTTCTACACCCTCACCGACGCCGAACGGTTCCGCCGCTGGGAACAGGTGAACGCCATGAGCACGGCACTGGGCGAGGAACTGCACGAACTCATTACCACGGGACGACTGGCCGATCACGTGCGGGCGTGGTAGCGAGCCACCGCCGCTTCTGCGGTCCTGCGGTCCCGCGTTGCCACGTTCCCGCGTTGCCACGTTCCCGCGGTCCTGCGGTCTGCGGTCGGTGTGGCTGCGGTCTGCCGTCTCGGCGCGAGGCGGCGGCGCCACGCCGAGACGGCGGACGGCAGGCGCCCAGACGGCAGGAACGGGGGATGGCGAATGGCCCCTCCTGTGTATTGTGCGCCGACCCCATAGCTTTCCCGCCGGCCCGGTCACCAGACGACGATGCCGTCACTGCGCGTGCCACCGTGCTCCCACCTCAGCTCCCGACCCATGTCCACGAGCTTTCTGGCCCAGGTCAACGCGACCTTCGATCGTGCGGCCACCTACACCACGCACGACCCGACCTTGCTTGCGCAGATTCGCGCGTGCAATGCCGTCTATTTCGTCAGCTTCCCCATCCGGCGCGACAACGGCGCCATCGAAGTCATTCAGGCGTGGCGCGCCGAACACTCGCAACACAAGTCGCCCACCAAGGGCGGAATCCGATACGCGCTTGGCGTCAGTGAAGACGAGGTGCAGGCGCTCGCCGCGCTCATGACGTACAAGTGCGCGATCGTCGACGTGCCGTTCGGCGGCGCCAAGGGCGGTGTGAAGATCGACCGTCGCCAGTACTCCGACGCCGAACTCGAGCGGATTACCCGGCGCTACACGTTCGAACTCGTGCGCAAGCGCTTCATTGGCCCCGGTATCGACGTCCCCGCGCCCGACTACGGCACCTCATCGAAGGAAATGGCGTGGATTGCCGACACCTACGCCTCGCTCGCCAACGGTGAACTCGACGCGATTGCCTGTGTGACGGCCAAGCCGCTGGCGCAGGGCGGTATTCGCGGCCGCACCGAAGCCACGGGACGCGGCGTATACTACGGCCTGCGCGAGGCGTGTGACGACGGTGACGCCATGCAGCGCCTCGGGCTCACGCGCGGTCTCGACGGCAAGCGCATCATCGTGCAGGGACTTGGCAATGTGGGCTACTGGGCCGCGCGCTTCCTGCAGGAAGCCGGTGCGCACATTGTCGCCGTAGCGGAATACAACGGCGCGGTGGCCAGCGACAAGGGCCTCGACATCGTGGCGCTCGACGCGTGGCGCAAGGAACATGGGTCGCTGCTGGGCTTTCCCGGCGCGACCGATCTGCCCAACGCCATGTCGGCGCTCGAGCGGCCGTGCGACATTCTCGTGCCCGCCGCCCTCGAACATCAGCTCACGGCCGACAACGCACCGCGCATTCAGGCCCGCATCATTGCCGAAGCGGCGAACGGTCCGAGCACGCCCGAGGCCGAAGCCATTTTCGCCGAGCGCGGCATGCTCGTGCTGCCCGACGTGTGGCTCAACGCGGGCGGGGTGATCGTGTCGTACTTCGAGTGGCTCAAGAACCTCTCACACGTGCGCTTCGGGCGCATGCAGAAGCGGCACGAAGAAGAAACACTCCGCAAGCTGCTGCGCGCCATTGAAGAGAAAACCGGCACACGGTTCACCGATGCCGAAGCACTGGCGCTCACCGAAGGGGCCGACGAAGACGACCTGGTGGCGAGTGGGCTCGCCGAGTCGATGATCGTCGCGTATCGGCAGCTGGCCGAGGTGCATCGTCGCATTGGTGACCCGGCGGTCACGTTGCGCACTGCCGCGATGGTGAGTGCCATCGACAAGGTCGCGCAATCGTATGTGGACATGGGCATCTTCCCGTAAGGATTTCCCGTCCCGTCACCGAAACGGAAACCCGTTCCGGCGACGGTGCCGTTCGCCCATGTCCTCTCCTGCCCCGTCGCGCTACTTCGCGTTCCGTCGCACCGCGCCGCCACGGCCGCCGCTCGAGCGGCTCACCGTGGCGGCGCGCGGACTGACCTTTGCCGTGTATCGCACCCCACCGGTTGGCGAGGCCGTGCCGTTGTTGTGCATCAATGGCGGGTTGCTCTTCGATCATCGTCTCCTCTGGCCTGCGCTGGCTCCACTCGCGCAGCATCGTCCGCTGATCTTCTACGATCAGCGCGGACGCGGCGCATCGTCGGTCCCACCGGGCGTGACGGCGTCCCGTATCGAGTTCGATGCCGGTGATGTTCCGGCGTTGCGCGAAGCGCTCGGCATCGCGCAGTGGGATGTCCTGGGCCACTCGTGGGGTGGCGGTATTGCCATGCTGTCCACGGCCCTCGATGTGGCCCGCGCGCCGAACGCGGTGCGACGACTCGTGCTGGTGAATGCGGTCGGCACCTCGAGCGCATGGCTGCCGCCACTGCATGACGCGGCGCTACGTCGGCTCGACGGGGACTCGCGCGCGCAGCTGGCGGCCCTCGATCCGGCCACGCTGCATGTGCCCGAGGTGACGCGACATGCCGACTACGCGCACGCGTTTTTTCCCGCGTGGTTTGCAGACCGCGAGTTCGCGCGCCGCGTGAGCGCGCCGCGCGGGGACAGCGTCACGGGCGCACACGTCGCCGCGCGCTTGCGCCGCGAGGGCTACGACTGGCGCGACCGGCTGCGTGACCTCCGTGTGCCGACGCTCGTCGTCCACGGAGCGGCAGACGTGCTGCCGCTGTCGGAAGCGATCCGCACGACGGAGTGCTTGGCGCAGGCGCGTCTGGTCCCCATCGACGGCGCGGGCCACAATCCCTTCTGGGAAGCCCCCGACGCGTTCTTCGCTGCGGTGCAGGCCTTCCTGTCGGAGGGCACACCGGCTTCCTGATCGTGCGCCTTCATGAAGACCGTCGAAACCGTGCTCGCCTGTTGTGTCGTCGGCCTCGCCTGCTTCATTGGTGGCCAGACGCTCGGTGCCCGCGACCGTTCGGTGCTCGACGAAGCCAGTGGGACCATTGTCGGGCGGCCGCCGCGCATGCCGGCAGCGCGGACGACCGCAACACCGTCGGCCGCATTACGCGCCGCCCGGTCGCACAGCGAAGAGCGCCTGGTGAGCGACGCATCGGGCACGGCTCGCCCCGCCGGGAACGCCGAGGAGATGCGCCGTCGCATTGCGAGCGGCATGGACGGTACCTACATCGACGAACTGCTCGCCGCCCGCGATTCTGCGATTTCACGGTGGCCCGACCGGGTGACACGTCCGCTGCGCGTTTTCGTGCGCGAGGGGTCGGATCTCGATCTGTGGAACCCGGATTTCCTGTCCGCCGTGCGCGATGCGTTCGACACGTGGACCGAGGCACGCATTCCGGTACGCTTCACGTTCGTGCACGATTCGGCCACCGCCGACATTCACGTCCACTTCGTGGGCAGTTTTGCGAGCGGCATCAGTGGCAAGACCGTCTGGAGCCGCGACGGCGCACACTGGTTGTTCTCGAGCGATATTCAGTTGGCCGTCACGCATCCCAATGGCGGCAGTGTCACCCCCCCGCAGATTCGCGCCATCGCGCTGCACGAGGTCGGCCACCTGCTGGGGCTCGATCACACGCGTGACACCGGGAACATCATGTCGGCGCGGGTGCGCGTGCGTGAATTGAGTGAGGCAGACAAGGCGACGGTGCGTCTGGTGTACGCGGTCCCCGCTGGGTCGCTCAAGCGCTGACGCACGGCCGGCGCAGCGCGCTGCCCGGCGCACGGTCGCCGGGCGAGCGTGCGCCGGGCGTCAGCGAAGCGAGAGCACGACGGTGCGCGTCGCGCCACTCTTGTGTTGCACGACCAGCCGGGCCTCGCGCGCGGCGTACATCACGCGCCGCAGCGCCACGACGTCGCGTACGGGGGTCCCGTTCACAGAGCGCACGACTTCCCCGGCGCGCATACCGGCATCGGCCGCTGGCGTGCCAGCGGGCACCCGCAAGACGAGGACACCGGGCTCGAGGCCGAGGCTTTCGGCAAACTCGTCGTCGATGGTGGCGAACTGCGCGCCGGCGAGGACGAGCACCCCACTGCCGCTGAACATGTTCATCGTGGGCGGCACCGGCACGGCAGCGGCACCGCCGGGCGGCACGCGCGAGAGCACGAGCGTGCGGACCTCCTGCACGCGTGGCGACACCGTCACCGGGACCTCCCGTGGCCTGCCGGCGCGGCGAATGCGCAGTCGTACCGTATGCCCAGCGGTAATGAGCTCCGCGTAATTCACGGCCGCCTGCGTGACGTCGCGTCCGTTGTAGGCGAGCAGCGTGTCGCCGGCGCCAAGGCCGGCGCGCGCCGCCGGAGAGCCGATGTCCACCGTCTCGACGACGGGATACTCGCAGTGGCTCGTCATCACGCCATCGGGGGTGACGATACGGATTTGCGCGCCCGAGAGCGACAGCCCCATGTACCCCGACGGCGCCGTGACGCCGTTGGGCAGCGACGCTTCGGCTTCACCGGCAAACGCGGCGACCTGCGGCTGCAGCGACCGGATGAACTTGCTGATGGTGGGCGCCTGCACGCGCATGGTGGTATCGATGGCAATGAACATCCGACTGGGGGGGCCACCGCCCGTTTCTTCGCGCGCAAAGCGCACGACGACCTGCATCAGGGAATCGACACCACGCTGCACCTGCGAAATGCGCTGCACCCGATGGCCTTCCAGTCCGCGCTGTTGCTCGAGGGTGAGCGCGGCGCTTTCGAGTTCACGCTTCAGGCGCAGCAGCGCCAGGCCCTCGGGCGCGTTCACGAGCATCGACGGTGACGACTCGAGTTCGAGACACACGTTCGTGGTACTGCCGGCGTTCGCACTGCTCACCATGCGTTTGGTGGGCGTGCGGGGACGTGACGTGGAGACGGCGGTCTGCGCGTCGGCGTGGCTGCCCCACGCGCTGGCGGCGAGCACTCCCAGCGTGGCGCAGACGCGCCAGACTGGTGTTCGGATTCGTGGCTGCATGAGTCAGTACCGCTCGATGATCTTATCCACGGGCAGTGCGCCGCCGAGCGCCTGCAGGGTGGCCTCGCGCGCGGTGTAGGCGGCGAGATAGTAATGGTTCAACACCGGATCCTGCGGTGCGTCGCGCAGCGCGGCCCGAGAGGCGGCCATCATTTGATCGAGCGCCGCGAGCCGTGCGCGATACACTTCGGAATCACGCACGGTGGTGTCGTTGGACGCGAGCCAGAGCGACGCCCGTTCGTAATCCCGCTGCGCGCGGTAGAGTACGCCGGTCGCTTCGTCGACGGTGCGGAAATCCTGCTCGTTGCCGAACGCGACGGCGCGTACGCCGACATCGGGCGCGGTCGCCACGGGGGCGGTGTCGGCGCGCGAGATCCCGTCGCTCATGCCGCTACTCGAGCGGCCAGCGACGGCGCCGCCGGTGACGAGGATGAGTGCGGCGGCGGCGCGGCGCAGGACGGGGGAGAACGCGCGGTGCGGCGGGGTCGTCGCGCGCGCCGGCGTCGGGCGATCGTCGGGAAGGATGGCGGTCGACGCGTCGGTGTTGCGGCGCAGCCCGGCAGCGATCTGCTCCCATTCGACCAGGCGCGGCGCGGCGGCGTTGGGCGGTGTCTGCCCCCACGCCGATGCCAGGGTGACGACCGACGCCACGGCCTCCCGCTCGGCACGACACGCCGCACACGACGCGAGGTGTGCGAGTTCATCCCCACTGAACGGCAGCGCGTCGAACGCGACCAGCCGTTCAAGGTCGAGGTGCGCGCTACTGGGCTGCATATCCACCTGCGTATCCGCCTTTATGGTTCCGATCCTGACCGGACGTGATCGACAGCGATTCCACCAACGGGGCGAGCAACCGGCGCAGCTTCGCCCGGGCCTTGAACAGTTGTGACTTGGAGCCGCCGGCAGTGATGCCGAGCTCCACGGCGATTTCTTCGTGCGTGTAGCCTTCCACGTCGTGCAACAGAAAAACGGTGCGAGCGCCAGGGGAGAGTTGCTGCGCGGCGGCCTCGATGCTTTGCGCGAGCATGCGACGTTCCGCGTCCTGTTCGACGACGGCAGAGTCTTCTTCGATGGCGGTTTCGGTCGCCGCGAGACGCTTGACGCTGCGGAGTGCGTTGAGCGTGCGATTGATGGCGACGCGATGGATCCACGTGCTGAACTTCGCATCGCCACGCCACGAGGGGAGGGCACGGAAGATCTGGATCCAGACCTCCTGCGCGATATCCTCGGCGAGGTCGGGATCGGCGGCAAGGCGACGGACGACGGCGTCGACATGCGGCGCATGCTGATTCCACAGCAGCCGCATGGCACGCTCGTCGCCGTCGATTGCGCGTCTCACTATGGCGGCGTCGGTTTCCATCATGCTCGCTCAATTTGTCACGCTTGGGGTGCGGACGGTTGCCTGTCGTGGTCGTGGTCGGGGTCGGGGTCGGGGTACGGCCACCACAGTCGGGGCACTGCCACCACAGTCGGGGCACTGCCACGACGGTCGGGGTCTACCAGCGGTCGGGGTCCCGGTCGGGTCGTGCGCGGCGCTGCGCTGGCGCGTCGGGGTCGG
>VYMF01000060.1_pt2 | contig 37136 bp, 36 predicted proteins | sample 5115271 | NCBI WGS metagenome assembly VYMF01 (sample SAMN12291778, study PRJNA351875) | freshwater metagenome | isolation source: freshwater lake | place: USA: Michigan, Wintergreen Lake | collected 2013-08-08
ATCTTATCACATTACGAAATGTAACGAATCCTGCTTTTCAGCTAAATTTGGGCAAATTCGCACAAAATCTAGTTTTGTAAAGTTTTGTTGCATTGGCTTTTTATATTTAAATTTTCAATTATTTATAAATTTATAATAATTTTTATTTATCTTTATTGGGAGAAATAATACAAACCACTCCAGACACAGAGTTTTTGTCTTGTGGTCAATTATTGGTATTTGAGATTAGGGAGTAATAAGACGGAAATTAAAAGCAGTAAAATACTATATAATGTGTATATTAACAATCTACTATACACAACTAGGGATAGGATGAGAACTAACATTATCATTGATGAACAACTCATGGCTGATGCACTTAAAGCTACTGGTTTAAAGACTAAACAAGAAGCTGTTGAATTGGGTCTTAAGACTTTGATTCGACTCAAACAACAGGAGAAAATTAAAGCCTTTAAAGGTAAGCTTAAATGGGAAGGAAACCTTGAGGAAATGAGGCACAATCAATGATTCTTGTGGATTCTAGTGTTTGGATTGATTATTTCAATGGTTATAATACTACGGAAACAACAGAACTTGATTTATTGCTGGGAGTTGAACCGATAGCTATTGGTGATATTATTCTCACCGAAGTTCTCCAAGGTTTTAGGAGTGATAAGGATTATCAAATAGCCTATCGCTTACTAACTTCATTAACTATTTATGATTTACTAGGTTTGAGAATGGCATTGAAAAGCGCGGACAATTATCGCCATTTACGCAAGAAGGCGATAACTATTAGGAAAACTGCTGATGTTATTATTGCCTCCTTTTGTATTGAAAATAATCTTCCGATGCTTTTTTCAGATAAATATTTTATTCCTTTCGTTAAGCACTTAAAGCTAATTTCAGCTTGTCCTACTACTAATGATGAACGATGATTGAGTTGCGACTAATTTCTATTAACGAATGTTGAGTAAAAAGTGCTTTTATTTGGGGTAGAGTATTCTGAAATAATACTTCTAATTCGACATTCGTAATGTTACCTGTAGTCACTAGCAGAAGCTTATAAGGTTCTTGACTAATTAAAAATGAATCAAGAAAATCTGTGTCTTTGGTAATAACAATACGATTTTGTTGAATTGAAAGAGCGTTGATTTCTGCATCTGTCGTGGCATTCTGTTGGGGTAAATCTTTAGTATGAATTGTATCGTGACCAGCAGCTTGTAAAAAACGGGCTAAACGAACTGGCAATTGGGCATCGACTAAAAACTTCATGGTGCAATTTGGTAGATGCTTTTTACCTGAGTTAATCGAGTGGCAAACAATAACGCGGCTAGAATATCCTCCCGTTCCAAATCATCGTAGTCGGCTAAAATATCTTCGATACTCATGCCAGAACTAAGTAATTCTAGGATAAATTCAACAGGATAACGCAATCCTCGAAGGCAAGGTTTGCCATGACAGATATTTAAATCGAGGGTGATTCGCTGCAAAAGTTGGTTTTCCATAGGTAATTCAGTGGCTTGTAATCGTCCAATCTTCTCTCCGCCTACTTCTACTATGCACAATTCTGTCTTTAAGTCAAGTTGCTTTACAAAACTTCAAGCAATTTCTTGGCAAAATTTAACCTTTAATGTCTCTTTTAGGAGGTGATAAGGGATTAAGTGCCTTGATTGGCGCGGCAAATTCGCACAAAATCTAGTTTTGTAAAGTTTTGTTGCATTGGCTTTTTATATTTAAATTTCCCAATTATTTATTAGCTTAAGATAAATTTTACTTATTTATCTAGACCAAAAAAAACCAGTCTTCCCTAATTTTTCGGGAAAACTGGACAAGCTAATCTCTAGATTTTAACCAACCTTAGCGGTTTGTTTTTGGCTAAAAAATGCCGCTAAAACCTGTTCGGCAATCTGGGGACTGGTTAAACCCAAATCAGCGAAGGATTCCTCTGGTTTTGCGTGGTCCACTAATTTATCAGGAACCCCGAAACGTTTGACCGGAACCAGAATATTAGCATCCTGTAAAGCTTCCAAAACCGCAGAACCAAAACCACCCATCAAACAACCCTCTTCCAAAGTCACCACTTTACCAAGACGTTGGGCAAGAGGAAAGATAAGTTCTGTATCAAGGGGCTTGACAAAACGAGCATTAACCACTGTGGCTTCGATACCGTGTTCGCTGAGAATTTCAGCCACCTGTAGGGAAGTGTTAACCATCGTGCCGTATCCCAACAGAAGAATATCATCACCACTGCGGAGAATTTCGCCCTTACCGATGGGTAAAGCTTCCCAACCTTCCTCCATCAGGGGAACCCCTAAACCGTTGCCCCGGGGGTAACGCATGGCAATGGGTCCACTGGTATGATTAATCCCCGTCACGACCATTCTTTGCAGTTCCGCCTCATCTTTCGGGGCCATAATGGTCATATTGGGGATACAACGCAGGTAGGCGATATCGTACATCCCCTGGTGCGTCGGTCCATCGGCCCCGACAATACCGGCCCGGTCCATGCAGAAGAAAACCGGTAGATTTTGAATGCAGATATCGTGAATAATCTGATCAAAAGCCCGCTGCAGGAAAGTAGAGTAAATGGTGACAACCGGGCGCATTCCTTCGCAAGCAAGACCACCGGCGAGGGTAACGGCGTGTTGTTCAGCAATACCCACATCGATGTACTGTTTCGGCAGTTTTGCTTGAAATTTATCTAATCCCGTTCCGGTGGCCATGGCGGCGGTGATACCGATAATGCGCGGGTCATTTTCCGCTAATTTAGTGAGAGTATGCCCGAAAACTTTGGAATAAGCGGGGGGTTTCGGTTTACTGGAGGGAATCGGTTTACCCGTAGCTAAATTAAAGGGATTTTGGGCATGATAACCCACTTGATCTTTTTCGGCCCATTCGTAGCCTTTGCCTTTAACGGTGGCAACGTGGACGAAAACCGGTCCGTGGACCTTATGGGCCTGTTTAAAAGTGGCGATTAATTCGGGAATATTATGACCATCAATCGGGCCAAAATATTTAAAGCCCAATTCTTCGATAACAGCGCCGACTTTGGGAACTGCTAACCGTTTCATTCCTTCTTTGACTCGTTCCATTTCCGGAGTGAGGGAGTCCCCGAAGAAGGGTAGATTTTTCAATTGTTCCTCGAGATTATCAGCGATAAACTGGACGGGTTCGCTAAGACGAACTTTATTGAGATAGCGGGAAATTGCCCCGACGTTCGGGGAAATGGACATCTCGTTATCGTTGAGGATAACCATGATGTTGGTGTTCGGTAAATGTCCAGCATGGTTAATCGCTTCTAGGGCCATACCCCCGGTTAAAGCGCCATCCCCGATGATCGATACCACCTTGAAATCTTCCCCCTTGGCATCCCGGGCTAAAGCCATTCCTAACCCCGCAGAAATGCTCGTAGAGGCGTGTCCAGCCCCAAAATGGTCAAATTTGCTCTCGCAACGTTTTAGATAGCCCGCAACACCGTTTTTTTGGCGGAGGGTGTGAAAATCGTTATAGCGACCGGTGAGGAGTTTGTGCGGATAAGCTTGGTGTCCCACGTCCCAAAGGACTTTATCGCGATCGAGATCGAGGGTTTGGTAAAGGGCGATCGTTAGTTCTACGACTCCTAACCCCGGTCCCAAATGTCCACCGGTAGCGGCGATCGTCTGGAGGTGTTTTTCGCGAATCTGACGGGCAATATCTTCTAATTGACGGAGTGATAAACCATGTAACTGGTTGGGATGAGTAATTTCACTTAGGTGCATATCGGCTTCTTTTTCAAAGTAGTTTATCCCTATACCAACTGTATAGGATATTCAGCCTGAGTTGAAGGAAAATCTAGGCTAATCTGGCCGCCGTGCGTAAAATTTGGCCAGCTAACATGGCGGCCCCAAAACCATTATCGATATTAACCACACCGATACCGACCGCACAGGAATTGAGCATAGTTAACAAAGGAGCAATACCACCGAAACTGGTTCCGTAACCGATACTGGTGGGAACGGCGATCACCGGGCGATCGACTAATCCCGCTACCACACTTGGTAAGGCTCCTTCCATTCCCGCAACAACAATTAACACATCGGCGGCATCCAGTAGATGGCGATGATTCAAGAGGCGATGAATTCCCGCTACTCCCACATCCCAGAGACGCTGCACGGAAAAACCGCACAATTGAGCAGTAACCGCCGCCTCCTCCGCTACGGGAATATCGGCAGTTCCCGCCGTTAGGATGGAAATTATCCCTTTTGGGGGATTTTCTGGGGCAGCTGCGGCAATGGCACAGATGCGGGCTAAGGGATAATAAACTAAGTCCGTTACCTGTTCCTGTAGCTGGGCTGCTATCTCTGCTTCAATGCGGGTGGCCATAACCACGGGACTATTTTGACGCAATACACCGATAATTTGGGCGATTTGAGCGGTGGTTTTACCCGGCCCCCAGATAACCTCCGGAAATCCCGTTCTTAATTGACGATGATGGTCAATTTTAGCGAAGTCTTCCACCGGTTCAAAGGCCAGATGTTTAAGTTTATCTAAGGCTGTCTCCGGGTTAATTTCTCCCCTGGCAACGGCGGTCAGCAGCGATCGCAAATCGGCAGCATGCAACATGATCAGTTATCAGTTATCAGTTATCAGTTATCAGTGGGTAAGTTAACAGTTATCAGATTTGAGTTTTAAGTGAGCAGTATGTGTTAAGTGAGCAGTATTGAATAGCAGTTTCTTGCCATCTTTTCACTGATTACTGCTCACTGCTCAATGATTACTGCTCACTGCTCACTGATTACTGCTCACTGCTATTAGGAGGCCATGGTAGCTGCGGGACGACGGCGGCGATAAGTACGATTGTTCGCTGGTTCCGTTGCCGCCGCTTGCAGGAGGAAAATCACTAGGGGTTGACTCTGTAACTCCCGTTTGATTAAACGTTGCAAAGTCGTCTCGATTTCGGCCCGCAAACCGACCCAATCCGTGGCCCCCGTCGCGGTTTTAAATTCCCCGATGCGATCGCTTAAACCGCGCTCGATCGCCCGAATAATTAACTGATTCAGCAGCGAGATTTCCACTTTTGTCACCACACCGCGCAAATTAATCTCTGGGGGTGCGCTTAATTGTCCCTCAGCGTTAACGAAGGATGCGATCGTAATCACACCATCTTCGGCTAACTGTTGTCTTTCCTGCATAATGTGTTCGTGGACTACACCCGCTTGATCGACTAACTCGATTCCCGAAGGCACTGGAGCGCCGATCGCGATGCGATCGCCAGTTAACTCGATCGTGTCACCATTTTTGACAATCACCATATTTTCGGCGGGAATCCCCATACTTTGGGCCATCTGAGCGTGTTTAACCAGCATTCGGTGTTCTCCATGCACTGGCACAAAAAACTTCGGCCGCGTCAAAGATAGCATCAATTTATGGTCTTCTTGGGAACCATGGCCGGAAACGTGAATTCCCTTATCCCGTCCGTAAACCACGTTAGCACCCTGCATCATCAGGCGATCAATTGTATTGACCACAGCGATCGTATTACCCGGAATCGGATTAGCGGAAAAGACAATTGTATCCCCCTGACGCACGCGAATATGAGGATGTTCACCCTTAGAAATCCGCGTCATGGCCGCTAAAGGTTCCCCCTGGGAGCCTGTGGTTAAAATGACGATTTTCTCATCGGCTAAATTGCGGGTCGCTTTCAAGGGTTCAAATAGATCATCGGGACATTTTATATACCCCAAATTGCGCGCATGAGCGATGACATTTAACATCGATCGACCCACTACCACCACTTTCCGGTTAAATTTCTGGGCCAATTTCAACACCAGATTAATCCGATGCACCGAGGAAGCAAAGGTAGTGATCATAATCCGTCCCGTTGCTTGGTTAAAAACCCGCTCTAAACCGGGATAAACGGCAGCTTCCGAAGGAGTATAACCGGGTACTTCCGCGTTAGTGGAATCACTCAATAAACATAGCACCCCTTTCTCGCCATGTTCGGCAATTTTTTGTAGATCAAAGAATTCGCCATCCACGGGAGTATGGTCAATTTTAAAATCTCCTGTGTGAATAACTACCCCTAAAGGAGTGTGAATTGCTACACAAAAACTATCGGCGATCGAGTGGGTATTGCGGATATATTCCACCATGAAAGATTTACCTAAACGCACCATTTGCCGGGGAACAACGGTTTCTAATTTGGTACGATTTGCTAATCCTGCTTCTTCCAATTTATCCCGCAATAAAGCCATCGCTAGACGCGGACCGTAGATAATTGGTACATCAAATTGTTTGAGATGGTAGGGAATGCCACCGATATGATCTTCGTGACCGTGGGTGACGATCATACCCTTAATTTTATGGCGATTTTCTCTTAGATAAGTCATATCGGGAAGCACTACATTGACCCCGTGCATATCATCGGAAGGAAAAGCTAAACCAGCATCCAGGAGAATAATCTCATCATCGTACTCAAAAACACAGGTGTTTTTGCCGATTTCGTGTAATCCTCCTAGGGGAATGATCTTTAGTTTTGCTTGGGTTTTATCTTGATTCATTAGGTATCCTTTGATGGTAAGTTATGGTGATTTTTCAGGTCGGTTTTGTGGACGGGAAATCTCAAAAAATGAATAGTTGGAATAAGTCTAACTAGGGGAACAAACCCTAGCTAAATTAACTTATATCAATACTTTCTAGCCGTTATAAACTATATTTATTTTCTAGTTAAGCTATTAATATTATAACCTATTTCTCGAAAAAATCCTAGTTTAGTTAGCCAAATTTTCTAGTATTTTTCTAAATTAAAGACAATTCTTGCATAATTTTTGCTAATCCTTCCTCTAGTTCGGGACTTAAGGAACATAAAGGAGATCGCAATCCCCCCACTTCCCAACCGACTAGATTTAAGGCCGCTTTAATTGGAATTGGATTAGTGGCACAAAATAAACCTTTAAACAGGGGAAATAATTTCAAGTTAATCTCGATCGCTTTGGCCGCATCTCCGGTTAATAAAGCTTGAATCATCCCTTGGATTTCTTCTCCCACCAGATGACTAGCAACACTGACCACCCCCACCGCACCACAGGTCATCAGGGGTAAGGTGAGAAAATCATCGCCGGAATAAATAGCGAAATTTTCAGGAGTATGACAGTAAATCTTACAGGTTTGTTCTAAATTACCACTAGCTTCTTTTACCGCCACAATATTATCAACTGCTGCCAGTTTAATAATCGTTTCCGGGGTCATATTTTGACCCGTACGACCGGGGATATTATAAAGCATCACCGGCAGATCGGGACAAGCTTTGGCAATGGTGCGAAAATGCTCGTATAAACCCTCTTGGGGTGGTTTATTGTAGTAGGGAACCACTTGTAAAGAACCATCTAAACCCAGTTTAGCAGCCTGTTGGGTAGCTTCGATCGCTTCGGAAGTGGAATTAGAACCCGTCCCCGCGATCACTTTTCCCCGACCATTAACCGCTTTTTTGACAATACTAAATAGTTCGTATTCTTCCTGCCAACTTAGGGTGGGTGATTCTCCCGTCGTCCCACAGACCACTATACCATCGCTACCGTGAGTAACTAGATAATCGGCCAATTTTTCCACCATCCGATAATTAACTTGACCCTCGACGGTGAAGGGTGTCACCATCGCCGTAATTACTCGTCCAAAATATGTTGTTTCACTCATTGATCAGTTATCAGTTATCAGTTATCAGTTATCAGCTTCTGAAGGCAAGAGGCACTCTTGCAAGAGGCAAAAGAAAGAATCTGGCAATCCTCCTAAGTAGGGAGGCACAATTAATTATTTGTAGGATGGGTTAGCGCACTTCGTAACCCATGCAGGCGTTGGGTTTCATGCTTCAACCCAACCTACGTTCATCTTATATTTAATTCCACCCACTCACTTACCTAAAAAGAAGGTTATCAACTAAGTACATCGAAGCTTTTAGCCTAACAAATCGAGTTATCAGTTTTTGAGCCATCAACAACCAGACTTTACTTATTCGATTAATTAGCTATTTTTCTAATTATCATCGCCTTGATCTAGCTGATGGCTGATAGCTTAATTATCAAACTGTTGCTAATCTTGAACCGACGAGATTTTTCTTGACTAAAAGTTCGGCAATTTGTACAGCATTTAAAGCCGCACCCTTGCGAATTTGATCGCCGCATAGCCACAATTCTAGACCGTTAGGATGGGAGATATCTTGACGAATGCGTCCCACTAATACTTCATCGCGACCGGTGGCATCAATTGGCATGGGAAAATAATTAGCGTCCCAATCTTCCACTAATTTTACCCCCGGAGCGGACTGAAGAATTTCTCTGGCTTTCACTACAGAAAAAGGCCGACTAAATTCTAGGTTAACCGATTCCGAATGGGCCCGCAGGACGGGAACCCGTACACAGGTGGCGCTAACCCGCAACCCCGGACAAGCAAAAATCTTGCGTGTCTCATTCACCATTTTCATTTCTTCCTCGCAGTACCCTTGACCATTAATCGGGGTATTGTGGGGAAAAAGATTAAAAGCGAGGGGATAGGGGAAAGAATTGGTCGGAGGTTGCCGATTGTCAAGAATTGCTTGTGCTTGCTCTTTTACCTCCTCCATCGCTCGCGCTCCAGCACCACTAGCGGACTGATAAGTAGAAACTACTACTCGCTCGATCGCCTGTACTTGGTGAAGAGGCCAGATCGCCACTCCTAAAAGAATTGTCGTACAGTTGGGATTAGCGATAATGCCCCGGTGATTGTCCACACTGTCGGGATTGATTTCCGGGACAACCAGAGGCACTTCGGGATTCATGCGAAAAGCGCTGGAGTTATCGATAATCGTCGCACCGGACTCGACAATAGTTTTCGCCCAAGCTTTTGAGGTGGACCCCCCCGCAGAAGCGAGAACGATATCCACGTCCTGAAAAGAGCGCTCGTTTACCGCTTCGATTAGGAGACTTTTGCCCCGAAAATTGAGGGTTTTTCCAGCAGAACGCTCGGAAGCGAGTAATTTTAGACTAGCGAGAGGAAATTGACGACTAGCTAATAATTCTAGTAATTCCGTTCCCACGGCCCCGGTGGCTCCTAAAATAGCGACCCGTACTTTTTGACTCAAATTGTGTGACCTCCTGACGAGTTGGGTGATGATATTGATCCGAAGAAATCGTTACAGTAAAAAATCTTTTTTGTCCACCGAGTTATTCTAAAACTTGGATTGATCGGCTTTTGATCAGCAAAATTTTCTGATTGGGCTTAACTGCCCCAAGGACGGAATAAATTAAATATACCCCATTGACCGCTAAAATAAAAAGATTGTGAGAGCTTGGGGAGCAACTACAGCTATTCCCCTAGAATATCATGAGCGGGACGTATTCACCGCAGGCGCAAACGCCGCTCACCCCATTATAAACGTTCCTTGTCGTAAGAGCTAGAAAAATCAATGAAAGTTATTCAGGAAAAGCTTCCTGCCAGTCAGATAGGTTTAGAAATTGAAATTCCCGCCGAAACCACGAAAAACACCCACGAGAAAGTGGTAAAGAATTTAGCGAAGTCGGCCAATATACCCGGTTTTCGCCCCGGGAAAGTTCCCCGTCAGATTCTTCTGCAAAGATTGGGAACTAAAGCGGTAAAAGCGGCAGTAATTGAGGAATTAATTGAAAATTGCCTCGAATCTGCCCTAAAACAGGAGGGGATCGAGTCCCTGGGCAATCCGCAGCTATTGTCTAAGTTTGAGGATTTGATCGCTGCCTATGAACCGGGTAAAGTTTTGACTTTTTTAGCTTCCGTGGATGTGGCCCCGACAATTGTTCTCGGAGATTACGAAAATCTGAGCGTTACTGCCGAAGAAACCGGTTATGATCCCGAATCCGTGGAAAATTGGTTTAAAGAGCGTCAAGAACAATTAGCGACATTGGTTCCCGTGGAAGATCGCGGGGCGCAGCTGGGAGATGTGGCGATCGTTGATTATCGAGGAAAATCCGCCGAAACCGGCGAAGCTATCCCGGATATTGACGGCGAAGATCTGCGGGTGGATATGGAAGCAGGACGCTTTATCGAGGGGATGGTGGAAGGAATTATCGGCATGAAACCGGAAGAAGTCAAAGAGATGACTTTAACTTTCCCAGAAGATTATCCCAAAGAAGATGTGGCAGGAAAAGCGGTAATTTTTACAATTACGATGAAAGAGTTAAAAGCAAAGGAATTACCGGAGCTTGACGACGATTTTGCCCAAGAAGTCAGCGATCAGGAGACAATCGCCGAATTAAGAGCAAGTTTAGAGAAACGCTTCCAAGAACAAGCGGAAAAGGAAACCAAAGACAGCATTTATGAAGCTTTAACCAAGGAATTTGTCAAAGGTGCGACCTTAGATTTACCGGAGACGCTGATCGAAAAAGAAGTGACGCAAATTTTGACCCAAAGCTTCATGGAATTTCAACAAATGGGTCTAGATGTCAACCAGTTGTTTACAAAAGATAATATTCCCAAACTGCGGGAAAACGCCCGTCCCGATGCGATCGAAAGTCTGAAACAGACTCTCGTGGTGCAGGAATTGGCTCAAGTCGCGGGCATTGAAGTCAGTCCCGAAGCGGTAGCCGAAAAAATCGCTAAAATCATGGCGCAATTGTCCGATCGCGACATAGATATACAGCGTCTAGAGGCGGTAATTACCGAAGAAATGCTGGCGGAAAACACCCTAGAATGGCTGAAAGAAAAAGCTACTATCACCCTTGTCCCCAAAGGTTCCCTAGAGGAAGAAACAAGGGAGGATGAGGAAACAGAAGAAGCCTTGGCAGCCGCCGAGGTGGAAGTGTTGGCAGCAGAGGAAGAATAACCCTTGGCTATCTTGAAGTCGTCAGCCTTTTAGCCGTCAGCCGTCAGCCATCAGCTTTTTTCTCCCGATATCCCTGTTCACTGATAGCTGATAACTGATAACTGATAACTGATTGCTGCCAACAAAGGAAAACTTAGGGCATAATGGATGGACAGACGTGCTAAAGATGCTTAACATTTGCCAGTAAAAGCTCCACAGCCAAGCAAAACCCCTAAGATTGTGATAGCGGAACCGAAAAAATTATGCTCGAATCGAGATCACCTGACTACCCAATTACCAGTAATTGTCGCCCGGCTATCTACGCTAACACCGGGAGAAACTCCCTAGCTAACGTTTTACCCGTGGTAATCGAACAGTCTGGCATGGGTGAACGGGCTTTTGATATCTATTCTCGACTCTTGCGCGAGAGAATTGTCTTTTTGGGAACTCCCGTCGATGATCAGGTCGCTGATTCGATCGTTGCCCAACTTCTCTACTTGGAAGCAGAAGATCCCGAAAAAGATATCCAACTCTATATCAACTCCCCCGGCGGTTCCGTTTATGCCGGACTAGCTATCTACGACACCATGCAACAAATTCGCCCCGACGTGGCGACAATTTGTTTCGGTTTAGCCGCTAGTATGGGAGCATTCCTGCTTTGTGGTGGCGCGGCAGGTAAACGGATGTCCCTACCCAGTAGCCGGATCATGATTCACCAACCCCTCGGTGGCGCCCAAGGTCAAGCTAGTGATATCGCCATCCAAGCCAAAGAGATCCTCTATATTAAACAGAGACTCAATACCATGCTGGCTCACCACACCGGTCAACCCTACGATCGCATCGCCAACGACACCGAACGGGACTTTTTCATGTCCGCTGTCGAAGCCAAAGAATATGGGTTAATCGATCTGGTGATTTCCCGTCCTGAACTGCCCGATCCTACCGTTCCCGTTACTTCCCTGTAAATAAACTATGTCTAAATACGACTCCCACCTCAAGTGTTCATTTTGCGGCAAATCCCAGGAACAAGTGCGAAAATTAATCGCCGGGCCGGGGGTCTATATTTGTGACGAGTGTGTGGAACTGTGTAACGAAATTCTCGATGAGGAATTGATGGAACCTCCTAGTCCGATCGCCCCAGTGGAGGAACGTCCCAACAAACGGCGATCGGGCCAAAATAAAACCACTTGGGAACAAATTCCCAAACCAAGAGAGATTAAAAAATACCTCGATGACTACGTTATCGGTCAAAATGAGGCGAAAAAAGTGCTTTCTGTGGCCGTTTATAACCATTACAAACGCCTCAAAGATATCCAAACCCAAAAAGCCGGTGGCGGTAGTCCAGAAGATAGCATCGAACTGCAAAAATCCAATATTCTGTTAATTGGTCCCACAGGATCGGGAAAAACCCTTCTAGCTCAAACTCTGGCTAAAATCCTCGATGTACCTTTTGCTGTCGCCGATGCCACCACTTTAACCGAGGCCGGTTATGTGGGGGAAGATGTGGAAAATATTCTCTTGCGTCTGTTACAGGTGGCAGATTTAGACGTGGAAGAAGCGCAGCGAGGCATTATCTACATCGATGAAATCGATAAAATTGCCCGTAAGAGCGAAAATACCTCGATTACCCGGGATGTATCCGGAGAAGGGGTACAGCAAGCTTTACTGAAAATGTTAGAGGGAACGATCGCCAATGTTCCCCCCCAAGGCGGCCGCAAACACCCCTATCAGGATTGTATTCAGATTGACACCAGCAATATCCTGTTTATCTGCGGTGGGGCGTTTGTCGGTTTAGATAAGGTGATCGATCAGCGTCTCGGTAAAAAATCCATGGGCTTTATTCAACCGGGAGATGGCCAAGCTAGTAAGGATAAGGTAGCGGCAGGGTTATTAAAACAAATGACTCCCGATGATTTAGTCAAATTTGGCATGATTCCAGAGTTTGTCGGTCGGATTCCCGTCCTAGCGGCCCTGTCACCCCTGGATGAGGAAGCTTTAATCGCTATCCTGACTCAACCCCGCAACGCTTTGGTGAAACAGTATCAAAAACTGTTGAAGATGGACAATGTACAGTTAGAGTTTAAATCTGATGCCGTCCTAGCGATCGCCCAAGAGGCCTATCGTCGCAAAACCGGGGCCCGGGCCCTACGGGGTATTGTCGAGGAATTAATGCTCGATGTCATGTACGAATTGCCCTCGCGCAAGGACGTGAAACGATGTTTAATCACCCGCGAAATGGTGGAAAAACGTTCCACGGCAGAGCTATTGGTTCATCCTTCCTCTTTACCCAGTCAAGAATCCGCTTAAGGGGAAAAATCGAGGATAACTATGCTCAATACCGTTCCCGCGATTGTCAAAGAAGGCTGGATCGAACTCCTCGAATCCGTGCCGATTCCAGAGGGTACTAGGGTTTTAGTCACCCTCATCCCAGAGGAGACAAACTCGGACTTCTGGCAAAAAGTCAGCGAAACTGCTCTCGCTAAGATTTGGGATAATCTGGAAGACGACATCTATGAACGATTACTCGAAGCTTGAAATCGTTCTCGTTCGTTATCCTTAAGAGAATCGGACGACTATCGGACACAGATGCGCGACGTTGGCAAAACTCTTGACGAGGATGGCTAGGTATCTAAGTAGGTGGGTGGAATTAAATATAAGATGAACGTAGGTTGGGTTGAAGCATGAAACCCAACGCCCGCATGGGTTACGCTACCGCTAACCCATCCTACAAATAATTGTACCTCCCTACTTAACTATCATGAAAACCGAAATAATCGATAAAAAAGTCACTGTCCGCGGTGTTCCCCACTATTACGAGTGGATTCGGGGGTCGGAATCTGCCCAGAAAAAGCCGGTTATGGTGTTTATTCATGGTTGGGGAGGTTCGGGACGCTATTGGCGCTCGACTGCTGCGGCAATTTGCGATCGCTTTGATTGTTTATTGTACGATATGCGGGGTTTTGGTCGGTCTAAATTACCAGAAAAATCTCTTGATCTTTCCTACGATTTAGAAGAATATGCCCTTGATTTAGCATTGTTTTTAGATAGTTTAGAAATTGAAAAAATCTATCTCAATAGTCACTCTATGGGGGCATCGGTGGCGACTTTTTTTATTACTATGTACCCCGAAAGAGTGGTCAAAGCAATTTTAACCTGTAATGGTATTTTTGAGTATAATAAAGCGGCTTTTGCTGCCTTCCATAAATTCGGTAAGTATGTGGTACAGTTTCGTTATGATTGGTTTTTAAAAGTACCTTTTGCCGATCGATTATTTATGGCGAGATTTTTGCATCGATCGATCCCAAAATCAGAAAGAATTGCTTTTTTAGAAGATTTTTTAGCGGCAGATTACGAGGCCGCCCTAGGCACAATTTATACATCTGTGAGTAAAAAGGCAGTGGAAATTATGCCGGGTAAATTTGCTGAGATTAAGATACCAACTCTTTTATTATCAGGGGAAAAAGACATTATTATCCCCGCCAAAATGGGCAAAATAGCGGCGGATTTGAATAATAATATCCAGTATGTGGAGATGGCTAATACTGCTCACTTTCCCATGTTAGAAGATGCCCCTACTTATCTAAAAAAATTGCAAGATTTTTTAGAAATTAATTAGGGTTTGCTGAATAAATATAAAACCCTTCAAAAAGTGCCATATCTGGGAGTGATCTAGGGGAAAATTCCGGGACTTTTTTCCTGAAAATTAGGTAGTTGACCACCTGAAAATCGGTAAAACCCATCCCCCATCCCCCATCCCCCATCCCCCAACCCCCATCCCCCATCCCCCACCGAAAAACTTTTTCAGCAGACCCTAATTAGAATGCCAAAAGATCAGGAAAAACGCCCCAGGGCCACACCAATCAGGATAGTAACCCCGAAAAAGAGACGATACCAGACAAACACCCAGGTACTCTGTTTTTTGAGATAATCTAATAACCAGGCGATCGAAAGATAGGAAAATATCGCCGAGGAAATTACCCCAATAGCGAGGGGAATTAATTCACTGGTGTTAATCTGGTCGAGAACTCCTTTAAATTCCACTAAACCGGCTAAAGTTATCGCCGGAATCCCCAAAAGAAAGGAAAATCGCGCCGCTACTGCCCTTTCTAATCCCATGAATAACCCGGCAGTTAAGGTGGACCCAGAACGAGATACACCCGGTATGAGGGCTAAAGCTTGGGCTAATCCCATTAAAACCCCGTCTTTTTGTCGCAAAGTCTCAAAACTGCGTTTATGTTTCCCGATTTTTTCGGCTGTAGCTAAGAGTAAAGACATGACTATAGAGGCACAGGCGATCGCTGTCATGCTTCTCAGGGGGGAATTATCTAAATCGGGAATGAAAAGTTTCATTAACAAACCGAAGAAAACAATCGGAATTGTGCCTAGGATAATCCCCAGGGCTAAACGAAAATCCTGGGAACGATAATCGGAACTAGCCACCGCTTTCACCATTCCTGTGGATATTTGCCTTAAATCCTGCCAAAAATAGGACAATACCGCCGCAATACTGCCCAATTGAATCACTGCTGTATAGGTGACACCGGGATCTCCCCAACCCAAAAAGACGGGAATCGCTTTTAAATGAGCGGTACTACTAATCGGTAAAAATTCCGTCACTCCCTGCACAAATCCCAAAAAAATCGCCTGTAACCAGTCAATTTTGGCTAGAGGAATCCTATTCGTGGTTGATTGGGCAATGGCAGCGGGTGTAATCGCCAAAATCACCGTTATTATCGCTAGTCCTAGCCATTTATAGCTTTTTTTCAGTAAGGAAAACATCATTTTTCAGTAAAAAAAGGGGTTGGGTGTAGGGTGTGGGGGGAGATGGGGAAATTAACTAATCAATATTACTGCCTTTTGTCTATGTCCCATTCTCCTGTCTCGGAGTCTCCTGTCTCGGAGTCTCCTGATTTGAGCATAAATACTTGTTGACAACTCATAGTCGTTATGAGTACACTTAATTTAGACAAACTCAAAATGAGTACGACTTAGCAATTAGGAGTTGACGATTATGCTACCAAACCGAGAAGGACAGAGAGTTCCCGATGTCACCTTTCCCGTGCGTCAAAATAATCAATGGGTGAACATCACCAGCGAGGAATTATTCAAAGGAAAAACCGTTGTTCTTTTTGCCTTACCGGGGGCATTCACTCCCACCTGTTCCACCTCCCATTTACCCGGATATAACGAATTAGCCCCAGTTTTTCGGGAAAATGGCGTAGATACTATTGTTTGCTTGTCGGTAAATGATACCTTTGTCATGAACGAGTGGGCAAAAGACCAAGAATGTGATAATGTCCTCTTGATTCCCGACGGAAACGGCGAATTTAGCGCAGGAATGGGGATGTTAGTCGATAAAGCTGACTTAGGTTTCGGTAAACGTTCTTGGCGCTATTCGATGCTAGTCAAAGATGGTGTTATCGAGAAAATGTTCATTGAACCGGAAGAACCGGGAGATCCTTTCCAAGTCTCCGATGCAGAAACGATGTTACACTACATCAACCCATCCGCCAAAAAACCGCCTTTAGTCTCTCTTTTCTCGAAAGTCGGCTGTCCCTACTGCCTCCGGGCCAAGAAAATGCTAGAAGAAAAAGGCCTACAATACGAGGAAATTATCCTCGGACGCGATGCCACCAGTCGTTCTCTGCGGGCCATGAGTGGCAATACCACCACCCCACAAGTCTTCATTAACGGCCAGTTAATTGGCGGTTCGGAAGAATTAACGGCTTATTTAGGAGCATAATCAATTATCAGCTAGACAAAGGACTAGGCATTAAGTTGAGGACATTCTTAAATTTTGGCACTGATTCACAGCTTACTGTTGCCTGTCCCTGTTACAAAGGCGCAGGACTTGCACCCATAATGTAAACATGGTGAACATTTTTCAGCCAATGTCCAAGAGAGCCTTTTTTGTTTTTCAATTCAAGGAGAAAGATTATGGTAGCCACTCCAGTCAAAACCAAAACCACGGGACAATACTACGCCACCCGCATCGATTTAGCATTAGATATCCGCAAAGCTATTGTGGAAATCTTAAGCCAAACCCTTGCCGCTAGTTTAGACCTAAAAACTCAGGTTAAACAAGCCCACTGGAATGTAAAAGGTTTAAATTTCTACCAATTGCACAGCCTATTCGACGAAATGGCCACGGAATTAGAAGGCTATGGTGACATGGTAGCAGAACGGATTACCGCTTTAGGTGGAACCGCTTTGGGAACAGCGCGCATCGCTGCCGCTAACTCGATTCTGCCAGAATATCCGGCTGATATCGTCGATGGTAGTGAACATATCGTTGCTTTAGCCGAACGTTATGCTTTATACGCTTCCCATCTTCGTTCTGCTATTGATACCACCGGCAATCAAGGGGATGCCGACACAGCAGATCTCTATACGGAAATCTCCCGGGACATCGATAAACGTCTCTGGTTCCTAGAAGCGCATCTGATTACATCGGAAGATGTTATCAGATAAATTTGGGGTGTATTAACTTAGCTTAATACACCTTAAATTCTCGTAATCGGTAAACGTAGCCAATCGCTTAACTGTTGTGCCAACCAATCTAATTCGGCTTCGCTAACATCTTCACTAGCAGTGATAATATATTCTCGATGGTTAGCAATGAGAACCAGACAAGGAGGAATAATATTAACATTTTCTCCCTGCATAGTGACGGTGACATTGCGACGAATAAGACTAGAGATTTCGGAACTAGCAGCATCGGCAGTTAGTTTAAATTTCAGCCCCCAGAGTTTTTGGTAGAGAGAAACTTTTTTGGGGGTAATTTTTAACTCTAGTTCTCCCTGCCAAAAAGATTTCCATAACTGCCAAGATAAACTAGAGGAGATTAAATTGAGCAGAAAAATTAGGATAATCGGGATTAAAAAAGCGACCAGTTTGAGATCGTAAATAGCGACTATGGTTAAGAGAATGATGGTAAAAAATAGGGATGGTAAAAACTGTCTTAACTGGGTTTTGAGATTATTGAAAAACTTTTGTTTGGTTTTACTAGCGATTTTTATTTGCAGGAGATTATCTTTTTTATAAACAGTAACTTCGCTGCCGTAGGGTTTGGTCAGATTGCCAATAGATACTAGGATCAATTGACAACTATATAAGCTGGCTAAAGCTTCTGTCACCGAACGAAAATGAGAGTCTGGGGGGGAGTTTGATAATCTTTTTAACCAATAGATGAAAAAAGCACTTAGATTAGTTTTTTGTTCAAAGTTTTCGGGTATGTAACGATGCTTAACCCCCGTGGCTAAACTAATCAAAGTTTTGCCTATATCCTGTAAGTCCCTGGTGGGAGAATCGGAATCAAAGGCAAAATCAACTAGATAAAAACGATGGGACTGGGTATCAAAGAGGATATTACTAAGTTTTATATTGCCGTGGTTAAGGGGTACATCCTGCTGATGGAGATAGGAGAGAATCTCCAAGAGATATTTGGCAATTTGTTTTAGATCTTGTTCGGCTAACAAATAACTGGAGCTAACATAGTTTTCTAAAGGTTGCGCTGATAAATAAGGCCGGACAATAGCGATGATTTGTTCTTGGGATGAATCTATCTCAAAGCTATCGAGATATTTCGGGAGAGATGGGTGGGAGAGTTGTCGCAATAGGGCAATTTTACCAGTTATTTCTCCGATAAACTGACTCCCTTGCCCCCTAGGAACAGAAATAAGTTTAATGATAACTAACTCGTTGGTGTGTCTGTCCCTAGCTAAGATAGTTTTTTTTCCCAGTAACTGTTGGACTTGATAACGACTATGGAGAACTCGATCGAGCATGGGGGAGGATGGAGTAAGTAGTATCTCTAGGATAGCTCACTCTGGAAACTATAGCCCCCATCTTTAGCATCCTTTTAATATTTTAACAATTGATTAAAAATTGCCGCTTTACCTAGAAAGAATTGCTAGGCCAGTCCTATTTGAGTTATTTTAATTATCTATTCGCCAAGGCTGCCGGCAAGGGGAGAGCAAAAGGGAACCGTGAGCATTTCTAAGACTGCCATGACTTTTTCTTGTTGGTTAATTGCCTAGGAATCCTAACGGATTGCTGAACATATTACTGTCTTAACCATGTTTTCAGTTTTAGCGAACACTCACGCCTAATTGTAGCATTTTTATCGATTTTTGTCAAGATATATTTGACATTTTTTATCTTATTTATTTGACAGAATTTATTAGAAAAAGGGTTTCTAAAAGAAACCCTTTTTCTGCCTTTCAACTAATCCTATTTGACCTAATAGGTAAGGTCCTTCGAGTCTATCCAAGGAGATTGTTACAAAAAGGATGCCGCGTTTCCAACTAATCCTATTTGACCTAATAGGTAAGGGGTGTCCAATTTGGACGCTATTTGGGAGGAAAACTTCTATGGGTTTCCAACTAATCCTATTTGACCTAATAGGTAAGGTTAGTAACCTCGGTAGCGATAATCGTTACTGGGGCCGTTGGTTTCCAACTAATCCTATTTGACCTAATAGGTAAGGTGAGGACGCAGTAAACACTATAAAGACCCATTGTGGTAAGTTTCCAACTAATCCTATTTGACCTAATAGGTAAGGGGCTTTGCTCAAAAGGCGAATGTTGACCCCCAAGATGCTGAAGCTGGTTTCCAACTAATCCTATTTGACCTAATAGGTAAGGTCACACATTGAGCGTCCACCATTATTTGTTGCAGGTGAGGTTTCCAACTAATCCTATTTGACCTAATAGGTAAGGAGTACCCCTTGGAGAGTCCCATCGAGAGGGGAAGACAGACACCCAAATCGACGCACCTGCAATGCATAGGGTAAAAAGGTGGTAGTGGGGGGGGTAAAAGTCCCGATACCAAAGGGTAGAACCCTGACTGGGAGAGCAATCGACACACCTCAACCAGAGAATCGGGGTTTTGGGAGTCGGGGAGAGGCTGCATCGATTTTCAGCCAAGAGTTCTTGGACAAGCTAGATGATATAGACAGTTGGGGGTGGTTGAGGAGGAGAACCTCCCATCACCAAAACCCTAGAGACAGCTTCTTCGGAAATCCCATAGAAGCGTACATCATCCTCTTGAGGATTGACCCTTTCTACTACTTTAGCGTACAGTTTCCGCATCTCGATGTGTATTTAATTTTGCTTAACTAATTATCTGTAATTAATTGTCTAGCTACTTATTAAGGAGGGTAGCGGGGGTTCGAGTTTTTTTAAGGATTTTTTAACCCCAAAAATCCCCCGATTCCGGCGAGTCATCAGTATCATGGATAGCAACAACAAGTTTTAGGTCTAATCCGATAAAAATCATGACCTACCTATCTCCTAAATTATTAACTTTTGAAGATTTTTTGGCTCAGTATGGAGATGACCCACGCTATCAATTAATTGACGGGGAGTTGCGAGACATGGAACCCACTGGACCTCAGGAATCCGTAGCGGGAAAAATCGCAGGAAGACTGTGGGGAGAAATCTTGCGATTACATCTACCCTGGACAATTCCTAAAAACTGTTTGCTCCGTCCAGAATCGGGTCAAGCTACTGCTTTACGTCCCGATGTCATCATTTTGGATGAAGTGGCCCTCAGCACCGAACCTCTCTGGGAAAAACAACCAATTTTAACTAGCTCCCAAGCAATTAAATTAGTGGTAGAAGTGGTTAGTATTAATTGGCAAGATGATTATGCACGCAAAGTTGAAGAATACTCATCTTTGGGTATTGCTGAATATTGGATTGTCGATTTTCGTGGATTGGGTGGCATCTCTTTTATCGGTAAACCCAAACAGCCTACCCTGACCATTTGTCAGCTAGAAGACGATGAATATCAACAAAAGTTATATCGTCTTTATGAGCGTATTAGTGCGGCAGTTTTTCCCGACTTGTCTCTCTGTCTTCTCGATATTATGCCCTAACTTTCTAGAAAAAATATGCTGACCTCTCTGCAAAATGTCCTGAGTAATCTTCGTCAATCTCCCTACAATATTTTCTTTAATCCCCTCACCAATACTGGATTGGCCATCGCCGCTATTTTAGCACTAATTGCCGATCAATTTGGCCAGGGATACTATCTAATTTTTCTGATTACTTTGGCTCTAGTTATCATCGGTATCTGGCGAGAATCTCAGAAATACGACCTCTATAAACATCAAGCGATTCCTTTACCGATAGTGATTAAAATTGCTAATCCTGCCGATAGTAATAAAGCTCTGCAATCACTTTTTAATATCATCGAAACAGAAAATAAATACAAGGATCATAAAAATAATCTCGACAAGTATCTCAATATTAGCGAAACAGATTTAATTTTTAACTATTCCTGTGATATTTATGATCAAGAAATGCTGAAAGCTTTTCTGCAAATACTACGCTATAATCTAGAGAAACTTAAGAAAAAAACTCCCAAAAATACTATTATTTATCTTGCCTATATCGGACCGATTAGCGTCGCTATTATGGTCGGTACTATTCTCGCTACCGAAGGAGTAAAAATCTTTCAATATAATAAATCTTCTGATAGTTATTATCCTGTGGTGGAAATTAGCGATCGCAAACTAAAAGAAGGTATTAAGGAATACGAAAAATTTGAGGATCCTGTCACCGAAAAAGGTCAAGATAGAGTAACTATAGCCATCGATGTTTCTTCCCATAAAATAAATCTTAATGATGAGAGTATTGAAAACTACGGCGATTTAATTTATCTGAAAAGTAAAGGCAGTGGTACAATCGAAAGAAATGAAGATTGGCTACAATATTCTAGAGAAATCTTTACCACTATCAACAGCACTCAACAAAACAACTATCAAGAGATTAAGCTAGTTTATTCTATACCTATAACTTTGGGAATACTTGTCGGAATGTCCGTTCAACAATACTGGCCAATTCTCCTAACTCAATACGAAAATTCTACCTACAGAAATCTTATTAATCTTCAGGAATTTAAACTTTATCGAGGACAATAAAGATCAAATGACCTATACTGTAATTACCTTTGCTCCTGTGCAAGGATTCATCGAAAAATCCCGTAAACTAAGAGATTTATACGGTGGTTCTTTTTTATTATCCTATCTTGCCGATGCTATCTGTCAGGCAGCGGATCAATATCCTGAATGTAGCCTTATTTCTCCCGCTTTAATTGAGGTTAAAAGAGGAACTCCCAACCAAATCTTAATCGCGGGTAATTTTCCCAAAAAAGAGGCCGAACAAGTCTTCAATGACTCATGGCAAAAAGTAGTTAATAAGTGTCGGTTTTGGATTGAACAAAATCTGCCACAATACAATTATACTTGGCGACGAGAATGGAACCTATGGATTAATCATACTTGGGAATTCTTCTGGGTGCAAGAAGACTCGATCGATTGTGCGTTTAAAAGTCTGCAACAGAAAAAATATCAACGGGATTGGACGGGAATTAATTGGCAAGGAGAAAGTTCTAGCTTATCTGGTTCTGATGCCATTGTTTGGTATGGAATGACGGATCAAACCCATCCTTTATATTCTAGTATCTCCCAACAAAATCAGCAAATCACCGAATTTTATCAGCAATTAAGTCAAAAACTTTCTGAGGCTATTCTCGATGAAAACGAACGTCTTAGCATTCCCGAATTAGTCAAACGCATGATTACATTATATGATATTGGCAAGCCTTTAAACCTAGAACTTCCTAAAAAATTTGTGGAACTAAATCGCTACGAGGAAAAATTCTATACAGGATGGTTTCAAGGGGACGGTGACGGGATGGGAACCTACCTAAAAAATCTGTCCATCTCCTCAAGAAAAGAATTTAGTCAAAGAATGCGACAATGGGGAGAAGAACTAGAAAATTATCTTAACTTTGGTCGCATTATTTATGCGGGAGGAGATGACTTTTTAGGAGTTTTGTTTCGACAAAAATCAGAACCAAAATTAACCCTACAAGATTGTCTCTATTGGTTTGATAAATTTCATCGAGAAATCTGGACAAAACATGGTTATTCTCAGGATATAACTGTTAGCGTCGGTTTCGTTTGGGCAGCTTCAGGAGTTCCTCAGCGAGACATATTGCAACATTGCCGCGAAGCCGAAAAATCCGCTAAAAATCAAGGTAAAAATCGTCTAGCTGTGCGAATCCTTTTTAACAGTGGTAACTATTTAGAGTGGGTTTGTCCGTGGCAAAACTTAAAAGATATCCTCGATAGTTATTGCGATCGCAGTGGAGGTAAAAACTGGACACATTTCTATAATGATATAGCAACTTTAGAAAATCGTCGCGCTTTTACCGATGATAATCATCATATTACCAATGCAGTTTTTAACCTTTATTTTAATCAAAATATACCCATCGATATCACCTCTCACAAAGATAAAAATAACTGGGTAATTAACCTCTCCAAAGTTGCCAATCATCTCACCTAAAAATAGAAAAATGCTGCCATATCTGATCATAATTAAACCTTTGGGATTTCTCTACGGTAGCGCCGGTCCCTTTCTCTCTCCAGAAAATCTAGTCGGACGTTCAGGAAATCGTTTTCCCCCCACTGCTGCCACAGTTTCGGGACTATTTGCTCACAGTAATCCCACCAATATTCGCGATTTACAAATTGCTGGCCCTTTTTGGGCAAACAGTGAACAACCAGATAACTTTTTTGTCCCCACTCCCTTTATTTATCTAGCGAAAAAACCCCTAGCAAATTATTTTCAAGACCAAGAAAGTAACGACAATGGGAAAATTCAACACACCTTAACATGGCAAGAAAAATGGCAAGAGAAAGACGGTAAACAAATTGAGGGAAAATTCGATCGAGATAGTTGGATTCCTATCAACCAATGGTATAATCCTCAAAAAGCCTATTGTTCCCCGTGGCAATATCATCCCCATCTCCATCCGCGTTTGTTAGAGGAGCAAAGAAAGGTAGAAACCGGGGAATTATTCCTCGAAAATGCCGTCCAGTTACATCCAGATGCTTGTCTAGTTTATTTGGCTAATCAACCCCTAGAAAATGGCTGGTATCGCTTTGGTGGTGAATCCCATCTAGTGGAAATTAAATCACTTGAATTAAGCAGCCATCTACAGACTTTATTTAATCAAGATGTCGGTCAATATTTTGCCCTCATTACTCCTGCAATCTGGGGAACAAATCGCCTATCAACTCGCAATCCCAGCGATTGGGAATTAGAAACCCTCAACACCGAAAGACCAATAACCTATCGTTATCGATTCGGAGGAAAAGATAAATTTAAGCGCTTATCTAGGGGACGCTATGCAGTTCCCGCAGGAACAGTTTATCGCTTAAAAAACTCCTTACCATCTTGGCACAATTGGCAGGAATCTTGGTTCCCCACCGAAGGAGTTTCCCTCAAACGTTGGGGCTGCGGATTAGCTTTACCCTTAGAAAATATCGTCAAATAAAGCCTATAATTATTGAGTAGGGTAAATTAGACGAGAATAACTGATACTAAATCCGTCGAGTATAGGCTACATATCAGGACAGGCACTCATGCAAAAGGTTGAATAAATAATCAGTTTTTAATAACCAGATTTAGTATGATAGCTATGGCAAAACTAAAAACCAGATTTCCTCGAAAAGCTTTATTAGGTTATCGAAAAAGTGGTAATAATCAAAGCTCACAAATTAGCGAAAATAAAATGCTGCGTATGTTTTTAGATTTTTTGGTAGAAGATGCCTTTAAAAACCCTTCTTCTCTTACTCCTTATACAGAGGAAATGGCTAAAGAAATGGATGAATTATTAAAGGGTGTTGAAATTGATTGGGACTAAAGCATCTCAGAAAAAACCCTGTAGAGTTTTGCGCTGCCCTAATATCCTAAATACCACCATAAAATATTAACAAAATCTTAGAAAATCCTGACATTAATGTTAACCTAGTTTAGAATAATCCCTAAGCATCTAAAATACTCACTTTTACCCAAAAATGTATCATAAAAGTTATGGCATACTTGAAACCCTAGCACCGCTTCATGTGGGAGCAACCGCAGGAGAAGAAACAGGTAATCTTAACCTCATTTTTCGCGATCAATTTACCCAAACAGCAATTATCCCCGGTAGTTCTATTCGCGGCCGTTTTCGTGCCGATATGAACAATATAGATGAAAAACGTACATGGTACGGACACGAAGCAATCCCAGGACAAGAAGACGGAGGAACCACCGAAGCAAAAGTTAAATTTGAATATGCTTCCCTCGTTTGGTTGCCGGTATTTTGTCCAGGACAGCCGATAGTTTGGGTCACTTCTCCCCTATTATTAAAACGCTACAAACAAATCACGGGAATCTCTGCAAAAGTACCCAATCCTTATACTGCTTCCCCTAGCTTACAAGCGCGAGTAGTGCAGGGAGTTAACCGCAATAGCAAAGTTTTATTTTTTAACTTAGGATTTCTCGAAATTGAACACTTAGAGGAGCTTTCTTCGTGGATTCCCTCGCAAGCGGATTTAAAAGCTTCTCAATTAGTCGTCGTTGATGATAACGATATATCCATGCTGCACGATATGGCACTCTACCGACAAAGCCGGGTTAAACTACTAGAAGATCAGAAAAAAGTCGATACAGAAAAGGGAGCTTTTTTCAATGTGGAAGCTTTACCCGTGGGTAGTGTTTTAGTTTTTCCCATTGCTTGCAAAGAAACAGGATGGCAACCTTTTGGAGAATCGGTAAACCAAAAAGAATTATATTTCGGAGGATTAGAATCCATCGGTTTTGGTCGTTGCCAAGTTACTATTTTAAACTACGCTAATCAATAATTACATTTTATCTAATATTATGGCTTGGAAAGAATACAATCTCGATCGCATTGCTCAGAAATTAGTTCTGGCTGCCAAACTACGAGACCGAGATTCTCTCAATCAATCTTTTAAAATGCGTGAATCCGTTTCCTATGGACTAGAAAGATTTTGGGGTGAACATCTGCGCTTACAATCTAAGGAACCCAATAAAGCACAATACTGGAAAGAAACTTGGGATAAATTAGTCGAAACCATGGCAGAAGCTGGGATTCCTATCCCTAACGATACCGTACAGGTAAATGATACCAAATCTGTTCAAGCAATGGCAGAAAAACTCTGGGAATTAAAGCTAGAAGACCAGAGAATTACCCTCGCTGTTTTAACGCAACTATGCGATTGTTTAGTTTGGTGGACCCAAAGATATAAAGGAACAAAGGAGCGATAAATTATATGGTTAATATTCCCGATATTGGTAACAAAATTCCCCTGATGTTTCGCGCACAAACCAAAAGGCGATCGCAATTACAATATATTGATTCTGAAAAAGATGAAAATGATAGCCAAAGATGGGTAAAAGAATGGATAGAAAGGGTCGATGAAAATTCTCCCCAATTTGGTGAGGAAGTAAAAACCAAAGAATATCAAATCTCGTGGCGATTCGTCACTAATGGGGGACAAGATGAAGGAATAATTCGGCCTGTAATGGGTGCTTATGGCATACCATTTTATCCCGGTTCCAGCATGAAAGGAGCCTTTTGTCAAGCTTGCACCCCCGAACAAAAACAACGTTATCACCTCGAAAAAGATAGCGATAACCCTAGTCTTTTGCGCTTCCATGGCGGTTATCCCGTTAATGATTGGACGGAAAATCTTTTAGATATTGTTCACCCGCAACAGGGATGGCAAGTAAAAACCCAAAACACTCGACAAAAACCCGGTGGAGAAAGTGGTTTTGCTTTAATTTCCCTCTATCAACCTACCCTAAAATTTGGCATTTCTAGCTTAATAGAACAACCGGATTGGGAGGAGATTTGGACTATCTGGGAAAGAGCTTTAGAATCTGGTCTAGGATGCCGTGTTAGTAGCGGTTACGGCTTGCCAAAACACATTAAACCTTCAAAAGAACCTTTATATAAATGTTTTCTGAAAGGGCAAGGAATGGCTCCTAAAAGCCTCGATGGTGAAAAGGAATTTCGACCCAATATTTTTCGAGGAGCAATTCGCAGTCATGCCTTGCGTATTTTTGGCGGTTTAACTGATGCTAAAAATGCCGAAAAATTAGTTAATCAGCTATTTGGAGGAATTGACAGAGAAGCAACCCAAGGTTTACTAGCGATCGATTTTCGTGTCAACTCTCTAGAGTTAGGAACCTTTACCAATGGTTACAACGAACCCACCTACACAGTAACAGGAGAATTGCGCTGGATTATCACCCAATCCCTCCCCGAAAACCAGCAAGAATGCTTAAAAAAATTAATTCGTTTCCTCACTCGTTTTGCTATGTTATTAGGAGGATTTGGTAAATCGTGGCGACGAGCAGATCATAGTATTTTCTATGAGGATTATTATCCCAATAAACCCTTAATTGGCTGTCATTGGCAATGGGGGGATAAAAGTTCTTTAATCAACGATAATAAAGTCAGAGATTTAACTCATGTTCATCCCTTTATCAAAGATGTTCGCACTATTGCTAAAGAATGGATGACCTTACAAAATATCCCCATCACTCCCAATAATAGTGCTAACTGGCGAGAAAGTTGGCATCCTAAAAAAGTCGAGGTTTGGGGAAGAATTGCTGAAGATAAAGATGATTCCCTAGCCATCAAATGGCTTCACAAAGCCTATCAAAAACTGGATAATTTAAGTATCTATAAAACCTCGGTGACAGGAATAGTAACAAAAAATATCAATCAAATTGGTCGTCTTTGGCATCGAATGTATCCCCAAAATAATCATCAATACCTAGAATTGTTAACAATTTTTCCTGATGACTCTGATGATTGTGCTTATTTTCTAGGTTTTCTAGACGAGAATAATGGTAAAGAGAGCAAATTTCAAAAACTTTGGCCGAAATAATCCCGTTCAAAGTTAAGTACCGCGCGCAAAATTAATTACACATTTCGATAAAGCTTTTGCCTTTTACCTCGACCAGATGCGGAAACTATACGCTAAAGTAGTAGAAAGGGTCAATCCTCAAGAGGATGATGTACGCTTCTATGGGATTTCCGAAGAAGCAGTCTCTAGGGTGTTGGTAATTGGAGGTTCTCCTCCTCAACCACCCCCAACTGTCTATATCATCTAGCTTGTCCCCCAACTCTTGGCTGAAAATCGATGCACCCTCTCCCCGACTCCCAAAACCCCGATTCTCTGGTTGAGGTGTGTCGATTGCTCTCCCCGTCAGGGTTCTACCCTTTGGTATCGGGACTTTTACCCCCCCCACTACCACCTTTTTACCCTATGGATTGCAGGTGCGTCGATTTGGGTGTCTGTCTTCCCCTCTCGATAAGGCTTTCCAAGGGGTACTCCTTACCTATTAGGTCAAATAGGATTAGTTGGAAACTAGAACAAGCTTTCCTTCATTTACCTTCCCTATCTCACGACCTTACCTATTAGGTCAAATAGGATTAGTTGGAAACGTGGCGTTTAATTCCGCGAGGATTTGCTCCTGGGGAATTCTGACCTTACCTATTAGGTCAAATAGGATTAGTTGGAAACCTTCAGGAGTGAGAACTTCCTCTTCGGCGAAAAGAAGTTCTATTCCTTACCTATTAGGTCAAATAGGATTAGTTGGAAACGAGCAAGGCTAATTGCTCTAGAGTTTTAACGAGGTCATCCCTTACCTATTAGGTCAAATAGGATTAGTTGGAAACATTTTGCAACTGAATTTCTTCATCCTGCAAAACGCGTAACCTTACCTATTAGGTCAAATAGGATTAGTTGGAAACTGTTCTTGCTTTTGTTTTGCTAGGACAATTTGCGTTTTTCCTTACCTATTAGGTCAAATAGGATTAGTTGGAAACTTCGCGTAGACTGAGAAATTTAAACCCAAAATTTGCTGCCTTACCTATTAGGTCAAATAGGATTAGTTGGAAACAAGCACTACTGTCTCCTCCTTAGATAGAGCCGTGGAGGCATCGCCTTACCTATTAGGTCAAATAGGATTAGTTGGAAACAATGAGCAAAATTGTTAATGGGTGACAGTTTTCTTTTTCCTTACCTATTAGGTCAAATAGGATTAGTTGGAAACTTTAGAGTCATCGTATCCACGGAATCGTATGTTGACTCAGTGCCTTACCTATTAGGTCAAATAGGATTAGTTGGAAAACAGAAAAAGGGTTTCTTTTAGAAACCCTTTTTCTAATAAATTGTGTCAAATATATCTTGACAAAAATCGATAAAAATGTTAGAACCTAACGGCAATCTTCGCTTTATTGCATGAGTAGAAAACGGGTTTCTCCGAGAAACCCGTTTTCTGCGATCGCTGGTCAAGGAAAAACCCGATAATTTCCCCTATTCCCTGGGATCAAAATCTGGCAGCGTCCCCAGCTTGCGAATGGTTACGTTAACATCCATAGACAAAAAGTCATCAGCATCACCAAACCAAGAACCGGAAAGAGGTATGATTTGACCGGGATGACGAGCGATCGCCACTCGAATTAAATCAAAGCCAGCGGTAATTTGATTCGTCGGATCATAATTACGCCAACCGGCCCCCGGTAGATAAACCTGTAACCAAGCATGGGTAGCGCCAGAGCCAGTCATCCCCACTTCACCACCGTCGAGGGCAGCATCGTAGAGATAGCCACTGACAAAACGACAGGCTAAACCCAATCTTCGCAAAGCTTCGATCATCAACCAAGCATAATCGCGACAAGTTCCCGACTTTAGCCGCAGGGTTTCTCCGGGGGATTGAGTTCCTTCACTCTCCCGGGATTGGTAAGTAAAATTATCTTTGATAGCAGCCATCATTCTTGCCATGACATCGAGGGTATCATCTTGGTCCCCCGCTACAAAACTTTTGGCCCAAGCTGCCAGGCTGCCGTCGGCATCCTCAGCGTGGGGACGCATAAACGCCACTAGATCTAACCATTCATCGGGGGTGTACTGGATGGGAATTTCGATCGCCCGTTGATCGAGGGGAAAATCAGCGATCGCTTTTAAACCAAAATGTTCCGCCCTTAATCGACAGTTAACGATTAATTCTGACGCTGGTTCAGTAAATTCAATCCCTACCACATTGTTAGATAGAGTATCCATAGTCCAGCGCGTTTTGGCGGCAATATTCGCCTCCACAGAATAACTGATAATTCTTTCACCGTGACCGGCACTAGGCAAAAAAATCGCCCGATGTTCCCCAAAAGTTACCGGCCTACGATAGTGATAGCTGGTGATGTGTTCCAAGTCGTAGATGACACTCATCCTGATTGTCCTTGATAATAAGCTGGTTATAATTAAATTGAAGATGGTTCTCCCTTGATCCCCCCTTAATCCCCCCTTAATAAGGGGGGTGTTGATCGCCCCTTAATCCCCCCTTAATAAGGGGGGTGTTGATCGCCCCTTAATCCCCCCTTGATAAGGGGAGTATCTGACAATTTTTAACACCCACCCACTCAGTCACTGATAACTGATAACTGATAACTGATAACTGAAATGACCTTTGACCCGTTCCTCGATCGAGCTTGGAATACCGAAGACCTAGAACAAGCGCTTCGAGGTGTCGGCACTATTCAAGAAGAACTCAACTATAATCAGGCACGCAATTCTCTGAGCAAACTTGTTGAGCGTCTGGATCTTACCTCGATCGAGAAAATTGGTCTAGAAGCGGAGATCGAGCGCCTAGTGGGACTGCTGGAAAAACTCGATCGATCTCTGATTCAAATTGCCGCTTTTGGTCTGGTGGGCCGGGGAAAATCCTCGATTTTAAATGCTCTGGTCGGTCAAGAAATCTTTACAACCGGTCCTCTACACGGAGTTACCCGCACCATTAAAGGGGTAAATTGGCAGTTAAGCAGCGATGATACTTTCCCCAATCTAGCGCGTCTGACCCTGAACGGCCAGGGTAATGCTCAGGTGCAATTGCTTGATACTCCCGGTATTGATGAGGTAGATGGGCAAACGAGGGAAATTCTCGCCTGTCAGGTGGCGCAGCAGGTGGATTTAATCCTTTTTATCATCTCTGGTGATATGACCAAAGTGGAATTTTCCGCCTTGGCCAAGTTACGCGAAGCGGGAAAACCGATGATTTTGGTCTTTAATAAAATCGATCAGTATCCCGAAGTCGATCGCCTCGCTATCTATGAGAAAATCGCCTCAGAACGGGTGAAAGAATTACTCTCCCCCGATGAGATTGTTATGGTGGCGGCCTCTCCCCTCCTGGCGGAGATGGTTAAAGGGCAGGATGGGCGGCTAAAAACGCAACGATTTCGAGGAAAACCCCATATAGAAGCCCTGAAACTCAAAATTTTGGAAATTCTAGAGCGAGAGGGTAAATCGCTGGTAGCACTCAATTCTATGCTGTATGCGGACGAGGTAAACGAGCAAATTGTCGCCCGCAAAATGGCTATCCGTGATCGCGGTGCTAATCAATTGATTCAAAAAGCAGTGATGATCAAAGCATCGGCGATCGCTCTTAATCCGGTGACGGTGTTGGATCTGTTTACGGGAGCAGTTATCGATCTAGCCATGATTCTCGCTCTTTCTCGCTTATACGGCATCGATTTAACTCGTCAGGGGGCGATCGCTCTTTTACAAAAAATTGCCCTCAATATGGGAGGCATTAGTGCCAGCGAATTTTTAGCGGTTTTGGGCTTAAGTTCCCTAAAAGGACTGCTTGGCCTCTCGATTCCTGCCACTGGCGGCATTTCTCTCCTTCCCTATACTTCGATCGCCCTAACTCAAGCGGGAGTCGCCGGTGTATCCTGTTACGCGATCGGCCAAGTGACGAAAACCTATCTCGCTAATGGGGCCACTTGGGGACCCGATGGCCCGAAGGCAGTGGTAGCCAGTATTCTCGATTCCCTCGATGAAACCTCGATTCTCAACCGGATTAAGCGGGAATTAGGCTCAAAATTGGGGGGTGGGGGACTTTTCAGTGATCAGTAAACAGTAAACAGTAATCAGTGAACTGAAGGCAATAGGCAACAGGCAATAGGCTCCAAGAAAGAATCTGGCAATTCTCCTACCTAAAAAGAAGGTTAGAAACTGAGTAGATTCAGGCTTTTAGCTTAACAAATTTGGTTTTAGATTCGGCCCTTGTGAACTGAAAACTCAAATCTGATCACTGATAACTGATCACTGATAACTGATCACTGACTAGATCAATCCAAGAAATGCTTACTATGGACGATCGCCGCTATAATAACTACTGACCCTTGAATTTGATAGATCAGACGATAGGAGTAGGCAGACTTTTCTCGGATGGTATCATCGCTAAATTCGGCGCATTTTTTCGCTTCTAGGGGACAATTTTCTAAAGAATAGCTGATATCAAGAATTCGGCGCACGACGGCCGCCGCGTAGGAAGGGGAATCCCGACTAATATAAGATGCGATCGCATCTACGTCTTCAATTGCTTTGGGCGACCAGACAAGGCGATAATTCACTCGATCAGCCATTTGTTTAAAAGACCCTCAACTTCTTCTTGGGGGATTGTATTCTCTAGAGAGCCAGCGTTCAAACTTTGACGCACCTTCTCTAGAACGTATAAATGATACTGAATATCTTCAATTGAACAATCATCTGGTAATTGATTCAAGAGGGATTCAACTTTTTGTCTAATGCTATTCATACAAGTTTGACCGAAGTTTTTAAGGAAAAGTATAAATTTAAGTTATCTATCAACTATCATCTATCATTTATCATCGGATAGAAAATTATAGTTACGCATCCTATCCTAAGCCATAGTCCCCAGAAAAGCGAGAAAAAGTTAAAAATAGATAGGGTGATTATCTAGCTTTTGTAACATTGGGGCGGGGATACTGCCAAGAATACTTAATAATTCTCCTATCTGCCCAATCCTCGCAACTTTTAGGGATTATTGACCGATAACCATCTAGCGGCCACAAGACCCCCCCAATCGCAGAAATTTTTTGTTACATTAGTTTACAGTTCCCTCAACGCCCCAGTGGGTTATTAATTTTAATGTCTTCTTCGGTTCCTTCGTCGGATTTTATCCCCTCAATCGGTCAAGAAACAGAAATCTTTAACTGGGCAAAATCCCATTATCGTAACCATACCTTTGCCAAAGATGAAAGAGTAGCCACGCGCCCCGGACTGTTATACTTTGTGGAATCTGGGGCGATTCGTATTCTTGGTAAGGCACAAGTTAACGTTATTGACCAAAAATCCCCCCGTCAACTACCTATTGCCGATAGTGAGGAAGTATTTCTCGGTTTTGTGGGTGCAGGTCAACCTTTTGAGATTGTTTCTCAATTTCCCTTTCAATTACAAGCCCAAGCTCATCTAGACGAGACCGAGTTAGTCTGGTTATACTGGGAAGACCTAGAACAATGGCCGCAATTGCGATCGGCTGTTATGGAAACTTTTCGCCATCAATACCAGCGTAAGTTATTTTGGTTGAGTATTCTCGGTCAAAAACGCTCCCTCGATCGATTAATGGGGTTCTTGGTTTTATTATTGGAAGAATACGGTCAACCCTGTGTAGAAGGCTATTATCTTCCCTATCCCCTAACTCACGCTCAAATTGCCAGCGCCATCGGCACTACCAGAGTAACAGTAACAAGATTAATCGGTAAATTGCGACAACAAAATTCGATCTTTTTTAAGCAAGATAATCTTATCGGATTGCCCAGTTTATTTTTAAGTCAGAATTAATTTTTCTGCTGCTGGCCTTGCTGACTCAAGGTATCAATAAGTAATAGGATGAAATTAACTTCTTGGTTAGGAAAGGCAGAAGGCAAGAGCTAGAAAGCTAGTTTGGCTCCAGGTTTTAAAAACCCCACACAAGAAGATTCCTATCACAAATCAGCAACGCCAGAAATCTATTATGACCGCACAAACCCCGCCATCGCTCTCCGTTCTCTACGAGGAAGATTTTGTTCTCTGGACAGAAAAAACCGCCGAACTGTTAAAGCGAAAAGAGTTTGACAGGGTGGACTGGGAAAATCTGATCGAGGAAGTCGAATGGATGGGAAAAAGTGAGCGCCAGGCCGTAGAAAGTTTATTAACTCAACTATTAATTCATCTTTTAAAACTGAGTTATTGGGCAGCGGAAAGAGAACGAAACGCGCGTCATTGGCTAGGAGAAATCGCCACTTTTCGAGTGCAACTGCAAAAAAAGATGAAAACCCCAACGCTGAAAAATCATGCCATCAATTCCTTCGGGGAGGCCTATTCAGACGCGAGACAAACCCTAATTGATGGGAGAATTGTCGATAAAAATACAATTCCCCTAGAGTCTATATTCACTCTCGAACAAGTATTAGACGGGGATTGGTTCCCCATCGATATCGCACCTTTTCTTAGTTAAGACCCACATTCCGCACTTCACTAAGTAGCATAGTAGTAGTATGTAAATTTATAGCCAAGGGCAATCACTCTGGCAATAAACATCCGTATTTTTTAGGCAATACTTTTCGTAGTACGGATTAGAGAATGTCAATATTAGTGTATTTAGGCGCAAGAAAATAGAGGAATCAAAATAATCCCCTCAATAGTTAATCAATTATCATCAACCCAATTTACCTAGAGAAAATGAAAATTATAGATAATATTTTTGACAATAAGAAGGCAGAAATTCTCAAATAAAACTTCTTTCTTTTTTTGAATTGGCGATCTTTTCTTGTCCTTAATGCCTAGAAAATGTCACCTAATAACGTTTGTGAGCAACTAATTGGCTGAGAGTCACCACCTGATAACCTCGATCGTGTAATTTAGCTAATAAATTCTTCAGTACGATCGCCGTATTCTCATCTCTTTCGGGGGACCCACCGTGAAGCACTAAAATCGCCCCAGGGAAAATAAATTGCGAGATATACCAAGTGGTAAATTGAGGATGATTCGTTCCTTTTCTGGTATCTAAAGGGATCATGGTAGTGGGCATAATCGCCCAAGCTAATCCCAGACGCTGATGACAACTACCAAACCGGTGAGCCTTTTCAAGGTAAAAATTAGCTCTATCGGCCCTTAGATTGGCTGATCATGGCTATTTACCACTGGTTCGGGGCTATCCTCGCCAATCCAAGCCCTAACTAACTCGTAGCAGAGACCGAGCAGAACCGGCCCGACGAATAAACCAATAATCCCGTAGGCGATCACTCCCCCGAACACCCCTAGCAGAATCACCACCATGGGAATGGGCAGGCCGCGCCCCATTAAGATCGGCTTAAGGAAATTATCGATCAAGGTGGCGGGAATCATCCAGAGGGTAAATAATAGGGCGATGGAATTGGGTAGTGTTACCCAAGCGTGAATGAGCGCCCCCAAGACAATCAAACTGGGGCCAATTTGGAGAATGCCCAAGATTAGGGTGAGGAGAGTTAATAAACCGGCCGCAGGTGTTCCCACCGCTACTAAACCGATGCCGATCAAAAGACTCTGGATAATGGCAACGCCAATAATACCGCGGCTAACATTGCGGACGGTGGAGGCGGTAAGACTGGCCAGCGCGATTCCTCGACCTGGGGCGATCTTTTCCGCTAACCGGTTCATCAGGTGAGTCAGATTTTTAGCCGAGAGGGTCAGTGCCGCCGCAATCAGAATCGAGACGATAAATTTCAGCACCGTCAGACCAGTACTGGTGGCCAGAGAAAGGGAGATTTTCCCCAGTTCTTTTAATTGCGGCTCGAAGCGTTGAAGAAATTGACCCGTGTTATCCGATGCCTGCTGCCAGAGACTGGCAATCCTTTCGCCGATCAGCGGCCAGGTGGCCACATCGGTGGGGGGAGGGGGAATCAGCGCCGCACCAGTATCGATATATTCGGCGAGCGTTCGCAGATTACCCGCCAGAACCGCTGCAATGGCACTCACCGGACCGATAATAATCCCTAGAGAAAGTAGGGTGAGCAGAACTGTGGCCAGTTTAGCCCGGCCAGCGAGTAACTTTTTTAACCAGAGAAAGAGCGGATACCAAGCGATCGCTAGAATTGCTCCCCAGAGGATCATGGTTAGGAAGGGACGCAGCAGGGTGAACCCAGCAAATAACAACAGGCCGAGAAAAAACAGCCGGATGACGAGATCGATAATTTTAGCGTCATTTTTCATCAATAGCGATCGCCTTTTGGCTAGATGAGGACATTTCTGCAATTATGGCAGTTTTTCGTTATCGGTAGTGATTTGCTAGTAGTGGTGATCCGTCTTGCTTATCTCGTGGGGATTGTGTAAAGTGTTTCCTAATCAAAATAATTGCCCAATAAATCTTTAAAACTGATTCTTTTAGGGTAAATCTCCTGACAAATATTTTTTGGGTCGGTGCAATGCTTGTTTTAAATAGTCTTGAGCGAGTAAAATCGACTAATTTAATCTGTTAACAAGGATGCCGGCAAATTTATTAGAAGTGCGGGGGGCAACCCGTCGATTTGGGGGATTAGTCGCTGTCGATGGGGTTTCCTTTCAGGTACAAAAAAACGAGATTTTTGGCTTAATTGGACCCAATGGGGCGGGAAAAACGACTTTATTTAATCTGATCACCGGTTTAATTCCCCTATCGAGTGGTGATTTAATTTATCAAGGGTACAGTCTGGCGAATTATCGTCCTCACCAGATCGCTCAGGCAGGAATTGCCCGTACTTTCCAGAATTTGCGCTTATTTGGTGAATTATCGGCTTTAGAAAATGTGGCGATCGCTGGTAACATTCACAATAGCTCCAATCTCTGGACGGGAATTTTGGGTTTACCAGTTTCGAGAAGGGAGGAGGAAAAAACCTATAAAAGAGCAGAGGAATTATTAGATTTAGTCGGATTAACCGACCAAAGCAATCGGAAAGCCTGTAATTTAGCCTATGGTGATCAAAGACGCTTGGAAATTGCCCGCGCTTTAGCTTTGCAACCCCAGTTATTACTCCTCGATGAACCGGCAGCCGGGATGAATCCCAGCGAAAAGGGGTCATTAAGTCAGCTAATTCGACAAATTCGTGATAATTTAGCTTTAACTGTCCTGTTAATCGAACATCATGTGCCTTTAGTGATGGGATTATGCGATCGCATGGCCGTGTTAGATTTCGGTAAGTTAATCGCTTTGGGAGAGCCGGCCACAGTCAGGAGCAATCCTGCGGTGATTGAAGCTTATTTAGGGGATGAATAAGGATTTTAGATATAGCAGCTATCTTCATGGTGAGGTACGAAGTTTTCGTTTTGGGGAGCCGGTCGTCAGTTATCCCTTATCAGCCTTTTTCTCCCTTCTCCCCACTCTCCTACTGCACTAAAGCGACGGAGAATGTCATACCTGAGCTTATTTTTTTAGACAAATTACTGCATTTTTAACATCCATTCTACCGCACGTTCATACAGTTCTAAATTACCAGTTTTTATCAAAGCATTACTGGCTTTTTGCAAATAGTTAAGGCTCGCTACTCGGCTACTAGGATTTTTATCATCGTAGGTAGCAAGAGCCTAATTAGGGTCTGCTGAATAAATCTAAAAACCTTGTTGGGTAAGACTTTTAGACTTTTTGTCAATCAAAAAGTACCAGGCCTGGGAGTGATCAGGGGGAAAATTCAGGTACTT
>VYMF01000071.1_pt1 | contig 36441 bp, 35 predicted proteins | sample 5115271 | NCBI WGS metagenome assembly VYMF01 (sample SAMN12291778, study PRJNA351875) | freshwater metagenome | isolation source: freshwater lake | place: USA: Michigan, Wintergreen Lake | collected 2013-08-08
TTCGCGCGCAATCAACGGCAGGCTGCCGGTCTGGCGGAGCGCCGCTTGTGGCAGCGGCTTCGCGGCGCACAGATCGACGGACACAGGTTCCGTCGCCAGCACCCGATCGGTCGATACTTCGCCGATTTCGCCTGCGATCGGCTGCGGCTGATCCTCGAAATCGACGGTGGCGTTCACGAACGGGATGACGTCGTGTTGAGGGACCATCTTCGGCAAGCCGAGCTGGAAAGCCTCGGATGGACGGTACTGCGTTTCAGCAATGAAGAGGCGCTCTTCTGGCCCGAACAGATCATCGCCGGGATACGCGAGCACGCACGCGGGTTGGGCCTGTAGTCCGCAGCTTTCTCCCATTGGGTCGAGGCTGATTGCATGCGATCAGCCGAGGGGTGGCGCGCAGCGCCGGATGTGGGTCGGCTGTTTCCCTCGGCGCAAGCCGCCGCTCCGGACACTGACACGGCTTCGCCGAATGCCACCACCCGGCCCACACCCTTTCGCGCGGCCAATCGCTACGCTCTTGGGCGCTCAAGCCCTCTCCCAATGGGAGAGGGTTTCATCAACGCCTCAACCACCACGCCCTCGGTCAGGAGTTGCGGCAACACCTGCGGTTCCGGTGAGCCCGGCGAATAAAGCAGGTACAGAGGCACACCCGACCGTCCGTGGCGCTGCAGTTCGGCCGTGATGGCGTCATCACGACGCGTCCAGTCGCCGACCAGATAGACAGCATTCGAACGCTCGATCGCCGCCTTGACCCCCGCTGAACCCAGCGAGGTCCGCTCATTGATCTTGCAGGTCACGCACCAGTCGGCGGTGAAATTGACCAGCACCGGCCGACCCTCGGCCCGGGCTGCCTCGACGGCCGCCGTCGACCAGGGCCCACTCGCCGGTCCCGGACCCTCGGCGGACGCCGCCTCGCCCGTCGGCGCGGACGGTGCCAGCGCTGCCATGATCAGAACCGCCCCCGCCAGCAGAAGGGCGGCGATGCCCGCCACCAGATGGAAGACGCCCCGGCGACCGAAGCCACGCTCGGTCTGGCCGCAGCCGATCAGCCAGACGCCCAGCGCCAGCATGAGGCCTGCCAGGAACAGCAGGCCGAGCGCCTCGTGTCCGGTCTGGCGGCTGAACACCCAGGCCAGCCACAGGGCGGTCGCATACATGGGGAAGGCGAGAAGGCCCTTGAGCCGCTCCATCCAAGGTCCGGGCCGTGGAAGCCTCGCCAGCAGGCCGGGCGACAGGCTGACCGCGACGAAGGGCAGGGCCAGACCCAGTCCCAGTCCGAGGAAGACCAGCAGCGCCATCGGCCAAGGCATGACCAGCGCCGCGCCGAGGGCAAAGGCCATGAAGGGGGCGGTACAGGGCGCGGCCACGATCACGGCCAATGCCCCGGTGAAGAAGGCGCCGAGACCGCCGGGCAGGCGCGACAGCGGCCCCGATCCGGCCCCCTGCAGTTCCCCGCCGACATGGAAGACGCCGGACAGGTTCAGCGCCACGGCCAGCATCAGCAGGGCCAGCCCCGCCGTCACCGGCGGCGACTGCAGCTGGAAGCCCCAGCCCACGGCCTCACCGGTCGCCCGCAGGATCAGAAGACCCCCTGCCAGCAGCAGGAAGGTGGTCAGGACCCCGGCCAGAAAGGCCAGTCCGTCGCGCCGGGCGTGGCGCACATCATGGGCCGAACCCGCCAGCGAGGCCGCCTTCATGGCGAGGATCGGGAAGACGCAGGGCATCAGATTGAGGATCAGCCCGCCGAGGAGCGCGAACAGCACGGCCTGGGCGAAGGTCGCCAGCGTTGTTGCGGGTCCGGCGGCGGTGCCGTCCGGCGCAGCGGCCAGGGTTCCGGAGCCGCTGGTTCCGGCAGGCGCCGGACCCGGCCTGGCCCGGATCTCCCAGGCCCCATGCCGGGTGACCAGCACACCCTCGACCGGGTCGGACAGGCCGGTGGCCCGGGTCTCGCCGCCGGGCTGCAGCCGCAGGGCCAGCCCCTGCGGGCCCCAGACGCCGGTCTGGTCCGCCGGATGGTCAATGACCCCGCCTTCGAAGGGGAAGAAATAGGTCGGGCCGGGATCACGACCGGCCAGCGGCCCGCCGGCGGCGGCCAGGGTCACCACCCCGTCCTGCAGCGCGATCCGGGCCTCGATCCCGGCCGGGCGGGGCGCCTTTTCGAGGACCGCCGTGATCGCCGCCCCATGGCGAGGGTTCACCGGCGCGGCCCCCTCGCGGACGGGAAGGTCCAGCCGCAGGGTCAGTTCATCCGGCACGCACATCTCGGCACTGCAGACGAGGAACAGCGCCTTGACGGTCAGCGGCAGGCTGGTCCCCGGCCGCGCCGAGGCCGGGACTTCGACGGGGACCGGCAGATAGACCTCGCCGGAATAGCCGTAGTTCATCAGCCCGGCGATCCGCTGCCGCTCTGGGACCGGCCAGACGATGTCGCCGGCGCGAACGCCCTGCGGCAGGGTCCAGGTCAGGGTGGTGGCACCGCCGGAGTCGCCGGGATTGCGCCAATAGGTGTGCCAGTCGGGCTTGATGGCCTGTCGGACGGCCACGACCGCGGTCGAGCCCGGCGCGGCCCAGGCCGACATCGGGACCAGCTCGGCCTCGATCCGCTCCGTGCGCTGTGGCCCCGGGGTCGCCGGGGTCTGGGCCAGGGCCGCGACCGGCCACAGGCCGAGGACGAGCAGGATCAGCAGTCGGACGAGATGGTTCACGCGGCCTCCGGAGACGGTCGGGACGACCTTAGCCGCCCGGACCTCGTCCCGTCACCGCCTGTGTCAGCGGCGCCGCGTCGCGCCGGTCAGGGAGCCTGTCGCGGTGCGGCCTCGACCAGCACCTCGGTCCGCCGTCGCATCGGCTCGCGAACGCCGCTGTCGGTCACCGCCCCCGCGTCCCCGACAGCCTCCACATCGAATGCCGGCGCGGGCCAACCCGCCGCGGTGAAGGCCTCGGCCACGGCCCGGGCCCGACGCTCGGACAGGTCCTGGTTGGCGCTGGCCCCGCCCCGGGCATCCGCCAGACCGATGACCTGGACCTTGCGGATCTCACAGCTCTGCAGCTGCGCCGCCGTCATGGCGATCGCCGCCCGCGCCGATTCCGTAAGCCGCGCTTCACTGTCGGCGAAATAGACCTCGAACCGCCGGGCGGTGCACACCTCCGGCTCGGTCACCACCGCGCTGCGGTCCAGGAACCGCGTGATGCCGCACCCCGAAAGGCCCGCCGCAAGCGCAACACCCGCTAACCCGATCCATCGCTTCATACACAACCCCTCGGTCCAGCCTGGACCGTTCATGAAAAAGGCGGTCCGCCTCCCGACGAACCGCCCTGATTTCTCAATGGAACCCGGTGCGCCTAGTAGCGACGCTGGCCGTTTTCCCAGTAGCACTCGTCCTGACGACCGTCGTAGCAGTAGTAGTAGCGGTTCTGGTCGTCACGGTAGCGGCGCTGGTTGGCACGGTCCTGGGAAGAGCCGCGCACCGCACCGGCGACGCCGCCGACCACCGCACCGATGGCAGCGCCGCGCCCGGCATTGCCGTCGCCGACATTGTTGCCGATGATCGCTCCGGCCACGGCTCCGATGCCCGCGCCGATGGCACCCTGGCGAACCGCCTGGTTCGGTCCGGTGCTGTTACCGTAGTCGTCCGTTGCGCAGGCGCTGACCAGAAGGCCGGCTCCGGCGATCGCAATGATTACCTTCTTCATCTGGGTTTCCTTAATCTCTCGGGTTCGCCCCACGGGTGAGAACGCTGGATAAGCGTGGCGGTTCCAAGGCTATATTGGATCCTAAGTCTGTATGAGGCTTTCATCCATTCGGCGCTCAAGTTGCCGGTTGTGATGTTTTGAGTTGAGACGGGGGTTTCGTATGCGTTTTTCTGAACCGGTCCAAATGGCGGACGATGGTGAACACAGCCCGGTCTGGGCCCGCACCCGGCGGCGCTCGGGCGGCAATCCGGTGGTCGGCCTGCTTGTCACCTTGCTGGCGCTGTTCGGTGTCCTGACCGCCGTGCTGGGCGTCAAGGAGCAGTCGCTCGCTGAAGGCGGCGCGATGATGGACGGCTGGATCGCCAAGGCTGTCTCCACGGTCAAGGGCGAAGCCTCAGAGGCCGGCGAAGAAGCGGCTGACGCCGCCGGAGCCGCCGCTGAAAAGGCCGGTAATGCCGCCCAGGCTGGAGCCGCGGCCGCTTCTGACGAGATGAAGAAGCAATAGTCACGCTTGACCGTTCCCGATCGGAACATCGCTCCGGTCGGGACGTTCGGGCGGCATGACTGATAGTGTGAGGCCAGCCCGCGACCCTGCGAGTGCGGCCGACAACCCGAAGACCGATCTGCATGCCCTGACCCCGCACGTCGCGCTGGAGCGGGTGATCATGCTGGTCAATCCGCTGGCCGGCGGCGTTGGCGCCGAGGCCGCGGAAGAAGCGGCCACCATCCTGGCCGACTATCCTTTCGTGGCCACGATTGTCGCCCTGGAAGGGGGGCAGTTCGACGCCCAGGTTCAGCAAGCCCTCGATGCCCGACCGGACGTTCTGTTCGTTCTCGCCGGCGACGGCACGGCCGGCACGATCGCATCGCGCGCCGGGCCGGAAGGGCCGCTGGTCGCGCCGCTGCCGGGCGGCACCATGAATATGCTCCCAAGAGCCCTCTATGGCACCGCTGACTGGAAGGTTGCCCTGAGACGCGCGCTTGAAGAAGGCGCGCCACAGAGGGTCGCCGGTGGTGAGGTGACGGACGGCCGGTTCCGGCGGGCGTTTTACTGCGCTGCCATTCTCGGCGCGCCCGCCTTGTGGGCTCCGGCGCGGGAGGCCGTGCGCGACGGCAAGTTCGGCCTCGCCTGGGCCTATGGTCGCCGGGCGCTCAAAAGGGCGTTTTCCGGACGCCTGCGCTACTCGCTTGACGGTCGACCCGATCGCCGTTCTGAGGCACTGGTACTGATCAGCCCGATGATCTCGAAAGCGATGGACGACCACAGCGGGCTGGAAGCAGCAGCCATGAACCCTGCGGATGCGCTTGAGGTCTTTCGCCTCGCCGCCCACGCGGTGTTCGACGATTGGAGGCAGGACCCTGCCGTGACGACCAAGGCGATCCAGCAGGCGACGATCCGCGCCCGGTCTCGCATACCGGCCGTGATCGACGGCGAGCCGGCCCTGCTGCGTCATGAGGCGAAGGTCCGCTTCATCCGCACCGCCTTCCGCGCCCTGGCCCCCAACCCGACCCCTGCGGAAGACGGCGTCTAGTGGGGCGTATCCTCCAGTTCTCCGATATCCATTTCGGCTGCGAGCATGCCCATGCCTGTGCGGCGGCTCTCGACTACGCCCATGCCACCGCGCATGACCTTGTCCTGATCACCGGAGATATCACGCAGCGCGGCCTGCCCTCCGAGTTCGAGGCCGCAGGGCGCTGGATCCGACGCATGCCGGATCCCCGGTTCGTCATCGTCGGCAATCACGACGTGCCCTACTGGAGCCTGTTCGCGCGGGTATTCAGTCCCTGGAAGGCGTTTGAGCGGGCGACCGGCCACCCGGCCCACGACCATCAGTTCCTGAGTTCGAACCTGATGGTGCGAGGGGTGGTCACCGCGCGCGGCTGGCAGGCGCGGGCCAACTGGTCCAAGGGCGTCATTGACCTGTCCCAGACGCGAAAGGCCGCCGAGGCCCTGCGCCAGGCCCCCGTCGGGGCGCTCCGCGTGCTGGCCTGCCATCATCCACTGGTCGAGATGATCGGCGCGCCCATGACCGGCGAGGTGAAGCGCGGAGAGGCGGCGGCCCTGATCTTCGCCGAGGCCGGGGTCGATCTGATCGCCACGGGTCACGTCCACGCCCCCTTCGCCCTGCCGATCAGCCTCGGCGATCACGGCTCCTATGGGGTCGGTTGCGGAACCCTGTCGCGTCGCGAGCGCGGTTCACCGCCCAGCTTCAACCAGATCGACTGGGATGCCCACCAGATCACGGTCACGGCCATGGCCTGGACCGGGGACCGTTTCGAGCCGAGCGAGACCTGGAAACTGGCGCGGCGACAGGATACCCGGCGCACCGCAACGGCCCCCGACCCCAATGCCGCCGGGCAAATGGAAAAGGCCGCGGTCTGATCGACCACGGCCTTTCCGTTCGTCAGATTTCCGTTGCGCCTTACCGGCGGCGACGTCCGTGGGATTTTTCGGTGAAGGCGGCGGCGACCATGGTGGCCAGGGCCGGGTTCCTCAGGAAAATCCAGCCGCCGGCGAGGGCGGCGACGGTGCCGAGAATGGGACGCTGCCGGAACAGGGTGAGGGCACGCTGGCCAAGCCCGGACATATCATCCTCGCTGACCTCGTCTTCCGGCTCGCTGCGGGTGACGAAGATCAGGGACACCGCAAGTGCGATCACAGTGAACAGCAGGAAGGTGATCGCTGCGGCTGCGAGCGGTTCGACGACCAGTTGCAGGGCGAAAAAGATCGTCGCCCCGAGCGCCAGGACGGCCACGAGTGCGGCGCCCGCCGCGACCGAGGCCGCGACGGCTTTCCTGGCCAGGTTCCGGGCCATGCCTCCGCCGAACATCAGCGGCGACGGCCGGCGAGCAGCAGGCCCAGTACGACGCCGACGCCGAGGGCGATGGCCGTCGACTGCATCGGCCGCTCCTGCACCCGCTCGACCAGATAGCGCTGCGCTTCGTCGAAGCGCTCGCTGGCCTCGTCATAATACTCCTGACCACGCACGCGGGCGGTGTCGTAATAGCCACGGGCCCGCTCACGCAGGACGTCAGCTTCCTCACGCAGGCGTGTTTCAGCCTCCGCGGCCTTGGCGCGCAGGCGGGCTTCTGCCGCTGTCGCCTTTTCACGCAGCCGGGCCTTCTCTTCAGTGCCGAGCACCTTGAGGTCATCCTTCAGCGTATTGATGTCGTTCTTCACGGCTGTCCGTGCTGCCTTGGTCGTGGCCATTGTGCGCGCTCCGCTCTGCAAGCTTGGCGATTAGATAGAGAACCCTTGGATGGAACGCCACTCTGGGGTGACGGTTCCCGCGATGCAACATCAGCTATCGGTGGGAAAGGGCCACATCACGGCCTCTCCCTTCTGACATTCAGGCCAGGAACCGGTCCACCGCCGCCATGAATCGCGTCGGCTGATCGATCATGACCATATGCTCGGCCCCCTCGATCGGTACGAAGGCGGCCGGGGTGCGGAGCCGGGCGTAGGCACTGCGGAACAGGCGGTCGGTGCGGCTGCGCGGCGAGGCCTCGTCGGCACTCCAGCCGTAGACCACGGTTACCGGCGCGGTGATGTCCGGCAGCCGGCGGCGCAGGTCGACGGTCATCACCTCATACAGGGACTGGGCCAGCACCCGGCGATCGCCGCCCTGCCATCCGAGGCTGCCGAAGACGGCATCCGTGGCTCCACCCAGTTCCAGGCCCATCTCCCGACCCCGCGCCCGAAGCGCCTCGTCACCAAGAAAATGGATGGCCTGATAGGCCAGCCGGGCGATCGGTTCGATGTCGCCGACGGTGGCCTCCGGGCTGATCAGGGCCGGGAAGAAGGGTGAGGAGTCCACGACCATGACCCGGCCTACCCGTGCGCCGGCATCTGCCGCAACGCGCAATCCGAGCTGTCCTCCCATGGAATGGCCGATGATGGCCGGCCGTTCCAGGCGCTGTTCTGTGATGTAGCGACGCACCTCGGCGGCGACCGCGGCCAGGACCGCGCCGCTGGCGTTGGCTCCGGCCGGCAGATCGCCGAAGCCCCTTACAGAGACCAGATGCAGACGTCGGCTTCCCGCCAACCGGTCCGCGACGCCGCGCCAGACCGCGGCGGTCGAGGCCAGTCCGGGGATGAGCAGCACATCGGCACCGCGACCGCGCGTCGTCACCGCGATCCGCTGCGAACGGAAGCCGGTCCGGGCACTTGCGCCGGAACCCAGGCTCCACAGCAGGGCTCCGCCGGCCAGACCGCGCAGAATGTTTCGTCTTTGTTCCATGTCGACTTCGGGTTAGCGTTCGCGGTGGAACGCGAAGGGAGAGCGCAGTGAGCCAGTCCGACGAAGAGATCGTCTTCTATACCAACCCCATGTCGCGCGGCCGGATCGCGCGCTGGATGCTGGAGGAGATCGGCCAACCGTATCGTACGGTCGTTCTGGATTACGGCACGACGATGAAGGCCGCCGACTATCTGGCCATAAATCCCATGGGCAAGGTGCCGGCCGTGACCCATCGGGGCGTGACCGTGACGGAATGCGCCGCCGTCTGCACCTATCTGGCGGACGCCTTCCCCGCGGCCGGGCTCGCCCCCGCGCTCGATGATCCGGCGCGCGGACCCTACCTGCGCTGGATGTTCTTCGCCGCTGGCCCGCTCGAGGCGGCCGTGACGGCGCGGTCGCTGGGTCTGTTGGCACCGCCCGACAAGGCCGCGATGGCGGGTTACGGCAGCTTCGATCAGGTGGTGGAGGCGCTGGAGACGGCTGTCGCCGGCGCGGGGCCATGGCTGCTGGGCGACAGGTTCAGCGCCCTCGACGTCTATCTGGGCAGCCAGATCGGCTGGGGCCTGCAGTTCAGGAGCCTGCCCGAACGGGACGCCTTCAAGGCCTATGCGGGCCGGCTGTTCCAGCGGCCGGCTGCGGTTCGCGCGCGCGCGCTCGACGACGCCCTGATCGCGGCGGCCAACCCGGCGAACTGAAGGTCGAACCTAGCCCTGGGCGGGACGCAGGCCGTCGACGGCGGCGCGCTGCGGCTGCGGACGGCGTTCGCCACCGACGGCCCGGATGCGGTCGATGCGGGCTTTCTCGGCCTTGAACGCGACCAGGTCGGCGCCCGTCAGGATCGTGCCCTCGGTGGTGCGGACCCCGGCCGGATTGATCCGCTGGCCGCCGCGCCAGATCTCATAGTGCAGGTGCGGGCCGGTCGAGGCCCCGGTCGAGCCGACATAGGCGACGACCTGCCCCTGACGTACGCGCTGTCCGGAGCGCATGCCCGACGCGTAGCGCGACAGGTGGCCGTAGCCCGTCTCGAGCCCGTTCGAATGACGAATCCGCAGCCAGTTGCCATAGCCGCCCCAGCGGCGGGCCTCAACGACGACACCGTCGGCAGGGGCGATAACCGGGGTGCCGCTACCGGCAGCGAAATCGATGCCCTGGTGCATCTTGCGATAGCCGGCGATCGGGTGACGCCGGAAACCGAACGAAGATGAAACACGGAAACCACGCTCCAGCGGGGTGCGCATGAAGGCCGATCGCGTGTTCTTGCCGGTGGCGTCGAAATACTGGGCTTCGCGCGCCCCGGCCGGCTTGAAGCGATAGAAGGCCACGCCCTTCAGCTCAGCATAGAGCAGGCCATCTGTACCGATGGTACGACCGTTCTCGGTGACGGTGCGGCCGAACACATAGGTGAACTCGTCATTGGCGCGGATATCGCGCTCCATGTCGAACCGGTGCGAGAACAGGCGTCCGGCGGCACGGGCGACATCGGCGGGTGCACCTTCCCGGCGCGCCGTGCGCGACAGGGAGCCTTCAACCTTGCCGGTCAGGACCACAGTCTCGTGGGTGACCTTTTCTTCCAGCGCCCGCAGGCGCAGGGCACCGTCGAAGCTGCGGGAGACCGTCAGCTGGGTCGCCGGGCCTGTCCGCATGGTCAGGCCGATCAGACGGGCATCGCCCCGCCCGCCGCGCGGCTGGGAAATGGCGGTCTCGAACCGCTGACCCACGCGGATGGCTTTCACATCCATCGCATTCGACAGGGTGGCTGCGACGGCGGACGCTTCTTCCGGCGCGATACCGGTGCGGCGCACGGCCTGTTCGAAGGTTTCGCCGCGGCGAATCTGGACGGGGATGGCCTCGGGTGTCGTCAGGCCGGCGGGCATGCCTGCGGCGGCGAATGCCTGATCCGCCAGGACCGCGATCTGACTTTGGGTGAGCGGCGGAGCCTCATCCGCTTTCGCGGGTTGGTAAACACGACCGGCAAGCAGCGCCACCGATATCGCGGCCACCGCCGTCAGGGCGTGGGGCGCAATACGCATCGGCTGGCGACGTGGATCGAACTGAGCCATCGGTCCCCGACAAACAACGACGCCGGACGGCGCCAAAGCCACTGGTAGCAAGGATCGCGCCGGAGAAGCCCCCGACCACGAGACAGGCCATATAGCCGGTCCGCCCCATGATGGGAAGGTGGTTCGTTACAGCGCATTAACCGGAGCCGGGATCGCTGGTAAAGCCTGCGTGAACCATGAGACTATTTCGAGAACTCGACCGTGTATTCGTCGCAATTGCCTCAAAAGTAGACTCAAGCGTCTCGGGGCCTGTCCCGAAATGAGCGGGGCCGCATTCAAAGTGGCTGATGCGCCACTCTGCTGTGTTGCCCCGGACACAAAATCAGTGCTGATCGAAGCGACTTCTTTGCTTGGCGGCCTTTCGCCACGGTGGTGCGTGCCGATATGACCGGTCGATGACTGCAACCGACTCCGTTCCGCGCCCTGCACCTGTGCGCGGCCGTCGCCCCCTTCTGATCGCCGGGGTGGTCGTCGGCGTGTTGCTGGTCATGACGGCCATGCTCTATTTCAACCGGCGCGCTGCAACGCGGCAGGTTCTGGTCGGCTGGCTTGAACAGCAGGGCATCGAGGCCGGGATCCAGGTCGATCGGGTCGAGTTTGACGGCCTTGTGGCAAGCGTCCGGATCGGTGACCCGGAAAACCCGGACGTCACCGTGGAACGGGTTGAGGTGGACTTTGCCCTCGGCGCGCCCTGGTCGAAGGGCGGCCCCGGCCTGACCCCGACCCGTATCCGCCTGGTCCGGCCGGTGGTCCGCGCCAGCGTCCGGAACGGAAAACTGACCCTCGGTTCGCTGGACCCGCTGGTCGAGCGCTTTACCGGCCGCCCGCCACGCCCCGACAGCCGGGGTCCGCTGGTCCTGGTCGAGGGGGGGCAGATCCGGCTCGATACCGCCTACGGTCCGGCTCGCATTTTCGGCGACGCCCGGATCGACGACGGCAAGCTGATGCGGCTGACCGCACGGATGCCCGCGACGGCTTTCAGGAGCGGGGATGTCGAGGCGCGCGGACTGCACGGCACGGTCGACCTGACAACGACCGGGGATCGGGTCGCCCTCCGCCTGGCGGCCGCCGCCGACCGCGCAAGCCTGCCGGGTTTCGCGGGCGAGGGAACCCGACTGACCCTGCTGGGCGATCTTCCCTACCCCGACCTCAAGACCCGGCGCGGTGATGGCCGGGCCCGGATCGACCTCCGCCTCGCGGCCACCCTTCTGGCTGCCGCAGACGGTCGCGCCCGGGATGCGGATCTGAATCTTGCCTTTGACGGCCAGACGACGGGCTGGCTTGAGAGCTTCAGTCTGGGCGGGACCACGGACGTCCGGCTGCGCGCCGCGCGGATGGACGGTCCCGGCCGGTCGATGGCGGACGTGGGCATGGATCTGTCCGCCACCCGGACGGAGGTGGCCCGGGATTCGCGGGGACTCAGCTGGCGACTGGACGGTAGCGCCGCCATGACGGTTGGGCGGGCTTCGGGCGAGGGGCTGGATGGCGCGGGTGTGACCCTGACCGCCCGCCGCCTTGTGCTTGGCGGGCGCGGTGCCGCGGTCGAGGCCGGGGGCCCGGTCACCTTGTCGGCCGACAGGTTGGTGTGGGGCGACCTGGCCCTGGCGGATGTGCGCGGACAGGCGGATTTCGACCTCGTCTCCGACGGCGCCGTGCGTGTCGCGGCCAGGGGCAACCTGCGGTCTGCCCGCGGTGCCTGGCCGCTCCTCGGTGCGCCCTTGCCTGGCGATGTGCCGGAGTTGGTCGGGCTGAAGCGCGCCCTTTCCGACTTCGCGCTGGATGTGCCCGGCCTTGAGTTGGCCACGGGCGGCTCGGGTACCCGTGTGACCCTGACCCGGCCGGCGACCTTGCGGCCTGCCAACGGTGGTGTCCTGACCCTGAACCCCGCCCCGACCCCCATCTTCGCGGCTGGACGCGGTCAGGCCGGCGGCGGTGCCTTGTCGCTGCGGGCCACCCGGGGACAAGGCCTGCCCGACGCCGCCTTCACTATCCCGGCCTGGCGGCAGACCCCGACCGGCTTCACCGCAACGCTGGATGGCCGCGCCGCCCTGAATTTCGGCCTCGCACGGGGGATCACCCTGCGGACCCGGGGTGAGCTGAGCGCCTCCGCCGGCCGTCTCACCTATGTTGCCGGAAGCTGCATTCCCTTCGCCATCGAGCGACTCGAGCTCAATGAGAGCGATGTGGCTGATGTCGCCGGTGACATCTGTGCGCTGGACCGGCCCCTGGTCAGTGTGGCCGGCGGCCGTTGGCGAGCGGATGGCGCGATGCGGGGCTTGAGCGCTTCTGCACCGTTTCTCGCGCTGAATTTCCGCGACGCCGAAGGCCGCTTTGCGGCCACCGGCGGTCCCGCCGGCCTGGGTCTGGAGGCCCGTATCGAGAAGGCGGGAGTCGAGGATGCGACCACGCCCCTCCGCTTCAATCCCCTCGCCATGACCGGCACCGCCCGCCTGTCCGGCGAGGACTGGACGGGTGTCTTTGATCTGGCGCACGGCGACACGGTTCTCGGCCATCTGACACTCGCCCATGACGGCGCGGCCGGTGCCGGCGGCCTGGAGATTGACGCGCCGTCCATCGTCTTCGCGGCGGGCGGCCTTCAGCCCGTGGACCTCAGTCCCATGGCCGAGATCATCGGCGCTCCGGCGTCCGGCTCGGTCGCCTTTGAGGGCCGGATAGACTGGCGGGCCGATACGGAGGGCAGCAGTTCCGGTCGCCTGACGATCCCCGGTCTCGACTTCACCAGCCCTGCCGGTCCGGTGAAGGGGCTTCGCGGGACTGTCGATTTCAGCAATCTGGCCCCCCTGACCGCGGTACAGGGCCAGCGCCTGACGGCCGACCGGCTGGAGTCGATCGCCCCACTGACTGACATCGGGCTGACGTTCGGCCTCGACAAGGCAGCGGTGACGATCGAGGTCGGCGACCTCGCTGTCGCCGGCGGCCGCATAAGGGTCGAGCCCTTTACCGTTTCTCTTGACCCGAACGAACCCGTTCGGGGCGTCGTCGTGCTCGAAAATGTACAACTGGGTCAGATCATCGCCGGGTCCGGCTTTGGCGAGAAGGTCGATCTGGACGCGGTGGTATCGGGCCGCCTGCCCTTCACTTCGGACCGGGTGAATGGCGTCCGTATTATCGGCGGCACGCTGGCGGCCGTGCAGCCGGGCCGCCTGTCGATCGCGCGCGAGGCCCTGAGTGGACTGGAGGCCGGCGGCGGCGGAGCTGCGGTGCCGCCCAACATGGTTCAGGACCTGGCCTATCAGGCGATGGAAAACCTGGCGTTCGACATCCTCTCCGCGGAGGTCAACAGCCTCGACGAGGGCCGGATCGGCGTGTTGTTCCGCATTCGCGGCCGTCACGACCCACCCGAGCAGCAGGAACTACGCATACCGCTCGCCGAATTCATCAGCCGTGAGTTCCTGAACCGGATTCTGCCCTTGCCGTCCGGCACGGGCATTGACCTGACCCTCGACACCACCCTGAACCTGAACCAGTTGATCGGCGACCTGCTGGAGATGAACCGGGCCCGCGGCGGACAGCCCACGGTCACGCCGTGATCAACCAATTTCCGGCGTTCAGAACCCATTCACGCTCCCGCGCGTTAAGTCGCATCAGATTGAAGACCGGAGACCTCCGCCCATGACTCGGCCCAAGACCCGGACACCTGCCCGCCTCGCCCTGCTCGGCCTCATCGCCGCCGGTGGCCTCGGTGCGTGTACGCCCACGGTCCGGCTGCAGGTCGATCCGATCACCATCTATGCGAAGCTCGACGCCGATGTTCGCGTGCGTCTCGACAAGGAGTTGCAGGACCTCCTCATCGAAAACCCCAACCTGTTCTGACGCGAAAGTTGACCCAGATGTCTTTCCGCAAACTCTTCGTCGTTGTCGCGGCCATTGCGGCTCTCGGCGTCGCCGCAGGCGCGGCCTTCGCCCAGACCGCCACCCAGAAGTCGATGATCGATGCCGCCAAGGCGCAGGGCATGGTCGGTGAACAGTCTGACGGCTACCTCGGCTTCCGCCAGCCTTCGACCGACGCCCTGCTGACCGAGGCCGTCCAGATCACCAATGCGGCCCGTCGCCAGGCCTATGCCCGCAGCGCCCAGGCCGCCGGCGATGGCGCGACCACCGAAGCCGCTGCCGCCCGCATGTTCCAGACACAGCTGCTGCCCCGCATCAGCACCGGCCAGTGGTACCGCAACGCCGATGGCCAGTGGGTCCAGCGCTGACCATGTCCCGGCTGCTGCTGAAACTTCTGGTCGTCACGGGCGTCATCGGGGTCGCGACGGGTGCCGTCAGCCTCGCCTGGACCGCGATCGGCGGTGGGCCGTTGGGCCTGCATGGCCTGATTGCCCTGTCGCTCGGCGTGTCGGGGACGGTGGGACTGACCTGGGCCCTGATGGCGCTCGCCTTCAGGTCCAGCCGCGACGGTTGGGATGACCGGCCGGACAATCCTGACAAGCCTTGAGCCTCCGCGCCTCCCGCGCGATAGGTCGGGCATGACTGACTCTGCCAAACCGTCCGGGATCACCTACGCCGGCTATCTGGCGCTGGACGACCTGCTCGCCGCCCAGCACCCGCTGTCTGACGAACACGATGAGATGCTGTTCGTCATCATCCACCAGACCAAGGAGCTGTGGCTCAAACAGATCCTGCACGAGGTCACCCTGGCCCAGGCCCTGGTCCGCAGCGGCGATCTGGTGCCGGCCTACAAATGCCTCGCCCGGGTCAGCCGCATCCAGGCGGTGATGACCATGAGCTGGGACATCCTGGCGACCATGACCCCGGCCGACTACCTGCGTTTCCGTGGCGTGCTGGGCTCATCCTCGGGCTTTCAGAGCGACCAGTTCCGGCGGTTCGAGTTCATGCTGGGGCTCAAGGACGACCGCTTCCTGCGCTTCCATGTCGAACGCCCCGATGCCCATGCGGCGCTCCAGGCCGCCCTGGCGGCACCCAGCCTCTATGATGACGCCCTCGCCCAGCTCGCCGCCGCCGGCCTGCCGGTTCCGGCCGAGGCTCTCAGCCGCGACGTCAGTCAGCCGTATGAACCGTCGGAGGGCGTCGAGAACGCCTGGCTTGAGGTCTACCGCGACACGACCCGCTGGTGGCCCCTCTACCAACTGGCGGAAAAGCTGGTCGACCTCGACGACGCCCTGCTGACCTGGCGACGCAAACATGTGGTCACGGTCGAGCGCATCATCGGCCGGCGGCGCGGTACGGGCGGGACCGAGGGCGTGGCCTATCTGACCGAGACCCTGCAGCGGCGCTGTTTCCCCGAGCTCTGGTCGCTGCGGACGAAGCTCTAGCCGGTCGGCTGGAACCAGCCCGAAGACCGGCACCGCAAGCTTGCACGGGCTATAGGGACGCCATACGCTACCCAAACTAGAGGGGCCGTGTATGCCGCCATTGAATATCGTCGACGTCCTGGTTGAGATCGGCCGTGACGAAATCATTGACGCCCGGAACGCGACCTATGCCGTCGGGATGACGGACCTCCGATACGGCTATACGCATCCGGCCCTGGAGCCAGGCCCCAGCCTGATCAACCACGGCCAGATCATCGCGGAACTGTCCTCGGACGGCCGGCGCGGCATCGGGGTCGCCCAGTTCGCCGGCGGTGGCTATCAGAACTCCCAGATCTGGAACACGGCCACGGGTGTGATCCGGATCAGTTCCGCCTTCGAGGTCGAAATATACGGCTACTACACCGGCAACGACATGACGCCGGACTTTCGGAACGACGGGCTGTTTACCGTGACCAGCGCCCTCGACGCCTGGGGGGTCCATACCTTCGGCCCGGCGGCGCTCGTCGATGGTGTTGAGGGACACGAGTTCAACTTCACCAACACCGGCCGCCTTGAGAGCACGGGGGCTCGCAACGCCTACGGAGCCGCCCTGTACAACGGCGGCCGGGTGATCAACACCGGGGAGATAGTCGCCACCGGGACGGCGTCGGTCTTCGGCATGCTGATTTGGAGCCATCACTCCGTATTGTTCAACAGCGGCTCGATCATCGCACGGGACATCGCCGGTCCCGACAACAGCATCGGACTCACCATCTCCGCCGGGGTTTTTGATTCCTCCGTCGTCAATACAGGTCTGATCAGCGGCCGGACGGCCATCAAGGAGCTGGTTCCGGGCAGCACCTTCATCCCGTTTCCGAATGGCAACGACTTTATCGACAACAGCGGTGAGATCCGGGGTGACATCGTCTTCACCTATGGGTCGGACCGCATAGACAACAGCGGGCTGATCGTCGGGTCGGTGACCTTCACGGAGGGAGACGACCGATTTTTTGGCGCGCGCGGACGCCTGTTCGGCGACATGGTGCTCGGCGCCGGGAATGACTGGGCCTGGTCGGGCCGTGCGAACGACCAGGTTTTCGGCGGGGATGGAGACGACCAGATCAGCGGGGGCTTCGGTGACGATGCCCTTGTGGCCGGGCTGGGCGATGATCTGCTGCTGGGTGAGGAGGGAAATGACACCCTCACCGGTGGAGGCGGCCTGGACGCGCTGATCGGCGGCGAGGGCAACGACATACTCATTGCGGACGGGGGCAACCTTCTGTCGGGCGGGCGGGGCGAGGACCTCTACCGGCTTGGAACTGGCCGCGACGTTGTCGTGCTGGAAACAGGCGCCGGCGCCGATGTGGTCGAGGGCTTCGACATCTCGGTCGATCGCTTCCAGCTCGGGGGACAGGTCTTCACCGGCATGACCGCCATCGGGTCCGATACACTGCTGGTCCATGGCGGGGGGACCGTGCTGATCCGGGGCGTGACAGGCCTGTCCTTGTCCGGGTGGAACGCCCTGGTGGCCGGCGCATCGGACGGCTGCCTGCTCGTTGGCGATTTTGCTTCAGATCTCCTTGCCGGTGCCGGCGGGCGCGATGTTCTGCTCGGAGCGGGCGGGGACGATCAGCTGAACGGCGGGGCCGGCGACGATCTTCTGGACGGCGGCGATGGCTATGACGAGCTCGAGGGGGGCGATGGTGACGACCACCTGACCGATCATGGCGGTGGAGGTCGATTGAGCGGCGGCGCGGGAGCCGACGTCATTTTCGGATCCTCGGCTGCCGAAACCCTGCTGGGTGGTGCGGACGGTGACCTTCTCATCGGCGGCGGCGGGAATGACGTGCTGTTCGGTGACGGCGCCGCCGATTCCCTGCTCGGTGGGGACGGCAACGACCTGATCGACGGGGGCACGGGCGCGAATGCGCTCTATGGTGAGGCCGGCGATGACACGATCATGGGCGGTGCTGACGGCGAGCTGATCCGGGGCGGCATCGGAGATGACGTGATCCATGGCGGGGGCGGCGACGACCTGCTCTTTGGCGATGGTGGAGACGATCTGATCCATGGCGGCAGCGGCAATGACAAGATCGACTCGGTGGCGGGCAACTCCACCGTCTATGGCGGTGACGGCAACGACTCCATCACCGCCCAGGGGGTCAACGTCTATCTCTACGGAGGAGACGGTGACGACGTCATCAATGCGGTTCAGTCCCGCTGGGTAGACGTCAATGGCGGTGCCGGCGACGACCTTGTGTACGCTTCAGGTTATGGCTTGACCTCAGGCGGCGACGGGAACGACCAGGTCTGGGGTTCGAACCTGAACGACAGGCTGCAGGGCGGCGCGGGCGATGATCAGATTTCCGGCGGTGGAGGGGCGGGCGTCGATACGGCCGACTACAGTGATGCCCTGAGCTATGTGACCATCGACCTGAAGATATCCGGCCCGCAGGACACCCACGGCTCGGGTCGGGACTACCTGATGTCGATCGCCAACCTCATCGGCTCAAATCACGATGATGTTCTGATCGGCGGCTTCGGCAGCAGCCAGTTCGAGGGCGGCGCAGGCAATGACCGCCTGGTTGGCGAGGAGGGCGACGACCGGCTCCTCGGCGGCCTGGGCAATGATCGCCTCGAGGGTGGATCTGGCTGGGACATCCTTGTCGGCGGCACCGGGAACGACAGTCAGGATGGCGGTGAAGGCACCGACTGGGCGATCTTCGCCGGCACCAGGTCCGAGTATGTGATCACGACGAACGGCCTGATCACATCCGTCAGCGGTGCCGATGGTTCCGACACCCTGACATCCGTGGAGTTTCTCTGCTTCACGGACGGTGTCTACAGCGTCAGCGGTGTCGCCGCCGCGCCCAACCTGTCGGGGACCCCTGGTCCGGATGTGATCTCGGGATCGGACGGCGATGACATCATTCATGGCCTGGCCGGCGACGACCGGATCTCCGAAAACCGGGGCCATAACCTGATCGATGGGGGAGCCGGCCTCGATACCGTCGTGTTCCTGGGCGCGAGACCCAACTACCAGATATTCTGGCACGGTGAGGTGATGGTCATCAGTGACTCCCTTTCCACCTTCGTGCTCATGGGTGTGGAGCGGGTCCGCTTCGAGGAGCAAACCTTCGTCGCGAGGTCGGGCGGTGGCTTGTATCTGACCGACACAACCGGGAACGATCAGCTGTTCGGCGAGGCATCTGACGACGAGATGGTCGCCGGCCTCGGCAAGGATACCCTCCGGGCGGGCGACGGGGCTGATCAACTCTGGGGAGGCGCTGGTGATGACCAGCTGTTCGGTCAGGGGGGCGACGACCGTCTCGATGGCGGCGCGGGGGATGACACGGTTGACGGCGGGGCCGGAACAGACCGGTTTCTGGTAACCGGCGCGGCCTCCAACTATGTCCTTCTTCGTGACGGTGACGTCCTCATCCTCAAGGGAACAGACGGATCCGATCGGCTCTCGGGCGTGGAATTCATCCAGTTCGGCGACGGTGCCGTCTGGGACATTGCCCGCCAGTATGGCGAGGGCGACGGGCCCCTGGTGCTGCCGGCGGCTGACGGTGGTGGCGGCAAATTCTCCGGTGATGAGCCGCTGGTTCTTCCCGGCGCGGACGAGCCTGTCCGTCCCCCCCTGTTCACGGATGAGGTCCGCCTGCCGGGTCAGGCGGCGATGGCGGACGGCGCGCCGCACGGCGGCTTTCAGGCCGAACGCGTCGGCGGAGGGTGGCAGGCCGACGGTTTCCTGTTCTAGGGCTGCACCGCGCAGTAAAAAGGCCCCGGTCCTGCGACCGGGGCCTTTGTAATTTCAGCGAAAGGAAGCGGCTTACGCTTCGGTTTCGTCGGCCTTCTGGGCAGCACCGGTTTCCGGAACCACGACGCCCTTGACCGGGCGGATGGTCTGCTTTTCGGCGATCCGGGCCGATTTGCCGCGACGGTCACGCAGGTAATAGAGCTTGGCGCGCCGGACGACGCCGCGACGCTTGACCTCGATGGAGTCGATGTTCGGCGACAGGATCGGGAAGACCCGCTCCACGCCTTCGCCGAAGGAGATCTTCCGCACGGTGAAATTCTCGTTCACGCCGCCGCCGGCGCGGGCGATGCAGACGCCCTCGAAGGCCTGGATGCGTTCGCGCTCGCCTTCCTTGATCTTGACCATGACCCGCAGCGTGTCGCCGGGCTGGAAGTCGGGGATGTCGCGCTTGGCGATCAGGCGGGCTTTTTCTTCGGCTTCGATCGTCTGAAGGATGTTCATTCTATTCTCCTCGAGCTTTTGCGCTCTTTACCTGTGATTTGGCGGGCTCAAGTCCCGCATGGGCCGTCTTGTCCGGATAAGCCGCCCAGAGGTCTGGACGTCGTTCCCGGGTCGTCTCTCGCCGCTGCTCTTCGCGCCATTGTGCGACCTTCTTGTGGTCGCCCGACAGAAGCACCTCGGGTATCTCCAGCCCCTCGAACGTCCGCGGTCGCGTGTACTGCGGATGCTCCAGAAGGCCGTCCTCGAAGCTCTCCGAACTCAGGCTTTCGGCCTGGCCCAGCACACCGGGGATCAGTCGTACGCACGCCTCGATCACCACCATGGCCGCCGCCTCGCCACCGGCGAGCACCGCGTCCCCGACGGAGACCTCCTCGAACCCGCGCGCGTCGAGCACACGCTGGTCCACCCCCTCGAACCGGCCGCAGAGGACGGTGATCCCGTCCGCCTTCGCCCATTCCTTCACGCGCGCCTGGGTCAGGGGCCGACCCCGGGCACTCATGTACAAAAGCGGCCGGGGCGGACCTGAAACGCTGTCGAGCGCCCTGGCCACCACGTCCGCTTTCAGCACGGCTCCCGGCCCGCCCCCTGCGGGGGTGTCGTCCAGGAAGCCGCGCGTATCTGTGGAAAAGGCCCGAATGTCAACCGTATCAAGGCTCCAGAGCCCGCGCTCACGCCACGCCGTGCCGATCAGCGACACGCCGAGCGGGCCCGGAAAGGCCTCGGGGAACATGGTCAGGACGGTGGCGGTGAAGGGCATGGCGGCGGCTCTTACAGCAATCGCGCTCAAGCAGCGAGCGACCGCGTCGCGAGCGTTAGCGCCCTAACAATGCTGCCCCGCCGCCCAGCCCGACGACCAGGCCCACTGGAAATTATAGCCGCCGAGCCAGCCGGTGATGTCGGCGGCCTCGCCGATGACATAGAGGCCGGGGACGGTGGTCGCGGCCATGGTCTGCTGGTCCAGCTGGTCGGTGGCGATGCCGCCGAGGGTCACCTCGGCGGTGCGGTAGCCTTCGGAGCCGACGGGCTTGACGGTCCAGCCGTTCACGGCGGCGTCGAGGCGGCGCAGGGTCTTGTCCCCGACCTCGGCCAGCTTGCCCTTGACCCCTTCGCGCTCGCAGACGCTTTCGGCCAGGCGGCGGGGGATCAGATGGCCCAGCGCCGTATGCACCATCTGTTTGCCGTTCTCCTCCTTGGCGGCCTTGAGGCGGGTGTAGAGGTCCTCGCCCGGGGCCATGGCGACGGTGATGGCCTCGCCCTCGCGCCAGTAGGAGCTGATCTGGAGGATGGCGGGGCCGCTCAGGCCGCGGTGTGTAAACAGCATCGCCTCATTGAAGGTTGGCCTATCGCCCTTCGGGCTACTTGAGGCCGGGATGGCGCGGACGCTGACATCGACCGCGACCCCGGCCAGCGGCGTCGTCTGCTCCAGCAGGCCGGCCTCGAAGGTCAGGGGGACCAGGGCCGGGCGGGTGTCGGTGACGCGCAGGCCGAACTGGCGGGCGGTGTCATAGGCCCAGCCCGTGGCCCCCATCTTCGGGATCGACTTGCCGCCGGTGGCCAGGACCAGCGAGCCGCTGCGGACCACAGTCCCGTCCGACAGGGCGGCCTCAAAGCCGTCAGCCGCCCGGTCCACCCGCTCGACCGAAACGCCCAGCGACAGGACCGCACCCGCCGCCCGCAGGTCGTCTGTCAGCATACGGATGATCTGCTTGGCGCTGTCGTCGCAGAACAGCTGGCCCAGGGTCTTTTCGTGCCAGGCGATGCCGGCGCGGTCGACGCGTTTGACGAAGTCGTGCTGTGTGAACCGCTTCAGGGCCGAGGTGGCGAAGCGCGGGTTCTCGCCGAGGAAATTGGCGGGCCCGGTCCCGGTATTGGTGAAATTGCAGCGCCCGCCGCCGGAGATGCGGATCTTCTCGCCCGGCGCCCGGGCATGGTCGATGAGGCGCACCGAGCGCCCGCGCCGCCCGGCCTCACCGGCGCACATCATCCCGGCCGCGCCGGCACCGACGATCAGGACATCCACAGTCTGGGGGGTCATGCGCGGGCCTTAGCACGGGTCGCGCTCAGGCAGCGAGCGACCGCGTCGCGAGCGCTGGCGTCCAAAAGCCCGGGGCGGGAACACATTGATGACGAAAGCCGGAGGTGGCCGACGTTGTGGTTAAAAAGAACAAATCACGAACATTCCGATTGACTCCACCCCCTCTGATCGGCTGGATCATCCCGGGTCGGCGGTTTCAGAAACGAAGGACACAGATCATGCCGGTCGAAGACCGTATCGCCGCCCGCCTGCTGGAGGCCCTGGCGGGCCTCGACCTGACCAGCGCCGACGGCCGCGCCGGCATCCACACCCTGCTGTCCGAGATCGAACGCGCCTGCCCCGGCGTCCTGCTGCAACAGGCGGCGCGGATGGAGCTGCGGGCGGTGGGGTGGCGCTCAAGCAGTGAGGCCCCGCGGGCCGAGCGTTAGCGCCCCCTTACATCAATGCGCCTCGTCCCAGTTCCCCGCCGCCCTCGCCTCCACCACCAGCGGCACCGTCAGGGCCACGGCCGGTTCCGCCGCCCCCTCCATGGTGCGTTTGATCACGGCGATGGCGCGCTCGGCCTCCGCCTCCGGGGCCTCGAAGACCAGTTCGTCGTGGACCTGGAGCAGCATCTTTGTTGACAGGCCGGCGTCGGTCAGGGCGCCCGGCATCCGCATCATGGCGCGGCGGATGATGTCGGCGGCGGCGCCCTGGATGGGGGCGTTGATGGCGGCGCGTTCGCCGAACTGGCGCTCGGCGCCCGACTTGGAATGGATGGCGGGGATGTGGATGCGGCGGCCGAAGACCGTGCTGACCATGCCGGTCTCGCGCACCTGGGTCTTGGTGGCGTCCATATAGGTGCGGATGCCGGGGAAGCGCTCGAAATAGGTCTTGATATAGTCGCCGGCCTCGCCCTGGCCGATGTTCAGTTGGGCGGCCAGGCCGAAGGCGCTGATGCCGTAGACGATGCCGAAGTTGATCGCCTTGGCGCGGCGGCGGGTCTCGGGGTCCATCTGGTCGACTGGGACGCCGAACATCTCGCTGGCCGTGGCGGTGTGGATGTCGATGCCGGCGGCGAAGGCGCGCTTGAGCTCGGGGATGTCGCCGATATGGGCCAGCAGGCGCAGCTCGATCTGGCTGTAGTCGGCGCTGATCAGGACATGGCCGGGGGCGGCGATGAAGGCCTGGCGGATCTGGCGGCCGGTCTCGGTGCGGATCGGGATGTTCTGGAGGTTGGGGTCGGAGGAGGCGAGGCGGCCGGTGGTGGCGGCTGCCAGTTGATAGGAGGTGTGGACGCGGTCGGTGGCGGGGTCGAGCGCCTCGATCAGGGCGTCGGTATAGGTGCCCTTGAGCTTGGACAGCTGGCGCCAGTCCAGCAGGACGCGGGGCAGGTCGTGGGTGGGGGCGAGGGTCTCGAGCGTGGCGGCGCCGGTCTCCCACTGGCCGCTGGCGGTCTTCTTGCCGCCGGGCAGGTTGAGCTCGCCGAACAGGATGTCGCCGATCTGTTTGGGGCTGCCGATGTTGAAGGGGCGGCCGGCGATCTGATGGGCCTGGGCCTCCAGCTCGGCCATGCGCAGGCCGAACTCCGACGACAGCCGCTTGAGGCGGTCGGGGTCGACGCGGATGCCGGCCTGTTCCATCTCGGCCAGGACGGCGGGCATGCCGCGCTCCAGCGTCTCATAGACGGTGACGAGGTGTTCTTCTGCCAGGCGCGGCTTGAGGATGCGCCACAGCCGCAGGGTGACGTCGGCGTCCTCGGCGGCATAGGCGGTGGCCGGCTTCAGGGCGACGTGTTTGAAGCTCTTCTGCGCCTTGCCGGTGCCCGCCACGGCCTTGAACGGAATGGGGTCGTGGCCGAGGTGGAGGCGGGACAGCTCGTCCATGCCGTGGCCGTGCAGCCCGCCCTCGAGGACGTAGGACAGCAGCATGGTGTCGTCGATCGGGGCCACGCGGATGCCGCGCCGGGCCATGACGGCGAGGTCGTATTTGCCGTTCTGGGTGACCTTGAGGACGGCGGGGTCTTCCAGCAGGGGCTTGAGTCGGGCCAGCGCCGTGGCCTTGTCGATCTGGATCAGGGGCTCGCGGGCGTCGGCCTCACCGCCGAAATCGAGGCCGCCGGCGCCGGCCACGGGCTCGGCCTCATGGGTCAGGGGGATGTAGCAGGCGTCATTGGGGCCGATGGCCAGCGACACGCCGCACAGGCCCGCATGGGTGGCGCTGAGGGCATCGGTCTCGGTGTCGAAGCCGATCACCCCCGCCGCCGTGGCGCGGGCGATGAAGGCGTCGAGGTCTTCGAGGGTCTGGATACAGAGGTAGGCGTCGGTATCGAAGCCTTGCGCCACGGCCGGCCCCTCGACGACCTGGCCGTATCGGGGGGTGGCGACAGGCGCTGAGGGGGCTTTCGGCCGGGCGACGAAGGCTGTGCCGTTGGTCGCCGGGGCCTTGCCGTCGCCGACCCGGGCCCGCAGGGAGCGGAACTCCATCCGGTCGAGGAAGTCGGCCAGGGCCTCGGGGTCCGGATCGCGGACGGCGAAGTCGGAGATGGGCTCGGGCGCCGGGGCCTCGCAGTCGAGGGTGACGAGGCGGCGTGACAGGCGGATCTGGTCGGCGAACTCGATCAGGGTCTCGCGCCGCTTGGGCTGTTTGATCTCATGGGCGCGGGCCAGCAGGGTGTCGAGGTCGCCGTATTCCTCGATCAGCTGGGCGGCGGTCTTGGGGCCGATGCCGGGGGCGCCGGGGACATTGTCGGTGCTGTCGCCGATCAGGGCCTGGACCTCGACCACCTTGTCGGGAGTGACGCCGAATTTCTCGAACACGGCCTCTTCGGCTAGGCGGCGCTCCTTCATTGGGTCCCACATGACAACGGAGGGGCCGATCAGCTGCATCAGGTCCTTGTCGGACGAGACGATGACCGCCTCGCCGCCGGCGTCGCGGGCGCGGCAGGCATAGGTGGCGATCAGGTCGTCGGCCTCCCAGCCGGCCAGCTCGATGCCATGGATTCCGAAGGCGGCGGTGGCCTCGCGCACCAGCGGGAACTGCGGGATCAGGTCCTCGGGCGTGGCCGAGCGGTTGGCCTTGTAGAGGTCGTACATCACATTGCGGAAGGTCTTTTCCGAGTGGTCGAAGACGGCAACCAGATGGGTCGGGCCGTCCTCGCCCTTCATGTCGCGGAGGAGCTTCCACAGCATGTTGCAATAGCCCTGGACGGCGCCGACGGGCAGGCCGTCGGACTTGCGCGTCAGGGGCGGCAGGGCGTGGTAGGCGCGGAAGATATAGGCCGAGGCGTCGATCATCCACAGCCGGACGGGGGCACCGTCCTGCGGGGTCTCGGGGGCGGGTGAATCGGGCGCGGCGTCGGTCATGCGGCAACATAGGCGGGCGCGCCGCCGCCGTCACCGGCTGACCGCTATCCGCGCAGGCCCGTGATGGTGCGGCCGGGGGCGATGTCCTCGGCCGAGGTGATCAGGTGAACGACGGCGGGGCGGCCCGCGTTCCGTGCCGCGGCGAGGGCGGCGGGGAAGTCGGCCGTGGTCTCGCAGCGGATGCCGAAGGCGCCGAACGCCTCGGCATATTTGACGAAGTCCGGATTGACCAGATCGGTGGCCATGACCCGCTCAGGACCCGGATAGTGGCCTTCCTGGTGCATGCGGATGGTGCCGTAGGTGCCGTTGTCGACGACCACGACCACGACATTGATGCCGAACTGGACGGCCGTGGCGATCTCCTGGCCGGTCATGAGGTAGTCGCCGTCGCCGGCGATGCAGATGACGTCGCGGTCGGGATGGACGCTCTTGGCGGCGATGGCGGCCGGATAGCCGTAGCCCATGGCTCCCGAGGTCGGTGCCAGCTGGGTATGCCTGGCGCGGTGGCGGTGGAAGCGATGCAGCCAGGCGGCGAAATTGCCCGCCCCGTTGGTCAGGATGGCGTCGGCCGGCAGGACCTCGGCCAGATGGCGGATGACCTCGCTCATGTTCACGCTGCCGGTGACGCTGACCGGCTGGATGAAGGCCTGGTAGTCGGCATGGGCGGTGGCGGCCTCGGCCTTCCAGTTGCGGCCGGGGTCCATGTCCGACAGGGCGACGGCGGCGAGCGAATTGTCGGCCGTAGCCCCCATCAGGGTCGGCCAGACGCGGCCCAGCTCCTCGGCGCCGGGGTGGATGTGGATCAGGGTTTCGGCGGTCCTCGCCCGCGTCAGCAGGGTGTAGCCGAGCGTCGGATTCTCGCCCAACCGCGCGCCGATGGTCAGGATCAGGTCGGCGTCCTTGACCCGCTGGACCAGTTTCGGATTCGGCCCGAGACCGAGGTCGCCGGCATAGTTGGGGCGGTCGTTGGAGATCAGGTCCTTGCGGCGGAAGGACAGGGCGACCGGCAGGCCGATGCGCTCGGCCCAGTCGCCGATTGCTGTGGTCGCCGCTTCGGTCCAGCCGGAGCCGCCGAGCACCAGAAGCGGACGTTCGGCCCTGGCCAGTCGCGCGCGCACCTGTTCGACGCAGGCGGGGTCCAGCCCCGCCTTTGCGGGGGTCACAGGCCGGATCGGGGCGGGGCCGCCGTCGGCGTGGAGGATGTCCTCGGGCAGGGCGATGACCACGGGTCCCATCCGGCCCTGCAGCGCGGTGGCGAAGGCGCGCTCGACCACCTCGACGGTGCGTTCGGGGCTTTCGATCTCGGTGGCCCATTTGGCCAGGCCGCCGAAGACCTCGCGATAGTCGACCTCCTGGAAGGCGCCGCGCCCGCGGTCGGTCAGGGCGATCTGGCCGACGAACAGGATCATCGGGGTCGAGTCCTGATGCGCCGTATGGACGCCGATGGAGGCATGGGCCGCGCCGGGGCCGCGTGTGACCATGCAGACGCCGGGCTTGCCGGTCAGCTTGCCCCAGGCCTCGGCCATATTGGCGGCGCCCGCCTCATGGCGGCAGGTGATGACCTGGATCCTGTCGCGCACATCGGCGAGGGCGTCGAGGACGGCGAGATAGCTCTCGCCCGGGACGCAGAAGACGCGGTCGATGCCGTTCATGACGAGGGTGTCGACGATACGGCGGGCGGCGGTGTTGGCGGGCTGGCTCATGAGGGAGCGATTAGCAGACTGGAGCGGGGCTTGGCCATGCGGGGGCATGGAGGGGAAGTTCATCACAACGGGCACAACGAAGGTCACAACGGACACGACGGGATCGGAGATGTGGCGGGGGTCCGGGCTTTCTCCGCGCCAGAGGGTCGATTGCGGCTTCGCCGCCTTGAGGCCGATGATCGCGGCTTGTCCCTGTGCGTCGGAGACGCGCGAGGCAGGAAGGAGGGCGCGACCTTGCCCGTCGCTCGGGTCCCTTTGTGTCCGTTGTGACCTTCGTTGTGCCCGTTGTGATGAACCCGCTGCCCGGGTTCTTTCAGTAACGGACGCCCGTCAGATAGAGCCCCGTGGAGGGGGCCACGGGGCCGCAGGCGGCGCGGTCGCGGGCGGCGAGGGCGGCCGCCACATCGTCGATGGTCCAGCGGCCCAGTCCGACCTCGGCCAGGGTGCCGGTCATGGACCGGACCTGGCGGTGCAGGAAGCTGCGGGCCTCGAACACCAGATGCACTTCCTCGCCGACGCGTGAGACCCGGGCGACGTCGAGGGTCTTTTCCGGCGACTTCGACTGGCAGTTCACATCGCGGAAGGTGGTGAAGTCGTGCAGGCCGACGAGGACCTGCGCCGCCGAATGCATGGCGTCGGCGTCCATGGACTTGCGCATGTGCCAGACCCGCCCGGCGTCCAGCGCCGGTGGGCCGGGGCGGTTGAGGATGCGGTAGAGGTAGCGGCGGCCGGTCGCCGAGAAGCGCGCGTGCCAGTCGTCCTCGACACCCTCGCAGTCCAGCACCGAGATCGCCTCGCCGACCAGATGGGCATTGAGGGCGTTCATCACCGTCTGCGCCGGCCAGGCCTTTTCCAGATCGAGGCTGATGACCTGCCCGGTCGCATGGACGCCGGTATCGGTGCGTCCGGCGGCGGCGAGGCGCACGGTCTCGCCGCAGAAGGCGGTGATGGCGGTCTCGACGGAGCCCTGCACCGTCGGCTGATCGGTCTGGGCCTGGAAGCCGTTATAGGCCGAGCCGTCGTATTCGAGGGTGAGCCGGTAGCGCGGCATGTCGCGTCTCCCTACCGCTCGCCCCGCGGGGGCTCGCTGCTTGAGGGAGAGAGCACCGTCCCCGGCGGCAGCGGGAAGCCGCGCAGCATCTCTTCGGCCGACTGGGCCGCCTTGCCCGCCCGCTGGACCCGGAGCAGCCGCACCACGCCGTCGCCGGTTGCTATACGCAGTTCGCTGTCCAGGACCTCACCCGGCGAACCGTCACCCGCGCCGCGAAGCGATGGCCGCGACATCAGCACCTTGATCCGGACCGGACCATCCTCGCCGGGAACCTCGAACCAGGCACCGGGGAAGGGCGACAGGCCGCGGATGTGGGCGTCGATGTCCGCCGCCGGTCGGGACCAGTCGATCCGGGCCTCGGCAGGCGTGATCTTCTTCGCATAGGTCGGCTCACCGACCTGTTCCGTGCCCTCGACGCCGCCGCGCTCGATGGCGGCCAGGGCCCGGGGCCAGAGACCGGCACCGATGTGCGACATGCGCTCGCCGAGGCTGGCGGCGGTATCGTCGGGGCGGATGTCGAGGATCTCCGACAGCAGGATCGCCCCCTCGTCGAGGCCCTCGGACATGCGCATGATCTGGACGCCGGTCTGGCGGTCGCCGGCCATGATGGCGCGCTGGATCGGTGCGGCACCACGCCAGCGGGGCAGCAGCGAACCGTGCAGGTTGAAACAGCCGAGGCGGGGCGCTTCCAGCACCTCGGTCCTGAGGATCTGGCCGTAGGCGACGACACAGGCGGCATCGACCTCGAGGCCCTGGAAGGTCTCGATCGCCTCGGGTGATTTCATCGAGGCGGGGGTGAAGACCGGCAGGCCCATGGCCTCGGCGAAGGCCTGGACCGGCGAGGGGGTCAGCTTCTGGCCGCGGCCGCGCGGCTTCGGCGGCTGTGACCAGACGGCGACGATCTCATGGCCCGAGGCGATGAGTTCGGCCAGGGACGGCACGGCGAAGTCGGGGGTACCCATGAAGGCGAGGCGCATGCGCGCGCTTTGCCCTATGCGCGGGGCGGGGACAAGGCGAGGGAACGGCCGCACCGGCTCGTGGGGTTACAGGACCCCGAGGCCGAGCAGCCAGGTCCGGACCTGTTCCGGCCAGTCCGTCGTGACCGGATCGCTGGTCGGCCGCATCCCGAAGGCGTGGCCACCCCTCGCATAGAGGCGCATGTCCACCGGCACACCGGCGTCGTTGAGGGCGAGCGCATAGGCCATCGGCTGCCGGATATCGTCGACGGTGTCGTCCATCGCATGAATGATGAGCGTCGGCGGTGCCTCGGCGCTGATCGTCACCCAGGGCTGCAGTTGAAGGCTGTTCCGGCCCTGGCTGTTGTCCAGCATGCGCGCCGTATAGGCGACGATCGCGAAGTCAGGCCGTGAGGATTGCCGGTCGGCCGCGTCGGTCAGCGGATAGGTGCGGTCATCCGTATTGCTCATATTGGCAACCAGATAGGCACCGGCCGAAAAGCCGATCACGCCGATCTTCCGCGGATCGATGCCATAGGTGGAGGCATCCTGCCGCAGCAGGGTCATGGCGCGCTGGGCGTCTTCCAGCCCCAGCAGCACCTCCGGTCGTTGCTGCCGCCCATTGACCCTCGGCCAGACCTGCGGCGTCCGGTATTTGAGTACGGCGCAGGTCATGCCCTGCCGGACCACCCAGTCGCAGACCTCCGTGCCTTCCAGATCCATGGCCACGGCGTGAAATCCGCCGCCCGGCAGGACCAGCATGGCGGCTCCTGCGTTTCGCCCCTTCGGTCGATAGACGGTCATGGTCGGCCGGGTGACATGGGTCGCCCAGTGCCATCGCCGGCCACCGACCGTGGGCGACCCGTTGCCGGTCATCTCGGGACGGTCGCCGCTGTCGGGTCTGGTCAGGGGGACATGGGCGGGCCAGAGCGGGATCTGCGTCCCCCCGGGGCCCGGTTGCCAGACGCCCACCCGCTCCACTTTGGGCACCTCGACCCTTGCGGTCGAACCCTCGGGGCCCGCGGCCGGAGCCTCGACCGTGGCTGTCGCCGGGTCGGTGTCGCTGGTCCCGCTACAGGCGACCAGCCCGAGGCCGAGGGCAAGCAGGAGGGCCGGCAGGGTTATCAGCAGCCGTGACAATCGGTGCCTCCTGGCATGCGCCGGAAAGGGGCGCTATGGCCGGGCCTATTCCCAGCGGGTGTAAACCCCGCCGCCCTCGTCCCATTCGCCGCCGGTGTCGAGGGCCTCGTCGAAATCCATCATCCGGTCGAGCAGGACGCCGGCGATGATGCCGACAGCAGCGACGCCCAGCAGGACGGCGATGCTGCCGATGCCGACCTTTTCGTTGCGGGTCAGGCGGCGACGGCCCTGGGGGTCGATGATCCGGTCGCGGCCGCGCTTCAGCCGGGCCATCAGGCGGCCAGCCTTGCGTTCTTCTTCACCTTGGCCACGGCGCGTTCGCGCTTCAGCCGGGACAGGTGGTCGATGAAGAGGACGCCCTCGAGGTGGTCCATCTCGTGCTGGATACAGACGGCATAGAGGCCCTCGGCCTCTTCCTCGACCGTCTCGCCGGCATAGTTCATGTAGCGCAGGCGGACCCGGGCGGGGCGTTCGACGCGGTCGAAATACTCCGGCACCGACAGGCAGCCTTCTTCATAGGTGAACAGTTCGTCGGAGGCCGAAACGATCTCCGGATTGACGTAGTAACGCGGATTGCGGCGGGCGAGTTCCCATTTGGCCCGGTCCTCGTCCGAGAGTTCGGCGGGATCCTGATCGTCGGCGACGCCGTCACGATCATTGAGGTCCATGACGATGACCCGGCGCGTGTCGCCGATCTGGACGGCGGCCAGGCCGATGCCGGGCGCGTCGTACATGGTGTCGAGCATGTCATCCATCAGGGCACGCAGCTCATCGGTCACCGGCCCTTCGACGGGGGTGGAGATCTGCTTCAGCACCGCCAGGTCGGCGGCGTTGTCGATGGTGAGGATGCGACGGACGGCCATGCCCGCGAGGTAGGGGCGCGGAGGCCAAAGGTCAAGATTTCGGGGCGGGCCCGCGTCTCAGTCGAAGGCCTCGGCAACCCGCCGGGAGGCCGTCTTCGACCGCCGGGACATGGATGTCATCAGGGCCCCGATGGGGAAGATGGCGATCAGGGCGAACAGTCCGAAGAACGTCCACAGGATGCCGAAAAGGACCGCCAGGAGGCCGATCACCATGCCGTCGATGTGGTTTCGCAGCAGGGCCCTGAAGCGTGCAGGGTCTTCGGACCGCCGCACCGCCTCGCGCTTGTAGCCGCGTGTCCGGACCACACCGGACCGATGCGCCTCCAGAAACGGCAGAAGGTCGCGCAGGATCAGGTAGAGGCCTGCAAGACAGGCACCGAACACGACGAACATCGACTTCACTCCCCCGGTGTCAGACGACCCTGCGGGTCAACCGGCGTCCTTGTCCAGCCCGGGCAGGACCCGCGGCTTGCGGTCGTCGTCGATGGCCACATAGGTGAAGACGCCCTCGGTGACCCGCACTGAGGCGGCCTGGGCGTGGTTGCGGGGGCGTTTCCAGGCCTCGACATGGACCCGGATCGAGGTGCGGCCGGTCTTCAGCACGCGGGCATAGATCGAGACCTCGTCCCCGACCGCGACGGGCTGGTGGAAGACCATGCCGTCCAGCGCAATGGTCACGCAGCGGCCCTGGGCCAGTTCGAAGGCGGGGGTGGCCCCAGCCAGGTCCATATGGGCCAGCAGCCAGCCGCCGAAGATGTCGCCCTCGGGATTGGTGTCGGCGGGCATGGCGATGACGCGCCCGACTGGCTGGCCGGTTGGCACGGTCGGAAGGGCGTCGGTCACGCGCGGCTCCGGCAGGACAAGGGAAGATGGCGCACCCGACACGATTCGAACGTGTGACCTTTGCCTTCGGAGGGCAACGCTCTATCCAGCTGAGCTACGGGTGCGTCTGACGGCCATGACGCCGGACGAAGGGCCTTACAGCAGGACCGCGCTGCCCTCAATCCCGAATGCGCCCTGTCCTGCGACAAGGTCCTGCGACAAGGTCCGGGCCGGGGGATCCATTTGCAGGGTGCGGGACGCCGCGTCCCGGTCTAGCCTGTCTCCGCTTCGATGATGGAGGTCCCGATGCGCGCCGTTCTGTTCAGCCTGCTGATGCTTGTGGGAGCCTGGGCCACGGCCCCGGATGAGGCGAAGGCCGGCCCTGCCGACGTTGCGCCGGACAGTCTCAATGCCATCGCCGAATCCTATGTGATGCTGATCCTCGACATCGGCGAGCTCGAGCCGGGCTATGTGGACGCCTATTACGGCCCGGCCGAGTGGCAGGTGGCCGCCCGGGCCGAGGCCGAGACCCCGGCCCAGCTGATCGAGCGTGCCGCTGCCCTGACCGACCGACTGGCCGAGCTCGACCGCAACGGCGGTATGGCGGGAGCGACCCCGGCGGAGGTCCAGCGGCGCAAATACCTGGCCGCCCATGTCTCGGCGGCGGCGGCGCGGCTGCGGATGATCTCGGGCGAGGTGATGAGCTTTGCCGACGAGGCCGAGGCCCTGTTCGGCATCCGGCCGGAGCTGCCGCCGCTCGAGAGCTTCGACCCGGTGCTGGCGGAGATCGACGCCCTGCTGCCCGGCGAAGGGTCGCTGACCGACCGGGTCATCGCCTTCCGGGCCGATTTCGTCATTCCCAAGGACCGGTTGCAGCCGGTGATGGACGCCGCCATCGCCGAGTGCCGCCGCCGCACCGCCCGGCACATCGAACTGCCGGCCCATGAGCGCTTCACCCTCAGCTTTGTCGGCGACAAGGTCTGGTCGGGCTACAACTACTATCTCGGGGATGCCGCCAGCCGGATCGAGATCAATTCCGACCTGCCGATCTATACCGNNNGATCTGGGCTGCCACGAGGGCTATCCGGGCCATCACGTCTACAACGCCCTGCTGGAACAGACCTTTGTCCGCGAGCGCGGCTGGGTCGAGATGAGCGTCTATCCGCTGTTCTCGCCCATGTCCTTCGTCGCCGAGGGCAGCGCCAACTACGGCATCGACCTGGCCTTCCCGGGCGATGAGGGGCTGGCCTATGAGCGGGATGTGCTGTTCCCCCTGGCCGGGCTCGACCCGTCCACGACCGGACGCAAGGCGCGGCTCGGGGCGCTGATGCGGCAGCTGGCACGGGCGGAATACACGATCGCCGACGCCTATCTGTCCGGGCGGATCGACCGGGCCGAGGCGACCCGGCTGGTGATGCACTACAGCCTGTTCAGCGAGGCGCGGGCGGCCCAGCGGGTGCGGTTCATCGACGTCAACCGCAGCTATGTCATCAACTATGGCCTCGGCCGCGACGTGGTCCAGGCCTGGGTCGAGCGTCAGGGCCCGGATCACTGGCAGGGGATGGAGACCCTGCTGGCGAGCCAGATCCTGCCGGTGGATTTGATGGAGTGAGTGGTGGCTGGTGACTGGTGGCTAGTGGCTGGTGATTGGCCGACGCCTGCGCGATGGCGCGGTTTGCGCCGTCCTTCCGCCAACAGGCAGACTGCAATCACCAGCCACTAGCCACCCACTTCACTGCGCCAGCATGCCGCCGTCGATCTTGAACTCGGCACCGGTGACGAATTTGGATTCGTCGGCGGCAAGGTAGAGGACGCAATAGGCCACGTCGTCCGGTTCGCCGATCCGCTTCATCGGGATGCCGCGGCTCAGGCGTTCGTGGGCCTTGGCCTCGTCGCCACCGGCCATGGCGATGAAGGGGTCGAGGATCGGGGTCTTGATGAAGACCGGATGCACCGAGTTGCAGCGCACGTTCCAGTCGCCCTTGGCGGCCTCAAGGGCGATGGTCTTGGAGTACATCCAGACCGCCGCCTTGGTGGCGTTATAGGCCCCCATGCCGGGGGCGGCGGCGAGGCCCGCCACCGAACTGATGTTGATGATCGAGGACGGCGCCGAGGCCCGCAGGTGCGGCATGGCGTGTTTGCAGCCCAGCATGATGGACTCGATATTGACCGCCTGGACGCGACGCCAGTTCTCGAGCGTATCGGTCTCGACGAATTTCAGGTCGCCGCCGATGCCGGCATTGTTGACCAGGATCGACAGGCCGCCCATGGCCGTCACGGCCTGATCAATGACCGAGACCCATTCGGCCTCGTCGGCGACATCGTGGGCGAAGGCGAAGGCCGCGCCCGGGATCTCGGCATTGATCGCCCCGGCCAGCGCCTCGACGCCCTTCAGATTGACGTCCGTGACCGCGACCCTGGCACCCTCGCGGGCGAGCATCCAGGCCATGGCCTCGCCCAGTCCACCCGCCGCGCCGGTGATCAGGGCCTGTTTGCCCGCAACCCGTCCTGCCTTGACCGTCATGATTTCGCTCCCGTTGCCGCAGCCGCTTCGTCGATGAAGCGGGCCATGCGGACATCTTTTTCTGTGACGCCGTCAGCGTCGTGGGTGGTCAGCAGGACCTCGACCCGGTTGTAGACATTCGACCATTCCGGATGGTGGTCGATCTTGTCTGCCAGCAGGGCCACGCGGGTCATGAAACCGAAGGCGGCGTTGAAGTCGGAGAATGTCAGACGGCGGGTGATCGCCGGGCGATCCCCGTCATCGGCGGCCCACAGCGGCAGGGCTTTCAGAGCTTCCGCAACGTCAATCCGGTCGGCCATGGCGTCCTCCTGTTCCCTTCGCCGTATCGCGCCGGACCCGGCTCCACAAGCGTCCTTGGCGGTGTGTCGACAGCCGCGACCACTCAGCCCGGTGACGGCGGCCCGGCGACGCGCTAGACCGCGCCCATGACCGACGCCTCCGCCTCGACCGGCAAGACCTCCTCCTTCGGCTTTCGCGATGTCGACGCGAAGGAGAAGGTGCAGCTGGTGCGCGGCGTGTTCGACAGTGTGGCCTCCAGCTATGACCTGATGAACGACCTGATGAGCGGTGGCGTGCACCGGCTCTGGAAGGACGCGGCGGCGGCGAAGCTGAACCCCCGTCCGGGCGAGACCATCCTCGACGTCGCCGGCGGCACCGGGGACATGGCACGGCGCTATGCGAAGATGGCTCGGGCGGCACAGGAGCGGCGCGGCGGAGACGACGCCTCGGTCATCGTGCTGGACTACAATGCCGAGATGATCATGGCCGGTGTCCAGAAGGGCGGCGAGCCCGAGATGCAGTGGTCGGTCGGCGACGCCATGGCCCTGCCCCTGCCGGACGCCTCGGTCGACGCCTATTCGATCAGTTTCGGCATCCGCAATGTCGCCGACATCCCGCAGGCGCTGCGCGAGGCGCGGCGGGTGCTGAAGCCCGGCGGCCGGTTCCTGTGCCTAGAGTTTTCGCGACCGACGGCCTCGGCGGTGCGCAAGGCCTATGACGCCTGGTCCTTCCACGCCATTCCGCGCATCGGCGGCTGGGTCGCGGGTGACCGCGACAGCTATCAATATCTGGTCGAGAGCATCCGCCGCTTCCCCGACCAGACGACCTTCAAGGGCATGATCGAGGACGCGGGTTTCAGCCGCGTGACCGTGACCAATCTGTCGGGCGGGGTCGCCGCCATCCATCACGGGTGGGCGATCTGACCCGTTCCGCCGACTACAGGACGGCCCCGCCGCCGCCGGTGGCCGAGCCGGTGCAGAATCCGGTCGATGCGACCCTGCGCCTGCTCGGCTGGTGCTGGGTGCTGGTGCGCCATGACGCCCTGACGCCGCGCGAGATCACGCCGCTGCTGCCGGTCTGGATCCGCTGGCTGGCCCATCTGCTGCATGCCTTCGCCGGCAAGGCGGCCCGTGAAGGCCGTCCGGGCCAGCGGCTGGGCAAGGCGTTCGAATATCTGGGGCCGGTGGCGATCAAGCTGGGCCAGGTCCTGGCGACGCGCGCGGACATCTTCGGTATCGAGTTCGCGCGCGACCTGGGCCGGCTGAAGGATGCCCTGGCCCCCTTCCCGCTGGAACAGGCGCGGCGTGAGGTTGAGCGGTCGCTGGGCATGCCGGTCGAGGCCCTGTTCACCGATTTCGGCCCGCCGGTCGCTGCCGCCTCCCTGGCCCAGGCCCATCCGGCCCGGCTGGCCGACGGCCGCAAGGTGGCGGTCAAGGTGCTGCGTCCCGGGGTCGAGCGTCGGGTGGCGCAGGGGCTGGACTCGATGCGGCTGGCAGCCCGGCTGGCGGTGCGTTTCGTGCCGGTGGCGCGGCGGCTGGAGCCCCTCGCCTTCGTCGAGACCATCGCCCGGTCGATGCAGCTGGAGCTGGACATGCGGCTGGAGGCCGCCGCCGCCTCCGAGCTGAAGGACATATTGGACAAGGACGTCGCAGCCGGCGGACACATGACCGCACCGGCCGTGATCTGGGACGGGGTCGGCAAACGGGTGCTGACGCTGGAATGGGCCCCCGGCCTGGCCATGACCGACCCGGCCGCCGCCGACCAGCCGGGGCTGGACCGGAATGCCCTGGCCGACAATGTCGTACGCGCCTTCCTGACCCAGGCGCTGGACCACGGGACCTTCCACGCCGACCTGCACGAGGGCAATCTGTTCTGCCATGCCCCGGCCGAGTTGACGGCGATCGATTTCGGCATCGTCGGCCGGATCGGGCCGGCGGAGCGGCGCTATCTGGCGGAAATCCTCTGGGGCTTCCTGAGCCGCGACTATGACCGCATCAGCCGGGTGCATTTCGAGGCCGGCTATGTGCCGCCCGAGCACTCCGTCGAGGCCTTCGCCCAGGCCCTGCGCGCCGTCGGCGAGCCGGTGATCGGCAAGGCGGCCTCCAAGGTGTCGATGGGCCGGCTGCTGGGCCAGCTGTTCGAGATCACCGACCTGTTCGACATGCATCTGCGGCCCGAGCTGATCCTGCTGCA
>VYMF01000058.1_pt1 | contig 36320 bp, 32 predicted proteins | sample 5115271 | NCBI WGS metagenome assembly VYMF01 (sample SAMN12291778, study PRJNA351875) | freshwater metagenome | isolation source: freshwater lake | place: USA: Michigan, Wintergreen Lake | collected 2013-08-08
AATCATGCCGGAAAGATTGGAGCAAGACACCTTGCTCCAATCTTGAGGCAGCGACCGCTACTGCGAGTCGCAGGACATTAGCCGGTAAATTACAACGTCCACAAACAAAAAAAGTGCTCACTTGCATGAACGCTTTATCAAACAATAATGGCTGACCCGGCAATGTCCTACTTCCCCCCGCTCCGTCACTCTCGTGACTGCGCCGCTAGAATTGCTCCCTATGGGTCGCAATTCTGTCATTTCGCGAACAATCAATTCTGTTTCTATTGGGTTCGCTCAATGGGGAATTTATTGTGTTTAAAAAAAAACCAACCTTTCGGTTGGCTTTTTTGAATTTGATTATTGCTAACCCGGCAATGTCCTACTCTCCCATTGAGCGAACCCAATAGTACCATCGGCGATGAGAAGCTTGACTTCCGTGTTCGGAATGGGAACGGGTATTACCTTCTCTCCATAATCAGAATGAAAAGAAAGGATTGAATTTTTTTAGAAACCTTTAATGCTTTTGCCCATGGAAACGATAAAAGAGCCTTTGGTTCAGACAGAGGAATTTACAATCTTAGGTCTTCAAATCCAGACATCCAACGAGAAGGGTGACGCGGAAGTAAAAATACCTCAGGTTTATTCTCGTTTCTACAAAGAGGATTTCCCGAAACGATTAGAATCGGTTCGTAAGTTTGATCCGCTTTACGCTGTGTATTTTCAATATGAATCGGATGAAACTGGGAAATATTATTTTATGTTAGGTTACGCGGTTAACGAAAAAGAAAAGACATCGGGTGATTTGAAAAAACTTACAATTCCATCGCAAAAGGGCCGTTATTTTACTATCCAACCAGGTGCCCCCGAAGAAGTTGTTCCAAAATTTTGGAAGGAAATTTGGGAGCATCCAGAGATTCCAAAAATTAGAACCTTTCAATTTGATTGGGAAGAATATTCCGAAGCGGGTATAAGAGTATTCTTATCTTCTAAGTAGACCAGAGTTTTCCAATCTCTTGTTACCCAAACCCAGATTCCTACGAATAATGCAGTTGCAATCCAAAGTCCAATCGTTGCTCCTGGGATTAGTAAAAAATCAACAACTCCATGCTGGATAACGGCGAGAAGGAAGGCAAATCCGATCAATTCTAACTTAGACCGAAGGTCGTTTCGTAGGTTTGACTTTAATAAAAAGAGCGCAAAACATATATTAATCAAAAGATGGATATTGGAAGAGTGAATGGTTCTCGCAAGGAATATGTCCAGTTTTTTTCCATCCACCTCTCTACGGATGTATTCCGTATTTTCAATTAATGAAAAACCCAGAGCAACATAACCAGCTATAATGACAACGGGTGTTAAAAATCTTTTGTTCTTATAATCAAAGCCAAAAAGAAAACTTAATAGTAAAATAAAAAAAATCTTAAATCCCTCTTCAACCATTCCTGCCTTGATAAAAGCAATATGAGCAGTTTGTGTCAGTAGACTGACTTTCTTTTTAGAAACAAAATCAGTCTCGGGCCAAAGAATTGGGTGGAGTTGTAAGATTATGACTGTCGATAACCAACCGCATATCAAACCCAATACGATTCCAAATATTTCCCGGTAGGTTTTTTTAGGAGAGTAGGATTTCCATACCACTACCATCCACGGGAGGACGGACAAAGAACCGATCAAATAATCTAGTAATTCTGCTGGATCTTTCATTCGTTAATTTCTTCCATATAACGACCATCAAAAAGATTGATCATCTCTTTTTGCAATTCAGTAGGAACAACGTCGGGATCAATCGGCCCATTCCAGAAAAGCTCCGTTACACGGATATCATTTTTGGTTCCAGGAGGTGGCATCAAAGGACTTAAGGATTCAACAAGTTGCAGCGTGCGCAAATCTTGGTCAGGATAATTGGAAGCTTCAACTAGTTGCACATCAATCACATCTCCATCTTGAGTAATCGTATAGGCCACCACACAGGAGTAAGGCTGTGGAGCTTTTGCCCAATAGTCCATATAACTTTCAGGGACACGCATTTTCGCTGAAATATAATTAGAATATGTTGCAGGAACCTTTTTCCCTCTAATTTTTTTTACATATCCTTTTTGCGGACCATTATCAGCAACTTTCTCGTTCGTAATCTTTTCACCTTTTTCACTATTTTTAGTTTCGTTTCCAGTAATCACTCCTCCATTCAAACCTTCCATTTCATCTGGAATATTAGGGTCGATAAAGTAAAACTCCATTTTTTCCGGTTGGAAGTGATCAGCCGATTTTTTAGAGTCTTTCTTTTGCGAATTCCTTTGGAGTGAAATTGGGATCAAAAAGACAAGGCAAAGAAGTATCAAATGAAATAGCAAAGAAACTGGTAGAACATTTTTAAAACCTTTGCGAATACCAGGTGTAAAGAATTTTTCTTCCTCACCATTTTTATCCTTTCTAAAACCCAAGTTTTGTAAGCTAAAGGATTTTTCTATCATTGTATTCGAATAAATATACAACCCAACAAGGGCAAAAAACGATATGACCGCATATCCTATGTTTTGTGAGGAAACAAAAAAATCTTTGTCAGCAATTCCAGGCTTTAAGCCGAATCCTGCCAAAAATTGTATACCAAAAACGGGACTTATATAAGAGAAAACCCAGACGGCAAGAAACAGCCAAAGTAAAAGCCCGATAAAAAGCAAGGGGAAACCTCGCCAATATTCATAAAGATAGATATGACCAAGGCCAGGCAAAAATCGGTCTCGAAAAATTGCCTTAGATTTTATTTGAAGTTCCTTAACTAGTGGAAAGTGGATGCCATTTGACGCATACGACTTCCAAACCTCTCGATTCCGAATGCCATTAAAGTATTTTATGAGAGTATAACTTAAAATAGAAGGAAATTTATTTCTATTAAAACCTATTAGTAAAATTGAAACCGACAAACAAAAATTGAACAAGAACGAATACAGGTCTTGTATGGGCATCATCTGTTGGGGAGTTTTTCCACCGCGGATGTATTCGATAAGTGCGGTAAAGGCAAAAGTTAAAAATAAAGCAAAGAGGAAAACAAAAAGTAGAGTATCGAACTTTGCATCCCGGATTCTTTTTTCAGTTCTGATTTTTAGATTGGAGTGCGTTTCGTCCAATTTACTTTGCCGGATCTTTTCTCGTCTCTGGTTTCGCCTTAGTGAGTGGAAAAGATTTAAAACCAAACATAAAAAAACGGAAATCACTATTCCAAGCTTAACAATAGATAGGTTGTTTTCTTCTGAAAAAAACGCATTGATTTCCGTTTCCCAAGACAAACTGGACCTATGCAAAAGTTCCAATGGGAAAATCAAAATCCATGTTAAAACATAAATCCCTACTACTACCAATGCTTTCATTTGGAGTTTGTACTCTCTCGGGAAGGCAAACAGCACACCCAACGGGAAAAATGGTCCAAGAGAAAAAAGAGGCGACATCCAAACTAGAAAACTTAAGGATTTTTTTGCCCAATTGGAGAGTGGTTTTCGATTTGTAGCGTCCATTCTTATTACATTCTCAAGGAAAATACTTTGAATTTTCGTGGAAAACAAAAAATTTGGCGGATATGGCCCAGTCGAAAGAGAAAGAAGAACAATCCTTAAAACCCGTCGTTGCAGTTTCTAAAAGGAGGGGATTTGTTTTCCCAGGCTCGGAAATCTATGGGGGACTTTCCAATACTTTTGACTATGGACCAAATGGAATCGAAGTCCTAAACAATTTAAAACGCCTTTGGTGGGAATACTTCGTGCATCGAAGAGATGACGTATTGGGTCTAGATTCTTCCATACTACTCCATCCAAGAGTCTGGGAGGCATCAGGACATGTCTCCAACTTCAATGATCCCCTTATGGATTGTAAAAATTGCAAAACCCGAATCCGAGTGGATAAGTTCTTAGAAGACAAAGAAGGAGAAGGTGCTGCGACGGGAAAGTCTTTAGAGCAGCTGACTCAAACCATCAAAGAAAAGGGTTATGCCTGCCCTAATTGTGGGAAGGTTGGCAGTTTTACAGATGCAAGGCAGTTCAATTTGATGTTTAAAACATCACATGGTGCATCTGAGGAAGGTGCCACTGATATCTACCTCAGACCCGAAACCGCTCAAGGAATTTTTATCAATTTTAAAAATGTCTCACAAATTGCTCGAAAAAAAGTTCCCTTTGGAATTGCCCAAATTGGAAAATCCTTCCGAAACGAAATTATGGCAAGACAGTTCATCTTTAGAACTCGTGAGTTTGAGCAGATGGAGATGGAATTTTTCTGCGAGCCAGGTACACAGAAACAATGGTTCGAGTATTGGGTCAATTATTGTATGGACTGGCTTGTAAATGTAGTTGGTCTTAAAAAGGAAAACCTACGTGTTAGAGAGCATGAAAAAGAAGAACTTTCCTTTTACAGCGATAGCACTAGTGATATCGAATACAAATACCCGTTTGGTTGGGGTGAACTTTGGGGTATTGCATCGAGAACTGATTACGACCTTACCCAACATGAAACTTTTTCTTCAGAAGATTTAAAGTATCACGATTTGGATAATAAAAAGAAATATCTACCTTATGTAGTGGAACCTGCGCTTGGACTCAACCGCCTCTTCCTTGCAGTGCTTTGTGATGCATATAAGGAGGAAACTCTCGAAAATTCAGAAGTGCGAACTGTACTTAGTTTTGGAAGGAGAGTCTCTCCAATGAAGGTGGCGATCTTTCCTCTGATGAAAAAAGATGGATTAGATGAATTGGCAAAATCGATCTACCAAGATTTGAGATCTCATTGGTATGTTGACTATGACGAAAGTGGCGCTATTGGAAAGAGATACCGTCGTCATGATGAAATCGGAACTCCATTTTGTATCACTGTGGATTATGATAGCAAAACGGATCATTCCGTAACAATTCGAGAACGTGATTCTATGAAACAAGAACGAGTTTTGATCAGTGAATTGAAATCCTATCTCATCCAACGAATGGTTTAGGGTGATACACGACTTAGAAGATAAGGATAGAAACCAAGCCATCGAATTAGTGAACCAGTTTTTCAGAAAAGTCAATGAACTGGAATTAGATGGTTTATTTCAAATTAGACCCAGGGCTGCAGCAAAATTTACCGACATCTATTTTAAATTGATAGGTACAGGTAAGGTCTATATGCGGGGATTTTTTATTTCCGAGGAATTACTCTCCTTACTCATCGGTCGAATTGAGGAGAAGCCTCACTTAGTAGAAGAGAGATCTCTTTTTATCGATCTTGCTGTTACGAAACTAGGCGACAAGAAAAAAGGATATATGAAATCCCTCCTCGCCGATGTAGAAGTTTGGTGCAAAGACCAAAGAATTCCATCTATCGAACTCAGAGCAATTCTACAAAACAAAGAAGCAATCGAATACTGGGACAAATCCTCTTTTGAAAGGTTTTACATTCGCTACCGTAAGAAGGTTTAGTAATCGATTCCATTCAATCTTTCCTAAGTTTTAGAGAATCAGCGAGTTTACTTTACCAACTCCCAGAACTTCATCCAAACCCAGGGAGTATGGAATGTGATAAATACAAGGCAATTAAAAAGGCGGGGACAATATAAAGATAGGCTTGAAATATCTCTATCATAGTTTCCAAGGGAATCTTCAAGTTTGCTTCCTTTGAAGATAGTAGTATAGCAAGCAAGAGTTCGTAGAAGAACCAACCTACGATTCCATCAAGATAGTATTTCAATCAAAACTTGGGATGAGATAAACAAAAATTTTCACGGAAGTTTCGGATTCGATCGATAACAACCGATCCCGAAGCTTTGACCATTTCCAAAAGCAATCAATTCTCTACGAAAATTGCAACCAGAGAGTTTTTGAAACTTAGTGCTAAATTGTTTTTACAACTTTGTAGATACGAAACATCGGACCTAATATATTTTTAAAGAAAGGGAAACTTGAGATTTTAATGAGTTTAAAAATTAGATCTAAAGATTCGGAAATTAACAATTTTGTTTTTTCATAACTTTTCGAAGTATCTGATATCCAAAAGTAAATTATACCCATCTGGTACAACCAAAGTAACTCAGGTAATAAATATAAAAGCTCTCCCTTCAACTTTAATTTAGAAGTAGCCAACGCATCTCGAATCATCCCGATCGCTTCTTCCCGAATTTCTTTAGTTTCGACACTGAACGGAGAGAGAGGGTGATTCGGGTCTCCTGCATTCCTAGCTAACACCGAAAGAAACTTTTTATACTTCGCAAATGACTCCAATCGATATAAAAGTATGTTTTTCAAACGCAACTTAAAATCTGGTGTGGATTCATTAAACTTGTTGCTTTGTAATTTTATATCTTTTTGACTTTGTTTATAAAACATTAATACGATTTCTTCTTTATTCTTAAAATGATAGTAAGTGGACCCGAGGGCAGTTTCTGATTCGCTAGCGATTCGCCTCATCGTCGTTTCATCATATCCTTCGGTCTGAAATAATCTGATTGCGATTGAATAGATTCGCTCCCTGGTTTGTTCGGATTTTTTTTTATCCCGATCCATTTAAATTTTCACTGCCCTATTGTTTTTTTTCGATCTTTGAAGTTGGATTTAGCGATACTGAATTCAATTCTTTCATTTGAGTCCGCTTTCGTAGTCTTCCAAATAGGGAAAGGTTGAAAAAATGCATAAAACCTAACAATAGTATAACTATTCCAATTTTATTTGAAATGATTTCGATCACTTCAACAAAATCACCAGGCCTTAAATCAATTTTTAGTGCCATTGCAATATAACCCAAATTTATAAGATAGAAACCAACAACTAAAAGATGGTTTATTGAATTTGCGAGCCCCGGATCTTTAAAAGCATCGATTAAAAATATGATCCCGTTTTTCGATAAGGTTCTGGCAACCCAGATCGTCACGGCAACACTCATCAGGATATAAACCAGATACAGGATTATTGTATTCTCTCTCTGGTCCTTCGTATTTTTTAGAGGTTTTGCATCATATTTCTCGAGAAGAATTTGCATCGAGTGAAAACCGAAGCCTTTCGCGATATCTAGTGCAGACTCTCCATTTCGATCTACTAGATTGGGATCGGCTCCGATGGCCAGTAAGGTTTCCGTATTTTTCAGATCGTTTTGGCTTACTAATTTATGAAGGTAGGTTGTTCCGCTTACATTGGAACCAGAATACAGATAACCACTGTTGAGACAATATTCCAGGATTAGTTTATTTTTAGCTTCGATCGCATAATCAAAGATAGTTTTGCCTAAGTTATCCGTTTGATTGATATCGAACTCCTCGCTCTTTATTTTTTTCTCAATACAGGTTAGATCATTTAGTTTGCAATTTAAACTCTTCGTTTCGTCGGCGAGAATCGAGCCGTAGGAAAGCAATCCACAGAATACGAAAGACAGTTGGATTAAAAGTTCAAATCGTTTCGACATAACAGACTCCTTTTTGAACACGTTCAATTTTAAATGGTATACTCGGAATGTCAATTATATTTGAACATGTTCAAATATAATTCAATTTTTTTCCTAAATCCATGAACTTAATTCATTTTTTAATTGCCTTTTATATGTCAAATCGCCATAATTTGAGCAAAAGAAATTCAGAGGTGAAATAACTATGCTACGATTTTTAATTTTAACAACAATGGCCATGGCTTCCATGTTCTCATCCATTTGGGCGAGTTCTGGTTCGTCTTCCAAACCTTTAGCAGGAACCTATCCAATTGTTCTATCGCACGGTCTCTTTGGTTGGGGAGAAAATTCGGGCGGAGTGATTAGCATTGTAAATTATTGGGGGGGAATGGACGACTACCTTCGTAGACAAGGTGCAACCGTATACGCTCCTGGAAAATCTGCGGCCAATTCGAACGAAGTCCGCGCAGGCCAATTGAAATCTCTGATTTTAAACTATGCTGCCGCGACCAACTACTCGGGAAAGTTTCATATCCTTGGACATTCACAAGGAGGACTTGACAGCCGTTATATGGTGTCCAATCTAGGAATGGTTGGAAGAACATCTACGCTCACTACCTTAAATACCCCTCATTACGGTTCTCCGATTGCTGATATCGTAAAATCTGTTTTGCCTTCTTGGATTCAACCTTTCGTTGCTGGAATTGTAGAAACTCTAGTCAAAATAGTTTACGGTGGAACAAATCAACAAAATGCCTTGGCGGCTCTATCCTCTCTCACCAAAGAAGGATTGGTCAGTTTCAATTCGGCTACACCCAACCGCTCTGGAGTGAAATACTATTCATATGGCTCCTATATCACAATTCCTGATCTCATCCAGCATCCGCTTATGGGAATCCTTCATCCTGCTTGCGCGGCTGGGGGACTTTTCCAAGGCCAAGGAGTTACCAATGATGGACTAGTCCCTCTGAGTTCTCAAAAATGGGGAACCTGGAAGGGTGGACCTTCGTTTGGTATCCTAACCACAGGGATTGACCACTTACAAATTTCTAATACACTTCGGTCAGGCAGTCTTTGGTATGACGTAGAGGGATTCTATTTGGGTGTTGCATCCAATATGAAAGCGAACCAATAGAAAGAATTGATTTCTGGCTTTGAAAAACCCAAGCATTTACGCTTGGGTTTTTTTGTTTCTTGAATGGAATTTATTTGATTCAATTCTAATCACCGAAGTTTAAAATTTAGAATAATTATGAACCAAACATTGATCCGAAATTTATTGTACACTCTAGGCGCTGTTTTACTCATCTTGGTTGTCATCTTCCTTGCGAGACCGAATGAATTCTCATCGGTTGAAGAAACGAACCCGAACGACAAAGCAGAATCCTTCTTCCGTAGCCAATCTGAAGGAGAAGGTTATACGATTGATCCTTATTATTTAGAAGGGGCGAAGACTTTGTTTTCTGCTGAAGGTGATTTTTTGAGCTTTGAACAAATATTAGAAAAAGCAAAAACAGGTGAGCTCAACTTAGTCTCTGAACTTTGGACACTCAGGAGACAATGCCCCGATGGAAGTACTCGAGAACAATGCCACGAATACATCAAAGCTTTTTTAAAAAATGAATATTCGGAGTCAGATGCCAATCGACTCATTCAACTGCTGACCAACTATTTGAAATATGAATCTGCAATGGTGGATTTAGATACAACAAGTAAGTCCTTCTCTAATTATGAAAAGTATGAAAAAGTAAAAGAACTACGGAGAAAAATATTCTCGAAAGAAGATGCCGATCTTATCTTTGGTTTGGAGGAAGCAACTGCTGATTTTAGTTTCAACAGAAAGAACTTTTTGGAAGAAACAAAGAATCTGAGTGCAGACGAAAGGATACGGCAATATGATGTATTCCGAAAAAAATCCTTTGGAAACTACTACAACGCCCTCGTCGCAAGAGAACCTAAATTTGATCGATTCGAAACAGAAATGGAACTAAGACAGGCAGAACTATCAAAACTGAGTCCTAAAGATAGAGAGAACAAAGAAAAAGAAATTCGAATTTCCTACTTTGGCAAAGACGGAAATGAGAGGATGGAAAAAGTCTTAAAGGAAATTAAAGAGGAGGAAGAAAAGATAAGTCGGCTAGAGCAAGAAGAAAAAAAATTCTTAAATCAAAACCCAAATCTATCTCCTGCAGATCGAGAAAAAAAGATAATGGACATACGATCAACGATTCTTGGAAGTAAAGAACTCGCCGAAGAATATACAAGAAGAATAGAATATGAGAGAACTCTAAAGAACCAAAGTGAATAGATATAATTTACTCTATTTACTTTTATCTAGTCTTTTTTTGAGCTTAAGTTTGGAGCCTGTTGGTTCCGCTCTTTGTGGAATTTTATCGATTGCCCTACTCTTTCATGTATTTTTAAAATTCTACAGTTCGCCCAAACTTTCCTACGCATTTTTATATACGGCTTGGTATTCTTTCTTTCTCTCGGTATCGACTTTTTATTGGGTATACTGGGGGATATTAAATATAACAGGACTTAGTGGTATTTCGGCGGGACTTCTCTTTTTACTCTTTGCCTTGACCTCGTTCTATAAACTAATCATACCATTTATTGTCCTACTTCTGATAAAAAAGTACAAAAAGGATGCGAAACTTAATGACTTGATCCTTTTGTTAATTGGAGCGCTAAGTTTAACGGAATTATGCCCGATGATTTTTCCTTTGTATTTCGGTGATTTGCTTCGAAACAATTTAATTCTTCGCCAAATAGCAGTCTTTGGAGTGGAAGCCTTGAGTTTATCTCTAATTATACTTTCTGCGTCGATTTATCTCGGTTTTTTACACAGGAAGAATTCCTTAAAATCAATTCTACTAAAACTTATTCCCTGTTCCGTGATCCTAACTCTAAATCTGGTATTGTTAACTAAGGAAATACCTACCGATTTTGAAATTAATATGGGACTGATCCAAACGAACACAGAATATGCTAAGAATTTAGATAGAGAAGATTCAAAATATTTAACTCATGCGCTTCAGACCTTTTACCAATTGGGAATGGAAGCTTATCTTTCGTCTGAGCAACCGATAGATTTACTCGTGTTTCCTGAATCTGCTGTTCCATTTTTAGGGACATTGAAATCGGAAAACCAAAGATCCTCAACGTATAGCAGTAGTTTTGAGGAAGTGGTAATCAATCTGGCGAAGAATCTTAAATCCAATATACTATTTAATGAAATTATTTCAGATGGGAATACCCAGAACTCAGCAACCCTGAAACGATTCGATTCAGAAGTTTTTGAGAGGAGGCCAAAACAAATTTTATTACCTTTTGGAGAATATATCCCCTTTGAATCAAGTTTACCTTTTTTAAGAAATATTTTTAAAGAAACAAGCAACCACAAACCCGGCTCTGATAACTCTTATTTTACGGCGAAGTCGAAATCAAGCGAAACATTCCATTTTCAAACGTTAATATGTTATGAAATTCTAAATTCAAACTTTGTGCGAGAAAAGTCTTATGACCCAAATATCCAATTCCTTTTGAATCTAACCAATGATTCTTGGTTTCTATCGGAAAGAGAAAGTAATTTGCATGCAGGTGCGGGGAGACTTAGAGCGATCGAAACGGGACTCCCTTTGGTTCGACTAGCCGTCACGGGAACCACCAAAGGATTTGATCCTTGGGGGCGAGACCTCCTCGGCGAGCTTCCTTCCAACCAAAAACTGATCGCATTTCTCCATTTACCTTTGCAAGTGAAGAAAGAACCTACTCCCTTTCTTCGGTTTGGACCTTGGCCCTTGCGGAGTTTTGCAATTTTTATGCTGATTTTCGGGTTTTTGAGGTCTGGAAGGCAAATATCTTCTGATGGGAATGAAAAATGAAATTGAAATTTACATAAGGAAAGAAAGTCTATTCGAATATGGAATGGGAAAAAATACTTCGCGACGCAGTGAAAGACAACTCGATTAAGGAATTACACCTAAGGAAGGTTCCTTCACTCAAAACTTGCGAAGATTGGAACAAGGTTTCCGAACTAGGGACTATCGACCACAAGACAAAGTATGCGTATTACAAAGGTGGACTTGTGAAATATGGAGAAAGGCTATTTTTTGTAACACAAGAGAGATTGGATGCCGTTTCGCCTTTCCGCAAATGGGACTTCAAATCAAAGATAAAAGTTACCGACCCAGAGTTGGTTCCCGAAAAAAAATAAGTTTCAGATAAAACCCAAAACTAAAATGAACTGGGAGGGGAATTCCTTCCCGCCTATATTTGGATCTAAATTCATCCTTTTAAACAACTTGAGAGTGGAACCTTTTGCTTTTACTATCGATTGAGTCGAATGATCATATTCAACTTCTCAGCAATTGCGATGACCTCCATCACTTTCGATTTTTCGATGATGATTCCTGTTGGACTGACCTCTTCCAAAACAAATTTTTTACCTTTGATTTGGCCAAGAAGCAATTCCATCACTTGAGCGTCTTTAGTTCTTAGTAGAACAGAATCTTCGGTAATCGTTACGATCGGTAAATTATTTCCCCAATCATCTAACAAAAATAGGAGGTTTTGAGCGAGATCTGCCCTAGATGATTCGCGTAAAAACTGAATGAACACATCCTTTTCATAGCCTAATAAAATCCCCAATTGAAAGGAATCTTTGGTTAGTAAAAAAGTATAAACCCTATCGTAATCTTTCAATTCACAGAATGCTTTCAGAAGATGAATCCCATTGATAGAAACTCGATCAGGAAAAGCAATGATAGAAAAGTCAGGGTTGATGGTAATTCCGCCCTTTTCTGTAGCGGTTGTTAATGGCTCATGATTGAAGTAATGAAGACCTAACTCAGAAAGACTCAAATGCCTTTGCGGGTATTCAACTTCGATCAAACCAAAGAGTTGTAAATAGAAAATGGCAGAGATAATTTCCTTACGAAGATCGGCAAGATCCTCTTCGTATGTTTTGATTTGGAACGTTGGCGAAAAAACCAAATGATCGCGAACAATGTGAGAAAAAATAACCGATACATTTATTTTTCCATGAGCCATGATTAGTTTCACAGTTTTGTCAAGGATACCTTTTTCATAGAAGGGAACTTCTGTAGCAGTAAATACTTCCGCCGGGTTTAATCTTCTTGTTCTGGCTTCGTTGACTTCATGGATGACAATTTTCATGAGTTCAAAAATATCTTTTTTCAAAAACTCATCAGTATCCTGTGTTAGAATAACATTTTCGCCTTTAATGTCGACATAACCTAACAACTTCAGTATAGGAAGTATCAATTCGATTTGATAGACTTGGCTTTTTTCTGGGAATATTTCAATGTCAGGAGATAGTAATTCCGTTTCAGTTCTTTTATGATCTGCTTGTTTGATCTTTCCCGATTTGGCAAGGTTTAGTCCTTTTCGGGATATATAAGAAATTAACTTTTTAACATTTAAGAAAAAATCTAAGCCATTGGCACTGATCTTTTCTTGGCGAACTCTAGTCCCTTTTTTGACAGGAGGAAGGATCGGTGAATACTGCAAGTGATCCAAGATTTCCTTAGGAATTACAATAACACGAATGAACTTATCTTCTACGTAATATAAATCTCTGATTAAGAATAAAGATGTTAGGTGGGGGATCGTAACATCAAACTTTCCTCGGCTAACAGTTATATAATTGCGAATACTTTCTGCTTCAATTACACCACCGTGTGTGTAAATCTTGTGGAGTATGTCTTTATCATAATCACTCAAATCATCGATTAGCTTTTGGATAACTTCTTTGGAGAGTGCATGTTTCAGAAAATGGTCAATGCTCTCACCTTTTTTGGAACCAACTGCATGTTTCCACTCTTCAGGAATCTCGGCCATCGTAGATTTGTGGAGAGATTTTTCGATCGAGTATTTAAACTTTTCGCCTTTCGGGTTGGAATCCACCTTAATCAGTTTTAAGAACTCATCGTAAGCATGGTATTTATCTAGATTGTTAGTAAGTCGTTCCCGGTTCTTTCTTTGGTATAGGAGGTAGTACTTACGGAGTACTCCCAATTCCATCTCTACGTTGATTGGCGGAATATTGACCTTTCTGGAAATCTCGCCAAGGGTCATTACACCTTTGTTTTTTAAAATGGAAGTAAGAATGTTAACTTGAAGAGGGGTGAATTTTTCTAAAACGCCTTTTAGATAGAATTCGTCCTGAAAGATCTCCATAAGCCCAAGTATTGTAGATTTTTTGTCCTTGCCGGGGATTTTTTGGATGTTCCAAAGGGTAGCGATCTTCTTTATTTCGTTTAAATCGAGTTTCTCTAACTCTTGGTACAGGACAGTTTCTTGGCTCATGGGTGCGATTTGATAAGTTTTTGGTGGGGACCTAATCCTGCAACTCTAATTCAATTGGACGAAAGGCTTGATTTTCTCGTTTCCAAGGCTTTAGTCCCATAAAAACTGGGGACATGGAAACACTCTCCGACTACATCTCCTTTGGATTTCAATCTAGCCTCCGAATGGCGCATTCGGGAATGGTTTTCACTGGTAAAGCGGCATCCATACTGACCAAAATAGCCCAGGGGAAAGCAGATCATAGAGAGATTGCTACTTCCCTCAGAGAAGCCTTCGAAAGTCTCGGCGCAACTTATATAAAGTTAGGTCAGTTTATTGCAAGTGCACCTTCACTTTTCCCAAAAGAGTATGTCGAAGAAATGCAAAAATGCTTAGATTCTGTTCGGCCACTCGATTTTCGAGATATTCGATCAACAGTAGAACGAGAGCTAGGTGGAAAACTCGAGGAAGTTTTTTTCCAGTTTGAAGAGATACCCTTGGCATCCGCGAGCATCGCCCAAGTCCACGGCGCAGTTACAAAAGAAGGGCTTGATGTCGTGGTCAAAGTCCAAAGGCCTGATATACAAACCACTCTTAGGACGGACATGCAAATCCTAGGTTTGCTTACTAAAATACTAGGCTGGATCGCACCAGAATTCAAAAAGTCTGGACTAACTGCTATGTTTGAAGAATTCCAAACTTCCATACTTTCTGAAATTGACTTCATTCAAGAAGCTCAAAACATAGAAGAATTCGAGGAATATCTGTTAGATGTGAGAGAAACCAGGGCTCGAGTCCCGAGAGTTTACCACACACTCAGCACTAAAAAGGTATTAACCATGGAAAGGTTTCATGGTGTACCAATAACGGACGAAAAAGGACTCAAAAAATATTCTGATAATCCTCGTAAAGTGTTAAATGATGCTTTAGAGGTATGGTTTTCTTCGCTGGCAAAAAAGGGTTTTTTTCATGCAGATGTTCATGCTGGTAATTTGATGATTTTGAAAGATGGGACGATTGGTTTTATAGATTTTGGAATCGTTGGTCGTATTTCCCCAAAAGTTTGGAAAGGATTACTCTTGTTTACACAGGGAATTGGAATCGGCGAACCTATGCTTGTTGCTCAAGGGTTAGTGGCAATGGATTCGACAGATTCAGGAGTGAGCCCAAGTTTACTTGCAAAGGAACTAAACGATGTCTTTTCTGAATTAGAAAACGTATACGAGTCAATTAGTGAAAATCAAATGTTTGATGAAACAAAACTCAACCGTATTATGTATGATTTAAAGGATATCGCTGAAAAAAATGGATTAAAAATCCCTCGTGAGTTTGCACTCCTCATGAAGCAGATGCTTTATTTTGACAGGTACGTAAAATCAATGGCGCCAGAAATCAATTTATTTAAAGATACTTCTCGTTTTGTAACGAATTAAATGAACACATCATTAGACAAATTGAATATCGGTGATGAAGCAATCATTGTTTCATTAAAGACTACAATTCTACCAAAATCAATGTTAACAGAACTTCTCGAAATGGGTTTTTATCCCGGGGCAATTCTCAAACTGGAAAGAATCTCCAAACAACTCGGCAATTTGATATGTTCGATTGGCAACAACCAGATTGGTCTTCGTATAGAAGATTCTCAGCATATAGAAGTGCTTAAAAAATAATTCAAAAACTTTGGATTCTTATCTATGAACGAAATATCAAATATTTTTTTAGTTGGTAATCCCAATAGCGGCAAAAGTACAATCTTCAACCATTTAACAGGACTAAAACAAAAAACGGGAAACTTCAGTGGAGTCACTGTCGAAAAGAAAACTGGATCTTTTATTTGGGAAGATATCCAATATTTTGTTACAGATCTTCCAGGAACTTATGGGATTGGAGGCGTAGCAGAAGATAAAAAAATCGCATATCAGGTATTGTTAGAAAGAAAACCTAACGATAAGGTTTTGTATGTCTTAGATTCGCTAAATTTAGAAAGAGGAATCCAATTATTACTACAAATCTTAGATATGGGACTCTCTGTTTTAGTGGCTCTAACGATGAAGGATGTATTGGAAAAGAAAAAAATAAAACTCAAGTTAACAATGCTTGAAAAGGAATTAGGATTACATTTTGTCCTGATCAATGCAAAATCAGGAGATGGCATACAATCTTTAAAAGATGCAATTAAAGATGCCAATTCTTTTAAAAAAATAAACCGGGTTTGGCATTGGGATCAAAAAGAAGAAACTTTTCTTTCTAAGTTAAAGAAAGAACTAAAAGTTGATTCAAACGAAGCTGAGTTCTTTTTAGTTCAGTCTTTAAAATATTTGAACAAAGATCCACTGATTCAAGAAAGTAGGTATTTACAATCCTTCCCAAAGTCTACGCAAGAAAGAATTGAAACTGAATTTAAAAAAGGGAAATATAATTTTTCGTACGAAGAGGAAGTTATCCACCGCTCATTTTTTATTAAAGCATTAATCTCCAAGACAATTGAAATTCCCAAGGAATACATTAGTACATTAGAAAGTAGTATTGATACTTTTTTTTTGCACCCATTCTGGGGATTTTTATCTTTTTTGTTTTTTATGAGCCTATTATTTCAAAGCCTTTTCTTTTTTGCTGAAATTCCCATGTCCTGGATCGAAATTGGAATCGGTTCGTTACAATCATTTATGTCTGAATTTCTTCCACCAGGTCCCTTCCAATCTTTAGTTGCAGAAGGAATCATTGGAGGTGTTGGAAGTGTTGTTACATTTGTACCACAAATTGCTCTATTGTTTTTGTTCATTGGAATTCTGGAGGAGTCCGGCTATTTAGCAAGAGTTAGTTTCTTGATGGATAAAATTATGGGTAAATTTGGGCTTTCTGGTAAATCTTTTATACCTTTACTTTCCTCAGCAGCATGTGCTGTACCGGCAATACTTGGCACAAGAACAATAGAGAATAAATCGGATAGGTTAACAACAATTTTGGTTTCTCCCTTGGTTATGTGTTCCGCAAGATATCCAGTTTATATTCTGATTACTGGAACTGTTTTTGTTTCTCCGCCCATATTCGGATTCTTAAACATACAAGGATTAGTTCTTTTTTCTATGTTTACGATAGGGCTTACGAGCTCGCTGATATTTGCTCTTATTTTCAGGAAGACGGTTTTTAAAGACACTTCTTCCTATTTTATTATTGAATTGCCCAGGTATATGATTCCAAGTTTTAGAAGTCTTTGGCATACAGTTTTTTCAAAAATCAAATCCTTTTTATCTTCAGCTGGCCAAGTGATACTATATATATCGATAGTTTTGTGGGCCCTTTCTTATTTTCCAAATCCTCAATCCATGGAAGCGGCTAACGAAAGAAAAATCGAAAATTCCTACATAGGTCAATTTGGAAAAAAAATCGAACCATTACTTGTGCCTATGGGCTTCGATTGGAAAATTGGAATTTCGATCTTAACTTCTTTTGCTGCGAGAGAGGTAATGGTTTCCACCTTATCAGTTTTATACGGTTCCGATGGAGGTGAGGAATCTGAAAATTTAAGGACCTCATTAAAAAATGAAACGAGAAAGGATGGAACCAAGGTTTGGACTCCGCTTACGGGCCTCTCTCTACTTGTATTTTTTGCCTTTGCGAGCCAATGTATGTCCACGCTCGCCGTAACCAGAAAAGAAACTGGTACGATTTGGATACCATTACTGCAGTTTTTTTACATGACGAGTTTAGCGATCCTGTCATCGAGTCTCATTTTCCAACTCGGAAAGGCTTTGGGTTTTGAATAATATGCCGATGATTACTACAAAGGATAACCATGGAATTTTTGATTGGAACACGAAAATTAACTCGAGAGAGTAAACCATATCTTGTAGCTGAAATAGGTTTAAATCACAATGCCGATTTAGAAATCGGGAAAAAAACGATCCAAAAAGCCAAAGAATGTGGTGCCGATGCTGTCAAATTCCAAACTTATAAAACCGAAGAGTTTATCGATAATACGAACAAGGATGTGAAATTCCTATTTGATATATTCAAGCAATACGAGTTAGATGAAAGCCTTCATAAGGAATTTCAAAAAACGGCAATGGATCTTGGTTTGGATTTCTTTTCAACACCACTCACGGTAAGTGCTGTCGATCTTTTAGAATCTCTAAATGTTCCTATTTATAAAATTGCTTCGGGCGACATTGTTAACAAACAGTTATTGGATAAATGCATTCAAACAAAAAAACCAATGATTGTATCGACTGGCGCTGCTCTGCCGGAAGAGGTTACACGAGCGATTGAATATCTAAAATATAAACAAACAAGTATTTGTTTACTTCATTGTGTTTCCCTCTATCCTACCCCTTTTGAAAAAGTAAATTTGAATTCTGTTCCCTTTTATCTTGACTCAACTCCCTTTTTGGTTGGCTTCTCTGATCATTCGGAAGGGACTCTCGCTTCCTCAGTTGCAGTTGGTATGGGTGCAACAGTAATCGAAAAACACTTCACTTTGGATGAAAATTTACCTGGCCCGGACCATCAAATTTCCATGAATCCTGAAACATTTCGTCAATTAGCAAACGATATACATTCCGCCTATCAAATGCGAGGGGAATATGGAAAAAAAGTGCATGTTGAAGAGACGAATGGTTGGTTTTATGGAAGACGTTCGCTATATAAAAAACAAAACTCTATCGTAGCCATGCGTCCCGCATTACACACTAAAGAGTTGAACGTACTAGATTCTTGGAAAATAGATTCTGTTCCTGATCCTTCTAATTTAAAAGAAGGACCAGTTCGGTATTACTATCTATAGTTTTTGAATTAACTTTTCTAAGAGTGCTTTCAAGAACTCAGGATTCGGCGTACCAGCATCGATCCTTTTATCATTTATAAAGAGAGAAGGTGTAGATTGTATATCCAGCTTTGCTGCTTCCTCAATCTCTGCACTCAATTGGTTTTGTGCTTCCTTTGATCCCATACAAGATTTGAGTTGAGCCGTATTCAAAGAAAGTTGATTTGCCAAATTTAACACAGTTGATGCTGTATGACCAACACCTTTTTCCGTGTTATCGTAAAGCCCACGATACATTGGCTCAAATTTTCCTTGTTTGTCTGCGCAAATGACGGCAATGGCCGCAATACAAGAACTCGCACCTGGCCTTGGTTGAGAAATCAGACGATTGCAATTTCCATCCAATGGAAAATTTTTATAAATCACTCGAACCATTCCATCATATTCGGCAAGTACAGTATGAAGAATGTGACTTGTATGTAAACAATGACCACAATTGAAGTCAGCATATTTAATAATTGTAATAGGTGCATCTGATTTTCCGATAGATGCAGAACCTGTAGTTGTGAGACCCAAGTTCGCACCTTTATCGTATTCATCTATTTTTTTAAGAATTTCAGCATTGTCCATACCGCGAGAAGATGAGAGGTTTTGAGTTCCAGATCCTGAAACTGTCATCTTGGAAGCGGCAAACCCAAATGAAAAAGAAAAAAAGTAAACAACTGCAAGTGTAGCTCCTAGTTCCTTTACCACATTCCCCAAATCAATTTTGTTGATATTGTACTGTTTTCGAATTAAAAACAGAACCACTAAAAAGCCTATTGTGACTAGGTAGGTTAAAAAACAAAGTTGGCAAATTGTCTTAATAATGAATATCGAGATAGAAAAAAGGATGATGTCGACAAGGAGTCCAGCAAGCGCTAAAACAAAAAGGATACTAGAAAGTCTTAAGATAGAATTCTCATCCTCCGTTTTTAACATTAAGAAACTCAAATACGTTAGTAATCCATAAAATCCAAATCCAAATAGAGCAATCGGAACATTTCCCAAAAATGGCAGATTCGGAATCGCAGAATACTTACTTTCTGCAACTTTGGAACATCCATCACCTCCACCTAACGCAGAACATGCAGAGGATGCAATATTGGAAGTACCCAAGGCAAAATATTCTATAGCGAGTAAAAAAGAGAGAATGAGACCAACCGCTCCCAATCCCATCAAAATCATAGATTGTTTTTTATGTTTCATTTCAGTGAAATCCTCTTTTCGTTAATTAATGAAATACATTCTTTTAAATTCAATTTTCCTTCGTAGATAGCTTTACCTGTAATTGCTCCAAATATTCTACCTTGGGATGCTGTAAATAATTCTAAGAGATCTTCCTTAGCAGATACTCCACCTGAAGCAACAATGAAAATATCTGAAAAAGTATCTAAAATCTCTAAATACAAATTCAAATTGGGGCCCATCATCATCCCATCTTTATTGATATCTGTAAATATGATATGCCTTACTCCTAAGTTATACATATCTTTTAAAAATTTCATATAAGGAATTCCTGAATTTGTTTCCCAACCCTTTGTTCGGACAAATCCATCTTTGGAGTCTATCCCGACTACGATTCTGGAAACACCGTAAATTTTGAGTCCTTCTTCCACAAGTTTTGGATTCTCAACAGCAGCGGTTCCCAAAATCAAACGTTCCACTCCTAGATCAGAGTAAAACTTCATTTGATCCAAACTTCGAATTCCACCACCTAACTCCATCTTTACCTTAGTCTTTGATTTTATATTCTCAATGGATTTTTGGTTGGTGGACATTCCTGTCCTGGCTGCATTCAAATCAACAACATGAATGATCTCAGCCCCACTCTCCTCAAATATCTTTACCATTTCTTCAGGATTTTTAGAATACACTGTTTTTAGCGAATAGTCACCTTTCGTTAAACGAACAGCTTCGTTATCTAATAGATCAATCGCAGGAATAATTTTCATGATTAATGGCTAAATTAAAGTTCAATAAAATTTTTAACAATCTGCAAACCAAGTTTGTCTGATTTCTCAGGGTGAAATTGTGTGCCAAATACATTGTCCTTTTCAACTACCGCAGGAAAAGACTCACCATAATAACGACAGTTTGCTGTAATATCGAGTCGGTCAACACCTACAGGTCGATAGGAATGTATAAAATACATAAAAGTTTCATTTTTTATGCCTTTTAGTAACTTTGAAGATTTCACTTTTATATCTTGAAGTTTGTTCCAACCCATGTGGGGAACTTTCAAATTTTGTTTTCCTTCAAACTTTCTAATTTTCCCACGAATCAGAGATAAACCGGGTATCGTCTGACCTTTTTTTGATGACTCATCCGAATCTTCAAATAACACTTGATATCCGATACAAATACCTAAAAGTGGCTTTTTTTGATTCACATGGGAAGTTAATAACTCAGAAAACCCTGAGGATTTAAGGTTTTCCATAGCTTTGTCAAAATGTCCATCGCCTGGCAAAATAATTTTTTCAGCTTGTTCTACTTTCTTAACATCACTTGTAAAAACAAAATTCTGAGTATATAGTGAGACAGCTTTGAGTAAGGAATGGATATTCCCCATTCCAAAATCTAAAACCACAATCACTCTAACATCCCTTTGGTGGACGGAATTTGGTTGTTTGACTGTGTATCAAATGCTATCGCTTGTCTGAGAGCTTTTCCAAGTGCTTTAAAAATTGACTCGTGGATATGATGTCTGTTTTCCCCATAGTGAACCACCACGTGAAGGTTCATCTTAGCATTTAACGCGAATTTTTGTAAGAATTCACAAGTAAGTTCAGCATCATAGATACCAAATTTTCCATCCAGTACGGGACCAGTGTATTTGAAGTAAAACCTACCACCTAAATCCACAGAAACTGTGGTCAATACTTCGTCCATTGGGAGTGTGAAATGACCATAACGAAAGATTCCTTTTTTGTCTCCCAGTTGTTTGTGGACCATTTGTCCGAGTAGAATGGCTGTATCCTCTACAGAGTGGTGGCAATCGATTCCAATGTCTCCCCTGAGGAAAAGATCCATATCGATCAGGCCATGTTTAGATATATGAGAGAGCATATGCTCAAAAAACGGGATCTCGGTATCAAATCGGTAGTTCCCAGCGCCCCTAAGGTTTAGCTCGAGACGGATATCAGTTTCAGAAGTCTTACGTGATTCCTGCATATTCCTAGCATGTTTGTTTGAAAAGCTAGGTGTCAAGAGAGAAAGAAGACCTAAAAAGCGACTTTGAAAATCTGACTCTTATTTGCCAAATCTTTGGTTGAACATTCGAACCAATTCCGTAATCGAGTCTTCTACATACTTGAATTGTTTCAACTTCATGGGTTCGAGGGGCATCATGTTGTGAATCTTTTTGTATCTGTCAAAAGACTCGCGGATATAATCCAAGTATTTCTGGCTCGTAATCCCGTATCGCTTGAAGAGATCTTCATTCTCATTGAACAATCTTTTGAATTCGTCACCGAAACTTCCATCATTTAGAAAGTAATAGCGCAAGTCCGCCTTGGCTTGGGAGAAAGCGATATCGATAGATTTAATAAACTTTGAAGATTTTGCTGATTCTTGGTTGCTTTCCGTGGCTTTAGAAATGGATTCCACCGCGCTCTCTATGGATTTTTTTTCGGATAACGTTTTTTCCCTTTCAAAATCCTTACTTAGCTTTTCTCTTTTTAAAAGATCTTCAACAACAGACTTTTTTTTATCAGCCATACCGTTTATTATCTCACTGAAAATAAACTGTCAAGAAATTACGAAAAAAAATCATTCAACTGCCTTACGTAAGGCACAATTTGCAATCCATTCACAGCGCAAACAGATCGGATCCTCGGTGTTGTACGTACTGGGTGGACAAATATTTGCATCAGCAACCTGTTTGTCCTTTAAGTAAGCAACAATCTCCGTACTTGACTTTCGTTTTTCGATTTCCTGGAGCAGGTCTTCATTGATTTTCTTTTGGTCCAAAAATAGGTCTTCCACACTTGTCTGTTTCGGTAGGGACCTAAGTTTTTTTTCGACGATCTCTTCTAAATGAAATGGAAGAGGAACCTTTGATGGATCTAATTTCTTTTGGAACAATTTGAAAAGAATGAGTCCACTAATTGCTCCACCTAAATGGCAAGTATTAGAAATATTTCCACCAGAAAGTTGAGATATCACATAACCGATAACAAGCGAAACCCAAACAGCATTTTTGGCTTTCACGGGAAAAATAAGAAGAAGAAGCTCTGTTTCTGGATAAAAAATTCCAAACAATGCAAGTAATCCGAAAAGCGCACCGGAGGCACCGATTGTTACTGTCATTGTAGATTCTAAAAACTGAATATTACCACCTAACATTTCATTCAAGTAAGCTGAACCTACAACAAAGAGCCCTGCTCCCAGTTGAGATAGAAAATAAAAGATTGTAAATTTTGTTTTCCCTAGAATTGGAATCAAATGAGTTCCTAACATGTACATTCCATACATATTAACTAATAAATGAAACGGAATTAGGTCGGGAGCATGTAAAAAACCATATGTGAAGACCTGCCAAATCCTTCCCGCAATCACAAACTCTGGAATCAGAGCAAATCGGTATAATAACTGCTGATTTGCAAAATATTGCAAAAAGAAGATAAAACAATTTACGATTAATATAACGTTGAGCGGGTGTGAAAGGGGATTTCCGAATAGGCTCGGACTTTGACTGCTATTTCGACTCATCTTTAGGTTCCAAACTTTAGAATGGAGAGAAAGAAACAAGGGAAATAAAAAAAGGGGAAATCCTTACGGATCTCCCCCGGGAGTGACTAAAAGTAAAATCAGGCAACAGACTTTACCTCGATTATCAATCTCTTGTACCATCGGAGAATTGGAACTTTGCCTTAACAGGATTTGCAAAAAAATTAGGCTATTTTCGAAAGAGAGACGAGTGCCTCCCGATTCCGAATTTCAATTTTGTTCTTTTCGACTGCAATAAAATCACGGGCTTTTAGGTCCGAGAGGGCACGGACGAGGGTTTCCGTTTTGGTTCCGATATAAGTTGCCAGGACATCTCGTGTCACTTTGAGTTCCACATGGTTTCGACGGCCCTGAGCATTATCTAGGACTATGATGATCTCGGCGAGTTTTTCATGAACTTGTTTGGTTCCAAGAGAGACGACGTGTTCCTCCGTCTCTCGCCATTCTTTGCCCATTTGCCGGAAGACCTCTTTTTGGAAGTTGACGTCATCTTTTACAAGTTCGGATACAAGGTCTCCCGTAAGGTAACAAACATGGGTGTCTTCCACGGAAACAGCACTATGGTGGTAAACGGACTCCGAGATACAATCCCGAAATCCAATCCAATCTCCTGGTCCGATCAATCGAAGCGTTTGCTCCTTTCCATTGGAGAGTTGCACAAAACTCCGAACTAGACCAGATTTGATAAAAAAGAAGCCTTTCGCTTCATTCCCCGATTGGAATAAAATCTTTCCCCGAGGAAAGATTGCAAAATCCTTTGAATCGTTGATCCTCTCAATGGTTTCGTGCGCCGCACAGTGCAGCACATTGTGATTTTTGTAATCACAAACAAAACAATCTGGGCTCATCTTCTCTTCCATTCCGTGAAACGAATCACGGACTTTTTTTTGTGTCGAGAAAAAATTAGAATCCTTCTAATTTTTTGATCTAGCGCCCTAAAAACTTGGGTTCTCTTTTTTCCAGAATACTTTGGATGGTTTCTTTAAAATCTTCCGAAATGAAGTTACGAGCTTGGGATTCTGCTTCCTTTTTTAGCGCTTGGTCTAACTTCTTTTTCGAGTAGAGATTGGCTTTTAGCTCTTGGATTGCCAAAGGAGAAGCCTTTGTAAGGGATTCGGCGAGCTCCATTGCTCTCTCAATTACTTTTTGTTTGGTGACTACATCGTATGCCAAACCGATTTCTTTTGCTCTTTTTCCATCAAACTGATCCCCAGACATGAGTAGAAATGTGCCTAAGCTTTTTCCGAGCAATTCTGGTGCGAGATAACTGCTTCCCATACCAGGGTGGATTCCTAAGCGCACAAAATTAAACGAATACTTCCCTTCTTCCGCAAAAATTCGAAAATCACAAGCGAATGCCAATGATAGTCCAGCACCAATGGCATGACCATTACAGGCAGCGATAACCGGGATTGGCAAATCTCTAACTGATAAGAAAAAACTATAAAACTTCTTCATATCACGCTTGTTCTGTGAAAAACTCTTTTCAGAAAAAGATCGCAGAAGATTTAAGTCTCCACCCGCACAAAACACATCATTTTTACCAGAAAGAACGAGTGCTCGAGGAAGGTTTTTTTGTTTCCAAATTTGTTGTATTAGGTGGTAAAACTCCTCACCCATCTTCCATGTCATGGAATTTCGAGAATTCGGATTGTTTAAAAAAACAGAAACAATTCTACCATGTGATGTTTCTGTTTCAGATATTTCTAAATATTCGTATTGGTTGAATTTAGACTGCGAGTTCATTTATCTGAAAGGATTCATACCAAGCCTTATCCTGTAAAGATAAAGGTTTGTTTCTCATTTCTAGATTCTCAAAGTAATTTAATAAAATTTCTAAGTGTAACGATTCTTCGATTTCCTTTTCCAAAACGATTTGATCGATACCTTTGCTGAATAGTGCCTCAGCTCGTATCCGATCTTTGTAATGGTCTGGTTTTCCAGAAAAGATCAAATGAGAAGAAATCAAATCAAAACGAATCGTATCTACAATTTTACGCAAAGAATCTTCTGATTCCAAAAAGTAACGCGAAGCAACTTCCGTTTGGAAATAGTCTCCCCAGGTGATAAGGTCTGGTAAGGAACCAGTCTTATCCTGAATCTTTTTTTGAGTCTCTTCATCCGTATACAGACATCCAGAAAACCTTTCCACAATTTGGTACAATTCAGAAAGAATCGAAAGTTTTTGAGGATTCAAAAGTCCTTGGCGGATCATTGGCAAAAGTTCTGGGTTAACACTGTCAGGGATAACTAGTTCCATACTATTTCTTTCGGAGTAAAATGGATTTTTCCTGCAGAATTTTCGGGTCCAATGTTCGATTTTGAGGATGGGAACTTCGATATTTAAAGTATGGCTATCGGCAGAACCGACTCGATGCAGGAACTAATCACGATCCTCGAAACTTTATTTGAGGAAACGATTATCGGTTCAGACGTAAATATTGTAAAACACCTATTTTACTACCTTAAAGCGGACAACAGAGAATTTGAGTTCATTTACGAAGAAGAATCCTTGATTGCAGCCGTTGAAGACATCCAAACCAATCACATAATTCTTATGATTCCAGATCTCGTTGAACAGGGATCCAGGAGGGCAAGGGTTCGCTTTGAAGTTATGAATATCAACTACCAATTCGAAGTTGTTATTACCGACATCCAAAAAGAACGAATTGTTATCAAAACACCAACAGAACTTCAATCCTACCAACTCAGATCGAACCGTCGGATTCCTGTAGATGATTTATTTATGAATTTTATCATTCTTTTTCGATCCTTAAGTGGAGGGTCTCGAGAAGTAGGAAAAAACTTATATGCAGAATCTCGTTTTCCTCACCTAATGAAAGAAGTACGAAGAGACCAACCAGACCTAAATTTGATCAATTTAATTTTGACAGAGGCAATAGAAAAAGTCAGTTCTGACTATGAAATAGTATTCTTTAAAAATGAGGCCACTGGAACTGAGTTCGAAAGGTTTTTAAAAAAGACCATTGAAAACACAGGCAAATCAATCTATATTGCCGATTGCAACCGAATCGAATCTTACATCCAAGAAACAAAACACCCAACCCTATTCAACTTCTACCGAGAATTCCAAGAAATGACTAAAGAGTATGGTGACGAATTCGCTTTAGATTTTTTTGAATCCATGCGAAAACATGAATCAAGAGATTTTTTGGTTTCGTATGTTGTGGCTCCGATTCGGCTTTATGAAGAGGTAGTTGGATTTATAAAAGTCTATTCCACTGCAATGGAAAGATTTACCATTTCCTTAGCACAAGGTGATTATATCCATGAACTCTCAGAAATAGTAAGCTATGCATTTACAAAAATTGCAATTCAAGAAGGCAGCTATGAAACTATGCAAAGTACAACAAGAGTTATTGACATTTCCTTAGATGGACTTCTCTTTGAGATTTTTGACAAAAGGCTATTTCAATATCTAAAAAGACACAATATTATAAAAATGTTTATTCCTTTGAACAATGAAAAAACAATGATTATACGAGGAGAAATCATTCGTTTTTTGGATCGGGGGGATCATTTTCACCTTGGTGTAAATTATTTTAGCGCCGCACCGGATGATATGTTATACCTGGAAGAATTTTTATTTCAGAAAAGTATGAAAATTCTCTCAGAATAATCCGGATTGTTTTTCCGCCAATCGAATTGCATTTAAAATATCTTCGGAAATTTGGCTATCGCCCGTATAATACAATCGCAACAATTTACCATGTTCAACGAGTTTATCTCTATATTCAATTTCTTTGGAACTACCGCGATACTCTTTCCATTTAACATTATAATAAAGACAAGCAAGTTTATGGAGATAATAGTCTGCTTTGCGTAGAGTATAGGCTTTTTTTAGCGATACTTCGGCGAGTTCACTCCAATCTTCTCGACTCTTTCGTCCAGCCGCAGCTTGCAGAGCCAACCCAGAATGTGTAAGGTTTATATATGAAACTTCCAAATTGTACAACCAGACTTCATAGTTTTTTGGAAAAATTTCCCGAGCTTCTTTTGCAACGATTGGCATAAGCTCAAATTGATTTTTATTATCTTTCCCTTCAACCTTATGGTAAAAAAGCAAAAACCTTAGATAGTCCAAATAGAATAATAATTTTTCTTGGTCATTAGAAAACCGAGAACGATTCTTCCAGGCAATCGAATATTCAAAAGCGGTAGAAACATAACCTTCTCCGTCTTTCCAGTGGGCCTTGCCAAGAGCATAATGTATATCAGGCGAACCTTGATCCAGCGAGGCAGCATGTTTGTACCGTCGGATAGCTTCTTCAATCTGGCCTTTCGCAAAATAATGGTCACCTTGTCTTTTTGCTAAAAATGCTTCTTCATATTTGGTTGTGTCCAATAGTCTTGCAGCCGTCATAGGTCTGTCTTCAATTAGCCTCAAATAACCTTCACCACGTACTTGCCAGCCAAAAAAAGTAGTTTGATAAACAGACTTAACGGTAATCATACCGACTATATTACCATCTTTGAATGTTTTGTGGTCAGGGTTCTTTTCAAGTAAGTATAGAGTTTGCCCAACTCGAATTCCTTTCGGATCTGAAACTTTTAAAGTTACTGTATCTGGACGTGTGTCTACGGCAAGTTCTGCAGAAACTTTATCGACTTCAAAAAAGGACGCTTTTTCGACACCTACAACATCACCGACGACTATCATACGGAGTGGTTCTAAGGATTCTTGGCTACGAAACGCAAACACCAACTTTTCGTCCGGTGCTTGGGCGAGAATGGATGAAAATAAACAGATGTAGAGAAAGAAGAGTCGAACCATTCAGTTTTAGGATCGACGAAATCTGCATTCCCAAAGAGAAGAAAATCTCACGAGAAATGCAGATTCTAGTAATTTATGGTTTTGGTAAAAAGGTTAATTGGAATTTTCCATCACCAATCTCCTCTTTAGAGAATAGGATCTTACGAGCTCTACCTTGAATGTAGTCCTCAACCATGTTACCATAGAACGGACTCGCTAAATTACCACTATTCCCGATTGGGAGCTGGGTAACAGATTCGCTAAACCTTCCAAAATCAATCACCCTTCTTTTCGAAGGGCCAGATGTAGCCGTCCAGTCCTCCCTCATCAATTTGTATTTAAGATTGTTGACAACCTCTGAACCACCTTTGGAAGGATGTGGACCAATATTAAAAATCGCTCCAATCATTGGTAAAACACCAAGCGGATGTGGGTGTTTGACTTTGTAGAGATGTTTCCAAGTCCAAAGGCTAGGGGATTTCGAAATCTTCGATTCCAAGTAAGCACCTGTTTCATCCAGAGATTTCTGAAAGATGTCCTCACGAGTTTCAACCACTCCTACGGTGGATTGGTCATCCCAAAATCTTGAATCGGGAGTTCTTACTAACTTACGATAGGCGTTCCAATACTCCGCAAATTCCCCATAAAGCTCAAACCTGTCTTTTCCCAATTCATCTATTAAACAGAGCTTTAGAGTAGTATAAAAGAATACATCATAAACTGCGGCTCCAGAAGACTCAGTTTCGTGTTCAAAATTCCAAGCTTTCAGTTTTTCTAACACTTGTTTGCCAGCCAACGTTTTAGGTTGTTTGGTGTTTTGCAAGAGTATCTCTAAATATTCAGGGGCAAAACTAGAAACCGTATCATTTTGTAATGCGGCGAGTTCTTCCAAACTCCATTTTTCTTTGGTTTCCAATACCGATACGATTCTTTGAAACCGATCCGGCGGTTGCCAATTCCCTTCTGGTTTTCCAAGACCCGAAAGATTATTGGTGGTAACAAGATTGTTTGCGGTTACAATAATGCCATTTTTTGGATTTACCATTTTGGGATTGTTAGATGGAGATACATAACCAATGACATCCTCATCTCCTGTTGTTCCTTCCAGGATTTTTCTAGAATTACCAGATTTTAAAATAGGGAATCTACCAACTGAATAGTAGGCAATATTGCCATTTTTATCCGCGTAACTAAAGTTTAGTCCGGGTGCCGCAATCAAAGATGAAGCCGAATCTAATTCACTAAAACTATTTGCCCTCCCCATTTTATATAAAACATCCAAAAGAGGATTCTTTAGGTGGTGGTTTGCCCAATACAAACTGATGGGACGACCCTTATAACCCTGGATAAATTCAGTGATGATCGGTCCATGGTTTGTGATTTTTACAGAAAAAGGAATCTCTTTCCCATCTTTCTGCAAAATAGGGTCCGATACAATTTGTAATGGAACCCAGGAATTTTTATAGAGAAATTTATCATCTTCTATAGTTTCGAAGTACAAATTGACATCGTCCTGCTCTAACATGGTCAGAGCCCAAGCCTTCTCTTTATTATGTGCAATCAAAGGGAATGGAACAATCGACAAAAAATACCCATAGTTTTCATAACCTGGAAATTGTATATGGGCCTCATACCAAGCACCAGGATTGGAAAGTGCAATATGCGGATCATTTGCGAGAATTGCTCCACCACTCGTGGAACGAGAAGGTCCGATCACCCAAGAGTTACTTCCCTCCATTGGTTGGATCGGAAATTGTAACTTATCAAATTGGGATAGAAATTCGCCTAACTTTTCGCTATCAAATCCATTTGGAACCTTTTGTCCCGAGTAAGATACAGAAACTTTTGATTTCTTCTCAAATAAATTTCGATTGTAGGATACCTTAGGAAATCCAGGTTGCGAATCTAAAATACTTGCATTTACCTCAAAATCATATCTAGGGAAAAGTTCAGAGACGATTCTACCTTGGATTTCTTTTTCCAAAATTGTGTACAAACTGTCCGATTTGATTCCTTCTGCGAAAGAAAAACCCATGTAAAACAAAAAGGAAATTGCATCTACTCGGTCAAAGGGTCGAGGTTTAATACCTAAAATCGAAAATTCGATGGGTAAATTGCCTGTTTCCAAAAAGGCATTTACTCCAGTTAAAAAATAATCCAATTCTTCCCAAGCTTCAGGAACTAACTTTGATTTTTCGGCTACATACTCCTCAGCTGTTTTTTTCAAAAGAAGTGACTTTAAGAATTTATCAGAAGGAACGAGTGCATCACCAAAAATTCCAGAGAGCTCACCTCTACCAATTCTCCTTTGTAATTCCATTTGGAAGATTCGATCTTGGGCCATGGTATATCCAAGTGCAAAGTAAGCGGACTTTGCGTCTTCCCCTCGGATATGTGGAATCCCATGACCGTCTCTTGTGACGGTTACTTTAGAGCTAATATAAGGATGTCTTATTTCGCCGGAATACTTGGGAGCCTTCGCAGATACGAGGCCCCAAAATACGAAATGAAGGATCAAAGGTAGTGATCCTATAAGGAAGATGGTACCGGTCAGGAAAGGATGTTTCCTAATAAATTCTTTTATATTTTGGTTCATATTTTCCTAAAGCGACTTGAGTTGTCGAATCCTTGCTTGTTTGTCTGCAGAATCCCAGGTAGCCTTCGAAAAAGACTCCACTTTGTAAAATTTTGTCTTGTATTCATCTTTGTAAGGGACAACTAACTCACGATCTGGTTCCGTAGTTTTTGCAGCCTGGATCTTTCTCAACCCTTCTGCACCTTGGTTAAACCATTCAGGATCGATGGGAAGATTGACTCTATGTCCTCGGAAGCTCGTAGCGAGATAAGGTCCGTCCAGATCTTTATCTCTAAGAATTTTTCCAAAAAATACAAACTCCACTTCGTTAGAACCTGCAACAAGGTCTCCATCAAAAGTAGCGTACGCTATGTACTCGCCATTCTTTTCATCTTTTAAGTTTGCTTCTAAGTGGTATTTGCCTTTTCTATAGGCATTCACAACCGCCCGAACCACAAGGGATCCATCTTGTAAGCTGTCCGAAAATACACCATTAAACTCAGCCGGAACTGTCGGCGACGAGAAAAAACTAGCTGTTAGTTTTGTTTTTAAACTTTCAGGACCATAAGTAATTTCGGCAATCAGAGACATTTGTCCCCAGTCTGCTTTCTGAGGTTTCCAAGAAAATGTGTACACATTGTCCCCTCTTGTTTGATCACCATCAGTCCCATTATCATTGACAGATGCACTTACAACACCAAACTGCTGACCTTCCCATTCCTTAAAAACTTGGTGTGAATCGATGGAGATCTTTACACGATTGCGCTCTTTATCTCGGCATTCCAGTGTAACATACATCATGTCCTTAGGCCCAACAACCGACCAGGTTTTTGGTTGGAAGAGACAAACGTAGCCGTTAGGCTCATTCGTTTTCAGATCCACAATGTAATCGGGTGATGTTTCTATGATGAAAGGAAACGCTAGATCATGATTTAAGATAGACATGGGTCTGGAAAAAGGTGGGTATTCTGCCCATTCCACAAATTTTTCGAGTAGGTATTCTGGTGTTGCGCCATCATCTACAACTCCCGACTCCCCTTCCCCTCGACTTCCAAAAGATTCTCCGGCAGTTGGATCTTCCCCTCTTGCCATTCGCTCTTGTCTGGCTCTTTCTCTTGCATCCGCATCTTCGCCACTTCCACTTCGAACGAAGTAGAAGATCAGTCCAATGACAAGTACAACTCCAAGCGTGAGATACAGTCCGTACCTACGTAATAAATCCATATCGCTCCCATCCTTTCTTTTTGTAAAAACGGATAAGAGCTTCCTTGGAATTTTCTCTATGTAAAGTAAAAATTAAAACTCGTACAATCCTGCAAGCCTAGATTCGATTCTAGTTTCAACCCAAGTAAAAGATTGGAATTCTTCGTAATATTGTAGAATCGATTTCGAATACGAAGGAATGCCTCCAAAGCGCTTATAACCCCCAAGTCCCGCATTATAGGAAAGGAGAGCTGCTTCGATGCTGTCGGTTCGTTCGATTAAATAGTTCAAGTACAAGACACCTAAATGCAGATTGAGTTCAGGCTCATAGAGTTCCTTTGCTGATTTGAATGAAATCCCCTCTTTTTCCGCAAGCCATTTGGCAGTATCGGGCATGACCTGCATAAGTCCTAAGGCTCCTTTATGGGATTTTGCCTTTGTATGGAATCTAGATTCTGTCTGAATCACACCGAGTAAAAAACCGAGTTTGTCCCAGGACTTACCATTCCTTCTGTTCGGGAGTTTGAGATCGAGTGCGGCATTTTCAATCAGGACCGCTAGCCTTTCGCGCTCTTTTAAAGATAGATGGGGTCTTTTTTCGCCAATGAAAGCTGAGGCCTTTCGGATTTGCCTAGTATTTCTGTCATCCACCCCAGATGGCACTAGCCGACCGTAGGATTCTCCAAAAAACACTCCTATCAGGAGGAGGAGAGATAGTTTTCGAAGTAGATCTAGATTGATTTTTTTCATTTGAATCACCTTTTCACATTTGTGCATCGCACAATAATGCCAGGTTCCCACGGCCCCATTTTCTGTCTTTTCTTTTTTGTGCGACGCACAACGATTTCCTGATAAAATTATAAGAAAGAGTGGCGGATTATTTGATTTTGATTCGGAATTGGTAAAGATTCGGGTACCGGCTTTTGTATCTCAACCACTACAGTTTTTTCTATATTGGCCTTGCTCTCGTAAGTGCTGTGGCATTTTGCTACTTCTTTCAAAAGCGCACGGAACTTTCTCCTACGTTCCGTGCTCTCATCATTCCTTTTTTCTGTCTCTTTCTCTGGTCTTTGGGTTGGGCGATTTGTAATTCGTTCCTAGACAAAAGAACAGCATACGCTTTTATCTTTTTGAAAAACCCTGCAATTTTAGTTTTTGGAATTAGCCTCCAACGATTGAGCTTTCAATTTCCAAAACGAGACTTCCCTATCTGGGAAAGATGGAGTTTTTGGCTTGGAACGCTTTTCGCCATTTTTGCCGTACTCGCAAACTCGATCGGCTTTTTTTTCCGCGAAATCCATTTCGACCCAAAACTCGAATTTTATGTCCCCATTCAAAACTCACCAAACCATCTAGTCAATTTCAGTATCATATCGATATCTCTAGTTCTTGCATTTTTACTTTTAAACTCGCTTCTTTGCCTCGGTTTCAAGTTCAGAATCTTCCAAGGGAAGGAAAAGATTCAGATTGGAATTTTTTTTGGTGCACTTCTTTTAATAGTTCTTCTAAGTATCTTGGATATTTTTTCTGACTTGGATATTTACCCAAAAGAAAATTTTGTTTTTATACTCACAAATTTTACAATTATTTTCACAACCGTACTTGTGTTAATTGCTCTGAACCAAAACACAATGCCATCCACTGTCGGCTTCAAAATTATTGCCTTCAATATATCTGTTCACTATTTGATACTATCCGTTGTCACAAATTTTCTTTTTGTGAAATTTAGATCCGATACATTCCAAAAAATGGAACAAGAAAAAGATACGATTAAAATTCAATTAAGCTCCGGCATCAAACACCCATTTGTTTATTTATCAGATATTGTTTTAGATATGGAAAGTTTAGAATTCCGAATCAACAAATCACAGTATTCATTTGATAAATTCAATTCGTTTCAGAAAATCATCCCCAAGTACCAAAACTTCCAGTTAGAATCCTTTGGCGATTCACCAGAAGAAATCTATTGGACTTCAAATTTATTGGCTCATAACCACAGATTTATGGTGGCGATTTCTTATCTTGACATCAGAAGAGAAATTCACCAAACAGTTATTTTGCTTATATTTACATTAATTACTTCCCTTTACGGTGTTTATCTTTTATATCCCCTAGTCCACAAAACAAGCGTAATAAAACCACTTGATAAACTTTTAAAAGCAATCAGCAGAATGAAATCAGGTGAACTATCTGTACGAGTGGAAAGTACAAACAAAGATGAAATTGGTGAGATAGCCACAAATTTCAATGAGATGATTGCGATCATCCAAAATGTAAATCAAAGCCTTGAAACCAAAATTCAAGAGAGAACGCAAAGCCTTCAGCAGAAGATGATCGAGTTAAGAGAAACCCAAGAACAACTGTTAATGTCCGAAAGGATGTCTACTCTTGGAAAAATAGCAGCCAGTGTTGCCCATGAAATAAATAACCCACTAACAGCTATTCGCGGAAGCATCCAATTCATAAAAGATAAAAAATTCAAATTAGTAGATAGAGGGAATACCAACGAGGATTTGGTCAACCATGCAGAGTCTCTCTTTCAGACTCTAAAATTTGGAAAACGTTTGGATTTTATAAACAGGTCCAAACGAAAAAAGATTATGAGAGAACTGTTTGCAAATTCTGGTTTTGAGGAATCTGATTTGCTCGTCGACCAATGTTTCGATGTTGGTCTCGAAGAAATACCCGATGAGTATTTGGATCTATTCAAAACGGCAGAAGGGAAAAATGCTTTCTTACTGGCATGGGAAACCTATGAAACTCAATTCCACCTCGGGATTATGGAAACTGCCATCGACCGTGCATCAAAAATCGTTTTTGCTCTTAAGCATTATAGTTACCAGGGACCCAAGGAAACCCAGACCCTATTCGCTCTGGATGAAGGCATTGAGTCTGTTCTCACCATGTATGCCAGCAGTTGGAAGCAGGGGATTGAACTTTCGACAAGTCTCGAGCGTGAGGTTTTTATGATGGGACGACCGAACGAGCTTGTGCAGGTTTGGACAAACCTCCTCTACAACTCGATCCAGGCCTGCCCTGCTCAGGGTGGAAAAATTCATATTTCTTTAATGGCAACTGACACACAAGCGAGAGTCCGAGTGCGTGATAACGGGATAGGAATTTCGTCCGAAAATATGAATCGGATTTTCGAACCTTTTTTCACTACAAAGGACCTCGGATCCGGAACCGGACTGGGCCTTCCCATCGTGAAGAATATCATCGAAAGCCACGGAGGCTCAATCCAAGTCACGAGCAAACCAGGGCAAACCGAGTTCGAAATCCTTTTACCCCTTCCAAATTCCTAGGAATTCTCCGAAAACTTGTAATAGGTAATCTGACAATGGCAAAAATATGTTAAAAATGTGCAAATTTCGTTAATTTATTTCTTGCCAATGTTTTCTGTGAGGTAGATTCTTTAAAAAAACAAAACTTCGGAGAAAAAGAAAATGCGAACAATTCTTACTCTACTCTCGGCCTTGCTTTTTGCGGGATCGATCAGTGCACAAACCTACACCGTGTTCATTCACGGAAAATCTGACAAAAACCACAATGGTGTGGGAACTACGGACGTAAACGGCTACTGGGGTAGCTCTGCCAACAGTGTCGGCGGTGCGAAAATTTTTATCGGTTACGATGGTAAAACAGATCCAAGAACTTACGGATCTGCCAGAGCGCAAACAAACATATCCACTGGACTTTCTAATTTTTGCCGAGGTAGCAACACTTGCAAGATCGTTTGCCATTCTGCTGGCTGTTATGCAATTGAGTTTTGGTTATCGAATTTAGGCGCGACTGTATCCGCTAGAGGATTCAACGTCACAAAGGTAACAGCTCTTGCTGCTGCTTCTGGTGGTTCTGAACTTGCTTCTGCTTTGAATGGAATTACATTCGGGTTTGGTGGAAACGCAATGGACAAATCTCTGATCGTTTCTACTGCACGTGGTGCGTTTAATCATAACAACACAGGTGGCGTTGGTATATTCCATGTTCCCGGTTCCAAAGGAATGTTCGGTGCCTCTGCCATTCTTCCAGGGGAAGATGATTATGCTGTAGCATACCACTCTTCTTGCGGTTACAATAGAACAGGTGGACTTAGCAGATGCCAATCACCTAACACACAAAGTGAAGGTATCTGGCCTTTCAACAGGAATGTAACTTACCACCAATATTCGGGTCACTTCCGAGCTCCTTCAGTTGGATCCGCGGGATTGTATCTTGACCATGGTCAAATCAAAAATGAGGGCTGGAGATAGATTCCATCCGTTCCTCCTCAAACGACTAGCAGTTGCTAGTCGTTTTTTTTAATGATTAGGTCTACATAAAAAAAACAAGACAAGGAAAGGAAAAACATGCGAGTAAAACTCCAAATCACACTCATACTATCGGCTCTGCTCTTTGCAGGATCGATCAGTGCACAAACCCACACCGTGTTCATCCACGGAAAATCAGGAAGCAACCACAACGGCATCGGAACTACCGATGTAAACAACTACTGGGCGGGAATGGCCAATGTTGTACCTGGATCTAGAATCTTCATCGGATATGATGGA
>VYMF01000057.1_pt1 | contig 36039 bp, 30 predicted proteins | sample 5115271 | NCBI WGS metagenome assembly VYMF01 (sample SAMN12291778, study PRJNA351875) | freshwater metagenome | isolation source: freshwater lake | place: USA: Michigan, Wintergreen Lake | collected 2013-08-08
CGCGATGTGTATCGTGGCGTCCGCTACGCCGATGGCATCGAAATCCCCGCTATGTCACCCACCCAGAAAGCCGCCGCCTGACGCGCATTTACACACTTCTTGACGAGACCTCGCGCAGCTCGAATGACGATGCTTCGGTGATTGGAGCATCTCCAGTGTCTGTTGTGCTTGGAGCTTGGCCTTGGCACCTCTCGCAGCATGCAGCGCGATGGTCGTGTTCCAGACATGACTGATGACTTCGGCTCGCTCGCGCATCAAGTCCTCGCGGTCCGCCAAACGGAAGAACTCAATAGTGACTCGAGCGCGCTGATTGGGGAAACCAGTCACTTCCGCTGGCGTTGGCAGAATGCCGTCGAACAACAAGAGGGATTCAGGGTCTACGTCGCCGGATCCAATCGGGTACGGCAATAGTGGTTTTTCTGACTTGTACTTGGCAATTGACCGGCTCGCTTCGGCCCGCGCCGCGCCTATCGGGAAGTAGTTGCTCTTCAATGCCGAATTACACGGTTTGCAGGCGACCGCGTAATTTCTCGGCTCATACGCCAGTAGGAAATAACCTCCAGGGTGCGCGTCGCCCGTAACAAAGTCGTAGGCAAGACCGCGCTCTTTTGCAAGTCTTCGCGTAGGCCATGCTTTCACCCCGTTTTTCGGCCGATAGTGCTCGACGTCGAACTCGATTTTGCCTACATCGCGTCCTGCAAGCTTCCTCTCGCAATACGCGCACTTATTGTTCTGTAATTCCATATAGACCTCCTTCACGGCACCCCATATACTCTCGCCACTCTTCTCCGTGAAGCGCCCGGCCGCCTCAAAGCCGTCCGTTCGTTCGGCGGCATGGTCAAGCCAATTGGCATTATGCGCACGGATACGCGCTCGTAATTGTGCAGGTGTGATAGGATACCTAATCATTTTCCCTTGCGAGAGTGGTTTGCCTTTGACTTTTGTGCGGTGGACTTGGATCTGCTGAGCGGTGAACGGACACGATCAGTTCTGGTGGTAGATGGAACTTCGGGCGCGCCGACCTCGGACGTGACCTTTGCCGTCGCTCGTGTACTGGGCTTTGGGACTGATGTAGCCCGCCTATCGGTCGAAGAAGGCATCGCCTCATCGGTGGTCAGGCCCGCGTGCAAATGTTTCACGTACTCAATGGCAGCCTTACGGTCGCCTTCAAAGGCACGACGAGCAAGCGTTCGGAGCATGTTTACGGAGCCTTTCGCCCGAGTAGTCTCGAGGCCGAAGTAGGAGCTCCGTAGGACCTGTTCGGCATTCAATCCATGAACGCGTTCAGTTAGCCTGCGCGCGATGGCGCCATTCGACGACGCCTGCAGAACAACGATGTTCGTCGATTCTAGCGTACCGGCAACAATCGGGCTGTGGCTGGTGATCACAAACTGAAGCAACGGCAGCGCTGAATTGAGCCGAGGTACGACATCGAGTTGCCACTCTGGGTGAAGGTGTAGATCGATCTCATCGATGAGGACGACACCTCTATTTTCGGTGAGCTTCACTCCCGGCGGGCAACCCATGCAGACGTGGTAGAGTAGGTCGCTTATCCAAGCCAGATATGCCCGGTAACCATCCGAGAGGGCGCTAAATGGAACCGGAGTTCCCCGATACGTGAAAAGGTATTCTCCACGTTCGACTTTCCCAGTAAAGCGGCACTCCTCCGGCAGGAGAGCACGCAAGAGGTCGGTAACCTGCTTGTAACGACCCGGATTGCCTCTCTGGTATTTGGGCAACCACGATACAAGCGGTATCAGGGTAACCTGTTCCTCGAAGAGACTTGCGACTCTCTGATAACGAACGAGTCGACTCTTACCCCGAATGCTAGAGTCGTAAGTCTGACTACTCTCTACGCGCCTTGCCGCTCCGTATCCGACGAGTAAGAACGCCGGTGAGCGCTCACTATACATTTCCTGAAGTTGCGGCGCGTCTAGTTGAGACCGCTCGACACGTTCGAAGTCTCGTACTCGACGAATAGTGGTCTTGAGCTTCAGTTGGAGCGAATCAGCCGACGGTCGCCTATCGCCAAGGTCTTGCCAGTGAAGCACGACTTCTGCTTCGGCGTGGGCCTGTGGCCGAGTCGTTTTGCCGGCGCGACGCACCAAGTGTTGAGGGACAAAACCCGACTCTGGAAGAACAGGGCCAAGCACTGCCAGTGCAATCGCTCTGAGAATCGTCGTTTTGCCGCTACCGTTGTCGCCAAGGAGCAGTGTCACATTTGGCACTAACGCCGGATCTCTCTCCGAATCGGTTGGCGTCCGGAAGTCTACCTCTGCGAGTTTCAATGAGCGCAGATCTCGCAGAATCAGCGAATTGATGTACATAGCGGCTAATGGAAAGAGACGAGGAGTGGAGACCCGTGCGAACCAGTGAGTAAGGTTGCTTGTCGAGTTGAGCTTCGCAATCCAACGACTCGATACGGGGTGAACCGCCCCGAGTTTCGTGGAGACTCGGTGAATTGCGTGCCAAGCGCTCCGCAGGAGCTGCGTGGGTGCGGTCGTACTGTTCCGCCAATCCGGGGGCGGTTCACGGCAATCCCCTCACGGCGGCCGACGCCGGTGGCGCAGAGGCCGTGGTGAGGAAAACCTGACAGACAGACAGGCCCCGCCTTCGTACGTTGCCGCTGAAGCCCAGCAGAGAGGTACGATGGCTCGTTCGGTTACGCGCGGCACTGCGGTGCGGTACCGCGCTCATCACTCGATGGCGAACCCCTTCGCGTTGGTTCGGCGCCACCTCGTGGCCGCGAGCGCGCTCGGCGTTGCCGTGGTCGTCGCGGTCCTCGGGGGACTGCGGTTGGTGCTCGGCCCGCAGGTGGCCGTCGAAATGGTCGTGCGCCAGAACTTCGTCCAGACGGTCGTGGCCAGCGGTCGGGTGGAAACGCCGCACCGGGTGGATATCGGGGCCCAGATCACCGGAACCGTGCGTCGCGTACCGGTGAGGGAGGGGCAGACGGTGGTAGCTGGCGCCACGCTCGTCGAGCTCGAGTCGGCAGAACTGCAGGCCTCCCTCGCGCAGGCGCTGCGCGGGGTGCAGGCTGCGGCAGCGAGCGTCCGGCAAGTGGAGGAGGGGCAGTTGCCGGGGGCGGTGCAGACCCTCAAGCAGGCGCAGCTCAGCCACGACGCGGCGCGCGACGCCTCCGCGCGTAGTCGGGCACTGCTAAATGCGGGGGCGATCAGCCCGGCCGAGTTCGATGCCGCGCGCCGTGCTGAGGAGGCCGCTGCCGCACAGGTGCAGATCGCGCAGCAGCACGTGGAGCGAGCGCGTCCATCGGGAAGTGATGCCGCCGCCGCCGCGGCCGCGCTGGCGCAGGCTCGGGCTGGCGCCGACCTCGCCCGGGCACGCCTCGCGTATGCGACCGTCCGCTCGCCGAGTGCCGGCACCCTGATCGGGCGCGACGTGGAGCCGGGCGATGTCGTGCAACCCGGCCGGGCGCTGATGGTCTTGTCACCGGGCGGCGAAACACAGCTCGTGGTGCACATAGACGAAAAGCATCTGCCTTGGCTCTCCCTCGGACTCTCGGCCCTCGCCTCGGCCGATGCCTACCCCAATCGACGCTTCGACGCGCAGATCGCCTACATCAACCCCGGCATCGATGCCCAGCGCGGTACCGTCGAAGTCAAACTGCGGGTGCCGTCACCACCGCCGTACCTGAAGCAGGACATGACGGCCTCCGTGGATATCGCGATCGCGCGGCGTGCGGACGCGGTGCTGGTACCGAGCGATGCCGTGCACGATCGCGACCATGCGGCACCGTGGGTGCTGGTGATCGACGGTCGGCATGCGCGGAAACGCCCGGTGACCTTGGGACTCGTCGGCAACGGAGTATGCGAAGTGCTGCACGGCCTGGCCGCCGGTGATCGTGTGGTCCCCGTGGCAACCACCAGCATCACCGATGGGGCACGGCTGCGACCGGTCGTCGCCACGAGGTCACCGTGAGCCGTGCGGTCGGTCCGGTCGAATCACCACCCACGCGGCGGCCGCCGCGGCCAGCGCCACCGCCCCCACCACCGCCGCAACTACCGCGCTGGTGGCCGTTCGAGTGGATCGTCGCGCTGCGCTTTCTGCGGGAGGGGCGACTGCAGACCGCGTGCATCGTGGGCGGCGTGGCCATCGGGGTCGCGGTCATCGTCTTCATGTCCGCGATGATGAGTGGCGTACAGGCGAGCATGATTCGTCGTACGCTCACCGGACAGTCGCATATCCAACTCACGTCGCCCAAAGCGCTCGTACGGCCCCTCCGCGACGCATCGCCCCTCGAGCGCGAGGGCGCGATCGTGCAGGCGCCACTGCAGTGGTTGAAGGGGATCGACCAATGGCAGAGCGTCATGAAGCAGGTGCGAGCGATCCCCGAGGTGCTCGTCGTCTCGCCCGCAGTGAGCGGGTCGGCGGTCATCGTGCGCGGTGAGGCGTCGCGTGTCGTCCTGGTCACCGGGATGGATCCGGAGCGCTATTACCGCATCGTCGCGCTCCCGGACAAGATCGTGCGCGGGTCGGCGCGCCTCACCAACGCCGATCTGCTCATCGGAACCGAGCTCGCGACCGACCTGGGAGTGGGAGTGGGCGACAAGTTACGAGTGACCGGCAGTGGCACTGGGTCGACCACCCTCACCATCACCGGCATCTTCGACCTCGGCAACAAGGCCGCGAACGCGCGCAGCACTTTCGTCGCGCTGCGTACCGCGCAACTGCTCACAGGATTGCCGGGCGGCGTCACCGCAATCGACGTCACGATCCAGGATGTGTACGCGGCCGAGGTGGTCGCGCAGCGGATCCAGCGTGCAATGCACGTGCAGGCCGACAGCTGGATCGGCACGAATGCCCAGCTCTTCAGCGCTCTCCGTGCGCAGAGTATGTCCAATACGTCGATCCGGTTCTTCGTGGGGCTGTCGGTCGCGTTCGGAATCGCGAGCGTGCTCGTGGTCTCCGTGATGCAGAAGTCCCGCGAGATCGGCATTCTGCGCGCGATGGGCGTGTCGCGCACTCAGGTTCTGCGGGTCTTCCTGCTGCAAGGCGGGCTGCTCGGACTCGGCGGCGCCATGGTGGGCTCGATCCTGGGGCTGCTGGCCCTCGCGGCGTGGCAGGCGCTCGAACGCGCGCCCGACGGGTCGCCGATGTTCGAGCTGGTGATGTCCCCTGCATTACTTGGCTGGACATTCGCCCTGGCGACCCTGACCGGACTGCTCGCAGCATTCATGCCGGCACTGCGAGCGGCCCGCCTCGATCCGGTGGTCGCGATCAATGCGTGAGGGGGCACCGACCGGGGCACGGGTCCCAACGGGCCCGGTCGTGGAGCTGCGCTCCGTCCACAAGTCGTACGGCGTTGGATTGCCCAATGCACTCGAAGTGTTGCACGGTATCGATCTGGTGCTCGATCGGGGCGACTTTTGCGCGGTGATGGGCCCGTCGGGATCGGGGAAGAGCACCCTGCTGCACCTGATCGGCCTGCTGGATCGGCCCACGTCGGGAGCGATAAAAATTTGCGGCGAGGAAACCACGACGCTCGACGACCGCGCGCTCACGCGATTGCGAGGGCACAATATCGGATTCGTATTCCAGGACCATCACCTGCTGACCGCATTCAGCGCGCTCGAGAACGTGATGATGCCAATGCTCGGGGAGAGCGGCTTCCCGAGCGCCGCGGCGACGGCACGGGCTGCGGCACTCATCGAGAGCGTCGACCTCACTCCGTATCGCGATCGGAGTGTCGGCCAACTCTCCGGTGGCCAGCAGCAACGCGTGGCCGTCGCCCGCGCGCTGGCAATGCAGCCGGCCTTGCTGCTCGCCGACGAACCCACCGGGAATCTCGATACGAAAAGTGCCGACGCGGTGTTCGCGCTGTTCCGGCGTGTGAACAGGGAGCAGGGGACCACCGTGCTCTTCGTGACGCACAATCCGCTGCTGGCTGCACGCTGTGACCGAACGATCGACGTGATCGACGGGCAAGTCGTGGCGCGCGGTGTCGGCCCCACCGCCGCGCGCTGAGTGCGGCGCGCACGCACCGTGCGGGAGGCACGTGCAGATCCTCCCAGCCCCATTCCGTTATGTCTTGGACCACACGTGAGCGGTGTGGTGCACTCCCACAGTCGTTGACGACCGGGGGCCAACAGCGCCCGGCCGTCAGAGCGACGGCCTCGCACCGCCACGGGGAGGGCAGCCACTCCCAGCGTGGCGTCCCGGGCATCACGGCCAGTCGCGACGCAGCAGTCCGCGTTCGATCGCCGGGCGCGCATACGTTCGAGAGAGATACACGGCGTGGGCCCAGGCATTCTCGGCGTAGGCGCTCCAGGTGCCCCGCCGATGCATCATGGCGCGGTCGTACTGCACGAAGCAGTAAGCTTTCCACGCGGCCGCCTCGGGGGTGAGGTTGTCCGTGCGCCGCAGGTTGGAATAACCGGCATACAACGTGACCGGCACGTGCAGCTCACGCGCGGCCTCGCGGGCAATGTGTCCGGTTTCCCGATGGTCGGCGTGATCGATGGGGTTCGTCATCGGATCGGGGTCATGCGTGCGGACTTCCACACGCAGGCCGGGCCGCCGATGGCCGCTGATAATTGCCGCGACCGTTTTCGCGAGGTCGTCGCGGCTCACGTAACGGGCACTGCTGTCGAGTGCGGCGATGGGGCCATAGCCTGCCGTCGCCAGTCGCGTCATGGAGTGAAAGCGGTGTACCGCGAAGCCGGCGCCGTCGGGACGCCCGTCGGGCAGTCGCAAGAACACGGTCGTGGCCGCACCGGTCTGGCAGGCGCGCACCAGTCGCCCCGGCGTGATTGCCGTGCCTTCACGCGCCGTGGATGCCAGCCCGCGCACCTGCCAAGAAGTGCACCTCGTGTTCGTGACCGGCTCCCCTGCCAGCGCCAACGCCGCCTGCATGGACGCGATGGCGCCGGCTTCGCGGGTCTGCCAGAATTCGGTGCCGCGCGCTGCATCGCCAGCACTGGTCACGATGACCAGCACAGGCTGCCGCTGCCGCAGCGCCTCGACGAGCACGTTACCCATGAAGAGCTGCCAATCGTCGGCGTGCGCCACCACGAACGCGTTCAGCACGTAGGGCGCGCCTTGCGCGCGCACGCGATGGGCGCTCGCGGGCAAGGCCGTACCGGCAAGCAGCAGCGGCAGGGCGCGCCATCGACAGACGGTTCGTACGATGCGACTCATCACAACAACATCCAGCGCCACCCGCGAACGCGCCATCCCCGCAAGCAGCCGACGCTCTGTTTCCCCGTCCCAGCGAGCCGCGCGGTACCGCGACGGCCCCGTGGTCGCGACAGGGGCGTCGACCCGCTTCGGTCACATGATGGTGAGCCTCGAAGCACAGGGGCCGCCGAGCGAATTTCAGAAGGGCATGGATGGTTCCACTCCTGGCGGTCGCTCGTCCTGATCCGCCAAAGGCATCGGCTTCGGCCGATGTGATGCGCCTCGAGAAGACGCCGCCGGTCCTCACCGCCGCGGTCCGCGAAGGACGCGCGGCATTCGCGAACATCCTGAAGTCCGTCGGGAGGGGTGCCAGTTCGGTCGCAGCCTGCTGGGATCTACGGCATTGCGTCATCCCGCAAGCATTTCGCGAAACCGCAGGGTGTTGTCGGGAGCAGTGGCGCACGGAACCTGCGACCGTGCATGCGGGACCGGTCTGTCGACCGGCCCCGCGGTCCCGTAACGGACCTCTCGACTCAGCTCTTGAAATTCGGGTTGTTCTGCGTTTCCACCAGCGGCAGCGGCACGCAGGTAAGGTTGCTGAATACCTGACCTTTCCGGTTCACACCATTGGTGCCCATCTGGAAGGGAATGCGCTTGCGGAGCATGTCGTTGTAGCGATGCCCCTCGCTGAAGAGCTGACGACGACGCTCTTCGATGACCAGCGCACCGACATCGGTGCCGGCGGCGAACGCCGGCAACGGCGCGATGTTGGACAGCGCGCGCACACGGTTCATCGCATCGATCGACGCCTGACCCGCCGATGCTTCGGCGAGAATGAGCTGCGCTTCGGCGTACGACGCCATGGGCATGGCCACCGCGCCGCTGCCGATGAACTTCTGCTGCTGCCACATGGGCGTGGCGTTGTCGGGACCGATGCGGTTCATGTTGTTCGCCCGCACCCGGGGGTCGGGCACGCCGTTCACCGTCAGTCCGCGATAGTCCGGATGCACCGACAGGAAGTCGTTGCGCACGGTCAAATTGAACAACCGGTTTTCACGATTGGTGACCGTCTCCGAGAACTCCGCGTTGCGCACGAAGCCCGCCGGCACCAGCGCGGCGTCGGCTGCGGCATCCTGCAGCTTGCCAAGGTTCAGTCGCGTTCGGGCCCGTCCCACGCGTGCCATGTTCAGAATGCTGGTGTTGTTGATGGTCGTGGCCACCGTGATCGCATCCGTGAATTTCTTTTCGGCAAGGGCGAACACCTCCGCCGACGACAGCTTGGGGCCGTTGTCGATGGTCATCTCGCACATCCCTTCGCCGAGCATCGTGTACATGTACGCGGCGTAGGCGTTCGCCTCGGCGATCATCTGCTGACGGTTGGGGACTTGCGCGTCGGTGAAGGTCGCGAGCCGGTTGGCCTGGTCTTCCAACTGGAAGCGCGCTTGCTGCAGCGGCGTGTAGAAGCCCATCGAGGTGGCGTTGCGGCCGGCCGGGCAGCTGCCGGGGGCATTGCGGATTTCGATGATGCCGCGCCACTCCCACGGGTGATTGTCCACGAAGCCGTTGGAGGAGATATACTCGCCCGACAGCATGCCGCCGGTGGCAACGTATTGCGCGAATGCGCACTGGGCCGACTGCAAGGCGGCCGCCTGCATGATGGGCGCGAGCCCGGGATCGGTCAGGGCATCGGCGGTCACACGACCTGGAATCTCCACTTCGAGGAGACTGCTGCAGGCGCCGGCGGTGGTCAGCGACAGCACCAGCAGGGCGCCGCGGAACGAGTGACGAAGCGTGTGTGTTGGCATGTCGTCTCCGTGGTCAGAAGGTGAGGCGCATCGTGGTCACGAAGCTGGCCGTCGGCGGCAGAATCGTCTGGTACCCATTCGAGAGCTGGCCAACGGCGCGGACTTCCGGATCCCACACGGTCATGCCGGCAACGTCCACCGTAATCTGGCCATCGCGCGACGTGTTCCAGCCATGCTGTTCTGTCCAGAGCATGGAGAGATTGCGTCCCGCGACGCTCAGGCTCGCGGCCGAGGCGCCGAACGCGCGCACCCACTTGGGGGACAATGTGTAGGTCGCCGAGACTTCGCGCAGGCGCAGGAACCCCGCCTTGTACGTGCCCACGGCGTCGGCTTCGATGGCGCGATACACCTGCAGCAGCGGGTCATTGCGGAGAATGACCGCCTGTGTGGTGCCCTGATTGTGCCGCGCGCGAATTTCGGTGTTGGACTGCACGTTGCCACCGTTGCCGTCTACGCGCGCATACAGCCGCAGGTTCTTCCAGAGGGTGAGCGTGCTGTTCACGCCGAACTGCCACACCGGCTGCGTGTGGCCCCAGAACACGCGCGGCGCCGACGCGCAGGGGACATCGGGGCCACCCTGCTCGAGCCCCGACGCGCCACGGCCGCCGTCGCAGATCGAGCTCAGCACGTTGCCGTTGGCATCGAGCACTGCCGACCGCACCTTGTACATGAAGATGTCGGCAATGCCGAAGCCCACGCGATTCTGCGCCTGACCGCCGCCGCCCACCGTGAGGAACTGCGTGGCGCCCATGTTGTCGATGCGGTTGCGATTGTTCGACCACTGCGTGCCCAGCTCCCACTGCACGCGTTCGCCGCGCAGCGCGTTGTAGTTCACGCCGAGCTCATGGCCCCAGCCACTCACCTCGCCCACGTTGATCACCTGCGAGCCGGGAAACCCCACCGACGGCGGAATGGGCGAATTCACGATCGCGTCCGTCACCCGGCGCGAGTAGCGCGTGTACTCGATCTGCGCCCGTCCATCGAACATCGTCGCTTCGAAGCCCGCCTCGAACTCGGTGCTCCGTTCCGGCTTGAGCGCCGGATTGCCGAACGACGCGGGGACGAGCCCCGGCGCGTTCTGATACCCGACGCTCGGGTCGTAGAGCCGCGCCGCGTCGAACGTCCCGGGCTGCGTGCCCGACGCCCCGAGCGCACTCCGGAGGCGCAGCGACTGCGTAAAGGGCAGCGTGAACCACGGCTCTTCGCTGATCACCCACGACCCGCTGAGCTTGGGGTAGTAGATGGCGGAGAAGTCCTTGCCGAAGCTGCTGTTGTCGTCGGAGCGCACCGCCGCCGTGACGAACACGCGGTTCTTCCACGCCGCTTCCTGCTGGACGAACATGCCGACGCTGTTGTTCGCGAAGTAGTCTTCGGTGCCGGTTCGCGTGGCGCCGCCGCTCACCGTGGTGATGGGGCCGGCGGGGAAGGTGATCGCTTGCGCGCCGATACCCGTCAGCTCGTTGCGATAGTGCTGCAACCCGTACGATGACGTGAGGTTGAAGTTGCTCCCCAGCGTGTACTTGAGAGAGCCGGAGTAGTCGAGGGTGAGCAACGTACGGATGTTGCGAGTGACGTTCTTGCTGCCAAGTCCCTGACTGCCGAGGAAGTCATTGGCGCCGAGCGGCTGGCGTGGGTACAGCAGCCAGTTGTTCTCCGAGCCGATATCGAGACCGGTGGTGAGGCGGTGTGTGAACCACGCCTTGGGGGCATAGTTCGCCTGCACACTGAGCGTGGTGCGATCCACGTCGGCGCGACTCTCCACGGTCGACCAGCTTTCCGGCGGTGACGCCTGAAAGCCGCGGCGTCCCGTCGTGAGCGTGAGCGGATTGCCCCACACCACCTGGCTGAAGGGATCGACGTCGATTGCCGGTTGCGCGAGACGCGTGCGGGCACGTACGTAGCCGATGGAGCCGGCAAGACGCAGCGTCTTGCCCGCCGCGATGTCGGCGTTGACGCGTCCGTTGAACTTCTTGTCGTAGTTCCACGGCACGACGCCCACGTCCCGATCGTACCCGGTGGACAGGAAGTAGCGGCTGGCATCGGTGCCGCCGCTGAGATTGGCGCTGTAGCCCTCATTGCGCCCGTTGGTGAAGATCGGCCCCGCGCCGTTCGCCTTCTCGTATTCGTACAAATTCACGTTGAACAGCTCACCCGCCGTGTTGCGCCCCCAGAGCAGTCCGGTGCGCCCCTCGGGGTTGGCGAGCCAATTCTCTCCCTGGCGCGTCGTGAAGTCGAACGTGGGCTTCCCCGCCTTGCCACGCTTGGTGATGATCTGGATCACGCCGTTCGAGGCTTCCGTACCGTACAGCGTCGACGCCGCGGGCCCCTTGATGACTTCGATGCTCTCGATGTCCTGCGGGTTGATGTCGTTGAGGCGACTCGCGCCGGCACCGCCGCGCTGTCCCGGCCCGCGGGCCGTCGACGCGTCCATGCGGATGCCGTCGATGAACACCAACGGGTCATTGCTCAGCGACAAACTGCTCGCCCCGCGCACGCGCAGCTGCGCGCCGGTGCCCACCTGTCCCGTGGCCGGCAGCACGATGAGACCGGGAGTGCGCGCCCCGAGCAGCTGTTCCACGCTGCGCGCCGGTGCGGTCTCCAGTACCTTCGACGCATCGACGGTGTTCACCACGTTGCCAATGGCGCGACGCTGCGTGGTGCCGAGCGTGCCGGTGACGATCATCTGGTCGAGCTGCGCGGTGCGCTCCAGCAGCTGAAAGTTCGCCGTGAATGCTTCACCGGCGCGGAGCGTGAGCCGACGCGAATCCTGCGCATAGCCCACGAGTCGCACGCGTACCGTGACCGCACCAATGCTGCTGGTCAGAATGCTGTACCGGCCATTCTCACCAACGCGTGCGCTGCCGGCCACCGTGCCGACCTCGGTCACGACCGTGACCTCTGCGCCCGTGAGCGGGCGTTTGCTCACGGAGTCGGAGACGAGTCCGCTCACGGTGGCCTGCTGCTGCGCGCTGAGCAGCGTCGGCACGCTGCCGATTCCGAGCATGGCGAGCGCGGTCACCTCAAGAACTCTTCGGAACAGGGACATCAACAACCTCCGGAGCGGGGGGGCGACATCAGGGTGAGCCTTGCGAGCTGAGCTGCGTGAGGCAGGTACAAAACGCACGGACCGGGGCCGAAACGCTTCTGCTCACCGCTGAGTTATCTCCGGGCGTGGCCGCTGTCAAATGCGGACGGCGAGAGGTGATATGTTTAGCGCTCACCTTCACCGTGGGTCCTGTGCCTCTGCGTCGCTTCATTCCATCGCTCGCCGCGCTGGCGATGCTCAGTACGCCGTTGCTCCAGGCGGGCGCGCAGCGCCGCCCCGGGGTGGGGATGGGCTTCTATACCACGACCGGGCTGCTCTCCGCCGACGTCGAAGTCGGGCCGGTAACCTCCACGACCGCCCTCGCCGAAGCACCGCTGGTGTCGGTCTCGCTGGTTCTCAGCGCGCCGCTCAAGAAGAGCGCCAAGCGGGCGTGGATTGCCGGGGCACGGCTCACTCCGCTCGGCGTGGGCAACGGCGACTCCTGCTTCGTGACCCCCACGGTCACCGGCTGTCAGGACGTGCGCTTCGAGGAGCGCGCCGCGCTCCTGGCGGGCGGGGCCTTCGACATTCGCTCCACCGTGTTGCGCACCATGGTCGGCCCCGCGTGGTACAGCGTGCAAGGGGAGGGCGCGCGCATCGGCGCGACCCTTCGCCTCGACTACGCCGCCCCCCGCCTTCGCGGCGCGACGCCCACCCTCTTCTTTACGCGCACCTTCCTCGGCAGCCAGCGCGGTGAGGGCGTCGCCATGAGCACCCTGGGTGTGGGCCTGCGCTGGGTACGCAAGCAGTAGCGTGGCCCCCGCCACAAGCGGAGCCCGTTGCCGGCGTGGACGTGGTGCCGCACCGGCCTCCTCGCAACGGGTCGCCAGCGGCAGCACTACCATATGGCGCAGCGCAGTGGCGCACGTTTTCGTGGGGCGGGCCATGGGTCTCTCACCGCGCAGTCGGCCGGCTTGGCGGCCTTGCCCTTGTGAAGAATGCGCGAGCACTCGGTTGCTTGCCCACGGGCTTGCACGAAGTGCGCCAGTGCGGTCGCGGCCGATTCTGCGATCAACGGGGTCTTCGCGGACCCGACCGGTAATGGTTCGGGGATGGCCGGTGAAACCTTTGTCAGACTGATCCGTACCAACCTTACCCTTTTCGGAGACTTAATGATCATGGTGACCCCCTCGCGGCGGTTCGCGAGACGTGCCCTGGTGTGCACGACGGCCCTTTCCTTGGGCCTCTCTTCGCTCGAGGCGCAGTCCATCGCGCCCATTACCCACGACAACTACACGCTGCCCAACGGCCTTCGCGTCATCCTTGCCGAAGACCATTCGGCGCAGGTCGTGACGGTGAACGTGTGGTACAACGTGGGGTCGCGGAACGAGCGCCCCGGTCGTACCGGCTTTGCGCACCTGTTCGAGCACATGATGTTCCAGGGCTCGGACAACGTGAAGAAGGGCGACCACATGGCGCTCATCGAGCGCGGGGGGGGCAGCATGAACGGCACCACCGCCGACGACCGCACGAACTACTACGAGTCGCTCCCCTCCAACCGGCTCAACCTCGGACTCTGGCTCGAGGCCGACCGCATGCGCTCGCTCAAGATCACGAAGGAAAACTTCGAGAATCAGCGGGAAACGGTCAAGGAAGAACGGCGGCTGCGGATCGACAACCAGCCGTATACCGGCGCCTTCCTGAACGCGCTCACGAGTGTCTTCGATCCCAAGACGTGTTTCGCGTATGCGCACGAAACGATCGGCTCGATGGACGACCTCAATGCGGCGACGCTCGACGACGTCATCGACTTTCACAAGACGTACTATCGTCCCAACAACGCCACGCTCGTCGTTACCGGTGACTTTGAGCCCAGTGAGGCGAAGGCGCTGATTGCGCAGTACTTCGGCGATATCCCGGCCGGTCCTACGCCGCCGGCGGTGCCGTGTGAGCAGCCGTTCAACACGGGCGTGCAGCGCAAGAGCGTCACCGACAGCAAGGCCAACCTGCCGGCGGTGCTCGTGTTGTGGCGCATTCCCGAGTACAAGAGCGCCGACTGGCCGGCGTTGGAGCTGCTCAGCACGATTCTCGGTGCCGGTGAGAGCTCGCGGCTGAATCAGGCCGTGGTGCGTGAGGCGAAGGCCGCCGTGGCGGCACAGGCGCTGGCGGGTGCGGGGCCGCGTCGCGGGCCCAACGTGTTCGGTACCCTCGGCATCGCCAATCAGGGCGTCAGCCCCGACTCCGTCGAGACGCTGCTCACCACGCAGGTGCAGTCGATCGTGAGCGGCGGGGTGAACGCCGACGAACTGGCCAAGGCCAAGAATGCCTTCCGTGCTTCGCGCATTGCCGGGCTGGAAACCTCGATGGGCCGCGCCGAAGCGTTGCAGGAAGCGACGATGTATCTCGGCGACTCCAAGGCGGTGACCAGCAATATCGATCGGTTCCTGGCCGTGACCGTCGACGACATCAAGCGCGTGGCCGCGAAGTATCTGCGTCCCGACAACAGCACCATCGTTCTCATCAAGCCGGAGACCAAGACCCCGTGAGCCGCTCCCATGTATTCCGCACCCGGGTGATCGCGCTCGCCGCTCTGTTCCCCGTGTATACGGCGTCGGCACAGTCGTACCCGTCACAGCCGCCCGCCCCCGCGCCCATCAAGCCGGCATCACTCCCGCCGTTCCAGGAAGCGACGCTCAGCAATGGCGTGCGCGTCGTGCTGGTGGAGAGTCATCGCAATCCGACGGTCGCCTTCCGGTTGGTCGTCGCCGCCGGTGATGCGTACGACCCCGCGAACAAGACCGGGACGGCGACGATGCTGGCGTCGCTCCTCACCAAGGGAGCGGGAAAGCGGAGCGCCGAACAGATCGCGAAGGAAATCGAAAGTGCGGGTGGCGGGATTGCCGCCGGGTCCGACGATGACTTTCTCTCGGTCAGTGGCTCGGTGCTGTCGAATGCGTCGACACTGGCCTTGGACATCCTTGGCGACGTCATCGCCCGGCCGACGCTCGACAGCAAGGAAATCGACCTTGCCCGTACGCAGGCGTTGTCGGGGCTGCAGATCAGCGCCTCCGATCCCAGTTACCTGGCCAACAAATATTTCCGCGCGGCGCTGTACGGGGCACACCCGTACGGTGCCACGTCGAGCGCGGCCACCGTTCGCGCCATTTCACGCGCGGACCTGCAGCAGTTCCACCGCACGCGGGTCCGGCCGCGCGGGGCGTTGCTGGTGGTGGCCGGTGACATCACGCTCTCGCAGCTGACGCGCGATGCGGAAAAGGCGTTCAGTGGATGGGTTGGCGGGACGGGCGCGCCGGTGGCGTTCCCGGCACCGCCGACGCGCGCCAAAACCGAGATCCTGCTGGTACATCGTCCGGGCTCGGTGCAGTCCAACGTGCTGGTGGGTAACCTCGCCATCGGTCCGGCCGACTCGGCGCGCTTTGCCGCCAGCATTGCCACCTCCATTCTCGGTGGCGGCACCGACGCCCGCCTCTTCACCATTCTGCGCGAGCAGAAGAGCTGGACCTACGGCGCGTATGCCCGGCTCACGCGGCCCCGTGGCATGGGGCGTTTCGAAGCCAATGCCGAAGTGCGCACCGAAGTCACCGACTCGGCGTTGGTGGAAATGCTCGCGCAGTTGCGCCGCATGACCGTCGAGGCCATTCCGCGCGAGGAGTTCGAACTCAAGCGTGGGGCCATGGTGGGCTCGTTCCCGCTCGCCATCGAAACGCCGCAAGCGCTCGCCGAACGCGTGGCCACCGTCAAGTTGTATGGCCTTCCCGCCAACTACCTGCAGACGTATCGCACGAAGATGGCTGCGGTCACGATCGAGCAGGCCACAGCAGCAGCCCGTCGGGTCATTCGTCCGCAGCAGGCGTTGGTGGTCGTGGTCGGCGACGGGGCCAAGCTGTACGACAAGCTCGCCACGGTCGCGCCGGTGAAGATCGTGAACGCCGATGGTGACGTCATGCAGCCGTCCGATCTTACCCCCAAGACGATGGCAGTGTCGTTCGATGCCTCGCAGCTGAAAGCGTCGCGCGATTCCTTCGTGGTATTCGTGCAGGGCAATCCACTGGGGCAGTCGGTGATCTCCGTGGAGCAGGTGGCCGCCGGATGGACGCTCACGGAGAACACGTCCATCATGAACGGCATGATGGTGCAGCAGAGCACCTTGCAGACCGATGCGGCGCTGTCCCCGACGTCGTTGCAGCAGGGTATGTCGATGCAGGGGCAGCAGCTCAAGACCGACGTGTCGTTCGCCGCTGGACGTGCCAAGGGAAGCGCGCAGACCATGACGCAGCAGGGCCCCAAGTCGCTCACGATCGACACGGAACTCCCCAAGGGCGCCATTGCCGCTGACGCGATCACCGCCGCGCTGCCGCTGTTCCGCTGGGCCGACAAGGCAAGCTTTACGGTCAACGTCTTCGCCGCCGGAAAGGGCACGGTGGAGCCGATCAAGCTCGCCGTGGTCGGCAGCGAATCGGTCACGGTCCCCGCCGGCACGTTCGACACGTGGAAGATCGAACAAACAGGCGGCGAATCGTCGAGCGTGTTCTACGTCGACAAGCAGAGCAAGCGACTGGTGCGGATTGCGCCAGTGGGGCAGCCGATCGAACTGCGGTTGGCGAAGTAACGGCGGTTGGCTACGGGGGCTGGACCGCCGGACCAGCCCCTCGTAGTCAACCCGCCGCTACCGCCTGTCCCGCCGCCCGCCCTGTGACCCACGCCCAATAAAAGTTGTACCCCCCAATGGGACCGAACGCGTCGAGTACTTCACCACATAGGTACAGCCCTTGGTGCAGGCGACTCTCCATGGTGCGCGGATCGATGTCCGACAGGCGCACGCCGCCGCCCATGACTTCGGCCTTCTTGTAGCCTTCGTCGCCGTTCCACGGGAGCGGTCCGCGTACCAGCGTGTCGATCAGGCGGCGCCGTTCGTCGCGCGTCAGTTCGGCGAGCTTGCGCGTCGGTTCGACGTTGGCCTGCGCCATGAGCACGTCGGCCAACCGGTCGGGCAACTCGTGCCGCACCACACTCGACACCTGACGCGCGCCGTGCGGCTGCAACAGCGCCGTCCATGCCGCGTCGTCGTGCGCGGTCCATTGCACCGCAATCGTAGCGGCGCTGGCGGCTTCGTGCCGTGCCCGCACCGCCACGTGCGACACGTCGAGCACCGATGGCCCGCTGTACCCGCGATGCGTGAAGAGAAAGCCCCCGCTGGCCGTGGCCCGCCGCGCTTCGGAGGTGGCCGTCAGCGACACCCGAAGCGAGATCCCCGCGAGGTCGCCGTACGCGCTGGGGGCCGCGCACACCGGCGTGAGTGCCGCGTAGGTGGGATGGATGGTATGCCCCATCGTGGCCAGCATGGTGAGCCCCGTGCCGTCGCTGCCGGTGTTGGGCACCGACAGGCCGCCCGTGGCCACGATCACCGCGTCCGCGCGCAGCGGTACGTCGTTGTCCACCGCGACCAGCCACTGCGCGCCATCGCGCTGCAGGCCGATGACCTTCGTGTCGAACAACAGGCGCACACCGGACCGACGCGCCAGATCGAGCAAGCCGTCGCGCACATCGCGCGCCTTGTGCGAGGCAGGGAACAGCTTCGCGCTTTCGACTTCCTCCTCGAGCGGAATGCCGACCTCCTGCTCGAAGAACGCAATCTGTTCGGCCAGCGGCCACGCACGAAGAATCTTGCGCAGCGTATTCGGCGACGAGTCGGTCACGTAGCGCGATGCATCGAGCCGCGACGGGAGCACGTTGCACCGTCCGCCGCCGCTGATGAGTATCTTGCGGCCGCCGTCTTTCGTGCGCTCGATCAGCACCGTGTCCGCGCCGCCGCGGGCCGCGAAAATCGCCGCCATCGTTCCCGCCGCCCCCGCACCGATCACGACCACGCGTTGCATCACGCCACCCGCCGAAAGGGACTGCCGCGCGGCCACAGGATACGGCACCGGTGAACGCGCAACGACACACGGCGCGATGCCGCTCCGGCGAAGTATCGCCCCGCAACAGAACGCGGGGAATGGCGGCCGAGTCGTGAACCGGGCGCTACCTTCCCTGCATGACCGGTATTGCCGCCGACCCTGCGTCACCATCGTCGTCGCCCGACGCGCTGTCTCCATCCGACGCCGCTGCCCGGACACGGCTGCTCACGGTGCTCTTTGCCGGCGTGTTCATGGCCGCGCTCGACGCCGCCGTGATCGCACCGGCCATCCCGGCGCTGCGGACGGCGTTCGGCGTAGACAACCGGCAGATCGGCCTCGTGACCATCGTGTTCAGTCTGTGCTCGATGACCAGCACGGCACTCATGGCGGCGCTCAGCGATCGCTTCGGCCGACGTGCCATCTACCTCATGGACATCGCCGGGTTTGCCCTCGGCTCGCTCATCATCGCGCAAGCGAGCAGCTTCGGCATACTGCTGGTGGGGCGGGCCGTGCAGGGGTTGAGTGCCGGCGGCATTACCCCAACGGCCAGTGCGGTGGTCGGCGATACGTTCCCGCCGGCGCAACGTGGCAAAGTGCTCGGGCTCATCGGCGCCACGTTCGGCATGGCGTTTCTCTTCGGGCCGGTCCTCGCGTCGGGGATGCTGGCCGTGGCCAGCTGGCACTGGATCTTTCTCATCAATCTCCCCTTTGCGGCGATCGTCTTTGCCATGGGGTATCGCGCGTTGCCACGGGTGCGTAAGCCCGACGCCGTGCCGCCGTTCGACTATCCCGGCATCAGCGTCCTCGCGATCCTGCTCGCGAGTCTCACGCTGGGAATCAACCGCGCGGCCGATACGCTCACCGGCGTCACGCTGTGGCCCGCGCTCCTCACCACAGCGCTCCTCGCCGTGCCGACGCTGCTCTGGGTCGAGCGCCGGGCGGCCAGCCCCATCGTGCCGCTCACCCTCTTTGGCACCGACCAGCTGCGCACCACGTGGGTGCTCTGCACCGGCGCCGGCTTCGGCATGGGGAGTGTGATCTTCATTTCTTCCGTCGCGGTGGCGGCGTTCGGCACGCCGGCCCACAAGGCCGGGCTCATGTTGCTCCCGCTCGTCCTCTGCTCGTCTGTCGCGTCTGCGCTGTTCGGACGGCTGCAGAATCGGTTGGGGCCGCGCGCCGTCATGCTGTGGGGGTTCGGTACCCTCGCGGTCGGGTCCTTGCTCGTGGGCATGCTGGCGCAGTTCCTCTGGGCGTTCCTGGTCGCCACGGTGTTCATCGGCGCTGGAGTGGGGATCGTGGTGGGTGGCACGCTGCGCACGGTGGTCCTCGATGAAGTCAGCGCCCAACAGCGCAGCGCTGCGCAGGCGCTCGTCAACATCGGCATCGCCATTGGAAATCTCATGGTCGTGGCGGTGCTCAGCGCCTTGGCCGACGCCGCCGGTGGCGGGCTGGTCGGTCTGCAGACCGCGTATCTCACCGCGACCGGTGTGATGGGTGCGATGATGGTGTTCAGTGTACGCTTGCGAGGCAGACGAACGGCGTAGCGCGCGAGTGTACGGCGGGGAACAACAGGTGGTTGGGAGCTGCCGGACCACCGACCCCCAGGAGTCTCCCCCGACGCTCCGCTACAGCACCCGCTCCGAGTACCGCTCCTTCGAAGTAAACCGGTCGATGCGCCAGGGTGGGTTTCCGAGCCCCCCATACGCGTGAACCCGCAGCCACGCCTGTTCCGCCTCGAGGTCACCCTCGGGCACATCGCGGTACCAGGTCTTGGGTCGCGTGCTGTTGCCGGCGAACCACCGATAGCCGCGCGCCTTGAGCACGTCCTTGGTGTCGATCGGCGTGCCGATCGCCGAGACGCGTGCCGTTGTCTTGCGCGCGTTCTCCAGCAGCAGGGTGAGCGGCGACACGGTCCCGTCGCGCGGTGTGGCCAGCACGTGCAGCGTCGCCAGACAATCGTCGCCCGCCCGGTGCCCGTCATGGAAGGCATGACACAACTGAAACAGGAGATAGTCGAGTTTGGCGCCGCGGCAGCCGAAGCGCGCCCACGGCACATCGTTCAGGGAGCACCCCCAATGCTTCTGGGCGAGCACCGGATAGCGCCGTTCGAGCATCCGCCGGTCGAAGCTCGCATTGTGTGCAATGATCAGGTGCGCGCGGGCAATCTCGGCGAGTACGGCCGCATCGTCGATTCGCTGGCCACGGACCATGTCGTCGGTGATCCCCGTGATCTCGGTGGCGACCGGCGGAATGGGGACGCCGGGGTCGTTGAACCATTCGCGCTTGGGGTCGACGCCATACACCATGCCCGCCGCGTCGAATTCAAAGCCCACCAACCCGAGTTCGATGATGTGGTCATTCGACGTATCGAGCCCCGTGGTTTCGACATCGACGATGAGCCCGCGCCGCACGTCGACGCCAGGCACGACCGGCGCGTACCGCTCGCGCGGCACGAACCGCTGCAGCACCCGATACTCGCCCGTGGCTTCCAAGGTCTGGATCATTCCCTCCATGTCGTGTCGCGTGGTCTGGTCCATTATCTTCCGCGTATGAGCGATTCTGACTTGCCGGCGGCCGTGACCGACGCCGACTTTGCGGCGCACGTGCTCCAGTCACCACAGCCGGTGCTGGTCGACGTCTGGGCGTCGTGGTGCCAGCCCTGTGTCACCCTCAAGCCGGTCATGCACCGGCTGGCCGAAAGGTATCGCGATCGGGTGACGGTGCGCATGCTCGACGCCGACCGCAATCTGGAGACGGTCACCCAATACGACGTGCGGGCACTCCCCACGGTTCTCCTCTTCGATCAGGGGACGCTGATTGGCCGGCAGTCGGGGGCGCAGGCGCTCTCCACGTACGCCGCCATGCTCGACGCGTGCTTGCTGGCTCGCGCTGTCGGTGTGGCGCCGCCGCCGCTTGCCGCCGGGATGCCGCAGGGCACCACGCCGTCCGCCGACTCCCCCGCCATGCGGGACGCCCGCGCCCTCGTCGACAGCGACACCCCGGTCGTGATTTTCAAGCATAGCGCTACCTGTTCCATCTCGGTGAGCGTCAAACGCGAGTACGACGCCTTCGTGCGCGAGAACCCCGACGCGCCCACCCGGTTGCTCATCGTACAGGAGGAGCGCCCCCTCTCGACGGCCCTTGCGGAACTCCTGCGGGTGCAACACGAGTCGCCGCAGGCGCTGGTGGTTCATCACGGACAGGTCCTCTGGCACGCCTCGCATCAGCGCATCACGGCCGCACGCATCAGCGACGCCCTGCGCACCACCACGACCACGACCTGAATCAGGACGATACGGCGGCGCCCCCCGCGAGCTTGACCAGCATCGCATCCACGTCCTGCTGGCGGAACGGCTTCGCCATCAGCTGACACCCGCTCCGTGAAGCCGTGGCGGTCACGGCGTCGTTCACCGTATCGCCGGTGAGCAACACCAAGCGCGACAGCAGGGCGGGGTGCTGTGCTTCGAGCCACGCGGTGAACATCAGCCCATCTTCGCGTGGCATACGAACGTCACAGAAGATGGCCGCCCAGCGGTCGTCATCGTGCGACCCAATGGCTTCGCGCGCTTCGACACCATCGCCCGCCAGCTCGACCTGTACGCCGTGGCGTTGCAGGAGCCTCGCCAGCACACGGCGAATGCCGACTTCATCGTCGACGACCAGCACGCGTTGAACCGATGCGTCCTCCGGCATGGCCACCGCCGGCACCAACGACGGCCTCACGCGGAACTCCTCGATCGGCGAGGGCAAGCCCGCCGCACGTTCGTGCGGTTCTGCTGGCGTTGACGAGAGCGGGATCCGCACCACGAAGCGGCACCCGACCCGGCTCGACGGCTGCGATTCCACGTCGAGCCGGCCGTTGTGGCGCGCGATGATGTCGTTCACGATCGTCAGTCCCAATCCGGCCCCTTGCCCCGCCGGTTTGGTGGTAAAAAACGGGTCGGCCAACCGACGGCGCGCCTCCGAGGTCAGCCCCGGGCCTTCGTCCTCGATAGAGAAGATCGCCTCCGGTCCCACGCACCTTACGGCCGCAATGACGCTGCGCCCGCGTGGCGTGGCATCGATGGCGTTCCGCAGCAGATTGATGAGGACCTGCTGCAGGGCGATCTCCTCCGCGTCGAGCATGAACGCGGTGCCGGTGCGCAGGGTGAGCAGGACCCCGCCGCTCGCGGCGTGCAGACGCACACTATCCACCGCTTCGGTCAGAATCGTATGCGCGTTGCACGCGGCGACCGCCGGCCGCTGATCGCGCGAAAAGAGCAGCAGCTCGCGCGCAACGTGCCGACAGCGCATCGCCTCCCGCCACATGAGCTGCAGATCGTCGCGCATCGGCGCGGGGACATCGGTGGTCAGCAGGTGTTCGGCGGTACCCAACACGACCGACAGGGGATTGTTGAGCTCATGCGCCACCGTCGCCGTCACACGACCCAATGTCTCCAGGCGCTGGGCGTTCAGCACCTCGCGCTGCAGCGCGCTTTGCTGCGCGCCGCTCCGCTGGGTCAGCATGCGCTGCTGCTCAAACAGCAGGGCGACCGTCGTGAGCCCCATCAGGAACTGGGCCACCAGGTCGGGCAGGCAGCCACGGTCCACTATCCCGACGACGAGCCGCCAGACGTGCGACGTGCTCTCCACGTCCATATAGCGCCACCCCAGCAGGTACAGGAGCGACAGGAACCCATAAAATGCCGTCGTCAGCGCGAGGAGCGTCGACGCCGCAGTGCGATACGGCTGGCGGGCACGCCACAGCGCGATACTACACGAGCACATGAGCGCCATGCCGATGACGCCCTGCACGGGAAAGGTCTGCTGCAGTGTCCCCGTGTACATGCCGCAGGCGCTCCCGATGACCAGCACGATCGCCAGCACCGATCCGCGTACCGTATCCGTACTCGCCCGCCCAAGCATTTCGGCGGTGCCAAGGGCAATACACGAGTAGAACGCCAGCTTGCCGGTGACGTACATCCCGTTGCTGATGTGTGCCAGCAGCGGCGAGGACAAGTTGGCGGACACCACCCCGCCGTTGGCCATGATGACCGCCAGTAGCGCCAGCGCCAGCGCCAGCTGCGCGGTTACCCAATAGCTCCCCCGCCGCGAGCTGGTGGCGCGCTGGGCGACCACCAGTGCCAGCGCCGTCAGCAGCGCCAGGAGGCCCTGCAGCGTGGCCCCAATCAGCGAGAAAACCTGCAGATAAGTCCAATCCACCGTCATGGATGGGCCCCCGTGTGCAGCGCACAGGACATGGGGTGTGCCGACGGGCGGGATGCGTGTGGCCAATACATCCCACGAATCGTACGGGCAGACAGCCGGTTCCGTAACTCCTGCGGTCCAGCAATCCGTTGTTCCAGAATCCCCTGTTCCAGAATCCCCTGTTCCAGTGTCGGGACGGCATGGCCGCGATCCCGATGGTTGCTCGAACAGGGCTGTTCGCGCAGCGGCAGGCGTTGCCGGCCACGGGCGTGCCGAGAGAGCCATCGGGGCCTCCTTCGACTCCACTGGTCGGTCTGGTGCCCGGTACTGGCAGCTCCGTACCGATTACGCCATCGATGCCACGCGCGAGCCGGCCACGGCACGGCTGACCGGCACGGCACGCATTACGCTGCACAATCGCAGTCCCGCCCCCCTGTCTTCCATTGGCCTGCGTCTCGACCCCAACCACTTTCTGGGGAACGCGCCGCACTCGGCGCCATGGGTGCCTGCGGAGGTGACCGATGGCATGGGTGCTCGTGCACATTCCCGACACAAGCCGCGCCACGACCCGGTACGATGGCAGGTAGGCAACCGCCCCCCTGGAATGCGGGACAAGGCGGCGCCCGCCGGTGAGCGGCCCTCCTCCAACAGCTCGTCGAGGTCGACTCGCTCGCCGGTCGCACCTGCCACGGCACGTGCCGCCTCGTCGCGTGTCGCGCGAGCGATTCGCGTACATCGGCCCGTCGTTTGGATTGGCGACGATCACCTCGTGGCCGAACCACTCGACGTGGCGCGCGACCCACTCGCTCTCGGGGCTCGCCTCGCGCAGACTGCGGGCGCGCGGCCGCGCGCCGAACACGGCGGTGACCCGCTCCCGACTGGTCGCGATCCGACGGTCGGTGATCGTCCCGTCGTCGGCCTTGAAGAACCGCTGCCTCGCGCGCTGGTGCCGCTCCAGGCCGATGTCCTCCATGGTGGCTGGCCTCCCGATATGCGCCCCGTCGGTAGACGATGAGCGCGTGGATCGTGGTGGCGCAGCGGGTCTCTCCACATTCCCCGGGGAGGTGCAGCCGCCGCTGCATACCAACTGTCCCCAAGGGGAGAGTGCATGCCTGGCGGCGCGCGGTTGCCTGGTCGAGGCACGGTCGTCGCCTTGCAGGTTGCGGTCAGGTTGCGGTCAGGTGGCGGTCAGGTGGCGCTCAGGTCGCGCAAAAAAAGCGACCGTCGCCGGGACTTTGGATTCGCTCCACAACGTCCGTTCTCTCCAGCTGTTCTTCGGGCTCGGCGACGATCCGATCGACCTCGTTGCCGCGATCGAACGATTCCCGCTGCGGCGACTGCGCCTGCATGTGCCGTGGCTCCACGATCTGTCTTGTCTCGAGGTACTTCCGGCGAGCCTGGAGTGGTTGTCCATCGAGGAAACCGAGCGTCCGAAGCGTAATCTCGGCGTACTCGCGCGATTTTCGTCGCTGCGTGCGTTGACACTCTACGGCCCGGGCGATCCCGGTGACGCACTCGCCGGCCTGAACGCGCTGGAAGACCTCAACCTGCAATCAGTGCGGTCCAGCGACTACGGCTTTCTCGAATCGCTCGTTCGACTGCGGAGATTGAGAATCGCACTCAGCAAGCTGGACGATCTGAGTCCGGTAACGGTGCTGCCCAACCTGCGGTATCTCGAGTTGTGGATGCTGAAGGGTTTGGGCAACCTGGACGCGCTTGCGCAGTGCCGCGCGCTCGTGTGGCTGTACCTCGACTCGATGCCCGCGATCACGCGGCTACCAGACCTGTCCGGGCTGAATCGGCTTGCGTTGGTCATGCTGAACTCGATGAACGGCCTGATCGACCTCTCCGGACTGGCGCGGTGCGAAGCACTGGAGCGTGTCTTGTTCACGCCGTCGAGGAAGCCCGCCGCGCGACCGCGCGACTTTGCTGGCGTGCTCTCCGCTCCGGGATTGCGCCAGGTGCGAATCGCCTTTGCTCATGCCGGCATGAATCGCGAGTTCGATGCGTTGGCGGAAGCCAGTGGTGTTTCGACAAAGTGGGATCCCGACTGGGCCCGATACGAGGCAATGATCGACCGTCCGGATTAGCGGGCAGCGTTGGTCAGTCGCAACAGCCGTGCCGGCGATTCGAGGGCGGCGACGAGAACGGGGGCATCGCCCTCCAAGCATCGATGCAGCTCCCGGCGGGGGGCAAGCCACTCTCCTGCGCCGGTCGCCCTCAGCGTCGGCGCGGCACGGGCACGAGTGGGGCGTAGTTGATGTTCGGGTAGCAGGCGTGCGACGGGTGACGCCGCGATACCGCCACACAAACGGCTCACAGGTTTCGTGGTGGAGCGTGATATAGCGGAGCAGCGTGCGGGTGAGATCGGTGGTCGAGGGGAAGATGCCGCGCACGATGCCGTCGCGTTCGATGCGCGCAAACCAACTCTCGACCTGCTTGAGCCAGCTGCGGGAGGTCGGGGTGGAGTGCATCGTCACGCGGGGTGCGCGGCGAGCCAGTCGTTGACCGCTTGGGTTTCATGCGCGGAGAGGTTGTCGACGACCACGTGAATGGCTTTCCGCTTCGATGCCGACCGCACGACTTGGTCGAGGACGTCCACGAACACCGCGCTGGTGTGGCGGGCCGCGACGTTGCCCGGTACATGCCCGCTGCCCACGTCGAGCGCCGCGTTCAGCGAGCGCGTACCGTACCGCACGGACTCGAACCCGTGCGCTTCCGCACGCCCCGGCCGCAGCGGCAACACCGGCTTGGTGCGATCCAACGCCTGGATGGCCGTTTTCTCATCGACGCACAACACCACGGCGTTCACCGGCGGATCGAGGTACAGGCCAATGATGTCGGCCGCTTTCGTCTCGAAGTCGCGATCGGGGCTGCCCGTGTCCCGCTCCAGCCGATGGGGCTTGAGACCGTGCCGCTTCCCTACCGTGGTGATGGTGGTATGCGCCACGCCGAGTGTCGCCGCGAGCCGCCGACTCGTCCAGTGGATCAAGGGGGACGGCGGGGCGCTCTGCAACCTGAGACGCACGATCTTCGCTTCGAGCGCCGCACTCATCCCGTGCCCGCGCCCCGCGCGCGCTGCACCCGCCGGGTCGCGGAGCCCTCCCTAAACGCGGGCCCCAGAGAGGCGGGGCGCGGCACGTGCACGGCGCCCGTCGGCCGACGCCGCGACCTCCGCGTGAAGACGACCCCCCGACGCCTCGCACGACCACGCGGGGACGTGCGGCGTGTGCAGCGACCCCTTCGCAGCGCCCCCATCGCATCGACCCCTCGGTCCCCGCTGGCCTCGGCCGGCCCCCGGGGCACCCGTCCAGACCGCAGGTCGAGCACCCGCGAGGTGCACCGTCGCAAGGGCGGTGGGGCCGAAGCCCGCTCCCCGGTGCTCGCGACACAGCGGACCGGGGACTATACTCCGCCCACCCCCCCTGAATTACCTGTCGCGCAGCACCGTTGCCTTTGCTGGTATGCGGAGCACGGGCGCGTCTCCGTGCCCATCCCGTTGCGAATCCCTGGAAGGAGCTCGCGCTTGCGAACACTCTGGAGCGCCGCCGTCGCACTCCTGGTCACCGGGGCAACGGCCTCCGCGCAGATCGCACGGGTCGCCGTTACGCCGAGCTCCCTCGATGCCGGGGGGCTTCATGACGTCCAGTACGTCTTCACGATGGGCCCCCGGGGGCTGGCGCCCGGAGGCGGCGTGCGCATCGAGATCCCGGTCGCGTATGCCGAAACCGAGTTCCTGCTCTGGAGCGCCCCGCAGACCGACGGCGCCACACTGCCGGGGTATGTGACCGCGACGACCTCCACTGGTGCGTCGGTAAGAGTGCGCGTCGACGGACTGTTGCGCGGGATCGTCGAAGCGACCGTCGAGGCGCCGGTGCCCGCGGGTGGAACCGTCACGATTCGCTACCGCGGGCAGGTGCAAGGCCTCGCAGGACGGATCACCGCGCGACACCAGTCACGCGTGCGCGCGGGCGAGCCGTGGGTTGCTCCTGCCGCGTCGCCGTCGATCGTGGTGCGTCCGGCTCGCGCCGAACAGGTGGCCGTGCAGTACGCGTCCGACCAGACCCTCGGCCAGCCGTTCGCCGTCACGCTCGTGGCGCTCGACCGCTACGGGAACCTCGCGACGGGGTTCACCGGCATGGTGCAGCTGCGCTCCACCGACAGCGCCGCCGTGGTGCCCCGGACCGTGACATTCCGGGCGGCCGACCGCGGACGCGTGGTTATCCCGGCCGCAGTGTTCAACACCGGCGGATTCCAGAAGATCACGGCCTCCGATCCATCGAAGCGCGTCACGACCACCTTTCGGTATGCGATGGTCGGCACACGCCCTCCGGCGGTCCGCCATCTTTTCGGCGATACGCACTTCCATTCCGGCACCGGCGCGCAGGAGCAAGGATTCTTCACCAACTCGGCAGGTGCCGATGTGAACACCACCGGCACCAACACGTTCAAGGAACTGAACCTCGCGGGTGATCACCGGGCCAATTTCACGCGCGCGACCGACGCCTACACCTATGCGCGCGATGTCATGCACCTTGATTTCGCCAGCACGTCGGAGCACTCCGCGCCGCTGCTCACGCCCGCAGCATGGCGCGGGTCACAGGATGTCTCGGATGCCTTCTACGCGCCCGGACGGTTCACGACACTGTACGGCTTCGAGTGGACGCCCGACCTGAATCACTACGTGGTGCTGTATCGGGACCGCGCAGGCCAGCCGTTCCGGCACGACCTGTATCCCGACTTTCCCGCCCTGGTCCGCGCGCTGGATGTGCAGCAGGTCTCGGCGCTCACGGTGCCGCATGTGTCATGGCCGTTCGTCAATCACAACATCTGGCAGGATAGCGTCGGTGCCTCGTACCGTCGTCTCGGTGAGCTCTACTCGCTCTGGAACAGCCGGCACCTGGTGCAACCGGATGACGACCCGCAACTGTTCGAAGTGGGCGCCGACGACCGCTGGTCGTACCAGTATGCGTGGAAGCGGGGCAACCGCATGGGCGTGATCGCCGCCAGCGACAATCATCTCGGTCATCCCGGTGCGAACAACAGTTCGATTTACGTGCGACACGCCGGCGGGCTGGCGGTGGTTCTGGCTCCGGTCAATGACCGCGACGGCGTGTGGAATGCCATGCAGGCCCGCGCGACGTACGCCACGACGGGGACGCCGATCTACCTCGACTTCGCCGCCGACGGCCATCAGATGGGAAGCGAGTTCCGCACGCTGGGGCCCGCCAGGCTCACGGGGCGCGTGGCCGGCACGAACCGACTGGCGCGCGTGGAAGTCGTTCGACTGATGGCCGGTGCGTTCACCACCGTCTTCCTCGCGCGACCAGAAGCGGAGACCTTCGCGCTGGATTTCGTGGACACCACCGCCTCTGGTTCGGCGATGTACTACCTGCGGGTGACCCAAGTGGAGGAGTATCCCGGTCGCCTGTATTCGCACGCGACGGCAGAGATGGCGTGGTCGAGTCCGATTTGGGTAGATCGGGACTAGGCTGCCTGCGCCATCGGGTTCTTTGGCACGGAGGCAGACTTGGCTGAGGGGCATCGTGCAGGCGGGTCGTCCCCGCCTTCCGCGCCGCCCTTGGCGGTCGTGCGGTGACGCGGGCGCGGGACGTTATGCTCGTCATGAGAAGCGGCGAGACAATGCTCGGTTGAGCTTTTGCTCAGCCCCGTAAACAGGAGGCATCATGCCGCGTAGGGCACGCGCGGATGACGGACGAACTTCTGGACCTGCGCGGGGCGGCGCTGTAACGATCGCCGGCGACCTGTCGCGGTGCGCTGCACGGCCACGCGCTGCGCCACGTGCACCTGGGGAGCGCCATTGCGGTACGCGTCGGGGGTGCGTTCCGGAGAGTACGACGGCAGGTCGAACACCGCGATCCGCGCCGCATCCTGGCACACCCGCTTGCAGACGGTGATGCGTGTCGGCGCAGCGATGCCCTTCTTGCGCACCATGAAGCGCAGCAGGCCAGTGTTCCCGATCGCCGAGAGGTAGCGCACCGATTGCCGGCGGGAGCGGATTGGCCGAACCGGCGTGCGGCTGCGGGGCGCGCAGCCGCGCGCCCGCAGATCACTCGTGATCTGGCTGGTCTCGTCTCCCCAGTAGATCTCGACACCCTCGGCCACCGCTTGGCGCGTGATCCGGGAGTATTCGGTCTCGAGCCAATGCGCGATCGCCATGCCCTTGAACGACATGGCGAACAGGTGCTGGCACGCGCTCTTCGCCAGTGGCGGGCACCCGCGCCGGGTGGCCACCGCGCAGTGCTCGTGTTGCACACACACAACACTCCTGAGCACGGGCGCTACGGTTGCTCGGAGCCCCTCGAGCGTGCGGCGGCGGTTTCCCCAGCGAACAGGGTTGGGGGACCGATATGCAGACGTCGTAATTACTGGCCCGTTTCTTGCGGCTTTTGACTGGTATGTGTGTCGAACAGCGTCGGCGATCGGCGGCGGCTCTCCGTCCGGATCCTTTCTCTCATGAGGTGAGCGCGTTATGAAGTTGTCCCTGGCAGTGATGACGACCCTTACCGTACTTGCCGGCATGCCCGCCGGTGTCAGCGCGCAACCGCTGAAGTCCACCGGGGTCGGGACCGTCGGCTCGATCGACCCCAACTGGACGTTCCGCTTCGGCACCGAAAGCTTCGGCGATGCGTTCGTCCTCAATCGCGCTGGCGGGATGTCCGGTTCCTACAATTGGATTTACGGTACGGCCACCGGCAGTACCTCGGGTGGCAAAGCTGATGGCAACAAGACGCGTTTCTCCTACTCGGCCCGCTCGACTTTTTCGGGTATCTCCAGCTTCAGCTACAAGTGCGCGATCGACGACCAGTTCGCCACCGTCGGCAGCGTGCAGATCAACGGAGCTGTCGTGGCTGGCGCCGGTTGTGATCAGTACGAAATGAGCACCATGTTTACGGTGAGTAATCTCGCGCCGGGCCCCAACACGGTCGAGTTCAATTGGACCGGCAACGGCATCACCGATGGCGTGGTGATTCATGTCACGTCACAAACGCAGGTCCCCGAGCCGGCGACGTTGGCCATGGTGGCCACGGGGTTGGTCGGCATGATGGGCGTGGCGCGTCGCCGCCGTCGCGCCTGACCTCGCGCGGGCTGCGGTAAGCCGCGCCGCACAGGGCGGGTCCGGAAGCACCGGGCCCGCCCTGTGTCGTTGGGTGGCGGCCCACGTTACCATCCGAGCGCGCTCTGCACGTGGAGCCGCCGCCGCGCACGGTACCTGCCAGGTACACGGCCATAGCTGTGGCCATAGCCACCAAGGGCCCGGAAAGCCGGCTCGCAGAACCGGTCGCCTTGCAGTGGGCTCGGCGTGTTCACGAACGTTGGGCGAAGTTTGCGTTCCCATTCCTCGCGGGATTCACTGGCACGGAATGTGGACCTCGCCATCGGGCGGGGCCGTGCGTCCCCCGCAGGTGGGTATGCACTCGTGGAAGGGCGCGTAGGCGCAGTGGTAGACGACCGCCGCACCTGCGGCCGCGTGCACGGTTGTCCCGCGATCGAGGGTGTCGGTCTGCATGACCTCGCGCATCGAATGGCGGCTCACCTCGGCCGAAGGAAGCGGAAAGCACCGTTCTAGCACTCGCAGTGCGGAACCCAAAGGCGATTCACCCTCGTTCTCCCAGGATTCGGCGGAGCCCCGGGAGTCGTTCGACCGCGGCGGCGGCGCACAGCCAAGCTGACCAAGTGAAAGAACGCACTAGTCGTCTCGCGGTGCCCGCCGGTCGCCGCCGCTCCGCCGCATCGACAGCCTCGTCCCAAAACGACAAGTGCTGCTGTCCAGCGGAGACTAGACCGTATTCCACCGCAGAGACTTTGGCGTCGCTTGAGCGGGTGATCGGCTTCTGCTCGGCGAGGGGGCGCGCGGTCGCCGGTACGCACGTGCCAATGGAACACAGCGCCACGTCGCTGGATTGCGCGCGGCCTGCCGTCGTCGGCACCCTCGCGGACGAAGCGACCATGCTGTGCTTGGTGAAATCACTCTTTTCCCGAGTACCCGACTCCATGGCACCTCATTCACTCGTTCCGCTTGCCGCTACTCGCGTCGATGGCGCTTGTCTCGTCGAACCGTCGGCGACCCAGCTGGACTACCTCTGGGAAATCGCGATGGCCGAGGTGTCGGATGCCTCCGAGGCGACGGGGATAGGAATTTCAATCGGGGCGGTTCGAGTATCGGTGGAGTCTAGGGCGCGATCACCGACCGCGTACGCACCGACTGGCGGGCGGCGGCGGGCGAGCCGCCTCGTTCGTGCGCCTCGAGGGCCGTGGGAACGGCGGTTCCAGTGGGGGGACTATGCCAACGGGGACCAATGCGCCGCGTCGGCGGGACGGTCGCCCACGCCGACGGTCCCCGCGTGGTGGCGGAGCGTCGGGGCCGTCCTCAAGTGACCGGCGCCGCGTCGGCGAACGGGCGTAGGGCGCGCGCCGGGCCCCGGCTCGCGGGAGCCCGGCGCGATGGGGGGCTCCGAGGCCCGGCGTGCGCCTCACGGGAGGCGCGGGTCTGGAGGTGGGTGAGGATCTGGTCGATCACCGACGTCTGGATGATGCCGGCGACGATGCGCATCGCGCCGTGGCAGGACGGGCACGCCAGCGGGTCCACCTCAACGATCTGCTGGAGGAGCGCCGCCGTAGGGCCTTCGCCCAACGGCGGCTGGCCTCGGTCGGCGCGAGTCGGGGCGCGGGGACCATGGCGGGTGGCCCGTCTGCGGCGGCGGGTGCCGCCTTGTCCCGCATGCCCCGCAGACGGTTGGCATACCAGCCACAATACCGCGTCGTGCCGTGGCCCTAGTCAGGGATGTGCACCAGCACCCGGGCCAGGAACTCGGGCGGGTCGGCGGTCTCGGTGCCCGCCGTCGGGCGCTCGGACTTGTCCGACCGGTACGTCACCGCCTTGTCGGCGCGGTCGTAGGTTAGCCGCTCCAGTGCGACGGGATCCCGGGCGCACTAGCGCGCGAGGCGGGTGGCGAACGCGCGATCATCCTCAGGCACCCAGATGGCCGTAGGGACATGGAAGCCGGAGTGCGGCCAGGTCAGCATGCCGGCGGCTTAGTCCTCGTCGAACAGCTCCAGCCGCACGAACAGCCGCAGCACGGCCCGGCGAAACGCCTCGGTCAACCGCGCGGTATCGTGCACCGGCCCCGACACGAAGGTGCCATCTGGCCGGAACCCGCCATCGGTCACGAGGAGATGCAGATGCGGATGCCAGTTCGCCCGTGAGCCGTGCGTCTGCAATCGGCACAATCGATGCCGTGCTGATCCGGCTGTGTGTCAGGCACGAGCTCATCCTGCTCAGCGCCGACCACGACTTCCGGTCTGCGTCGAAGCACATCACGCTCCGGCTGTGGGGTGGTGACGCCTGACCGCTCCACGATAGCGCGGTGGTCGTGTTGGCCTTCGACCGACTCCCGCGCTCGCAGCGGCGGGCGAGCCTCCTCGAAGCGCCGCGCGGCTGAGTGTCCGCCCGCTCGCTCTTCTCCCACCATTCCTGGAGCCATCAGGTTCGAATCCATCGCCCGCCGCATCGTTCTTGCCAGTTTCATCACGCCCAAGGGCGCGGCGCGCACCATCGCCCTGCGCAAGGGCGATAGTGCGGGTCGTCAACACCGCCGGGGTGACCGGCGGCGCCAGCGGCGAGCTGTCCTTTACCGAGTCGCTGGGCTGGGGCGTCGGCAAGAGCGCGCTGGTGGGCGCGATCGCGGGACTGCTGCTGCCGGTCGAGGGCACGATCACGCTGGCGGGCGGCGGCGTGCCCGCTGACGCGTTCGTGCGGCTCGAGGGCCGTGGAAACCGCAGTGACCGCAACGTGACCAACGCCAACCGAGCCAACCGGCTGGCGCGCGCCGCGCTCTACCAGGGCGACTGGCGCCGCGCCAATGCGTTCGTGGACGACCAGCGGCGTTCGAGCGGCTCTGAGCGCGCGCGCGCGCCCGGCCCGGTTCACGCCAAGAACCACTCTACCGGGCGGCGCAGGCTCACCGGTTCCGGATAGCGGTTGACGTACCCGACGCGCAGCAGGAACTGCAGCGTACCGGCCACGCCGAGCACCCGCTCGAGGCCGGCGCGGGTCTCGGGCTCCTCGAGCATCTGCGTCATGGGGTGCGCGGCGATGCCGAGGGCGCGCAGCGTGAGCAGCAGCCGCTGGTAGCGGCGGCCCGCGTCGAGCAGCGCCTCGCGGGAGCCGTCGGCGCTCGTGAGCACCAGCCAGCCGCCGCCAGCGCCCGCCTGCTTGCTCGCCATCTCCACGCCCCGCTGGCGGAAGCCGGGCGTCATCACGGTCGCGGCCGTGTAGCGCGACCGCACCCACCACCCTGCCACGCCGTTGATCTCCATGCTGGCAGGCGTCAGGCCGTCGCGCTTCGCGCGCGCGTCGGCGTCCTTGAAGCGGATCCACTCGGCGAGCTCGCGTTGCGCGTCGTCGCGCGCGGCCTGCAGGCGGTTCGCCTCGATCGTCCCGTCGCGCAGGCGCGTGGCGGCCGCGGTGCCGCGCCCGAACCATTCGGCGCGTCCCGCCGTCGCCACCAGGGTGCGGGCATTGGTCGCGGAGAGCGGGGTTTCGGTGTAGCCGGAGCGCACCGTGCGACGGCGCTGGATCGCCTCGAGCACCGCCGGCGCGTCCGCGCGCGGCGCACATGGTGTCAGCTCCACGGTGGCCACCGCCTCGCCCGCAGCGATCGGCGTCACCGCCGCATCGAGGCCGAGCGCCTCGCCGGCTTGCACGAGGTTCTCGAGGAACGCCCCGAGCGACAGCGTGAACTCGCGGTCGGTGGGATCGACCGCCGGCAGCCGGCGCGCCGGGTCGCCCAGCAGCACGAGCCGGTCGGCGCCCTCGCGCCGCACGCGCCACGGCTGGCTGTTGTGTGCGCTCGACGCGAGTGCGGCGTAGCTGAGCGCGCGGACGACCGGGTCGTCGGCCGCAGCCGGTTCGCCGGCAGTCGCCACCAGCAGCCCCGGTAGGTCGTCACGGCGGCGGCCGCCACAGGCGGCGGCCGTGCCCGTGACGAGCGCGAGCGCCCCCAAGCGGCCGATCGCGGCGCGACGGTCCATCGCGCCCGTCATTTCGCCGGCTCCAGCGCCCCGATCGCCGCGGCCCGCGGCAGCTCGGCGGGCGGCACGGTGTACTGCAGGCGCAGGATGGCGAAGCGCCCATAGCGCCACGACGGCTTGTCGGCGTAGTGCCAGATCGCGTCGCCCTCGACGGGCAGGCGGAGGCTGTCCAGGTCGCGGTGGGCGCGCAGCGGCGTGGTCCAGCGCTCGCCGTCGTCCGGCAGCGAATGGCGGTCGTCGCTGGCGAAGTCGACGTGGTCGTCGTTCGCGTCGAAGAACAGCGTGGTGAGCGGCGGACAGCCGATGGCGAGCGTGAGCATCAGGGCGGCTCCTGGGCGGCGGATCGGGGTGGGGCGCTGCGGCACCCCACCACGCTACAGGCCGGGGATAGGAATTTCAATCGGGGCGGTTCGAGTATCGGTGGAGTCTAGGGCGCGATCACCGACCGCGTACGCACCGACTGGCGGGCGGCGGCGTGCCCACTGACGTGTTCGTGCGCCTCGAGGGCCGTGGGAACGGCGGTTCCAGTGGGGGGACTATGCCAACGGGGACCGATCTGATGCCAACGGGGACCGACCTGACGTACCGTCGGGACTGCCGCCCACGCCACAGGTCCCCGCGTCGTCGCGGGGCGTCGGGGCGTGCGCACTCATGGGGAAGTCGGGGCGTCGGCGAACGGGCGTGGGGTGCGCGCCGGGCCCCGGCTCGCGGGGGCCCGCGTCGATGGGGGGCACCGTGGCCCGGCGTGCGCCTCACGGGAGGCGCGGGTCTGGAGGTGGGTGAGGATCTGGTCGATCACCGACGTCTGGATGATGCCGGCGACGACACGCAGCGCGCCGTGGCAGCTGGGACACGCGAGCGGGTCGACCTCGACGATCTGCTGGAGGAGCGCCGCCCCGCGGCGGCTGGCCTCGTTCGGCGCCGGTCGGGGCGCGGGGACCATGGCGGGTGGCCCGTCCGCGGCGGCGGGCGCCGCCTTGTCCCGCATGCCCCGCGGACGGTTGGCATACCAGCCATAGTACCGCGTGGTGCCGTGGCCCTCGTCGGGGATGTGCACCAGCACCCGGGCCAGGAACTCGAGCGGGTCGGCGGTTTCGGTGCCCGCCGTCGGGCCCTCGGACGTATCCGACCGGTACATCACCGCCTTGTCGGCGCGTTCGTACCTCAAGCGCTCCAGCGCGACCGGATTCCGCGCACAGTACCTGGCGAGTCGGGTGGCGAACGCGCGATAATCCTCACCCCATCCCCCCCCAACGCCCAGACCGAAATGGACCGGACGCGATGGCCGGATTGAACCAGAACGCCTGGCCGAATTGCATTGGATTGTTAACCCGGCCATTGTTTAGTGGACCGTTCGGCGTCGGGATGCCATCTTCGCTCATGACGTATCCTGATGCGCGGACCCTGACGCCGGCGGCGCAGCCCGAGACGCGGCGGATCGCGATGACCATGCGCGAAGCCGGCAGCCGCTTCAGCGAGATCGGTTGCGCGTTGGGGGTGCACTACATGACGGTCTCGAAGTGGTGGGATCGTGATCAGGACGGCGCCGACGCGCTGGCGGCGCAGAAGCGCGGGCCCGCGGTGGGGGCGCATCGTCGTTTGACGGCCAAGCAGGAGCAGGCGGTCCGGCGCGCCATTACGGACACGACGCCCGATCAGGTGAGGCGGCCCTTCGCCTTATGAACCTGCGCCGCGGTCGTGCAATGGATCGCGGGGAAGTACGGAGTCCCGCTGCCGGTGCGGACCATGGGGCACTACCTCGCGCGATGGGGGGTCACGGCGTAGCAGCCGATCAAGGGCGCGTACGCGCAGCGGCCGGAGGCCATCGCCGCGTGGCTCCAGACCGAGTACCCACGGATCAAGCGGCAGGCGGCCACCGAGGGCGCGGAGATCTTCTGGGGCGATGAAACGA